>Ga0335075_10000028_pt1 | contig 330683 bp, 309 predicted proteins | sample Lox_Sample_24_FD_206723 | JGI IMG/M metagenome (GOLD analysis project Ga0335075, IMG submission 206723) | Soil microbial communities from Loxahatchee National Wildlife Refuge, Florida, United States - Lox_Sample_2.4 | ecosystem: Environmental > Terrestrial > Soil > Wetlands | place: USA...
TGCCGGGAGACAACGTGAGCGCGGAAATCACGTTGATCACGCCGGTGGCCCTGGAGAAGGGGCTGCGGTTTGCGATCCGCGAAGGCGGCCACACGGTCGGCGCCGGCGCGGTCACGGAGATCATCGAGTAAACCATGCCTAACGGAGAAAAAATTCGGATTCGTTTGAAAGCGTACGATCACCGCATTCTCGATCAATCGACGAAAGAGATTGTCGACACGGCGAAGCGCACGGGCGCGGACGTGGCCGGGCCGATACCGCTGCCCACGGTGATCAACCGCTGGACGGTGCTGCGGTCGCCGCACGTGGACAAAAAATCGCGCGAGCAGTTCGAGATGCGGACGCACAAACGGCTGATCGATATTTTGGAGCCGACGCCGGACACGGTGGATGCGCTGATGAAGCTCGATCTGCCGCCGGGCGTGGACGTCGAGATCAAGGCATTCGGCCGCGAGCACGCGGTAAAGTAAGCGAGAACTTCAGGGGCTGAAGCCCTGGTCCTGGCGAACCGAATGTCGCGGCTGAAGCCTCGACCTACCAGGCTTGGGATGCGAAGGAAAGAGTGAAATGGGAGCGAACGGCATACTCGGAATCAAGCTGGGCATGACGCAGGTCTTCGCCGACGACGGCACGGCGGTGCCGTGCACGGTGCTGCAGGCGGGCCCGTGCGTGGTGGTCGAGCGGCGCGCGAAGGACAAGCACGGATACGACGCGGTGCAGCTCGGCCTCGTCGAATTCATCAAGCCGCAGCGCGTGAACAAGGCGATGACCGGGCACTTCAAGAAGGCCAACGTCGCGCCGATGCGGTATCTCGGCGAAGTCGAGATCGAGGATTCCAAGGACGAAATGAAGCCCGGCGACCGCGTGCTGGTCGACGGATTCAAGGTCGGCGAGTACGTCGACGTGAGCGGCGTGAGCAAGGGCAAGGGCTTTCAGGGCGGCGTGAAGCGCTGGCATTACCGCGGCGGCGACGCGAGCCACGGGTCGATGTTCCACCGCGCGCCGGGCGGCATCGGAGCGAGCTCGTTTCCGTCGCGCGTGTGGCTGGGACAGCATTTTCCCGGGCATATGGGCAACGAGCGGAAGACGTCGAAGAACCTGCGCGTGGTGAGGATCGACACGGACGAGAACCTGCTGCTGGTGCGCGGCGCGGTGCCGGGACCGGCCGGGGCGTACATTCTGATTCGCAAGGCGAAGACGGCCGGCAAAGCCAAGGCCGCCGCGAAGTAAGGCACAAGAGCGAGAGACGACAATGCCCGTTGTGGACGTGATGAATCTTGAAGGCAAGGCGGTCGGCCAGGTTGAACTGGCGGACGACGTATTCGGCGCCGAAGTGAACCAGAACCTGCTGCACGAGTCGGTGCGGCACCATCTGGCGGGCCAGCGCGCCGGCACGCACAAGACGAAGGACAAGAGCGAAGTGAGCGGCGCGGGACGCAAGCTGTGGCGGCAGAAGGGCACGGGCCGCGCGCGCATCGGGTCGATCCGGTCGCCTCTGTGGCGGCACGGCGGCACGGTGCACGGTCCCGTACCGCGAAGCTACGAGTACGCGCTGCCGAAGAAGATGATTCTGGGCGCGCTGCGCTCGGCGCTTTCGGCCAAGCTCGCGCAGCAGAAGCTGACGATTGTCGAGGGATGGAAGCTCGACTCGCACAAGACGAAGCCGTTTCGCGAGACGCTTTCCAAGCTCGACAAGGAAACGCGCACGATCCTGCTGGTCGAGACGGGTGAGAACGTGAATCTCGAGCGCGCCAGCCGCAATATCGAAGGCGTCACGCTCGTGCCGGCGACGGCGCTCGTGACCTACGACCTGATGCGGCACGACCGGCTGATGCTGTCGCGCGAGGCGGCACTGCGGTTGAGCCGCGCGCTCTCGGCGACGAAGGCGTCCGGAGCGCCGGAACAGGCGCCCGCCGCGGCCGCACCGCCGAAGAAAGAAGCCGGCGCCGCGAAGGCTCCGAAGAAGGCGGCTGCGCCGAAAGCGGCCAAGAAGCCGGCCGCCGCGAAGAAACCCAAGGCGAAAAAGGAATAGCCGATGCCAATCACAACGCCAGCGGGCACGACGAGAATGTATCAGGTGATCCGGCGTCCGATCATCACCGAGAAGGGACTCGGCGTGAAGGAGACGCAGCACACCGTGGTCTTCGAAGTGGCGAGGGATGCGACCAAGACCGAGATCAAGGAAGCGGTGCAGCGGGTGTTCAAGGTGAAGGTCGATCACGTGCGCACGGCGATCTACCACGGCAAGTTCCGGCGCCGCGGGCGCGCCGAGGGCTTCCGCAACGACTGGAAGAAGGCGTACGTGCGGCTCGCGCCGGGCGAAAAGATGATCGAGTACGCCGAGAATCTGTAGGGCGGTTTCGCGCAACGTGCAGTTGCAGGAAGCGGCAGGCAAGAGGCAAGAATGGCACTCAAAACATTTAGACCGTACACGCCGTCACGGCGGTTCCTCACGATGCTCGACAAGAGCGAGATCACCAAGGAAACGCCGGAGAAGTCGCTGGTCGAATCGAAGAAGCGCACCGGGGGACGCAACTCGCACGGCGAGGTCACGTCGTGGCACCGCGGGGGCGGGCACGCGAAGAAGTACCGCTCGATCGACTTCCGCCGCGACAAGACCGGCATCCCGGCGAAGGTGGCGGCCATCGAATACGATCCGAACCGCTCGTCGCGGATCGCGCTGCTGCATTACGCGGACGGCGAGAAACGCTACATCCTGCAGCCGGTGGGCCTCGAAGTCGGGATGACGGTGCAGAACGGCGAGGGCGCGGACATTCTTCCGGGAAACGCGCTGAAGTTCCGGCACATTCCGCCGGGCACGATGGTTCACAACCTCGAGCTCTTTCCCGGCAAGGGCGGGCAAGTGGTGCGCGCGGCCGGCGGCGCGGCGCAGCTGCTCAGCAAGGAAGGCGAAATCGCGCTCGTGAAGCTGCCTTCCGGTGAAGTGCGGAAGTTCAGCGTCGAGTGCATGGCCACGATCGGGCAGCTCGGCAACCTCGATCACGAGAATGTGACCTACGGCAAGGCGGGACGCACGCGGTGGCACGGGAAGCGTCCCACGGTGCGCGGCGTGGCGATGAACCCGGTCGATCACCCGCACGGCGGCGGCGAAGGCCGGGTGAAGGGCAATCATCCTCAGACGCCGTGGGGATTTCCGACACTGGGCGCGAAGACGCGAAAGAAGCGCAAGAGCGACCGGATGATCGTCGAGCGGCGCAAGCCGTAACCTGAGTTTTGGGAGTTTTTGGAGCGGTAAAAATGAACCCGGCGCGGCGGGTAATAGAGAGCACCCCTATGACAGCCACTAGAACGTCTCGACGTTCGACCCGGCGAGCGGCACGAGCGCGGAAAGCGGTTCCGCGGCGCGCGGCGAAGCCGGCTGCAAAGGCGTCCGCCAAACCCGCCGGACGAGTTTCAAAGCTCACGCCCGCGCCGCAAGTGCTGTTCCGGCTGTGCCGCGCTGGATGGGCCGTGATTGTGGACAAGATACCGAACGCGCAGGGGACGCGCTTTGTATGTCCCTTCTGCCCGGTTTCGCACCGCGTTCCAGGGCCGGTGCGTGGATTCCGCAAGCTTCGCCGTGCGCAATGGGTGAAGCTGCGGCGGGTGGAGGAATAGGAAGCTCATGCCGCGCTCGCTGAAGAAGGGACCGTTCGTCGACACGCACCTGCAGGAAAAGGTGAGCGCGCTCAACGAACGAAACGAGAAGAAGGTGGTGCGCACGTGGTCGCGCCGCTCGACGATCCTGCCCGACATGGTCGGCCACACGATCGCCGTGCACAACGGGCGGAAGTTCATCCCGGTGTACATCACCGAGCAGATGGTGGGACACAAGCTCGGCGAATTCGCGCCGACGCGGACCTTCAAGGGCCACGCCGTGAAGGCGGCGCTCGAGAAGGCGGCGGCAGCGGCGGCTCCGGCGGCGGCACCGCCAGCGGCGGGACCGAAGTAGTCCGGGCCGGCGAAGAACGGTTACAAGGGACGAGACGATGGCGACAGCAACGGCAGTGCACGGTCCGATCGAAGGCTTGGCGAATACGCGGTTCGTCCGCGTATCGCCGCAGAAGGCGCGGCTGGTGGTCGACTTGATCCGCGGCCAGCGCGCCGAAGACGCTTTGCAGACGCTGCGCTTCACGAAAAAGCGCATCGCGAAGGAAATCGAGAAGACGTTGCGCAGCGCGATCGCCAACGCCGAGCGCAAGGCGGACGATTCGGGCGAGTCGCTCGACGTCGACGCGCTCTACGTGACGCGATGCTTCGTCAACGAAGGGCCGCGCTGGAAGCGGATGCGGCCCGCGCCGATGGGTCGCGGCTTCCGGTATCAGAAGCGGACGTCGCACATCGTGGTCGAAGTGGCCGAGCACGTGCGCGCCGCCGAAGGGCGCGCCGCCGCCGCTGCGGCCGAGGCGGAAGCTTCGAAGGGTGTGAAGGGGACGATTCGCAAGGCCCGCAAGGCGATCGAAAAACGCGCGAAAGAAGCGCAGAAGAAAAAGAAGTAGGAGGCGAGTTTGGGACAGAAAACACATCCCTACGGTTTCCGCCTGGGCTACAACAAGGGCTGGAAGTCGCGTTGGTTCGCGAAAAAAGAGTATGCCGACCTGCTCCACGAGGACGTGCTGCTTCGCAAGCAGCTCAAGGAACGGCTGAAATCGGCCGGCGTCGACGCGATCGACGTCGAGCGGGCCGCCAACAAGCTGGTCGTGCGGATTTACACGGCTCGCCCCGGCATCATCATCGGCCGGAAGGGCTCGGAAATCGACAAGCTCAAGAACGAAGTCCAGAAGCGCACCAACCGCGAAGTGCACATCGACATTCAGGAAGTGCACCGTCCGGAGCTCGACGCGCAGCTGGTGGCGGAATCGATCGCGCTGCAGCTCGAAAAGCGCGTGGCGTTCCGGCGGGCCATGCGCAAGGCGGTGGATTCGGCGCTGCGTTTCGGCTGCAAGGGAATCAAGGTGCGCGTGGCGGGGCGGTTGAACGGCGCCGAAATCGCGCGCAAGGAGTGGTACCTGCAGGGGCGGCTGCCGCTGCAGACGCTGCGCGCAGACATCGATTTCGGCACGGCCGAGGCGCACACCACCTACGGACTCATCGGCGTGAAGTGCTGGGTCTATCAGGGCGAGAAAATCCCGCAGCGGGGGAAGCCCGGAGTCACCCGCGGCACGAACGAAGCGGCATAGGGTAAAGGGACAGGCGAGCAATTATGTTGATGCCCAAGAAAGTGAAGTACCGCAAGCAGCAGCGCGGCCGGCGCACCGGCAAGGCGTGGCGCGGCGGCTCGCTCGCGTTCGGCGAGTACGGACTAAAGGCGCTCGAGCCGGCCTGGATCACGGACCGCCAAATCGAGGCGGCGCGCGTGGCGATCACGCGCTTCATCAAGCGAGGCGGAAAGCTGTGGATCCGCGTGTTTCCGGACAAGCCGTTCACGAAGAAGCCGGCCGAAACTCGTATGGGCAAGGGCAAAGGGCCACCGGAGCGCTGGGTGGCGGTGGTGAAGCCGGGACGCGTGATGTTTGAAATGTCGGGCGTCGATCTGGCGGCGGCCACCGAAGCCATGGCGCTGGCGGCGCACAAGCTGCCCATCGCGACCAAGTTCGTGACCCGGGCGGAGGAACTCTAATGGCGCGCGAGAACCTGGAAAAGTACCGCGAAATGAACGCGAACGAGCTCGAAATCGAGCAGCGCGAACTCGCCGAGCAGATTTTCCGCCTGCGCTTCCAGCTCTCCTCGGGCCAGGCCGAGGGCCTGAAAAAGCTTCGGGAAGCGAAGAAGGACCTCGCGCGCGTGAAGACTCTCCTGCGCGAGAGCGAATTGAGGAAGGCGTAATGGCCAACGAAACAACCGCAGCGGCCGCGAAAGCGGCGGAGCAAGAAGGCGGCCGCGAGCGTGGCGCGCGGCAGGAACTGGTCGGCATCGTGACCAGCGCCAAGATGCAGAAGACGATCGTGGTGAAGGTCCGGCGCACCACGCAGCACCCGCTGTATCAGCGAGTGATCCGTTCGGCGAAGAAATATTACGCGCACGACGAATCCGGAGAAGCGCGCGTGGGCGACACGGTACGAATCGTTTCGACCCGCCCGCTTTCGAAGCTGAAGCGGTGGCGGCTCAAGGAAGTATTGGCGCGCTCGACGCGCGTGGCCTAAGCGCGAGCGGCGGCCGCAAGGACTAAGGGAGCACGACGATGGTTCAGATGAGGACGTGGCTGACGGTGGCCGATAATTCCGGCGCGCGCCAGTTGACCTGCATCCTGCCGATCGGCGGAGACGCGGGATTGACGGCATCGCTCGGAGACGTGATCACCGCGGCGGTGAAGGAAGCGGCGCCGGACAGCCAGATCAAGAAGGGCAAAGTGGTACGGGCGGTGGTGGTGCGCACCCGGAAAGAACAGCGGCGCCGCGACGGGACGTACATCCGCTTCGACGACAACGCCGCCGTGCTGATCAACGACGCGAACGAGCCCGTGGGAACGCGTGTATTCGGGCCCGTGGCGCGCGAGCTGCGCGACAAGAAATTCACCAAGATCGTGTCGCTCGCCCCGGAAGTGTGGTAGCGATGAGAGAAACGAACGCAAAGCCGGCGCCGCTCGGCATTCGCCACGGCGACACGGTGAAAATCATGGCAGGTCGCTCGAAGGGCAAAACCGGCAAAGTGCTGTCGGTGAATCCCGTGAAGCGCACCGTGACGGTCGAGCACGCGAACCTGATCAAGCGGCACACGCGGCCGAACCCGTCGAAGAACATCAAGGGCGGCATCCTCGAAAAAGAGGGTCCGATGAACGTTTCCAACGTGATGCTGGTCTGCCCCGGCTGCGGAAAGCATACCCGCGCCGGCCACACCAAGCTGCCGGACGGCACGAAAGTGCGCGTTTGCCGGCGCTGCAACACGACGTTCGAGAACTAGCAGGCGAGCGAGGCAAAGCGAGCGAGACGATGACGAACCGGCTGCATGAAAAGTACCGCAAAGAGGCCATGCCGGCGCTGACCAAGCGCTTCGGCTACAAGAATGCGATGGCCGTTCCGCGTGTGTCGAAAGTCACGCTGAACATCGGGTTGGGCGAAGCGAGCCAGAACGTGAAGCTGCTCGATACGGCCGCCGCCGAGCTCGGGCAGATCGCCGGGCAGAAGCCCGTGATCACGCGGGCCAAGAAGTCGATCGCGAATTTCAAGATTCGCAAGGGCATGGCGATCGGATGCATGGTCACGCTGCGGGGCGACCGCATGTACGAGTTTCTCGACCGGCTCGCGTCGATCGTTCTGCCGCGCGTGCGCGACTTCAAGGGCCTCCCGCCGAACTCGTTCGATGGGCGCGGCAACTACACGCTCGGCCTGAAGGACCAGCTGGTGTTTCCGGAAATCGACTACACGCGGGTGGACAAGATCAAGGGAATGAACATCACGATTACGACGACGGCCCGGAGCGACGAAGAGGGGCGCGAGCTGTTGAAGCAGCTCGGGGTTCCTTTCCGCGCGTAGAGGCGGGTCGAGGAGAAACGGAGAAGCATGGCTCGAGACAGTCAATTTGCAAAGACGCGGAAGAAGCTGAAGTACAAGATCCGCCAGCGCAACCGCTGCCGCATCTGCGGCCGGGCGCGCGGCTTTCTGCGGAAATTCGAGATGTGCCGCATCTGCTTCCGCGGCCACGCGCTGAAGGGCGAGATCCCCGGCGTCGTGAAGTCGAGCTGGTGAAAACGACATGACCACCGATCCTATCGCCGATATGCTGACCCGGATCCGCAACGCGGTGCGCGCGAAGCACGCCCGCGTCGATCTGCCGTCTTCCAAGCTGAAAATCGAGATCGCCCGCATCATGAAGGAAGAGGGCTACCTCACGAACTACAAAGTGATCGAGGAAAAAGGCAAAAAGACGCTGCGCGTCTTCTTGCGCTACACGCCGGACCGCCATGGCGTCATCACCGACCTCCGGCGCGTCTCGCGTCCCGGCTCGCGCCGCTACGTGGGCAAGACGGACATCCGCGCCGTCGTGGGCGGGATGGGCATCGCCATCGTTTCGACGCCCCGCGGCCTGATGACCGGCCACGCCGCGCGCAAGGAAGGCGTCGGCGGGGAACTGCTGTGCGAAGTCTGGTAGAGATTCAAGCGAGGTCTTAAAGAGAGCCATGTCGCGAATAGGAAACAAGCTGATCGCGGTGCCGTCGGGCGTGAAAGTGCAGATCAAGGACGGCTCGGTCGACGTGCAGGGCCCCAAGGGCAAGATGACCGTGCGCGTGCCGGGCGGAATCCAGTTCGAGCAGAAGGACGGCACGCTGACCGCCAAGCGCGCCTCCGAGGAGCATCGCGCGCTGCACGGCCTCGCGCGCGCTCTCGTCGCCAACGCCGTCACCGGGGTGACGCAGGGATTCAAGAAGGAGCTCGACATCGTCGGCGTCGGCTATCGCGCCGAGGTGAAGGGAAAGAACGTGGTCCTCGCGCTCGGCTTTTCGCATCCGGTCGAGTTCCCGATTCCCGAGGGAATTCAGATCGCGGTCGAAAAGCAGACGCACATGACGGTTTCCGGCGCGGACAAGAATCAGGTCGGCCAGGTGGCCGCGAACCTGCGCGCGCTGCGCCCGCCCGATCCGTACAAGCAGAAGGGCGTTCGCATCACCGGCGAGCGGCTCAAGAAGAAAGCGGGCAAGGCGGGCGCGAAGACCTCGGCCGCTTAGACGCGCGCCGGGTAAGACGGTCCGGGTAACGGCAGTAACGCGAAAAGGAGAACGACTGTGGCAGCACCGGTTCGAAGGCTATCGCGCGAGGCGCACCGCCGCCGCATTCACGTGCGCATGCGCAAGAGGATTGCGGGAACGTCCGAGCGCCCGCGGCTCTGCGTGCACCGCTCGACCAAGCACATTCGCGCGCAGGTGGTCGACGACGCGTCCGGCACCACGCTCGCGTTCGCAAGCTCGCTCGACAAGGAAGTCCGCGCCAAGATCAAGGGCGGCGGCAACATTGCGGCTTCGAAAGTGGTCGGCAAGGTGATCGCGGAACGCGCTCGCGCCAAAGGCGTCGAGAACGTGGTGTTTGACCGCGGCGGCTATCAGTATCACGGCCGCGTGCAAGCCCTTGCCGAAGCGGCCCGGGAGGCGGGCCTGAAGTTCTAAAAACTATGCCGAAACAAGAACTCAAAGACACGTTGGCCGTTCGCCGGCCGATCGAAACCAACCAGGCGAATCTGAAGGACCAGGTGGTGTCGATCAACCGCGTCACGAAGGTCGTGAAGGGCGGCAAGAATCTCAGTTTTTCGGCGCTCGTCGTGGTGGGCGACCAGGGCGGCCATGCCGGCTTCGGCATGGGCAAGGCCCGCGAGGTGCCGATGGCGATCCGCAAGGCCATCGAGCAGGCCAAGAAGAACATGGTCAAGCTCAACCTCAAGGGCAGTACGATCCCGCACCAGGTGATGGGCTACTACGGATCGGGACGCGTCCTGCTGAAGCCCGCGCCCGAAGGAACCGGCGTGATCGCCGGCGGCCCGGTGCGCGCGGTGATGGAGGTTGCCGGCATTCAGAACGTGCTGACGAAGTCGCTCGGCACGTCGAATCCGCACAACGTGATCAAGGCGACCTTCGACGCGCTGCTGCACCTGAAAGACGCGGCCCGTGTGGCCGAGGGCCGCGGCAAGAGCGGCGAGGAAGCGGCCGCCGCCACCACGTAACCCGCGGGAAGCAGCTTGAGGCGAGACGAAGACGAACATGACGACGAAAAAGAAATCCGGAACGGTGAAGATCAAGTGGGTGCGCAGCTTCATCGGCTGCCCGCGCGACATGCGGCAGACGATTCGCGGCCTGGGCTTTCGCCGCATGCAGCAAGTGATCGAATGCGCCGACACGCCCGAAACGCGCGGAATGATCGCCAAGGTCCACCACCTGGTCGAAATCCAGGCCTAGAGAACAGGATTAACGAACGATGGCAAACGAACCTACACTCTCGAATCTGAAGCCGCCGCGAGGCTCGCGCCACCGCAAGGTGCGCGTCGGGCGCGGCATGGGCTCGAAGATGGGCAAGACGTCGGGCGCCGGCAACAAGGGCCAGCAGTCCCGCCGCGGCTATTCGCGCCGGCCCGGCTTTGAGGGCGGCCAGATGCCGCTCCACCGGCGTCTCCCGAAGCGCGGCTTCTCAGCTCCGTTTCCGAAGACGTTCGCGGTGGTCAACGTCGAAAGCCTCAATGCCTTCGCCGCGGGCGAGACGGTCACGCCCGAGGCGCTCAAGGGTCACGGCATCGTTCGCGCCATGCGCGACGGCGTGAAAGTGCTCGGCGACGGCGAATTGAAAGTGGCGCTCACGGTCCGCGCCCACGCCTTCAGCAAGTCGGCGGAAGAGAAGATTGCGGCGGCCGGAGGGAAGGTCGAAATCCTGAAATGAGGAAGTTAGTCGAGGCGTTTCGGAATATTTTCAGCACGCCGGATCTGCGCTATCGCGTGTTGTTCACGCTGGCGTTGCTCGCGGTGTACCGCCTCGGTGCGTTCGTTCCCACTCCCGGCATCAATACGCAGCTCCTCGGGCAGCTCTTCGATCAGAGCAAGGGTTCGGTGCTCGGGCTGATCGACCTCTTCAGCGGCGGCAATCTGCGCCGGTTGACGATCTTCGCGCTCGGCATCATGCCGTACATCACGGCGTCGATCATCCTGCAGTTGCTGGTGGTGGTCTGGCCGTACCTCGAGCGCTTGCAGAAAGAGGGCGAGCTCGGGCGTCGCAAGATCACGCAGTACACGCGCTACCTCACGATCATTCTCAGCGCGTTCCAGTCGTTCACGATCGCGCTCACGCTGCAGCGCCAGGCTCTCTCCGGGCAGTCGCTCGTCTATCACCCCGGCGCGCGCTTCATCCTGATGACGATGCTGACCCTCACGACCGGCTCGGCCTTCATCATGTGGCTCGGCGAGCAGATCAGCGACCGCGGCATCGGCAACGGCATGTCGCTGATCATCTTCGCCGGCATCGTGGTCGGGCTGCCGCGCGCGGTGAGCGACCTCTGGGATAAAGCCAAGACCCAACAGTGGGGTTCGCTGACGCCCGTGGCGCTGATTGGCCTGGTCGCCATGATGCTGGCGGTGGTTGCGTTCATCGTGTTCGTCGAGGGCGGCCAGCGCCGCATTCCGGTGCAGTACGCCAAGCGCGTGATGGGCCGCAAGGTGATGGGCGGGCAGATGACGTACCTGCCTCTGCGCGTGAACTCCGGCGGCGTGATTCCGCCGATCTTCGCGAGCTCGCTTTTGACTTTTCCGCAAACGGCTGCGCTGATCTTTCAGAAGGGCCAGAGCCAGACGGGCTTCTTCCAGAAGTTCGCGCAGGCGATCAGCTGGGGCGAGCCGATCTACACGGTGTTGTACGTCGCGCTGATCATCTTCTTCGCGTTCTTCTATGTGGGCATCATCTTCAATCCCACGGAGCTCGCGGACAACATGCGGAAATACGGCGGGTTCATTCCGGGCATCCGGCCGGGACGGAACACGTCCGAATACATCAATCGGATTCTTTCGCGGCTCACGCTGGTGGGTGGCGTGTACCTGGCGGTCGTGTGCCTGTTGCCTGAATGGATGATCGCGGGCATTCACTTGCAGCACCTACCCGGCGCGCTGGGGGCCTGGTTTGACCAGCACATGTGGAATTTCGTGCTCTACGGCCTGGGCGTGCAGTTCTATTTCGGCGGCACGTCGCTGCTGATCGTCGTCGGCGTGGCCATGGATACGGTGCAGCAGCTCGAGGCCCAGCTGGTGATGCGGAATTACGAAGGCTTTGTAAAGAAGGGCCGGGTTCGAAGTCGTCGCAGTTAAAGGCGGGTTCGGCGGAGAGAATGGCGCTCAATCGGGCGTTAATTTTCCTGGGGCCTCCCGGAGCCGGCAAAGGCACCCAGGCGAAGAGAGTGGCTCAACGCTGCGGCGTGCCGCATCTTTCGACCGGCGACATGCTGCGGGACGCGGTCGCACGCAATTCGCCGCTCGGCCAGGTGGCGCGGCCGATCATGGAGCGCGGCGAGTTGGTGCCGGACGCCCTGATCATGAAGATGGTCGAGGAGCGGCTCGGCCGCGAAGATTGCGCCGGCGGGTTTCTCTTTGACGGCTTTCCGAGGACGCTGCCGCAGGCCGAGGAACTCGACCGGATTCTGGGTACGCGCGGCTTCGGCCAGCCGCAGGTGGTCGACTTTTGCATCAGCCCGGATGAGCTGGTGAAGCGCATTTCGGGCCGCTGGACATGCAGCGTGGGCGGCGAGATTTACAATATTCACGAGGCGCCGCCGAAGTTGCCCGGCATCTGCGATCGCGACGGCGGCAAGCTCGTGCAGCGCGCGGACGACCGGCCCGAAGTGGTGCGGGAACGCCTGGTGGCCTACGAACGCCAGACGAAGCCGCTGGCCGAGTATTACCGGCGGTTCGGCCTGCTGGACGTGCTCGATGCGAGCGCCTCCGTCGAAGAAGTGGATCGGGCCCTGGCGAGGCTGGTGAAGTGCTTTTGAAAGCGGGCGGAAGCGAAGATAGATGGTGATCTGCAAGTCGCCTTCGGAACTCGAAAAGATGCATCGAGCCGGATTGATCGTTTGGGGGGCGCTCGAGAAGATGCGGGAGATGGTTCGTCCCGGCATGTCGACGAAGGAGCTCGACGAGTTCGCCGAAAAGTACTGCGTCGAGCACAAGGCGCGGCCCGCGTTCAAGGGCTACCGGGGTTATCCCGGGTCGGTGTGCACCTCGATCAATAAAGAGGTGGTGCACGGCATCCCGTCGCGAAGCCGCAAGCTGAAGGAAGGCGACATCCTGTCGATGGATTTCGGCGTCGAAGTCGAGGGATATTACGGCGACGCGGCGCTGACGGTGCCCGTGGGACATATCGCGCCCGAACGCGAGAAGCTGCTGCGCGTCACGCGCGAGTCACTCGAGCGCGCGATCGATAAGGTCCGGCCGGGCAACCGGCTGGGGGACGTCTCGTCGGCCGTTCAGGAGTGGGTCGAAGAGAACGGGTATTCGGTGGTCCGCGAGTTTGTGGGGCACGGCATTGGGACCAAGATGCACGAGGAGCCGCAAGTCCCGAATTACGGCAGTCCCGGGCACGGCCCGCGTTTGCAGGAGGGCATGGTCCTCGCCATCGAGCCGATGGTGAACTCGGGCAGCCCGGAAGTACGGCTGCTCGATGATGAATGGACGGCGGTTACGGCCGACGGCAGCGATTCGGCACACTTCGAGCACACCGTCGCCGTCACCAACAACGGACCGTGGATTCTCACGCGGCCGCGCGAGGCGACCGGGCCTGTCTGGTAGGGCCGGATATTAGTCGAGCCGGGGCTCGGAAGATCGATTGGCCCGGCAAAGCATCAAATGGGGACGCTTGCTGCGTCCCAGAGCGTCAAGAAAGCGTCAGGAGCGCATGGCACCAAGGCCAGAGCAGGACAAAAAGAAGCCGGGCGAGAGTGGGAAAGAAGACGCCATCGAAGTGATGGCCACCGTGATCGAGCCCCTGCCGAATGCGATGTTCCGCGTTCAGCTGGAAAACAAGCACCAGGTGCTCGCTCACATCTCGGGCAAGATGAGGAAGAATTTCATCCGCATCCTTCCCGGAGACCGCGTGGCGGTCGAGCTTTCGCCCTACGACCTGACTCGCGGGCGAATCGTTTACCGGTACAAGTAGGAGCCGAAGATGAAGGTTCGAGCATCGGTCAAGAAAATTTGCATGAAGTGCAAGATCGTTCACCGGCGCGGCGTGGTGCGTGTGATTTGCACGAACCCGAAGCACCGCCAGCGCCAGGGGTAAGGGAGACAACGCATGGCTCGTATTGCAGGTGTGGATCTGCCGCCGAACAAGCGGCTTTGGATCGGGTTGACGGCGATCTACGGCATCGGCCAGAAGCGCGCGCGTTCGCTCGCGGAAAAGGCCAACGTCGATCCGACGAAGAAGATCAAGGACCTGACCGAAGAGGAAGTCACCCGGCTGCGCGCCGCGATCGAGGCCGAGGGCCGGGTCGAGGGCGATCTCCGCAAGGAGATGCAGATGAATATCCGGCGGCTGATCGAGATCCAGTGCTACCGCGGGCTGCGTCATCGCCGGAATCTTCCGGTGCACGGCCAGCGCACGCACACCAACGCGCGCACCCGGAAGGGTCCGCGGAAGGGCGCCGTCGCGGCCAAGAAGAAGACGATGGCGCGCAAGTAAGATCCACCTGATTCTGCAGCAGAGAAGAGAGGCATAGCGTGGCGAAAGAACCTCAGGACGCGGCGGCTGCACCAGCAGCAGCGAAACCGTCCAAGCGGAAGAAAGAGTTTCGCAAGAAGAAAGAGAAGCGGGTCGTGCCGCACGGCGTGGTGTGCATCCAGGCCACGTTCAACAACACGATCGTGACGCTCACCGATCCGGACGGCCGCGCCGTAAGCTGGGCCTCCGCCGGCTCGGTCGGCTTCAAGGGATCGCGCAAAGGCACGCCGTACGCCGCGCAGCAGGCCGCGATGACGGCTGCGGGCGTCGCGCGCGACCAGTACGGCATGAAGTCGGTGGAAGTGCGCGTGAAGGGGCCCGGGGCGGGACGCGAATCGGCTGTCCGCGCGCTGGCCTCGTCCGGGCTGCACATCAACGCGATCAAGGACGTCACGCCGGTGCCGCACAACGGCTGCCGCCCGCCGAAGCGCCGCCGCGTTTAGGATTTGGCAGGAGGGCGGGGCTTCAGCCCCGCCGTTAGCAGTGAATCAAAAGGGCTTTAGCCCCTGAAGCAGCGTTTGAGAAGGAGAAGCACTTGGCAAGACATCGTGAAGCGGTTTGCCGGCTGTGCCGCAGGGAAGGGCAGAAGCTTTTCCTGAAAGGCCTCCGGTGTTTTACGGAAAAGTGCGCGATCGAAAAGCGCAACTTCGTTCCGGGACAACACGGCCAGGCGCGCCGCCCGAAGATGGTGGGCTACGGCGTCCAGCTGCGCGAAAAGCAGAAGGTGAAGCGCACCTACGGCTTGCTCGAGCGGCAGTTCCGGTCGTACTTCGAGAAAGCCGTGCGGATGAAAGGCCCCACCGGCTCGAATCTCGTCATCATGCTCGAGCGGCGCCTCGACAACGTGGTCTACCGCATGGGACTCGCGGGATCGCGCGCGCAGGCGCGGCAGCTCGTGTTGCACGGGCACGTTCGCGTGAAGGGACAGAAGGTCAACATCCCGAGCTACCTCGTGCAGGTGGGCGACGAAATCGCGCTCAAGGACAAGATGCACCAGAACGCCATGGTGCTCGAAGCGCGGAACCTGGCGCAGAGCCAGGGCATCGCGCCGTGGCTCGATATCGACCGCGAGAATTTCAAGGCGCGCGTGGTGGCTCAGCCTCGCCGGGAAGACGTGCAGACGCCGCCGATGAACGAGCAGCTCATCGTCGAACTCTACTCGAAATAACGCGCGTTTTCGGCCTCTACGAACAGGTTGGTTTTGCGTGGTCCGCCTCGCGCGGGCCGGAAGGAAGGTACGAATATGTGGAAGGGCTTTCAGAAACCGAAGCGGTTGGCGGCCGAACCCGAGTCGCTGACGGACAAGTACGGGAAGTTTTCGGCGCAGCCGTTCGAGCGGGGCTGGGGAACCACCGTGGGCAACGCGCTGCGGCGCGCCCTGCTGAGCTCGATCGAGGGCGCTGCGATCACGGCGGTGAAAATCGAAGGCGTGCTGCACGAATTTTCGCCGATTCCCGGCGTGGTCGAGGACGCGACCGACATCATCCTCAATCTCAAGCAGGTGCCGCTCAAGCTGAATAACGACCAGCCGAAGACGATCACGCTGGTCGTCGATACGCCCGGCCCGGTCACCTCGGCGAAAATCGAGGAAGACTCCGACATCGCCGTGCTCGACAAGAACATCTACATCGCCACGGTGAGCGAGGGAGGCAAGCTCGAGCTCGAGCTTCGCGTCAAGAACGGCCGCGGCTACGTGGCCGCCGACCGCAACTTCGACGAGGACCTGCCGATCGGCTACATCCCGATCGACTCCGTTCACTCGCCCGTGCGCAAGGTGAACTACGCCGTGGAAGCGGCCCGCCTGGGACAGATGACCGATTACGAAAAGCTCACGCTCGAGGTCTGGACCAACGCCGCCATCACCCCGCAGGATTCCATCGGGCTCGCGGCCAAGCTCATCAAGGACCACATGAGCATCTTCATCAACTTCGAGGAACAGCCGGAGTTGCCGGAAGAGGCCATCGAGAACTACGCCGATCCGCGCCTCGAATTCCTCGACCGCTCGGTCGAAGAGCTCGAGCTTTCGGTGCGTTCCTACAACTGCCTGAAGAACGCGAACATTCAGAATCTCCGCGAGCTCGTGCAGAAGACCGAGTCCGAAATGCTGAAGACCAAGAATTTCGGGCGCAAGTCGCTCAACGAGATCAAGGACATCCTGAACAAGATGGGATTGAGCCTCGGAATGAAGTTCGACGAGCACGGCCGCGTGATCTGGCCGCCGCTGCCGAGCCAGACCGCGCCTCCCTCCTCGGAAGGGGACGCGACCTCCATCTAACTCGCGGATCAGAACATGAGACACCTCGTATCAGGCTCAAAACTCGGACGTCAACCGGCACATCGCCGCGCGACGCTGCGCAATCTGGTGACGAACCTCATCGAGAAGGAGCGCATCCAGACGACGCTGCTTCGCGCCAAGGCCGCGCGCCCGATCGCCGAGCGGATGATCACGCTCGGCAAGCGCGACTCGCTTCATTCGCGGCGGCAGGCTGCCGCTTTCCTGATGACGCCGAACGCGACCAAGAAACTTTTCGCCGATCTGGCGCCGCGTTTCGCGGACCGTCCGGGCGGCTACACGCGGATCATCCGCACCGGCTGGCGGCTCGGCGACGGCGCGGAACTCGCCATCCTCGAATTCCTGGGCTCGGAACTCAAGAAGAAGGAAAAGAAGACCAGGAAGGCTGCGGAAGAGACTCCAGAAGAAGAGAAAGAAGCGGCGGCAGCAGAGAAGTAGGCCGCCGATCGATCGAACGCATTTCCTGGCCCGCTTCGCCCGCGAAGCGGGCTTTTTTGTTTTTGGGCTCCGCCGGCTCGCTTATCACCCGCAGAGCTGTCCTGCGCCGGGCCTCAATCTTCGCGAGGCCGCACTTCGCGCACGTGAAACCACAGCGCGAAGAGCGCCGCGATCGCTTGCGCGGCGGCGCCACCGGTGGTGTCGATCAGCACGTCGGTCACGGCCGGCGTGCGCCCGGGCACGAAACGCTGGTGGAATTCGTCGAGCGATGCGTAGCCCGCGACGATCGCGATGGCGAGCACGGCCCAGGCGAGCTTCGTGCCATGGCGCCCGGCGCGAATGCCGCGCAGGATCAGCAGGCTCAGGATGAAGTATTCGATGAAGTGCGCGCACTTGCGGATGATGTGGTGCAGGAAGGCGAGAGTTTGCGGTGGCAAGCTCGGGAAGAGCCAATGCAGCACCGGGATAATGATGCGGCTCGTGTTTTCGGCGGTGAAGAGATGCGTCGAAAAAATCGAGATCACCACGGCCCAGGCGAGCGCGGGCAGCCACAGGGCGGCCCAGGTGGGCGTCTCGCGCGGTGATTGCGCCGGTTGAGCGGCTTCCGCCATGCGGCCGGCGCCTATTCCAGCCTGTAGTTCGGCGCTTCGCGGGTGATGATCACGTCGTGGACGTGGCTCTCGCGCAGCCCGGCCTGGGAGATGCGGATGAACTTGCCGCGCTCCTGAAGTTCCTTCAGATTCGCGACGCCGACGTATCCCATGCCGCTGCGCAGGCCGCCGACGAGTTGCTCGACCAGAGCCGAGAGCGGCCCTTTGTAGGGCACTTGCCCCTCGATTCCTTCCGGGACGGACTTGCCCCGCTCGGCGCCTTCCTGCGCGTAGCGGTCGGCGGATCCCGCCTCCATCGCGCCGAGGGATCCCATGCCGCGATACGATTTGAACGTGCGGCCCTGGTAGAGAATCGTTTCTCCCGGCGACTCCTCGGTGCCGGCGAAGAGGCTGCCGATCATCACGGCCTGCGCCCCGGCGGCGATGGCCTTGGTGATGTCTCCCGAAAACTTGATGCCGCCGTCGGCGATGATCGGCACGCCGCTGCCCTGTGCGGCCTTGGCCGCTTCCGAGATCGCTGTGATCTGCGGGACGCCCGCGCCCGTCACGACGCGCGTGGTGCAGATCGATCCGGGGCCGATACCGACCTTCAGTGCGTCAACTCCGAGCGCGATCAGGTCGCGCGTGGCTTCGGCGGTCGCCACGTTGCCGGCGATGAGCTGCATATCGGGCAGCCGATGCTTGATCGCCTTGATGGCGTCCATCACGCGGGTGGTGTGGCCGTGGGCGGTGTCGATTGCGACCACATCCACTTTTTCGCGCGCCATTTCCTCCGCGCGCTCGAGGAAGTCGCCGGTCGCGCCGACGGCGGCGCCCACGCGCAAGCGTCCCTGCTCGTCCTTGGCGGCGTTGGGAAATTCCAGCTTCTTCTGGATGTCCTTCACGGTGATCAGGCCCTTGAGGTGATAGTCCTTGTCCACCACGAGGAGCTTTTCGATCCGATGCTGCTGCAGGATGCGCTCGGCCTCGTCGAGCGTGGTGCCTACGGGGACCGTGACGAGATTGTCCTTCGTCATGATGTTGCCCACCGGCTGATCGAGATTGCGCTCGAAGCGAAGATCGCGGTTCGTCAGGATGCCGACGAGGCGCTGGCCGCGCGTCACCGGAAGTCCCGAGACCTTGTACTTGTTCATGATGTCAAGCGCCTGGCGGACGGTGAGCTCCGGGGCGATGGTCACCGGATCGACGATCATGCCGCTTTCCGAGCGCTTCACGCGGTCGACTTCCTCGGCCTGGCGGTCGATGGTCATATTGCGATGGACGAAGCCGATCCCGCCCTGGCGGGCCATGGCGATGGCGAGGCGGGCGTCCGTCACGGTATCCATGGCGGCGGCCACGATGGGGATATTGATCGCGATCTTGCGCGAAAGACACGTGCGGGTGTCGGTCTGCGCGGGCAGCACCGACGATTTGCCGGGCAGGAGCAGCACGTCGTCAAACGTCAGCCCTTCGGGAACACTTCCGTCAATCATTCCGTCTCCTGTGGGTATTTTGCGGCCCTATAAACGCCGAAGCCCAGCTTCGTCCGCTGGGCTCGAAAAAGTTCGCCTTTTCGGAAACGACCGTCATCAACGATGGAATTATTTTAGGCGCATCGGGAGTCGAAAGCAAGGCAGCTTGGTCGGCCTCTCGCAGACACACCGTGGCCCGCGTGTGCCGCACCTACTGCGCTCCGGATCCTTGGGTTGTGAACCCCGCGCTTCCGCGCGGCGTTGACTTCTGCCGCGCCTATGGCGCTATGGGGGCCGCCGCGCAGCTGAGGCTACAACATGGCAGAAGAAATAATCCATTGACTATTGTTCCCAACAAGGTATATCGACCCAAAGCGGCCTTGCCTCAGTAGTCGACAGAGGGGCTATAATGCCGCCGCACGAGCCCCGGGGGGGCGTAATCGCGGGAAAGCCCGCGCCGCGAAGTTGCGGGTCAGGTTTGCATACGGGGGTTGATGACATGAGAAGACAATATCGTTCGTTCCTTCTTGCGTTGCTCGTTCCAGCATTCTTCCTCGTGAGCGCATTCGTCGTCGTTGCCGCGGCCCACGAACAAGGATCGCAGGCCGTGAAGCAGGAGCTCTGGTCCAATCCTGCCACCTGGCCCGACGGGAAGGTGCCCCGCGCAGGGGACACGGTCACCATCGAAAAAGGGAAGGATGTGCTCCTCGACGTCAGCCCGCCGTCGCTGGGCGGCTTGCAGATCGACGGCAAACTCAGCTTCTCGGACAAAGCTGATATCGAGCTGACCACCGAGTCGATCCTCGTTCACGGGGAACTGGAAATCGGCACTGAAGCCAAACCCCACACGCGCAAGGCGACCATCACCCTCACCAACAATGTCCCCGGTAACGACCGCGGGATCGTGATCGCGGGCGGAATCCTGAACCTGCATGGCGACCGCACGAATTCCTGGACCAAACTCGATGGAACAGCCGAGGCCGGCAGCTCCAGGATCAAAGTATTGGATGCCAGCGGCTGGCGAAAAGGGGACGTGATCGTCCTGGCGTCGACCGATTATGATTCCACGCAGGCCGAGAAGCGAACGATCGCCGCCATCGCCGGGAACGCCATCACGCTCGATCAGCCGCTGAAGTACATGCATTTCGGCAAAATCACGTTCGGCGTCGATGAGCGTGGCGAAGTGGGCATGCTGACGCGAAATATTCTGATCGAGGCTTCGGAGGATGCAGACCGCTCCTACTTCGGCGGGCATATCATGGCGATGTCCGGATCTAAAATGTATGTCTCCGGCGTCGAATTGACTCGCATGGGCCAGTACCTGCATCTGGCCCGCTATCCGATCCACTGGCATCTGCTCGGCGAAGGTCAAGGGCAGTACATCGAAAATTCATCGATTCACGACACCTACAGCCGCTGCGTGACCGTGCATGGCACCAACGACGTGCGAGTGGAAAACAACGTCGCCTACAACACCGTCGGCCACTGCTACTTCCTGGAAGACGCCGTCGAAACGGGCAACCAGTTCATCCACAACCTGGGAATGATGACCAAGTGTCATCCGGACGGCAAACCCTGCGTCCCGACAAACCTCGGCCCGATCGGAACGGAGCCCAAAGTTGTGTTCGATCCGGCCGGCCAGAACGCCAAGGATGTCCTGATCCCTTCCGACAACACGGCGTCGACTTTCTGGATCACCAATCCGGACAATGTTTTCGTGGACAACGTGGCCGCAGGATCCGAGGCCACGGGGTTCTGGTTGGCATTGCCGCAGCATCCCACGGGCGCGTTCGCCGGCACGGAGATCAGCAAGACAACCTGGCCGCGTCGAATGCGGTTGCGGGAGTTCAAGGGCAACACCGCCCATTCGAACTTCGACGGGTTCATGTTCGACCGCGGCCCTCAGCCCAATGGCCACATCAGTCCCGGTGGCCATATGGCCCAGGCCGATCCGTCTGACGCGAACAGCCCGATCGTGGAAACGGTGATCGAGGATTTCACCAGCTACAAGAACCGGAATAGCGGAATGTGGGCCCGCGGTGAGATGGACACCTTCAGGAATCTGAAGCTGGCCGACAACGCCATCGGCTACACGCATGCGTCCGGCAACTTCGGACGTTCGGCGTTTACGTCACGCGTGGTCGACTCGCTGTTCGTGGGCGAAACCGACAACATCGGCAATCCCAGCACTCCGGCGGAGATCGCCTACGGCCGCAGCTTGCCGGAGCCCGAAATTCCGGATTTCCCGATCCGCGGTTACGAGTTCTACGATTACCGCCACGAACTGGTCAACGACACGTTCGTGAATTACGAGGACAACGCCACCCGCAAGACGGGAGCGATCTCGTACCTGCTGTATACCAGCTTCGGAATGAGCACCAACAACACCGTCGAGCGCGCCAAATTCATCAACGCCAAGCCGGTGTATTTCCCGCCGATGGAGAAGAAGTGGACCAACGATGATTACGGCAATGGGAGCTACAAGACATCGGTGTTCCACGACTTGGACGGCTCGGTCACCGGTATCCCGGACTCCTACATCCTGATCAACGACCAAGATGACGAAATGGCCATCGACGGCGCCTGTGTGATCAAACCGACGTGGAATGCCGCCGTGTGCAAGGGCGATGTGGGACGCTTTGCTATTGGCGGCCCCAGCGAGGGCGGCGGAGGTGGCGGCGGCATAGTTTTCCCCGCTCGTAGGTTTGACGGCGCCGGTGGCCCAGGTGCTGACGGAACCGCATCCGCGGCTCCCGTCGCATCCGCCACTCCTGTCGTAGCCGCCGGTCCCGGCGCTGGCGCAGGTCCTGCCATGGCCGCAGCCGCCAATTCTGGCCAAGGGGCTGGCCCGACTGGCGGGGCTTACCCATCTGCCGGTGCTGGCCCATCCGGTCCCGGCCTAGCAGCAACTCGTCGAGGGCCCAGCGGACCTCCGCAGCCGCCAGTCATTGTCAGCCGCGACGGCAAGGAGTTCACCCTGACCGGCGCAACCAACATACGCGCCGGCACGGAGATCGAGGTGACCACCGAAAGGCCGTCCGTGACCTTGCAGCTCAGCGAACTCGATAGCGGCTCGTGGGTGATCTTCGAGCTGCCGGGATTCGCCACCGCAGCCTCGGGTACGCCCGAGGACAGCCTCGATGCGCTGCGCAAGGCCAGCACCACCTCCTACTACAAGGGCAAGGACGCGCTCTGGGTCAAGGTCGTCTCCAACGGTGAAGGCGCCCGCACGAGCGGCCCCGCCGCCGGAGGAACCAGCATCCAGGTCAGCCGGTAAGCCCGATCCCATCGCATCAGCGAAAGCCCCCGGCGCACGCCGGGGGCTTCCACAACGGTAAGAAGCCGGCGCTTTGGGACCGGCTCGAGGAGACGGTCGCGCGGTTTGCACGCCGCGAGGTGGAAGCTGGCGGACGCCGTCCGCCAGGCGAACGCGATCCTTGGCTGGCTGGAGTACGCCGCGTTGATCGCGCACCCTGTGCGCGATCGCGAGCGTCGAGGAGTTCGGGCACGCGGTGCGAGGGGATCAAAACTAGGGCCTTATCGCCCGTGTTTCTTGACAATCGCGCGAACCGCTTCCGGAACATTAAACGACTCGCGAATCTGGCGACTCTTTTCCACCGCTTGCTCGATCTCCCGAAGCATCTCTGGTGTCCACGTCTTGACATGCTGGAGAAGTTTGACGTTGGTTTTGGCTGAGGCAAACGACTCTGAATCCGTGAAATGACTCACTAATGAAGTGCCCATTCTTTCGCTCGTCAGGTCATGCTTACAGAGAATCTTAAACAGCCCGTCTGCGATTGCGCGAGGGTCTGCCTCTGATGGAGTAAAACCCTGATAACGAGCGATGAATCCGTAAGGGTCGACACCCAGACGCACTGGAACGATCAGCACTCGGCGGTTTACGCAGAAACCGACCTCTTGGTCGGTCCAGTTGCTGTCGTGAAATCCGGGCGTGAGCAAAGGAGCTAGAGCGTCGCAGGTTTCAAGCGCAATCTCAATCTGATCGAGCCATTCTCTCGTTGGTTCGATATCTTCATGTGCGACGAAAGCTTCGATCCCACAGTCTGATAAGTGCTTCTTGATCTTAGAAGTCAGCTTTTTCTCCGAGCTTATGTGGCCCAAAAAGAGCCGAAAGCGTTGTGCCTTCCAAGGAAGTTCCCTGGCTGCAGACACCAAAGAATGCTGCGAATCTCCGAATAAGTGACCACTCAGAGCGACTAAAGCGTCGTCATCGCCCTTCTCGACGTGGTGAACGCAATAAGTATACTTGTCTGAACTTTCCCATACTCTGCTCCAGGGAAGATTAAATTGTCGGAGCGTAAGGTCGATATCCGCCCACTGTTCTGTTGCCAGTTGCCTGCAGATGCGTTGGATCAGTACTAGTCTGGCCGACGGTTTCATGTAGGCTTGCCCTGATGGCGGTCACGCGATCTCGTTCGATTCGTGCCACAGCGCATTGAACTGCGCGATGTGCTCCGGCACGTTCTTGAGACGGACGATCGTCGTGCCCTTGCGGCCGATGTCCTTGAGCGACTCCCCGACCTGAAACGCCTCGGTGTCGTCGATGATGAGCTTGCGGTCGTGAACGTCGGTTGTCGTTCGCATTTCTCCCATCTTTCGCTCGTTCGCGAAGGCTCGGTAGAGTGGCCCAAACGCCGGGTCTTGCTTCAACGCCTTCGGAGACGTCAAGATTCGCACGGCGACAGAGGCCGGGACCGCGTAAAGCCACAGCAGCTGCTCGTGTGAGCAGTAGTTGTCGTGCAGGCGGATCACGGAGCGCGCCCGCTTGAAAAGCTGAGTCACGAAGATCTTGCCGCGAAACGTCTCACCCGCCTTAATGATAATTTGATCCTTCTCCGCGTCGTCGAGCGGAATGACAGGTAGCTCTTCCCATTCCTTTTGGAGCGCCTCAGTCTCTTGGTAGAGAGCGCGGCCGTAGTCCGTGAGCTTGCACCAGAGTTCGTCGGGGGAGACGGATATTAGACCTGGCCCGCGAAGTTGTTGCTCAAGAACCGCCTCCGCGTCGCCGTAGGAGTATCCGTATGGCCGACAAATCTCTAAGACGTCCGACATCGACCACGCGCTCTTACTCGTCGTCTGAAAAGTCTTTGAGAGTTGCCTAAGCATGGCGAGTTGAGCGGCCGACAACATTGCAGCTCCTTCAATAACGGAATCGTCACGGAGTAACGCCGCCCCGAGGATATCATCATTCGCCATAAACCACGGAAGCAGCCCGGAGGCGCCGGAGAGCGGGTCCGGTGAACGTCTGGACCGATTTTAGGACGCTGAAACCACGTCCGGTCTGGCCCGGCCCCACCCTTTGACTTATAAGCGTGGGACGTCTCGCGTGGAGACCGCGAGTCCCGTCGATGGAATACGCGCCGGCACGGAGATCGAGGTGACCACCGAAAGGCCGTCCGTGACCTTGCAGCTCAGCGAACTCGATAGCGGCTCGTGGGTGATCTTCGAGCTGCCGGGATTCGCCACCGCAGCCTCGGGTACGCCCGAGGACAGCCTCGATGCGCTGCGCAAGGCCAGCACCACCTCCTACTACAAGGGCAAGGACGCGCTCTGGGTCAAGGTCGTCTCCAACGGTGAAGGCGCCCGCACGAGCGGCCCCGCCGCCGGAGGAACCAGCATCCAGGTCAGCCGGTAAGCCTGATCCCATCGCATCAGCAAAAGCCCCCGGCGCACGCCGGGGGCTTCCACACCGCCGGGAACCCGCGCCTCAGCCGCGAGGCTTGCCCGCGAGACGCGAACGCCGAGCCGGAGCCGCGATTTCAGCGGCCGGTGCTTGCCGCAGCCGGCGATTCGGTGGCGACAACGTAGACTTCGACGAAGGGGTCGGCGTGCGCGTCGACGAGGTGGCCTCCCTTGGTGCTGCCGTCCGAGAAGCTGACCACAGCGTGCGCGTGCACGAATACCTTCCCGCCGACCAGCGAAATGCCGCCCAGCAGTGAAGCGAGCTCGCATTTGTCGGTGACCGGAATCGTCTTCACGCCGCCCTTTTGCGGGTCGCCCCAGCCGAGCGTTGCGGTGGAAAGGCCGCCGATGCCGCTCAGGTAGCCGGAGGTGACGCCGTTCTTTTCCGCGAATTCGGTGAGGCCGGACATGATTTCGTCGCCCGAGCCGAAGGTGACTTCGAAGGTTCGCGATCCGGTCGACGCAAGCTGGCGCACGTGCATTTTGGGCGCGAGGCCGCGCGCGGTCGCTGGGCCAGGCATGACGTAGCCTTCAGGGAGCGGCGGGTGCGGCTGCTGCCTCGCGTGCAACGCCACAGCGAAAATTCCGAAGATGGCAGTCAACCCAACAATGCATCTCCCGACGTGACGAGAATTTCGAATCATTCGATTCCCCCTGCGTCAACGAATCGGGCAATCGTATCGCAAATCGGGCCGAACTCCCATTCGACCCGAGAGTCACCACAGAGCGCACCGAGGTCCGCAGAGCCCATGGAGTAAGCGTTTTACCGCAGAGACGCAGAGGGCGCAGAGCAAGGCGAGAAAACCAAGAGCGCGTCACCAGGCCTTGGCTAGCTTGGGGCCGAAGCCGCGCGGTCGATCTCGGCGTTGATTTCGCCGCCGACGAGAAACGCGAACCCGGTGACGTAGAGCCAGACGAGCAGGATCATCACCGCGCCCAGGGAGCCGTACGTGGTGCTGTAGTTATTGAAGAAGTGCAGGTAGACGCGAAGGCCGAGCGAGGCCGCGAGCCAGAGCAGCACGCCGAAAGCCGAGCCGGGAGTGATCCAGTGCCAGCGCCGATTGCGGAGATTCGGTCCGAAGTAGTAGATCAGCGCGTAGGACAGCAGCATGAACACGATAGCGGCCGGCCACTGCAGCGCTTTCCAAAGCGCGACCGCTTCCGGCGTGAGGCCCAGCCGCGCGCCCAGCCAGTCGAGCAGATGGCCGCTGAGAAGGACGAGAATCAGGGAGGCGAGCAGCAGGATCGAGATGAAAAGCGTGAGAAAGAGCGCGGTGGCCCGGACGCGCAGCCAGGAGCGTTGCTCGCGTGCGCCATAGGCGAGATTGAGCGCCGAGATCATCGAGCTGACGCCACCGGAGGCGAACCACACCGCGAGCAAGATTCCGGCGGTGAGCTTGCCGTTGCTCGCGTTGGCGGCGAGCTCGATGGTGGTCTTGTCGAGCAGGCCGAAGGCGGCCGGAGGAAGGAAGTCGGCGAAGTAGGCAAGCAGGTCGCTCTGCAGCTCGCTGCTGCGCGAGGTGAAGAGGCCGATGAGAGTGAGCAGGAACAGCAGCAGCGGAAAGAGCGCGAAGAGAAAATCGAACGCGAGCTCGGAAGCGCGCCCGAAAAAGTTGTGGACGGCGATGTCGCGAAGCACGCGGCGCGCGAGTCGCCAGGGAGAAAGGCCGCCCAGCTTCCATGCGGACGGCGGGTTCGTTCTCGGCAGCGTTTCGCGAGTGGGCATCTGGGAATGGTCTGACGCGGCGCCTCGGCGGGCGATTCTAGCTCAAACCGGCGGTTGCGGGAAACGCGCGGAGTTCATAGGATGGAAAGTCCGTGAGAGAGTTCATCCCGCATAGGCTTTTGCGCAACGGGCACCTGATGACGATCGCCGCGTCGTTCTGGCGCCGCGAATATCCGCGCCTGCCGGCGGGCCTTCCGAGGCTGTTCCAGACGGAGCCGGGAACGCAGGTGCGCGCGGACTGTCATTTCCACGCGAACGCCGGGGAGCATCCCACGCTCGTGCTGCTGCACGGGCTCGAGGGCTCGAGCGATTCCGATTACATCCGCGGCACGGCGGAAAAGGCCTGGGTGGCGGGCTTCAACGTCGTGCGGTTGAACCAGCGGAATTGCGGCGGCACGGAGCACCTGACGGAGTCGCTCTATCATTCGGGGCTGAGCGGCGACATCCGCGCCGTGGTGCTGGAGTTGATCGAGCGCGACCGGCTGCCCGAGATTTTCGCGGCGGGATTTTCGATGGGCGGCAACCTCGTGCTGAAAATGGCGGGCGAATTCGGGGACGCGGCGCCGGCCGAACTACGCGGGTTCGCGGCGGTGGCGCCGTCGTTTCACCTGGCGGCCTGTGCGGCCGAGCTGGAATTGCCGAAGAATTTCCTCTACGAGCGGCATTTCGTGACGCGGCTGAAGAGGCGCATGCGGCACAAGGCGGGGCTTTTTCCGTCGCGCTATGCGAACGGGCTGCGCGATGAACTAGCGCGCGTGCGGAGCGTGCGCGAGTTCGACGACTTGATCACCGCGCCCTTCTGCGGCTTTCGCGACGCGGCCGATTATTACGAGCGGTCGAGCGCGATGCACGTGGTCGGCTCGATCCGCAGGCCCACGTTGATCCTGACGGCGGAGGACGACCCGGTCGTGCCGGTGACGATGTTTTCGATCGAAGCGCTGCGCAAGAATCCGAATATCACGCTGGTGGTGACGCGCTCGGGCGGCCACTGCGCATTCATTTCGCAGGAGGGCGGCTCCGGGCGATTCTGGGCGGAAGAGCAAATCGCGGAATTCTGCAAGGAGCAAACGAAGCCGGAACGGTAGTTGTCTGACAAATTGAGCGCCGCGAACATTCGTAATTACGCGGAGCGGCCCTGCGTTCTCCACGTACTTTCGATTTCCTCGAGAGTCTTGCCCTTGGTTTCGGGGACGAGGCGCAGGACGAAGATCCAGGCAGCCACGCCGATCAGGGCGTACAGCCAGAACGTCCACGGGCGGCCGAGAACGTGGAGCAGGCTGAGGAACGTGAGGGCCACGAGCAGGTTCGAGCCCCAGTTGGCCATCGTGGCGACCGCCATCGTGCGGCTGCGTATCTTCAGCGGGTAAATCTCCGCGATCATCAACCAGAAAATCGGGCCGAGGCTGATGGCGAAGCAGGCCACGTACGCCGCCACACAGATCACGGCAATCCACGCCAGAGCGCTCGAAAGGTTCGTCGAGAGGAACGCGGCTCCGAGGACTCCGAGACTGAGGATCATGCCGATGAGGCCGTAGAGGAGAAGCGGGCGACGGCCGACGCGATCGAGGAGTTCGAGGGCGACGACGGTCATCAGCACGTTGACGACGCCGACGCCGACCGTGGCCAGGATCGCGGCGGAATTCGAGTGGAGTCCCGCGAACTGGAAGATCGTGGGCGCGTAATAGATCACGGTGTTGATGCCGGTGAACTGCTGGAACACGGCGAGGCCGATGCCGATCACGAGCGCGGGACGCAGCGAAGGGCTGAGGATTTCGCGCCAGTTGCCCTGCTGCTGGTCCAAGCTGGCCTCGATTTCAGCGAGTTCCTCGTCGATTTCCGAAGGCTTGCGGATCTTTTCGAGCACGGCGCGGGCGCGGTCGCGCGAGAGCTGCCTCATGAACCAGCGAGGGCTTTCAGGGACGAACATCAGCCCCACGAGCAGGATCGCCGCCGGAACGGCCGCGAGGCCGAACATCCAGCGCCAGCCGCGCATATCGGTGAGCAGGTAGTCCGAAAGATAGGAGCAGACGATGCCGATGGTGATCATCAGCTGGTTGAGCGAGACGAGCTTGCCGCGAACGTCGGCCGGCGAGATTTCCGAGATATAGAGCGGGGCGGTGAATGACGCGGTGCCGATGGCGATGCCCACGACGATGCGGCCGGCGGCGAGCCAGATCTGGTCAGGCGCGAACGCGGTACCAAGCGCGCCCACGATGAAGAGAAGCGCGACCTGGATCAGCACGGCGCGCCTGCCGAAGCGGTCGGCGAGGCGACCGCCGAGGGCGGCGCCGATCATCGCGCCCAGCAGGACGGCGCTGACGACGGTCTCTTCCTGAAACGTGGTGAGATGGAAATCCTGCTGGACGAAAAGAATGGCGCCGGAGATTACGCCGGTGTCGTAGCCGAAGAGGAGACCGGCGAGTGCGGAAACGGCGGCAACGATGGTGACGAAGTGACGGTTTCGCGGTCCCGTGGTTGCCGCCTCGCCAACCGCCATCCGAGCGCTCCCTTCGTTGCGTTCACCGCGACTGCATAGCTACGGCAAGAGGCCCAGCGCGCGCGGGTTGGCGGGTGCGCCCGGCGCGGCTCTTATTGCAGGTGCTTCACGGCTTCGAGGGCGAGTTCGTGCAGACCGCCACCGCCCTGCGCCACGTATTCCACGATCTGCTTGCGCATCCGAGGTTCCCAGAATTTCTGGAAGTGGTCGGTGACGCCGGCGACGGCCTCGTCTTTCGGATAGGCGGCGAAAAAGAGGGCGATCTGATTCGCCATGTGAACCATGTGTTCGGGTTCCATCGCTCAGTCGTTGGCCGCCGATTCGCGCTCGATGCGAGTGGTGATCTGGCGCGTCTGCTGGTAGTGCTCCTGCCACTCGGAGATGTGCCGGGCGAGCTGGACCTGCACGGCGGTGACCTTGTACTCGGGGCAGTTGGTGGCCCAGTCGGAGAAATCGGTGGTGACGACGTTGGCGCCGGTCATCGCATGGTGGAAGGTGGTGTAGACGACGCCGGGCTGCATGCGCTCGGAGATGCGCGCGGGGAGCGTAATGTCGCCGGCGCGACTGGTGAGCGAGACCAGGTCGCCGTCCTTGATGCCACGATTCTCAGCATCGGAAGGATGAATTTCGAGCACGTCCATGTCGTGCCATACGTTGTTGTCCGTGCGGCGGGTCTGCGCGCCAACGTTGTATTGCGAGAGGATGCGCCCCGTGGTGAGGATCAGCGGGAAGCGGCCGGTGGTGCGCTCGTCGGTCGGGATGAACTCGGTGATCATGAACATGCCCTTGCCGCGCACGAAGCCGCCGATGTGCATGACGGGAGTGCCCTCGGGCGCCTTGTCGTTGCAAGGCCACTGGATGCTGCCGAGCTTTTCGATCTTGTCGAAGCTGACGCCCCTGAAGGTGGGAGTGAGGCGGGCGATCTCGTCCATGATCTCGGACGGATGGTTGTAATGCATCGGATAGCCGAGCGCGTTCGAAAGCGCCACGGTGACTTCCCAATCCGCCATGCCGGCCATCGGCTCGACGGCCTTGCGCACGAGGCTGATGCGGCGCTCGGCGTTGGTGAAGGTGCCGTCCTTTTCGAGGAAGGATGAACCCGGCAAGAAGACGTGGGCGTAGCTGGCGGTTTCGTTGAGGAAGAGATCCTGGACCACCACGCACTCCATCGCCGCGAGACCGGCCGAAATGTGCTGCGTGCCGGGATCGGACTGCACGATGTCTTCGCCCTGGACGTAGATGCCTTTGAAGGTGCCGTCGAGAGCGGCGTCGATCATGTTGGGGATGCGGAGGCCGGGCTCGGATTGCAGCGTGACCTTCCATTCGGCCTCGAACGCGTGTCGCACCGCCGCATCGGAAACGTGACGGTACCCGGGGAATTCGTGCGGGAACGAGCCCATGTCGCAGGAGCCCTGTACGTTGTTCTGGCCGCGCAGCGGGTTGATGCCGACGCCCTTCTTGCCCATGTTGCCGGTGGCCATCGCGAGGTTGGCCATGCCCATGACCATCGTGGAGCCCTGGCTGTGCTCGGTGACGCCCAGGCCGTAGTAGATCGCGGCGTTCCCGCCGGTGGCGTAGAGGCGCGCGGCGCCGCGGATATCGGCGGCGGGGACTCCAGTGGCGTGCTCAAGAGCCTCGGGCGAATTTTTCTTCTGCGCGACGAAAGTGCGCCACTGCTCGAAAGCGCCGATTTCGCAGCGCTCCTTGACGAAGGCCTCGTCGACGAGCCCCTCGGTGACGACGACGTGCGCGAGGGCGTTAATCACCGCGACGTTGGTGCCGGGAAGCAGAGGCAGATGATAATCGGCCTGGATGTGCGGCGATTTCACGAGGTCGATCCGGCGAGGATCGACGATGATCAGCTTCGCGCCTTCGCGGAGCCTGCGCTTCATCTGCGAGGCGAAAACCGGGTGCGCGTCGGTGGGATTCGCACCGATGATCATGACGACGTCGGCGGACTCCACCGAATCGAAATCCTGGGTGCCGGCCGAGGTGCCGAGCGTGGTTTTCAAGCCGTAGCCGGTCGGCGAGTGGCAGACGCGGGCGCAGGTGTCGGTATTGTTGTTGCCGAAGGCGGCGCGGATCATTTTCTGCACGAGGTAGGTTTCTTCGTTCGTGCAGCGCGACGACGTGATGCCGCCGATCGAATCGCGGCCGTACTTGGCCTGGATGCGCTTGAACTCGCTGGCGGTGTGTGCGATCGCCTCTTCCCAGCTCACCTCGCGCCACGGATCGGTGAACTTCGCACGGATCATGGGCTTGAGGATGCGATCCTTGTGAGTTGCGTAGCCCCAGGCGAAGCGGCCTTTGACGCACGAATGGCCGTGGTTCGCTTTGCCGGCCTTGAAGGGCATCATGCGGATCACCGTTTCATTCTGCATCTCGGCCTTGAACGAGCAACCGACGCCGCAATAGGCGCAGGTGGTGACCACGCTGTGATCGGGCTGGCCTTTGGCGATGACCGTTTTCTCAAGCAGGCTATTCGTGGGGCAGGCCTGAACGCAGGCACCGCAGGAAACGCACTCGGACTCGATAAACGGCTTGTCGCCCGCGGAAACCTGCGAAGCGAAGCCGCGGCCGTCGATGGTCAGCGCGAGAGTGCCCTGGACTTCGTCGCAGGCGCGCACGCAGCGCGAGCAGACGATGCACTTGGCGGGATCGAAGGTGAAATACGGATTCGATTCGTCTTTCTCGGAATTCAAATGGTTCTTGCCGCTGTGTCCGTAGCGAACCTCGCCGAGCCCGACGGCGACCGCCATCTCCTGAAATTCGGAGCTGACCGCATCGTTGAGCGCTTCGGCGGGAAAATCCGAAGCGTAGAGTTCCATCACGCCGCGCCGGAGTTTCGAGAGCCTCGGCGAATTGGTGCGCACCTTCATGCCCTGCTCGACCGGCGTGGTGCAGGAAGCGGGCGTTCCGCGGCGGCCATCGATTTCGACGAGACACAGCCGGCAGGAGCCGAAGGGCTCGAGGTTGTCGCTCGCGCACAGTTTTGGTATCTGGGTGCCTGCTTCGGCGGCGGCGCGCATCACGGAGGTGCCGGCAGGCACGGTGACGGATTTCCCGTCGATCTCCAAAGTCACCGCCGTCTCGGAAACCCGCTGCGGCGTTCCGTAATCGACTTCTCGAATCAGCGCCATGATTGTCTCTCCTCAACTTTGCCGGGAACCTTGTCTGCAACTGCGCTTCCGTTGGCCGGGTGCGGAGGCGCCGGCTTATGGAAGTCTTCCGGGAAGTGGCGAATGGCGCTCTGCACGGGGTAGGGAATCAACCCACCTAGCGCGCAGAGCGAGCCGTCCGTGAGCACTTCGCAGAGATCGTCGAGCAGTTCGAGATTGCGAGTGCGGTCCTGATCGGCGACGATCTTGTCGATCACTTCGACGCCGCGCGTGGAGCCGACCCGGCACGGCGTACATTTGCCGCAGCTCTCGACAGCGCAGAATTCCATCGCAAACCGGGCCTGATGGGCGAGATCGACCGTGTCGTCGAACACCACGACCCCGCCGTGGCCGAGCATACCCTTGCGCTCGGCAAAGGCCTCGTAATCGAGCGGCGTATCGAGCAGCGATTCAGGAAAGTACGCACCCAAGGGCCCGCCGACCTGAACGGCCCGGAGGGGACGCCCGGAAGCGGTGCCGCCGCCGAATTCATAGATCGCATCGCGGAGGCTCAGCCCGAACGCTTTCTCGACGAGGCCGCCGTGCTTGATATTGCCAGCGAGCTGGATGGTCAACGTGCCGCGCGACCGGCCCATGCCGAAATTCTTGTAATACTCGCCGCCCTTGTCGAGGATGATCGGAACCGTCGCGAGCGAGATCACGTTATTGATCACGGTGGGCTTCCCGAAAAGGCCGCGAATGGCGGGCAGCGGCGGCTTGAATCGAATCTGGCCGCGCTTGCCTTCGAGGCTTTCGAGCAGCGAGGTTTCCTCGCCGCAGATGTAGGCTCCGGCGCCCATTCGTACGTCGAGATCGAATCGCTTGCCGCTTCCCGCGACGTTTTCGCCGAGATAGCCCTTGTCGTAGGCGATCGAGATTGCGCGCCGCAGCGTGCGGAACGCGTGCGGGTATTCGGAGCGCAGATAAATGTATCCGCTGGTGGCGCCGACGGCGATGCCGGCGATCGTCATGCCCTCGATCAGCACGAAGGGATCGCCCTCCATGATCATGCGGTCCGCGTAGGTGCCACTATCGCCCTCATCCGCGTTGCAGACGATGTATTTCTGTTCGGCGGAAGTGTTCAGGACCGTGCGCCACTTGATTCCGGTGGGGAAGCCGGCGCCGCCGCGCCCACGCAGCCCGGAATTGGTTACTTCCTCGACGATCGCTTCGGGTGCGAGCTTGAGCGCGCGTTCGAGCCCACGGTAGCCGCCGTGGCTCACGTAGTCTGAGAGTGAGAGGGGATCCGTGATTCCGCAGCGCGCGAACGTAAGCCGCTCCTGCCGCTTCAGGAACGGAATCTCCTCGGTAGGGCCAAGGCGAAGCGCGTGCGCCTTGCCTTCGAGGAATCCCGCGTCGAACAGGCTGGCAACCGAGTCGACGGAAACGGGACCGTAGGCGATTCGCCCCTGCGGCGTTTCCACCTCCACCAGCGGCTCGAGCCAAAACATGCCGCGCGATCCGTTGCGCACGAGCGTCGCGTTCAACCGCCGGGAGGAAATTTGCTCCGCGACCGATTTGGCGACTGCGTCGGCCCCAACCGAGACCGCCGCGGCGTCGCACGGTACGTAGACCTTCACGCTCATGCGTGCCTCTGCGCGCTATCGATCAGGAAATCGGCCACCTCGCGCGACACGCGGCCGTAGAGCTTGCCGTCGAGCATCACCGCCGGGGAAAGGGCGCAATTTCCGAGGCAATACACTGCGTCCACCGTGAAGCTGCGATCATCTGTAGTTTCGCCGAGGCGGACTCCGAGCCTCTTTTCGACGTGCCGGATGGTGCTCTCGCAACCCATCGACTGGCAGGCTTCGGCGCGGCACATTTTCAGGACGTGCTTGCCGGGAGGGGCGTGCCGGAAATCGTGGTAGAAGCTGATCACCCCGTGCACTTCGGCGTGGGAAAGATTGAGAGCGCCCGCAATCAGCGGAATCGCGGCCTTGTCGACGTAGCCAAACTCGTCCTGCAGAGCATGGAGGATGGGCAAAAGGGCCCCGGGCAGATGCTCTAACTCCTTTATTTTGGTTAAGGCTCGCTCAGTATCCCAAGCCCGTGGATTGGCCATGCGTGTCTGCCTCGGACTGCGTACTTCGACCCGACGCGGGTGCATCCCGTATCGGAAAAACCAGCCTAAATTTTAGCATAGACTCGCAGGAGCGAGTTCCTCCAAATTTCTGATCTCGTCTGTTCGCTGGCCAAAGGGCCGGCCACGAAGCTGACCCGTGGCGCTGGTACTTGCTTTTTGGGACAGCGCCAAGTTTTGAGTAGACACGCCGGACGTTTCTCATTCAAATTAGGAGGGGTTGCAGTGGCGGGGCAGGTTCTAGGGGAGAATAGGCGATGAGACACGTGGGGTATGTCTTGGGGGCCATCATCCTTTTTGCGGCGAGCGCCGGCGCCCAGGCAAGTACGGGCAATGCGTCCGCAATAACACTGACAGCTTGGAATGCAGCGCCAGATGTACCGACGGAGAACACCTTATACGCCAGCTCGACGCCTTCATCCGCGCCTGCTCTGCTGCCGCTGGCTGAGCCGGCGGAGCCCGAACCAGCACCGGAACCCGTCCAGAGTGTCTTCCAGACGTACAACATGCAGATTTATTTCGGGTACACGTTTTTCCGCTTCTACGCCGAGCCCAAATTCACGAACGATATGAACGGCCTGAACCTCAGCGCCCAGTATTATCCGGGAGGCGGATGGATTGGTCCGGACGCCGAGTTCATCGGCACGTTCGGGTCGACGCCGACGTGCACGACGAAATTCGTGATGGCGACCGGAGGAGCGAGGGTGCGCTGGCTCGGACCGCGGGGTATCGAAGTATGGGCGCACGGACTCGTGGGCTATTCGAATTTTCTGCCGCAAACCGCGCTGGGCAATCACTCGGCGTTCGCCTTCGAAACGGGCGCCGGAGTGGACCTCAACCTCCGCCATCAGCGCTGGGCGCTGCGGCTTGCCGGGGACCTGATCGGCACGCGCTATTTCAGCACGGGGCAGTACAGCCCGAAAGTGTCGGCCGGCATCGTCGTCAAGTTCTAACCTCTTCCAACTTTTTCAACTTTCGAAAATCACTCTGCTGATTTGACCGCATCGCTGGCAATCGGGTGCGACCTCGCCGCGGCTTTGCACATCAAAGGGGAGCGTTTCACCTCGGAGACCGCGCGTTCTATGGGCCGCTTCGAGGCGTGATTGACGCAGTGGGAGGGTGCAATGGCCGAATCGAATCAGACGAGGATCGTGTTGCAGGTCGGGAGCGAGCTTCGCATCAGGAACAACGGCGACATCGTGATCGATAATCCGGAGCTGGAACTCGGGGGCGATGACCGCGCAGCCGACGCCGTTTTGATGTATCGTTTCGACGATAAGGCGGGGGTGCACGTCCTGCGGCTCGTCGATCCGGTGGCCGACCGGAAGCACATGGCGAAGCACCGGCGGGACGATTGAATTTTCGAAACCGCACGGGCGCGCTCGGCCGCAGAATTCTCCAGGAGACTCCTCGATGCACCTGTTCAGCGAACTGAAGATTCGCGACATCACGCTGAGTCACCGCATTTTTGTTTCTCCGATGTGCCAGTATTCGAGCGAAGACGGCTTCGCGAGCGACTGGCACCTGGTGCACCTCGGCAGCCGCGCCGTGGGCGGAGCTGCGCTCGTGTTCACCGAGGCGACGGCGGTGACGGCCGAAGGTCGCATCAGCCCGCAGGACCTCGGCATCTGGAAAGACGAGCACATCGAGATGCTCTCGCGCATTACGCGGTTCATTCGCAGCCAGGGCGCGGTTCCGGGCATACAGCTGGCGCACGCGGGGCGCAAAGGCAGCACGCGGCGTCCCTGGGACCAGCCGGGCGGCGCGGTGCCGAAGTCCGAGGGAGGATGGACGCCCGTCGCGCCGAGCGCGATCGCGTTTCATCCCACGTACGCCGTGCCGGCGGCGCTCGACGAGCGCGGGATTCGAGGCGTGGTGCAGGCGTTCGCGGACGCTGCACGGCGCGCGCTCGATGCGGGCTTTCAGGTGATCGAATTGCACTCGGCGCACGGGTATCTGCTTCACGAATTTCTTTCGCCGCTGGCGAACAAGCGCACCGACGCGTACGGAGGTTCGCTCGAAAATCGCGCGCGCCTGCTGCGGGAGGTGGTGTCGGCTGTGCGCGGCGTGTGGCCGGAGCGTCTGCCCCTTTTCGTGCGCATCTCGGCGACGGATTGGGTGAGCGGCGGGTGGGACATCGAGCAGTCGATCGAGCTGGTGCGACAGATCGGGCCGCTCGGCGTGGACTTCATCGACACTTCGTCGGGCGGCATGGTGCCGGACGCGAAGATTCCGCTGGTGCCGGGGTATCAGGTTCCGTTCGCGCAGGCGATCCGCGACCGGACCGGCATTCTGACGGGGGCGGTGGGATTAATCACCTCGCGCGAGCAGGCGGAAAAAATTCTGAGCGAAGGCAAGGCCGACGCCGTGCTGCTGGCGCGCGAGTTCTTGCGGCATCCCTACTGGCCGCTGGCGGCGGCGAGTGAAGCGGCGCAGTCCATGACGTGGCCCTCGCAATATCTGCGCGCGGCGCCGGACAAATCGCCGGCGCGTCCATCGATCGACGCCCTGCCGGAAGTGGAGCCGCCGGTCGAGAACGTGCGCTAGCCGCCGTTGACGATCAGGCTCCGCGGAGCTTGCTGACCGCGCGCCCAAAGAACATCCGGGCTTCGGCCACGCCGAGCAGGCCGGTGATCGCAAAGTACAAGCCGCCGTACGGCAGCAGTACGAGAATTGCGACGAGAATCGGTCGATGGTGCGTGCCGAGAGCGTGGTGAATCGCCCAGCCCGCCGCCCCCGCCACGATCGCAGCTCCCCACACCTTCGCCAGATAGTCCGCACGGAGGCCCGTCGAGCCGATGCGGCGGTTGAGCGTTCTCCGCAGTAACGTGAACTCCACCCACGAAGCAAGTCCCGCCGATACCGTGAGGCCGGCGACGCCCCATCGCGGATCGATGCCGAGCAGCCGCGGAAGAGGGAACGAAAAGAGGTAACCGAGAAGCGTGGTGAGAGCCACGCGGATCAGAGCGTAATTGAGCGGCGTTCGCGTATCGAGCAGCGCGTAATACGTCGACGAATACAGCCGGCCGAGCGTCGACGCGAGGAGGCCAACGGCGGCGCCCGCCAGGATCCCCCAGACATAGAGCACGTCGGCCTGCGTGAATCGCCCCGAGCGGTAAATCGCGGCGACGATCACGTCTCCAAGCGCCAGGAAGGCGATCGCGGACGGCACTACCAGAAAGGCAATCTGGCGCAGCCCGGAATTGAGCCGGCCGCGCAGCACCTCGGCTGCATTGCTCTCGGCGCCGACCGCTCCGGACATTTGCGGCAACTCCGCGGCGGAAACCGACATGCCGAAGAGGCTTACCGGCAGGAGGTAGAGGGTCTGCGCGTAGGTGAGCGATGCGAGCGCGCCGGTGGAGAGCCAGCTCGCCAGCCACGTATCGACGTAGGCGCTGATCTGCACGACGCCGCGACTCACGAACACGGGGCCGAAGTTGTGCACGACGGTCTGGACGTTTTTCGCGTGGTACGACAACGAAAGACGCAGCCCACCCAGCAGCCGAAGCACCGAGGGGAGCTGAACCGCCACTTGCAGCGCGCTTCCGGCAACGGATCCCCATGCGAGGATGATGGCGAGCCGGTCCTGGGAATCGTGGCCCCAGCCGAGCATTGTCGCGATCATTGCGGCGTTCCAGATCACGGGCGCGCTATAGGAGAGAAAAAAGCGGTGGTGGCTATTCAGAATGCCCAGGCACCACGCGGACAGAACCAGGAGTCCGACCCCCGGAAACAGGATGCGGACGATGCGAATGGCGAGGGCGCGCGTCTCGCCATGAAAACCGGGCGCGATCACGTCGATCAAATAGGGCGTGGCCAGTACGCCAACGAGGACGAGAAGCGAGGCGGTCAGCGCGAGAAGGGCGGCGACGGCGCCGGCTGTGCGGCGTGCCTCCTCTTTGTCGCCCCGCGCGAGCAAGCTCGCATAGACGGGGATGAACGAAGCGGAGAGCACGCCTTCGCCGAATAGGTTCTGCAGGAAATTCGGGATGCGCAGCGCCGCCTTGAAAGCGTCCGCCACGCCTGAGATTCCGAAATAATGGGCGAAGACGCGGTCGCGAACCAGCCCGGCGATGCGGCTGAGAAAAATGCCCGCAGCGACGAGAAACGCGAAGCGTTTCGACCCAGCCTGACGAGGTTGGCTCATCCCCGGAATTGTCGCGAGCGGAATCGGGCGGCGATACGCATTGGATGGAGAAATTCAATTACAGAAGGTACGCGCGGAGATGTCAACGCCGATTCTGGCGGGTGTGCGGTGATGATAGCTTCGAGCGGCTTCGGTCGGGCGAACGCGCGGCGGTACGAGCTACGGCGACGGCTTGAGAGCCGGGTGCAGCGTCAACTGGCTATCCTTGAGCACGTGGAGGTCGCGCGCCCAACTCTCCCGGCCCGGCGCCCGAACTTCGACGTAGTGCTGCCCCGCGGGAAGCTCGATGGTCGACGGCGTCTGCCCGACGAATTTCCCGTCGATGTAAATTTCGGCGCCCATCGGATCGGAAGACACGGTCAGATTTCCGGACGCCGCCCGATTTTGGCTGGACTGCGCGGCCGGGTCCGGTTGCGAGCCGGCATATCCCCGGCGCATTGGTCCTTCGGTCCCGATCGTCTCGGGCGGATCCGGCGATCCCGGGGAGGATGGATCGAGGCGGACGTCAAAGTGGCGAGCCTTAATCAGGAAGTACGTGCCGCGCTTGCGGCCGGTGATCGCGACCCATTCAAAGGGGCCGTCGGTCACGGTGATCTGCTGCGAAAGGTAGCCCTGCTTGGAGAGATGGACCACCATCGAGTGCTCGAGGCGCGTTCCGAAGGCGGTGTGAGTCTTGTGAAAGTAACCGCCTGGAAAATCCGTTTCGTACGGAGTGGTGCCGGCGACCAGGCCGTCGATTTCGACGGTCGCGCCCGGCGGGGAACTGGTGATGGTCAGGGTTTCGGCATGCGTTCGCGACGCGAACAGGCACAGCAGCAGCGCGAGCGATGCGTAGAGACAGTGTCTCCTCGACGGCTGCATCGGAGCCCTCCGAGGGAATTAGATTTGGCCCGCACGATCTCACCCGCGGCGCGGCGGTGTCAATATAGGGAAACTACGGATGCGGAGAGCGAATTTACGGAGCCAGGCGGTGGAAGATTTCGCCGAGGTAGTCGGGATGACTGGAATCCCTGCGCAGGTGGGGATAGCGCAAGCCGCCGTGGTAATCGATCTGATGCGCTTCGACCTGCGCGCCATTGGCCACGATCAGGCGTATCGGCTGCGAGGTCGCTTCGGCGGCTTCGATGGCATCCTTCAGCGTGTCGGGTGAATACTGCTGACCGTTCACGGCGGCGACCTTCATGTCCGGGCCGATGCCCGCCTTGTAGGCCGGGCCGTCGTAGAGGACGTCGTCGATCGAACCGTCCTCGGAAAGGGTGAGTCCGATCGAGAACGTGAGCGTCACTTTGCGCTTCACGTCGTCCTTGACCTCCTCGATCTCGTTGGGTTCGTCCGTGTAGACGATCTTCCAGCCGGCATTTCGAAGCGCCTCGACGGGCGTATCCGCCGCCACGGAATCGAGGCGCGTGCGCAGAAAGCTCGCCCAATCGTATGGCGCGACGTCGTTGAGCGCGGCGACGAGATCGTCGAACGTGTACGTCTTGAGCGCCGGCTCGCCGCCGGGCCCGGCGTAAAACGAGCGGCAGAAATCGTCCATCGATTTCTTATCGTCGGTGAGGCGCCGGATCGTGGTATCGACATCGAGCCAGAGGAGTTCGCCTTCCTCGTAGAAATCGGTTCCGCGCCGCCAGTTCTGCCAGTCGGAGTCGGCGTTGTAGAGGATGGGCGCGGAATCAGCCGTATCCTGCAAAGGACGCCAGTCCCGGCCGGGGCTCGCGCCGATTTCAGTGGCGACGCGCGCCAGATCTTCCCGCGACTGCTCCATATTCCGCAGCCCGCTGCGCGCGGTGAGCACCTCGCCCAGATATTCGGTGAGGCCCTCGTATACCCAGAGGAGATCGTCCTTCATCGGCTGGTGATAATCGGGCGTGGCCAGATCCGCGGGTCGGCGGTATTTACCGTTCCAGGAGTGCACGAACTCATGCGGCAGCAGATCCGCGAAGTCGATCAGCTCTTCATCGTCGATCAGGCTACGAGCGTCGTCGCGATCGTCGCTCGACTCGTGATGCTCGAGGCCGAAGTGTGCCACGTCGTCGCTCAACGTGAGCAGAAAATGATAGTCGCGATAGTGCCGGACGCCGAAGAGGGCGCCGCTTTCCGCGATCAGGCGGCGAAAGTGCATTTCTGTTTCGGGCCGCATCACGAGCTCCGCCGGACTGTCGGCGGCGATATCGATTTCGTGCGATGGCTGCTCGCCCGGCGTCAGCTCGATGACGCGGAAATTCAGGCCGGTGAGCACCGGCGAATCGACCAGCGTGTTCAGCGTTACGGGAGCGAAATGGACGGTGTCGCCCTCGAGTCGCGCGCCCGGCAGCGCCGTACCGAATTTCCATCGGGCCGGCAGGCGCAGGCTCGGGACATACGTCAAATCGCGCACCGGGAAACCCTGCGGATAAAGCACGACCTGGTTCCAGCTCACGAGGTCAAGGTACGCGGTGGCGGACGCACCTGACGAATATCCCGTGGCGGGGGCCGACAGCAGAAAATCGAAACGGACGTCGAGCGTCTTCACGTCCACGGGAATATCCAAATGGAACGCGTACATATCGAGAAGATCGCGGCGCCAGGGTATTGCCTTGCCATTTGCGGAAAATTTCAGGCCCGCAACGTTGACGATCGGGCCGTCGGGCATGTGCTCGCCGGGAATCCACTCCGGATAATAAAGGACGATTGGCCCCGGCTTCACCGGCATCAGTAAATGCGTATGCAAGATTTTTTGCGGAGCCTGCGTGGCGTCCACATCGACCTGAATCGGGCCGGGCGCGTCCGACGCTGGCTGGGCAGCACAATGCGGACCGCCCCAGGCGCACGCCATCGCGCCTAAGAGCAAGGGAACTACGGAGATTCGGCCGAGACGTCGGCTCATGCGCTTCCTCACGCCCAAAATAAAACCCCAGTATCGCAGCCACCGCCCCACAACGCAAAATAGCGCCAGCCGCCATAGTCTTTCGTATATAGGGGAAAGCACTCAGGACTTCTACGATTTTCACCTGATGGCATTCGCCGACAGTCGGGGCTACGATTGAATTCCCAGCGGAAGGGAAAACGGGCCATGTTGTTGGTAATCCTGGGAGTTGTTCTTGTTTTGAGTTTGGCGGCAAGTCTTCCGGCGTGGCCTCGCAGCAAGCATTGGGGCTCTTATCCGAATGGCGCAGTGAGCCTGGTCTGGTTAGTCCTTCTCGTCATGTTCTTTTTGGGCCGCTTTTAGCACGGAAGCGTCTCGACGTTCGTTCGCCGCGAGCAGCGTGCGCTGCCTCGCGGCTTTTTTTTTCGGGCGCGGCCGGACGTTCTCGAGTTCGTGTAATGTCCGCGATTTCTTTCGATCGAAAAAGTTCCTATAGGCGCGATCTGGACGGCCAACACGCCTTGACACTCGTGGCCCGCTCGTATTACCTAGCAAGGTTCGATTTGGGGGGAATCATGACCGCACGTTATAGATTTCTGTGTACGAGTTTGTTTCTAGCTGGACTCTTGGCGTGGGCGCCGACGATCGCCGCCCAGGGACCTCCTGTAGCTCCGCCGCACTCGCCGCATCCGACACCGACGCCGCAAAGCCTCGCCGAAGGAAAGACACTCTTCGAAGGCACCTGCGCCGGATGCCACGGCATCGACGGCAGCGGCGCAAACGGACCTGATATTCGCAACGTCGGGAAGCAGCTCGGCCCCGAGGGCATCTACACGATGATCGCCACCGGCGGCGCGATGGGCTCCGGAATGCCCAACTTTTCGAGCCTTGGCGACCAGAAGATCTGGCTGCTGGTGAATTACGTCAGCACGTTCGACGAGACCGGCGGCGGGGCGGTGACCGGCGATCCCGCAAAGGGCAAAGAGGTCTACGAAGCCAGCGGCTGTTCGACATGCCACATGATCGACGGCAAGGGCGGCGATTCGGGCCCCGACCTGAGCCAGATCGGCGGCGTCCGCAGCGCAGGTTTCCTCCACGACGCGCTTCTTGATCCCGGCGCCAATCTTCCGCAGACCGACGCGGCGCTCCAGGAGCGCTCGCCTTATCCTTCCTACACCATGTACCGGGTGGTGATGAAAGACGGCAAGGTGATCGAAGGCACACGCGTGGACGAAGATTCGTTTTCGATCCAACTGCGCGACGCTAAAGGCCAGATTCGGTCGATCCAGAAAATGGACGCCTCGAAGATCGAGGTCGAACCCGACAAGAGCTTCATGCCGAGTTACAAAGACAAGCTTTCGGAGGCGCAGTTGAACGATCTCGTGGCGTATCTTGCCGGTTTGGGGGCCGCGCGATGAACACCAGCCGAAGCCGATGGTTTTTCTCCGCTCTCGCCGTGATCGCCCTGCTGCTGGGCACCTGCTTGCGGTCCGGGGCACAGGGAGTCACCTACGACGAACTCGTCCATTCCGCCGATCATCCGCAGGATTGGCTCACTTATGGTGGTAACTACGCCTCGCAGCGTTTCTCCGAGCTCAAGCAGGTCAACACGGAAAACGTGAAGGACCTGAAGATTCAGTGGGTCTACCAGCTCAAGCACCAAGGCATTTTCGAATCGTCGCCGATTGTGGTCGACGGCATCATGTACGTCACCGAGCCGCCCACCACCGTCACCGCTTTGGACGTGCACACCGGCAAGCCGCTTTGGAGGTGGACGGCTACGCTGCCCCGCGACCTGCTGACGATCGGTCTCTTCCCGACGAACCGCGGCGTCGCCATCCTCGACGACACGGTCTACGTCGCGACGATTGACGCGCATCTCGTCGCACTCGACGCGAAAACCGGCGCCGTGAAATGGGACGTCGAGGTTGGCAACAACAAGGAGTCCGTCGCCATCACCCAGGCGCCGCTTGCCATCAACGGAAAGATTATCGTAGGCATGGGCGGCGGCGAAGGCGGGCTGCGCGGCTACATCGACGCCTACGACGCGAAGGACGGCCACCGTCTCTGGCGGCTCTACACGATTCCAACCACCGGAGAGCCGGGCGTCGAAACGTGGGAGGGCGACAGCTATAAATACGGCGGCGCAACGACCTGGAACACAGGCTCCTACGATCCCGAGACCAATACGCTTTTCTGGGGCACCGGCAATCCAGCGCCCGACTGGAATGGCGACGCGCGCAAGGGCGACAATCTCTATTCCTGCTCGTTGCTCGCCATCGACGCCGACACCGGCAAAATGAAATGGTATTTCCAGTTTTCGCCCCACGAGACGCACGACTGGGACGCGGCCGAGCCTCCCATTCTCTTCGACGCCAAGATCGACGGCACGATGCGCAAGCTTGTCGCGCAGGCCAATCGCAACGCGTTCTACTACGTGCTCGATCGCGACACCGGAAAATTCATCACCGGGATGGCTTACGCGAAAGAGACCTGGGCCAAAGGGCTCGACGCCAACGGCCGCCCGATCGAGCTGCCGAATAATCAGCCCACCACGAAGGGCAATCTCATCTATCCGAGCATCACCGGATCGGTGAATTGGACGAGTTCGTCGTATAGTCCGCTTACCGGGCTGTTCTACGTCGACACGCGGGAGCAGGGCGCCTACTACTACAAGGGCCATCCCGAGATGGAGCCGAACAACCCGCGCGACATTGGGGGTGGCGGCGGGCAAAAGGTGGTCGGCGGCGACAAAGCCTACAGCGCTATTCGCGCGCTCGAAGGCACCAGCGGCAAGCTCAAGTGGCAATTCAAGATGATCGGCGACACTTGGACGGGCACGCTCGTCACTGCCGGAAATCTCGTCTTCTGCGCGGACGCGGGCGGGAATTTCTTCGCGCTCAACGCCGAAACGGGCGAGCCGCTGTGGCACATTCAGCTCGGCAATTCGGTGCGCGCCAATCCGATCACGTATGCGGTTGACGGCAAGCAGTACCTAGAGGCTGCGGCGGGCAATTCCGTGTTCGTGTTCAGGCTGCCGTAGGCGAATCTCATTCGCCTGTGCGAGGAGCACAATGAAGCTGCTCGATTGGGCCAGCAAATTCACGCGCCGCGTATTTATCGCGCGCGGCGCAACCACCATTGCCGTAGCCGCGGTCGCCGGCAAATCGCTGTTCGCCGATCCGTCGCGCGCGGCTGCGGTTGAGCCCGCCGGCCTGACCGGCGAACAATCGCGAGCGCTGCTGAGATTCACGCGCGATCTCTTCCCGCACGATCGCCTGCCGGATGGAGCGTATCAAAAGGCGGTAGCGCCGCTCCTCGCCGAAGCCACGAACGTGCAAGCTACCCGGCAATTGCTCGTCGAAGGCATCGCCGAGCTCGACGCGTCGACCAGGGCGTCGGCGGGCAAGGCTTACGCGGATGTGGCCGACGAAAGCATCCGTGTGGCTGCGATCGAGAAGATTCAGGGCGGCCCATTCTTCGCCAAGGTCTACGGCGATACGATCACGCCGCTCTACAATCAGCCCGGGATGTGGGCGAAATTCGGCTACCAGGGCCCTTCCTCCGCACTCGGCGGATATCTCCATCGCGGCTTCAACGATCTCGATTGGCTATGACGCGCTCTCGCGACTAATATGCCCGCGCCCTTCGATCTAAACGATTCAAGCGTTGTCGTCATCATCGGCTCAGGCGCCGGCGGGGGGACGCTTGCCAACGAGCTCGCGCAAAAGGGCATTTCCGTCGTCGTCCTTGAGGCAGGGAAGCGCATCGAGATCGGCGATTTCAAGAACGACGAAATCGCGATGTTCAATCTTTTCTCATGGTTCGATCCGCGCACCACTTCCGGCACGTGGTCCGTGGCGAAGACGTCGCCCGATCTTCCTGTCTGGACCTGCAAGCTCGTCGGGGGCACCACCGTGCACTGGGCGGCTTGTGCGCTGCGTTTCCATGAATTCGAATTCAAGACGCGCACGCGCTATGGCGATGTGACGGGCGCGAATCTTCTCGATTGGCCGATCGGCCTCGAGGAACTCGCGCCCTATTACGATCGCGCCGAAATCAAGATGGGCGTCTGCGGCACGCATGGCATGCCGCCCCTGCCGATCAACAATAACGGCAAAGTGCTGTTTGCCGGCGCGAAAAAACTCGGCTACACGAAATATCGCGCCACGAACATGGCCATCAATTCCGTGCCGCACGCGGGCCGCGCCGGATGCCAGCAATCGGGATTCTGCGTCCAGGGCTGCACGTTTGGCGCGAAGTGGTCGACGCTCTACACGGAGATTCCCGCCGCCGAAGCCACGGGCAGGTGCGAGGTTCGAGCCGAGGCCCAAGTGCTGCGGGTCGAGCACGACGCGGCGGGCCGAGTGAGCGGTGTCGTCTACGCCGACCGCACCGGAGTGATACAGCGGCAGAAAGCCCGCGCGGTTGCGCTTGCCGCGAATTCGATCGAGAGCCCGCGGCTGCTGCTGAATTCATCGTCGAATCAATTTCCGCAGGGCCTCGCGAATTCTTCCGGGCAAGTCGGCCGCAACTACATGCGCCACACCAGCGGCGCGGTCTTCGCGATTTTCGACAAGCCTGTGCATTTCTATCGAGGCACGCCGCAATCCTCGATTGTGATGGACGAAGCGCGCCTCGACCCCAGGCGGGGCTTCGTCGGCGGCTACAATCTGGAATTGCTGGCGCAGGGATTGCCGAGCTTCGCCCTGAATCTCGCGCCCGGCGCCTGGGGGCGCGAGCGAGCGTCGGTGATCGACAACTACTCGAACGTCGCGGGGTTGTGGGTGCTGGGCGAGGACCTCGCGCGCGACACGAACCGCATCACGCTGCATCCCGACAAGAAGGATAAATTCGGCATGCCGATCCCGAATGTCCACTCGGACGATCACCCCAACGATACGGCCTTGGGCAATCACGGCTACGCGCAGGCCGAGGCGCTCTACAAGTCCGTCGGCGCAAAAAGGGTTGTGCGCGTCCCGCCGTTCCCGGCTTCGCACAACATGGGCACGAATCGGATGTCCGAAAATCCGCGCGACGGCGTCGTCAATCGTTTCGGCCAGGCGCACGACGTGCCGAATCTCTTCGTCTCCGACGGCAGTCAGTTCACCTCGAGCGCCGCCGAAAATCCCACGCTGACAATCGTCGCCCTCGCCATCCGCCAAGCCGAATACATCGCCGACCAGCTCTCGAAACGCGCAATCTGACCGCTAGTTGCTTCGAATAGCTTGAATATGCAGGCTAACGTTCATCGTGACCGGGTGAATGGCGCCGTTTTCCTGATAGGGAACGAAAATCCAGTTTCGTACTTCAGACGCGACGCGGTCCCCGATTTGCGGGCGTGTCGCATGTAGAACTTCCACGTCGTTTACAAGCCCGTTCACGCCGACTCCTATTTTGAGATCGACATCGACGATGCCCTGATAATCGTCTGTGACGACCAACCTCTCGACATCACAGTCGATGCATTGGGGGCCGCGAGTGTCCGGCGCATCCAGCGGTGGCGGGGAGAGCACCGCCGGAATTGGAGTCTCGGCATCGGCTGGTATCGCAACGGCCGATACAAGCGTCGCACACTGCAATTTCGTTCCGACGCTGCAGATGCTGCCCTGCGCAACAGCCCACCTTGCGCTTACTGCCTTCTCGGAGGGAAACTTCCAGTAGCCTTGTGGACTCGCGGCCCGGAAATCCGTCCCCGAGCCGTCACCGAACAAGCAACTTTGCGAATTGCACTCGGAGAATTCCTTGGCAGCCCACTTGGTGAAATGGGTCCAGGTTTCGCCATCCGCGGACCGCATGACGAGCGGCACCCCGTATCCGCCGCCCGGTTTGTTCTTTTCAATTACTTCCATGCCGGCAGCCCAGTACTCCCCCTTGTAAATAGTGACGCTCGAGAGGCCTGTGCTGGAAACACTGACGAGCCGCCAATCTTCGCCGCCATTCTTTGTGACCAGCAGCTTGTACGCATCGACCTGGGAGTCTCCGTCGCTTACGACGATCAGCATGTGGTTCGAGTCCAGCGAGGCAAGCGCCCGCACCCACCGGAACCCCTTCAGATCATCAGTGGAGAGATCGATATTCACAGGTTTCCACGACGCGCCTCCATCAGATGTCTGATAAATCGCGTGTGGCGTCTGAATCAAACCGTGCCGGTCGTCCGAGAAGGCGGCTGCATAAACTATCGAGGACGGAGTGCTCATCTGCATCCATGTCGTTCCGTCATCCTTGCTGAAGATCAGCTCGCCGTTTGTGCCTGCTGCGTATACGGTCTGGCCCCCCGCAGATCCGACCGCCAAAAGCAGAGCGCCGTTTTTCACAAGATGCCGGACGTTCCAGGTCTTTCCGCCGTCCATTGAGTTCGCGATGAGTTCGTCGGCTCCGCAGACCCAAAGAACGTCACCATTGGCCGTTATATTTAGGGGGCGCGCTTGGAGGTCGATTGTGCTCCACCCAGACGCGGCCGCCGACAGAGGAATGAGCAAGAGTGCCATTATCAGTGAGAATCCTTGCACTTCGGCCACTGCGAGTTTCATGGATCGCCCCAGGGAACTCATTGCCCGGCGGCCTTGGCCCTTTCCGCACGCAGCGCCGGATCGAAGCACTTGCGGCAACGCGCCTCGTACATGCCTTTCGCGCCGACCACGATCAGCTCGTCGGAATGGAACAATCGCTGCGTGTGCACGGCCGGATTCCCGCACTGGACGCAGATCGCCAAGAGTTTCGTAATCTCCTCGGCGACCACCAGCAACTGCGGCATTGGCTCGAAGGGGCGGCCCATGAAATCCGTGTCCAGCCCGGCAACGATCACGCGCTTCCCCGCGTCCGCGAGCGTCGTGCAAACTTCGACGAGCCTCTCGCCGAGAAATTGCGCCTCGTCGATCCCGACCACCTGCGTCGCGTCTTCCACCAGCCGCATGAGTTCGTCCGCGTTCGCGACGGGTACGGACGCGATCTCGATCCCCGAGTGCGAAACGATTCCGTTCGCCGAATAGCGCTGGTCGATAGCAGGCTTGAAAATCTGCACCCGCTGCTTCGCGATCTCGGCGCGACGCAACCGCCGGATCAATTCCTCGCTCTTGCCGGAAAACATCGGGCCGACCACCACTTCGATCCAGCCCATGTCGCCTTTCACGATGTCCATTGGGTCCCTCGCGCCGTACGCTAACACACTCCGCTGTGGAAATCCGGCGTTCGTGAGCGCCGAACTTTTCGAGCGGCCACGCCCGGATGTGTTTCCGCGGCCGAGATGCTATTCTTCCATGCGTTTCCGGGCGCGTTCCACCACGCGCGAAGCCTTCATGAGCGGTTTCGAAAAGCTTCACACTGAAAATGTTCGCGCCGAAGGCGGCAAACGCCTGCTCGTGCTGCCCGTCGGCACGGTCGAGCAGCACGGGCCGCATCTTCCGCTGACCGTCGACTTAGAGATTCCCACGCGCCTCGCCTTGAGGCTCGCGGAAGAAGTGCAGGGAATCGTCGCACCCGCGATTCCTTATGGTGCGAGGTCGCTGCCGCAGAGTGGAGGCGCTCCCACCCTGGCCGGAACGATTTTCGTCCGCGGCAGCGTGCTGACGGAGTACGTGCGCGACGTGATCGCCGGCTACGTCTCCTCCGGCTTCCGCTCGATCGTCATCTTGAACGGGCACTACGAGAATGAGCCATTCGTCTTCGAGGCGCTCGAACTCTGCCGCCGCGAGGGGCAGCTCGAAGGCGCGCGGGTCGTCGCGCTCAGCTGGTGGAGTCTCGTATCGGACCAATTGCTCCGGAAGCTTTTCGGCGATGGTTTCCCCGGGTGGCACGCGGAACACGCGAGCGCGTGCGAGACGTCGCTGATGCTGCACCTCAGAGGCGACCTGGTGGGCGAGACGCGCCTCGACAATCCCACGCCGCCGCGCGCCGGCATCTATCTCTATCCGGTCGATCCGGCCAAGCTCTCGAATCGCGGAGTGCTGGGCAGCAGTTCGCCGGCGAGCGCCGAGGCCGGCCGCGCGCTATTCGAAGAAATGTGCTCGAACCTCGCCGCCGTGGTGCGGGAGCAAATGCAACCAGGATGACGGTGTCGGTGACGCCCACTCAGCCGTTCCGCTTGGCCACGCTTTCGGCGAGCAGGCACAAAATCTCAAACGCGATATTCGCCGCGGCCAGCGCTGTCGCACCGGAAGGATCGAACGGTGGCGACACCTCGACCACATCGGCGCCCACAAGATTCAACCCACGCAGTCCTCGCAAGAGCCGCAGCACTTCGCGCGAGGTGAGCCCGGCAAATTCCGGCGTGCCGGTTCCGGGCGCAAACACCGGATCGAGCGCATCGATATCGAAGCTCACGTACGTTGGGCCGCTGCCCGCCACTCGCCGAGCCTCGCGAATCGTCGCGTCGACGCCGATCTCCTCGAATTCCTCGATCGTGATGATGCGAATCCCCTGGGCGAGCGGCCAGTCGCGTTCGTCGGCCGAATAGGTTGAGCCGCGAATCCCGATCTGGACGGTCCGCCTTGGATCGAGCAGCCCCTCCTCGATCGCGCGCCGGAACGGCGTGCCGTGGGTGTACTTGAGACCGCCGAAGTAGCTGTCGACCGTATCCGAGTGCGCATCGAAGTGCACCATCCCGACTGCCCGCTTCCGTCCCAAGGCGCGCAGAATCGGCAGCGAACTCAAATGATCGCCGCCAATCGCCAGCGGCGTCGCGCCCGCGTCCACGATCCGCTCGAAGAACGCGCGGATGCTCTCGAGCGACTGCCCGAGATCGATTGGATTCACGGGCGCGTCGCCCGCATCGGCGATTCGCGCGATTTCATATGGCGAAATCTTCGTCACCGAATGGACGCGCTTGATCAGGCTCGACATCTCGCGCACCTGCCGCGGGCCGTGCCGCGGACCCGGCCGGTTCGTCGTGCCGCCGTCCCACGGCACACCGACGATCGCGATGTCGAGCTCCCGCGGCTCTTCCACCACGGGCAGGCGCATAAAGGTGGAATGCCCCGCGAATCTCGGCGTGACGCCTGAATCGATCGGCTCGAAGCGGTTCGTCATGGTTCGGAGCTCTCGGCCAGCGCCGCCTCTTTGCTTTTTCGATTCCAGAAAAACCATGCGAGGCCCGCAACGAGATAAGCGAGATAGACGTAGGGCAGCTTGCCGTAAGGCCCCTCGGGCACCGGATAGAGGTTGCCCACCAGCGCCAGTAGCATGGCGCCGAAGGCGAGCCAGGGAACTAACTGCGCGCCCGGCCAGTACGCGTTGTGTTTGCGCAGGTACCGCGGCAGCACCGAACACACCATGGCGTACGCCACGATGAATCCATAGGTAGCCAGCGAGCCCATCCATCCGTAGACGTCGAGCCCGCTCGCGCCACGCGCCGCGAGGATCGCCACCGGCAGCACCGCCGCGAGTCCCGTGACGATCACCGCCCGGCTCGGCGTTTCGTTGCGAGCGTGCGTCGTTTTCATCGATGCGTGCGCCAGGCCGTGATGCGACATCAGCAGCAGCACCCGCGCCGCCGCCGTGATGCACGCCAGCGTGCACGCGAACAAGCTCACCAGCGCCCCGATGTCGATCAGCTCGCCGAGCATCCGCACGCCGCCAACCTCGGCCAGCACGCGCATCGGCGCGCTGCTCGTCCCGAGGTCCTGCCCGGCCAGCCGCAGGCCGAGATCTTCGGTGTACGCGCAGACCGTGAAAATCGCTCCCGAAAGGAGCGCGCTCTGGATCACGGCGCGTGGGATCGTCTTCAGCGGATCGCGCGCCTCGGACCCAAGCGTCGTGGCACTTTCGAAGCCGCAAAAGCTGAAAAGCGCGAGGACCAGCCCGAGCCGCAGCCCGCTGCCCGTCATGCCGCTCAGGTGGAACTGAGCGGCGTCGATGTGCCAGCCGTGCCGCACCAGCACCAGCGCCACGACCAACAGGATCAGCGAAACGGACACCACTTCGATCCATAGCATCAATCGCGCGGAAATTTTCACGTCGCGCCACGCGATCCACATCGAGATTCCCGTCACCAGCAGCGCCAGAGCGACGGTCGAGGTCCCGTGCCCGGTCGCATCGCGCAGTAGCAGATTGCCGTAGTGGTAGAAGCCGCCAATCACGCTCGCCCCGGTCATCACGTAGGCCAGCAGCAGGCTCCAGGCCGTGATGGCGCCAAGCGACGGCGGCAGCGAACTCGCCGCATATGAATACAGAGACCCCGGCGACGCCGAGTATCTCGCGAATTTGCCGACGCACAGCGCCACGAGCAGCATCGCGCACGTCGCCAGCACGTACGCCAGCCACGTGCCGTTGCCCGCCAGCGCGCACACCAGCGGAATCGTCGCCACCGGAGTCGCGGTCGGGGAGATCGTCGAGACGGACTGCGCCAGAATCTCGATGGGCGATAGAACGCCCCGCCGCAACCCGTAATCGGTAGTTTCGGGAGGCACCTCGCCGCCTTTCCTGTGCGATCGCCTGGGATTTCGTTTCTGGAGCGTCGATTATACGGGCACTTCCGCCGGGCCGCCAGCGATTGCGATTCGCCGGAACGCCCGCGAGACAATCGCACCTCACGTGCGATAAAATTTCCGCCCACTCGTTACTCTTGCTGTTCGGGAAAGGGCCAACCGCATGCCGAGGTCGAAAGAGTTTACGGTAAAGATTGAGGACAAGCCGGGCGCGCTCGGGAGGTGCTTCGCCGCTCTCGGCGACCGCGGCGTCACGATCATCGCCTTTCAGTCGTTCGTCGAGGAAGGCGAGAGCGTAGCCCGCTTCATCGCCGACGACATGCCGACCGCAAAATCCGTGCTCGGCGGCCTGCGGATGATCTTCGAAGAGACGGAAGTCGTCACCGTGAGACTCGCTCACCGTCCCGGCGCACTGGGGCGCGCGGCGTCGCGTCTCGGCGAAAAGCACATCAACATCGACTATTCGTACTGTGGTCTCGAGCCCGGCTCGTCTTTGGGCCTGCTGGTTTTCGGCGTCGACGAACTTACCACCGCTGCGAAAGCACTCGACGAGTTGGCCGCCGAAGAAGCGAAATCACCCTCGGGCCATTAATCCGGCGCATCGGTGTTTCTCGATGCGTCGTGGGACGGCTTGTCACGTTTTCGCCGCCACGCCAAAGCAGTGCGAAAACCCGTCGTCGTCGGTGAGGAAGAACTCCGTCTGCCCGTAGTCTCTCTCGACGATCTCCGACACCGCATATCCCAGGTCCCTCAGATGATTTCTCGCCGCGTGGAGATCGGGCGGCGCCCAGTACAGCCGGATCCCTTCGTAATTCTCCGGTTTGACCGGCGTTCCGGCGCGATGATTGAGCATGAAGGCCAGCTTGTCGTTGCGCACCATGCAGAAAATCAGCTTGCCGTCTTTCTTCATCTCGCGCTCGACCGCGAACCCCAGTCCGTCGCGCCACAGCCGGAGGCTCTTCTCGAGATCCTTGCTCGGAATAATCGGTATGCACGATTCCACGCGCAATGAAGAGTCTCCTTCCCGGTGAGTCACGCTTGGCGGCGAACGCTCGAGCGGATTCTACCTCACGTTGTCGGCGGCGAGGGCGCCTGGTACCGGCATCGCCACCAGGAAGTTGCTGGCGAGGATGTATTCGTAAAGATGGCCGAGGGGCGGGGCAAGCTTCAGTTGATCCGCGGAGACCCATCCGTTTGCCTCGGGCCATTGCCAGTGCTCAGTCGAAATCGCCTGAATCGACTGCCGCAGGTTCTTCGACGTCATCGGGTACGCGTAGATGCGGACGTTCTGGGCGAAGAGGCGGGACAGCGCCTCGAGAAAGCTGCCGGTAAGCTTGCTGTACCGGTCCTCGAACACGCGGATCAGAAGCGAGAGGCCCACGACGAAACGGATGTGTTCCTTCGTGTAACGGTTCACGTAGTCGGTCATCGTATAGAGCTCCCGCTCGCGAAACAGCAAGACATCGCCTCCCCGCGTGCGAAGCGCATCGATGCGCGCGAGCAAATCTTCGCTGGCCGGGGGTGGCTCGCCCGGCACGAGTGCGGTCGCCGGGATGCAGAAAAACCCCGCCGGGGCCAGCTTCTCGTCGGCGACCTCTCCGCGAAGCAGTTCGATCGCGGCCGCCAGCATCCCCTCGTGAATTTTCGCGTAGGCAGGGTCGACGTGTTCGAAGGAGCCCGGCGCCAGCACGACCGGTTTTTTGTGCAGAAGTTCCATCGGCGGCATAGGCGAGCCCTTCGATGGAAAGCAGACGGCTTGCGCGAGAGCTGCGTCAACGGCGTGGATCAGGATCGCGCGCCGGTCCCACGATTGAAACGCCGGCCCTCGGAAGTCCACGTAGTCGATCTCGATGCGTTTCTCGACGTCCTCGGCAATGTTCTCAAGGATGGAATCCCTGCTTTCGAGCTGATAAAGAGCGGCGTAGACCAGATTTACGCCAAGGATTCCGATAGCTTCCTGCTGCAGGACGTTCGAACGATCCCGCATATTGATGTGCAGGATGATGTCGTTTGGTTCTCCGCCCGGCTTCAGCTGCACCCGCACTCCGACCCAACCGTGCGGCTCGTTCGTGCCCGCGTAATTCCGGGCCGAGATGGTGTCCACGAAACAGAAGAACCGCGTCTGCGCTCCGCGCGTCTTGGTCAATTGATTCAGCAGCTGAGCCCATTCGTGATCGACCATGGCCTCGAGCCGTTCGTTCGACACGTAACGCGAACCGCGACCGTAGAGGTCGTCGCTGACTTCCTTGTCATACGCCGAAATGGATTTCGCGACGGTGCCGGAAGCGCCGCCGACGGTCAGGAACCATCGCACCACTTCCTGTCCCGCGCCGATTTCGGCGAAAGAACCAAACGTGGCGGGGTCCAGGTTGATGTTCAGTGCTTTCTGGTGCGTGCCGAGTTTTTCAGTGGCCGCCATAACGATCGTCTCAAGTTTCCGGGGATGTTCCCCTGGCCCCGGCCGCTATCGAGTCGCGAGGACACGGGCGACGGTTATACCCGCCCGTGTAGATGCATTTCGGACCCGCGAGGTGGCATCGTAAGGCGCGGGTTGAACGGTCCGCGCGTCGGGCGGCCGGTTGCCTATCGGTCAATGCAGCCGCTCGTAAGAACGGATGGCGATCGAAAGGGATTTTAACCGTTCCTGTGGGAGTTCACGGCGTGAGCGGCGCCGGAGTGCGCTGCTCGCGCGTCGCGTGCGGTACGGCGTGAGGGAACGCCATCTTCGTATCGTGCGTCACGCGGCCGGCGGTTGCCGATGCGTCCTCGTTCCTTGGCCGCGACCGCGACTGATTCGAATAAGGCAGAGGAGGCGGCTCACTGACCGAACTCAGATCCACGATCGCTACACTGTCTCCGTTCGCCCCAGCGATCGCCACCAGAACATTATCTTGCCCATCTTCCACAAAGGCGTCGTAGTTCGCTGAGAGATCGAAGGGAAGCGCGATCCGCTCTCGCAAAATCCCGGTCCGGCCATCGAAGACATCGATCCCGTTTGTGGAAGGCTGGAAAAGCAGGCTTCCGTCCGGGCTGAGCTTCATGCCGTAGACGTACGAAATGTTCTCTGCTTCCCGGTCATTGAGAGTGAGAAACGATTGCGCGTTCAGATCCGTGTCGTAAAGATAGCTGCTCCCTGCCAACTGAGTTTGGTTTGCGGAAAGAGCCAGGTCGTAATTGCCGTAGCAGCATCCCTGATTTGAGCTGGCCTGGGTCACGATTCCGCTCGCCGTGTCGATGCTGAAAACCGCCCCGTACGAGTTGAAGAACACCCGGCTGCCGTCGCTACTCAGTTCGGTTCGCAAATAGCTGTCGGAAGGGCCCAGCCCCGGCCCCACGATGTTCAGGCTGGTCAGGGTCCCGGTGTTCGTATCGAGCTTGTAATACTGGTCGTAGCCATCTCCCCCGAGAACGTCACCGGTGATGTAGGCGATTCCAGAGTTCATGATGGCGATGCCTGCCGGGTTTGCCTGGGCTCCAGGCGGCAAAGACGGTGCAAAGGGGAACGTCCGGACCGAGCCCGGATTCGAAGGGTTCAGCAAATAGATTACGTCGGCGCCGATATCGGCGATCGCAAGCTTGCTGCCGTCAGGCGAGAGCGCGAGTCCCCAGAGCCTTTGCGGGACGCCACCCACAGGGGCTGGGATCGTGATGGGCGAGAGCCACTCTCCCTGTGCCCGTGAAAACACCTGAACCTTGTTCGCGTCGGAAAAGTAGTAGACATCTCGCGTCGCGTCGTAGATTCCCTGTGCAAGTTGTGCCCCCGAAAGCGGGAACAGCCGCGTGGGCGGCAGATAGCTGAAAGCGCCCACGGCCGTCGTCGCACCGGCCGTTGAGGTGACCGTGACATTTGCGGAAGATCCCGCCGATCCTGGAGGGATGGTGTACGCAAGCGCCTGCAGGGGGAAGGGAGGCGCCAGTGCGTTGTAGGCGTTCGACGTGAACCCTGTGACAGCGGCGCTCTTGCCCCCTACGCTGACGGAGAGTCCGGCGGGTATTCCCGTCGCGTTCGCGGGACCAAAACCATAGCCGTAGATAATTCCGGTCGCGCCGCCCTCGGCCGTTGAAACGTTTGGCATCGCCTCGAGGACCGTGGGTCCATAGCTGAAGCCTTCCGGGATCAGCTGCATGCCGCCGTCCGACGTGAACGTGTAGACGTCAACGGGACCCGCATTACTGGGCGGCGTTGTCGCGCTAATGATTCCTGAGGACTCGGATACCGAACTCGCCGGCTGGGAACCGAAGTACATGGCGCTCAGCGAACCCACCGGATTCGGATCGGGCAATTGGATCGGAGTGCCGCCGGAAGTGGGGCCGGCCGGAGGATTCAGATAGCCGTTCAGAAATTGTGTACCTACCGCACCCGTACGCATGAGGGTCGTATCAAGGAAGCCGAATCCTTCTTCCAGAGGGCCCACTAGCAGACCGGTTCCGTCGAAGGCACCGTAGTCTGGATTCGCAGCTGGGCTCAAGGTGAAGCCGCCGCTTGTCTGTTGCACCACGATGTTCGGCAACCACCCGATTTGCTGGCCGCCAGGCACGCTGTACGCATACACGATCGAGGAGCCGCTCGCGAACAGCGTTGTAGAGTCGGCGCTAAACACGAGATTGGCATCCGACGCCGTTTCGCCCGCGATCTTGAACTCCGCCACCTGCTCGAACGTATGGGCGTTATACAGCACCACCGAGCCGTCCTGATACGACGGAAAGGCCAGGTAGTTGCCGTCCGGAGAAAAATTGAGATGCAGCGGACTGCCGTTCGGAAGAAAGGATTGCAGGGCTCCCGTGGACTCGTTGATCTCACACACCGTGCCGTCGCTGTCGATGCTGCCGAGGAAAATGGCCGTTCGATCGGGAGTCCGGTTGAAAGCGCCGATGTTTCCCATGCCGCAAACGGGCAAAGTCGGAATCTCGCCCGGAGTCGACGGCGGCGGTCCGCCGTAAATCGAAATCGCATTGGTGGCGGGATCCCATATTGCGAATCCGTTGGAGCCGTCGACGCTCGGGATCCCTCCTTGTTCTGAGAGCAGAGCCAAACGGCCGTCCGCCATCACCACCGCGCTTAGAGCTTGATAGCCATACGGTCCGATTTCCGAAGCCAGGTATCGATGCGTCACGGTCATCGATACCGGATCGATGGCGTAAACGTCGCCGAGAAGCGTTCCAACGTAGAGTTTCGAGTGATCGGGTGTGTCGTCGACGTTCCACGCTCCAGGCACCGCGATCGTGCCTATTTCTGTCTCGGTAGCCGAACTCAAAACCATGACCTTGTTGCCGAACGGGTCAGTTACGAAAAACCGCGATGTTCCTGGATTGAAGACCACCCAGCGATCGTTCAAAGCAGTGAAATACTCGGTCACGGCGTCTGTCCGCACGTATCGAGTTCGGGTGGTCAAGTCGCCGGTGGTTCCCGTCGTTACGGTGAGGTGCAGGTCGGCGCTGTGGGTAAGCGACCCCGATGTACCCGTGAAGACGACTGTGGCAGTAGTCGCGGCGGCACTGCCCGCGACGGAAATTGTGAACTCCTGAGCTACGCCAGGGGACAATGTCGCGCTCGATGGCGAAGCGCTCACTCCAGAAGGCAATCCGCTGATCTGGACCGAGACTTGACCGGAGAATCCGTTGAGCGCCGTCGCCGTCAAGTTCCGCTGGCCACTGCTGCCCGCCTGGATCGAGACCGATGAAGAGTCGAAGCTCAGCTGGAAGTCCGCAGCAGGGGGCGGATTTCCGCCTCCGCCGGAACCCTCTCCACTTCCGGAGCTCCCTCCGCCACAGCCTCCCAGCAGAATCGCCGCTGCCAGAATTCCTGCGCACACAGCTACACGAAGTGGACTTCGATGGTTGCGGCCGCTCACGGCAATCGCACTCGTCCTGCAATCTATGGATTGGAGCGCGACATTCTCTTCCGGGAATCGCCGGAAGTCAATACGCCATTTGGTACTACTGGTTTGTGGAATAGTATCGTGTCATGGACACACGTGTCGTGGTATAGTCCCTCGCCTCGAGCGGTTCCCAAAGAGCGGAAAACTAGGCGATACGACTGTATCCGGAGTGGTGGGCTGCGTGCGCGAACTGAATGCCATTTGCCGCTTCCTGATCGTCCTGGCGGTGAGCTTTTTTCTCGGCGGTCGGGCGCGCGCGGCCACGTCGGTTTCATTCACGAATCCCATCTTCATTCCGACGAGCGAGGACGTCCTCGTTCTTTCCACGGCCGACCTCAACAATGACGGCAAGGCGGACCTCGTCTACCTCGATGGCACCTATTCATCGCGCGCGGTGCACGTTCTCCTCGGAAACGGCGATGGAACCTTCAGGCATGTTCAGGATGTAACCTTTCCCGGTAACGCCTGCTGCGGGCTGGCGATTGCCGACGTTACCGGCGACGGCGTCCTCGACATCATCGTTGCCGGAAGCGATCAATTTCAGGCCAACATCTCGGTCTTGGTCGGAAATGGCGATGGCACATTTCAGCAGCCTCTCGTCACATCCTTTCAGCCGCCGAATATCAGCGGCTATCCGGGCTTTCGATACCCGGCGGCGGTCGGGGACGTCAACGGCGACGGCAAAATGGACTTGGTACTCGCCGATGTGGGGAACGGAACGAACTACATTCTCCTCGGCAACAACTCGGGACAGTTTACGTACAGTGCTTCGATCCAAACGTATCAGACCGGCCCCACATACCTGGTTGATCTCAACGGCGATCACATTCTCGATTTAGTCGCCACCGATCCGTTAGGCGCTGAGTTTCTGGTGTACTTGGGGAAAGCCGGCGGCAGCTTTCCGTCATTTACGCGATACACGGCCGGGACTGCGGGAGGTCCTTTTCTCCTGGCGGACGTGAACCAGGACGGACATCCCGATATTCTCTTCGACTACTATCCGAATCAGCTTGGTTATTTCCCCGGCAACCCCGATGGCACTTTCAGCGCCTGGGTCGCTCTGGGCAATGCGCCCTCGCCCGACCAGCTTGTAAGCGCGACGGATCTGAATGGCGACGGCGCTCCGGACTTGACCTTCATCACTCCGAGCGGCGTGGCGGTAGCCCTCGGCAAGAGCGGACCCTCCTACGGCCCCGCTCAAACGACGATCACGGGCGGCTCCGCGAATGTGTATTCCATGCTGCCCGTCACGCCCGTCGTCGCGGACTTCAATGGCGACGGCCATTCCGACTTCGCGATGGCTGCCGAGGGAGGCATCGCGATTTTTCTGGGGCACGGTGACGGAACTTTTTCGAGCGTCGAGTTCTACGACATGGGGCAGGAGGTCGGGTCCGCCGCGGTGGGCAACTTCAGCGGTCACGGATTTCAGGACATCGCCGTAAGTCTGCCCGCGCCCCTGCCGCGTCTGCTCTTAGGCAGCGGCACAGGTACATTCACACTTGGCGCCGATCCGAACTCGAGCTACGCGTCAGCAGGAGCCGCGGTCACGCTGCTCCCCGGCGATTTCAACGGCGACGGCAAACCCGATTTGAACATTGGCAGCACTCCGATCTACGAGTCATCCTCGGGCACGGACTCGGTCGCCATCAACGCGGGAAATGGATCTTTCGAGACGCCCGTTTCGGTTCCGAATTCATCACCCGTGATGGCCGACTTCAACGGGGACGGGCGCACCGATATGATCAGCGTGACGGGCGAGCAGATCGTGGTCTCCCTGGGCCAGGCCAATGGAACATTCGTCGCAGTGAACACACCCATTCGCGTCCCCAGCGGATACTGGAACGTGGGAGATGTGAATCGAGACGGAAAGCCGGATGTCATCCTGAGTTATCCCGACCACTTCGAGGTTTGGCTCGGCAATGGCGACGGTACATTCACGTATTCGAATTCTTTTGAAGTGCCCGGACTATCGACTGATTTCCTCGCCGCCATTACCGACCTCGACGGAGACGGCAACGCCGATCTGATTTTTCTGCCCAATGCCAACTTTTCCACTGTGTCCGGTCCGCTGGCGATTCTTTATGGCAACGGAGACGGCACTTTTGGGCCACCTGCGTACCTGGCGCTCTCGCGCCCTTTCCCGTGGATCACGGTGGCCGACCTGAATGCCGATCACCTGCCGGATCTGGTCCTGACGGATGGGGCCGGCATCGCGGTGATCACGAACCTCGGATCTCGACAGTTTGGCCCCGAGACGGACTACATCGCCGGGCGCTCCGTGTCTGTTCCGGTCAGCGTCGCGGACGTGAACGGCGACGGTCTTCCCGACATCATCGTGGGAAACAGTGGCGGAACGACGGTTACCGTGCTCCTGAATCAGTCAGGATCGTCGACGGCCACCGGAGTTTCCGGCAACCTCACGCTGAGTCCGGACCCCTCGAATTACCTCAGTTCATTCACGGCCACGCTTGCGGTTGCGGGCCAATCAACAGGGGCGCCGACTCCGACGGGAAGCGTGAGCTTCAGCGTCGACGATGAGTTCGTCACCACGAATCCCATGAGCGGGGGTTCGGCGAGCTGGACGGAACCCGCGCAAGCGCTGATTCCCGGCCAGCACACCATCACCGCGGAATACAACGGCGACGCCAACTATTCTCCGAAAGTTTTCTCATCTATCCAGACGATTCAACCGCCCGTGTACGCCACCCGGACGGCGCTGACGGTTGCGCCGTCGAGTGTGCTTGCGGGTCAGACGGTTCATCTGACCGCTGCGGTTACGGCGACGCCGCTCCCGCCGGGGGGCGTGATCACGTTCTACGACGGGCCAAACTCGCTCGGATCGGCACAAATCGATTCGCAGGGCGTCGCCTATCGCGATACTTCGCTCTTGAGCGGAGGAACTCACACGCTGACCGCGGCCTATCAGGGTTTTACCCAAACCGCCTTTACTCCAACCGACGCGACGTATACGGCGGCGATCTTTACCCCGAGCGTCTCCAGCGCCGTTATGTTGACGGTCGCCACCGATGCGACCGTCACGACTCTTTCGCCTTCCAACACTTCGCCGACGGCCGGAACCGTCGTGACATTCACGGCCAACGTTTCATCCTCTGCGGCAGCGCCCTTTGGAGGAGTAACGTTCTATGACGGAACCACCCTGCTGGGCGCGCTGGGACTGGCGTCCGGCGGCACGGCAGCTTTCAGCACGGCCTCTCTCGCGACGGGGCAACATACGATAACCGCGGTTTTCAGTGCGAACGGCCCGTTTGCGGCCAGCACATCGGCCGGGGTGACGGTCAACGTTGCTGCGGCACCGGCCGGCATGGCGTCCACCATCGTTTCTCTATCGCAGCAGATCGATGGGTCGACCGGCGGCTCGACTTTATCGGCGGAGGTCGGCGGCGGCCCGATCGTTCCGACCGGCACCGTCACGTTCCTCGACAGCGGTACGATCCTGGGCACCGCTGAAATCGGCGCCGGCGGCATGGCGACTCGAGCGGTCGGCGCGCTTTCGAGCGGGCCTCATCGGTTCACGGCGAGTTTCGCCGGAAATGCGGAGTACAGTCCCAGCGTTTCGCCCGAACTCGACGCACAATGGCCCCAAACGGGGCCTGGATTCGCGCTGACGCTCTGGGGAGTGCGGCCGCGGGTTACGTCTTCCACGCCGATCACCATCGAGATTCAAGGAACACGCGGATTTGCGCAGCAAGTGCAGCTCGAGTGCGCGGGTGGCGTGCCGCAGGGTTATGTTTGCAGGTTCTCGCCGTCGACCGTCGGCGATCGCGGGGTCTCGAAACTAACGATCGTGCCAGAGCAGACAAATGATGTTGCGCGCACGAGCGGCGCTTTCTTCGCCGCGCTCGTCATCGCCTGTTTCTTCTTGCTGGATGGGCGCTATCGGACGCTGCAAGCCCTGATTCTGTTGCTGGCCTTGTGCGGTTTGGGTGCGATCGCCGGTTGCAATACCGCGCCACCGAGAGATGGGCAAACCGTCGTCGTGACGATAAGCGCCACGTCCGGCAGCGGCCCGAACGCCATCGTTCATTCGACGCAGATTCAATTCACGCCGCGGTCGAACTAGATAAGCCAGTGGGCAGGCTGCGGTTTGCTCGGCGAATCATGCCCGAGCGGCGCTTCAGGCGAAAACCGCGCCTCGAAAAATGGTGGAGGCGGGGGGAGTCGAACCCCCGTCCGAGAAGCTTTGCCACCCGAAGACTACATGCTTAGCCCGTTCCGGTTTTGTTCGTCGATGGAACTCAGAGCGGGCAAGACGCGCCACCGACTAGTCCGATGATCTCGCCGCCGCGTTACGGACCGAAACGCGACGGCCAGCCTACTGTGTGACGCCTCATCTCAACCGCGCAGGCGACGCTTGAGGAGACGCGCTACCTACTTTTGGTTAGGCAGCGAGAGCCAACTGTGAGTTGCCAGTTAGTTTGTTTCCACCTGATTGCGGGCAGATGGGGCCCGGCATGCCTTCGAGCCGCGACAGCTTCCGTCGAAACCGTGTCGCCCCCGTCGGTACCCCTATTATAGCGCCGCGTTTGCGGGCGACCAAATTCGCCCGGGGCGGGAGTTCGTGTCCAGCGACTGGGCGGCCTGGAAGACTATAGAGGCTGATCGGGGCGGATGATGGTGCGCCACATGTGGGCGACGGGGCTGCCGTCGTTGCCGAGGCCTTCTTTGGGCTGCTTGAAGTGGCGCCCGATGATGTCCTGGAATTGGTCGATCGTCACGATCACGCTCGGGTCGAAGGCATACAGGTCGTTCACCGCCACCATGCGCGGCTCCATGTACCACTTGTGCTTGCGGACCATCTGGTACGTCGCTTCGATATAGGCGGGCGGGACGTAATCGATACCGAAAAGCTGGCGGTAGAGATCGGGGTATTCGTAGCCGACGGACGGGTCGGCGTAGTAACGCAAGGCCTGATGGTAGCGGATCGCAAAGGCGACTTTTTCGGAGACGTACGGCTCGAAGAGCTGCGCTCCCCACCATCCGTGATCCGTGCGCATGATTTCTTGCGCGAGGTCGTGCAGCAGGCACGCGAGAATGATTTCCTCCGACATGCCGTTTTTCATGGCGAGGTTCGCGCTCTGCATCGTGTGATACGCGGTGTCCATGAAGCGCAGGTTGAAGAAGTCGACGAGGGTGGGATTCGCGGGCATGGCCGGCAGACGTTTCACGTTTTCGCCGGACCGCGGCACCATCAAAAAGCCCGCGCCCGCGCGGTATGGCTTCGTCTCGATGCGGGCGTCCACTTCCGCGGCCGTCGGATACTTCCCGCGTTCGGGAACCGGGTGACCGCCGTGCTTGAGCGCGATGGCCGCGTTGAGTTCCTCCATCATGCGCTGTTCGAGCGCGTCGGCGCGGCTCTCGGCGTCCATCTTTCCGGCGCCCTCGGGGCCGCCCAAGCTGTCGAGAAAAGCCTTGCGGTCGATGTCCATGCTCCTAGTCTAGTCGCGCAGCAGGAATCCGCAAGCGGTGGTTCACTATGGAGTGTGAGGGTCCGCGGCACTTCGTAATCGCGTCATCCGTGTGAGCGGGCGCACCCTCGCGAGTCGAAGAAGGCGATCAAGGCGCGCGGCGGCGCGGGCGCAGCAGATGGACGATGAAGAATAGCAGCGCCAGAATCAGAAACAGGTGGATGAGGAAGCTGGCCACGTGAAAGGCGATGAAGGCCAGCGCCCAGATGAAAATGAAGAGTACGGCGAGCCCGAGAAAAATGAATCGCATGGCTGATCCTCCGTTCGATCCTACCATCGCGCCGCGCGAATCGCGGAAGGCTAGCGGGTGAGCCAGGTGATCAGCGCTGAATATTGCGGATACTGGGCGGCCAATTCGGCGCGGTTGCCGGCTTCGTAGTCTTGCGGATCGAAGCCGGGCGCCATGGTGGTGCCCATGAGCGCGAATTTTCCTCCCGGGGCGAGGCGCGCGCCCTGCCACGTGCCGGCCGGCACGACGTGCTGCAATCGCATACCGGCGGCAACGTCCTGCCCGAGCAGCACAGCCTCGCCCGCGCCGCCCGGCTTGAGTTGCAGCATCTCGACCGGATCGCCAAGATAGAAATGGAATATTTCGTCGCCTCGCAGACGATGCAGGGCGGAGAACGTATCGGGGGTGAGCATGTAATAGATAGCGGTGGAAATCGAGCGGTCGCCGGGATAGGAATCCGGCAGCGCGCTCGCGGGCACCGCATTTTTCGCCCGGTAGCTTTCGGAGAAGTAGCCGCCTTCGACGGGCAGGGGCTTCATCTTGAGGAGTTCGCGAAGTTGTTCGGGAGTGAGCATGGCGTCGAAGATACGAACGCGGGGGCGGGGAAGCAAGCGAAACCTCCGGACGCGGGCTGCGGCCGGCGTGCGTTTTCCCCTAATCTACTGCACGGGCCAGGAACGCGTTCCGGGAATGCCAGTTGACACCCCTAATGCGCGTTTCCATAATCGCAAAAGGCAGGGAAGTGCCTTTGACAGACCGTTCTAAATCGCTCGAGCAGGCCCTCGAACAGGCCGTTTCGCGGGCTTTGCGCGACAATCTCGCTCCGCTGCAGCGGACCGCGGACGAATTGCACCAGGCCTATTCCGATCTCGTGGCGGCGTGTTCGTCCAGCCGTCCCAGCAACGCGCTTCCCGCCATGTTGCGCGCGCAGACGGCGGCGTCGGCGCTGGCCGCGGGGCTTTCCGTCCTTTCCAATTTTGTTGCCGTCGCCCTCAACCCGCGCGACCGCGGCACCGATGAGGAGTACTCTTCAGTCGCGACCGCCGAACCCGAACTCGAAGCCGAGCCCGCGCCCGAGCACGAAACCGTCAGCGAACCCGAAACCGAAACGCACCAACACGAGCCTGCGGAGATTTCCGCCGAAAGCGCGATTCATGCGCCGGCCGACGGCGATTGGGCCAAGGAACAGGAAGCGCTCGCCGAAGCCGCCGTCGAAGAAGCCGCGGTTCAGGAAGTTGCCGCAGCCGAAGCGCCGGCCTTCGATCTTGCGGCGCTGCCCGAGGACCTGCGAGACTTGCATCGTCGCGCGAGCCGAAACGCCAAAGTAGCGATGCAGGACATACAATTACTCCGGCCCGAGGATGTGCGGCTGGGCCGCGAAAACAACGATCTCTGTCAGCGGTTGCGAAGTGATCTCGATAAAGCCCGTAAGGAATATGACCGCCGCTTCCGAGCGATTCAGGATCATCCCGTGGATTACTTCCACCATTGGATGGTGGAAATTCTCGCCAAGGGCAAGCATGACGCCCTCGGAGAGTACCCGTATCCCTCGCCTGTCCTGCGGCACTAAGACCGCCATGAGGATTCCCGGCCCGCTCTTTTGCGCGACCGGCGCAGTGCTGCTGGTGTGCTCGGCGTGTTTCGGCGCGGCGAGGAATTCGCGGCCGCAGGTAAAGTCCGCGCACGGCAGCGCGGCGTCGCCGGCGAGCAAGCATGCGGCGAAGAGCTCCCACCCTGGCCGGTCCTCGATTTCGGAAGCGCAACTCGAAAAATTGTCGCGCATGCTGAAGGACGACAAATCGTCGTGGGCGTACTCGCGCCTGAGCATGCTCGCCGAGCAGCGATCCGCAGGAGCGCTGGGAGCTCGCGCGGCGCTGGCGCTCGGCTTCTACGATTACAACAAGCAGCGCTACGCGCCCGCCGCGGCATGGTTCGCGCGAGCGAAGCGCGATCCGCTTCTATCCGATTACGCCCTCTACTGGAGCGCCGAGACCGATCTCGCGACCAACAACGACGCGGCCGCGCTGGCTGAACTGCAGCAGTTCCGCAAGGACTACCCGGATTCCGTGATGACCGAGCAGGCGCTCGAGGCGCTCGGCACCGCCGCGATCGGAGCCAAGCAGCCGGCCGCGGCCGTCGCCGCCCTCGACGCCTATCCGCAGACGCAACAGCGCTCGGCTCTGCTTTTCATGCGCGGCGAAGCCCACGAAGAAGCGGGCCAGATACTTGACGCGGCGACGGATTATCGCGCCGTCTACGAGAGCTTCCCCACGAGCGAGCACGCCCGCGAAGCCGGCGTGAAACTCGATTTTCTGCGCAGCACTCCGGGGGTGCAGATCCCGGCGATTCCCGTCAACGACCGGCTGGCGCACGCCGAGGCGCTCTTCAACGCGAAGAATTGGAGCGACGCGCGCGATGAGTACGCCGAGTCCCTGCCGCAGCTCTCCGGCACCGCTCGCGAGCGCGCGCAGCTGCGGATTCTCGAATGCGGGATGTCGCTCGGCGGCGGCCCGTCCGAAGTGACGGCGCTGCAGATCAGCGATCCCGACGTGGACGCGGAACGCTCCTACGCGCTCGCGCAGTATTACCGCGACCAGCAGCAAGAGGCGCAGATGGTGGCGGAAGTGGAAGCCGCCGCCACGCGCGCGCCGGCCAGCTTCTGGACGGAGGCGTCGCTCTTCCTCGCGGGAAATTACTATTGGGTGCAGCTCGATCGCGCGCGGGCTTCATCGTTCTACCAGCGCGTGGTCGACGGCTTTCCCAACGGTCCCGACACGGTGAACGCGCAGTGGCGCGTGGCTTGGACCGCGATGCTCACGCGCCAGCCGAAAGCGGCGGAGCTACTCGAGCAGCATCTGCGTAATTATCCGAATTCGCCTTACACGGCGGATGCGCTCTACTGGCTGGGAAGGCTCGCGGAAGAGGACGGCGTGCAGCCGCTGGCGCGCAGCTACTACGAAAAACTCACCGGGCGCTACACGCAGAACTATTTCGGCCTGCTGGGCGCCGAGCGCCTGCGCGCGCTGGGTCCCGGACCCACGCAGGCCTCGGACGTGCTCGGCGTGATTCCGCCGGCGCCCGATCCACCCGCGCTCGACGGCAAAATCCCGGCGGCGGCGGCCGAACGCAAAGCGCGCGCCGATGCGCTGCGCTCGATCGCGTTCGATTCGTCGGCGGAGCTGGAGTTGCGCGCGGCCTACGCGGCCACCGGCGAGCCGCGGCTTCTTTTCGAAGCGGCGCAGGCGGCGATGGCTGCGGGGCAGTATGGCGCGGCGATCGTCACGGTGCGGCAAATTTATCCGCAGCTGGAATCGGAGGCGTTCGGCGATATTCCGCGCGACGTCTGGCTGACCGCCTACGCGCTGCCGTTTGAATCGTCGATCCGCCGCTGGTCGAGCAGGACCGGCCTCGATCCGCTGCTCGTCGCGGGGCTGATTCGCCAGGAGTCGGCGTTCGAGCCCGATGCGCGCTCCGTATCCGACGCCATCGGCTTGATGCAGCTTCTCCCGAAAACCGCGCGGCAGGTGGCGCGAGAGCAGCGCGTCCGCTATTCGCGAGCGCGGCTCACCGATCCGGATTACAATATCAGGCTCGGGACAGCGTACTTCGCGGGTCTCGTCAACCAGCTCGGCAGCGTCGAGGCAGCGCTCGCCGCGTACAATGCGGGGTCGGACCGCGTGGCGTCGTGGACCAGCGGCCAGACCTATCACGAGCCGGCGGAATTCGTGGAATCGATTCCGTTCACGCAGACGCGCTTGTACGTGCAGATCATCACGCGCAACGCCACGATCTATCGCCGGCTCTATGGAGCGCAGAACGCCAATGAATCCCGCACCGCTCGAACGGGCCGTGGTGACTAGCCCGAAACTTTCCGCCAAAGCCGAACGCTTCACCGAATCCGTCATCCGTGAAATGACGCGCCTGGCGCTGCGCCACGGCGCCGTCAATTTGTCGCAGGGCTTTCCCGATTTTCCGGCGCCCGCCGAAATCAAGAATGCCGCGAAGGCGGCCATCGACGCGGACATCAATCAATACGCGATCACTTGGGGCGCGAAGCGTTTTCGCGACGCCATCGCCGCGAAATTCGAGCGGACGCAGGGCGTGCCGGTCGATCCCGAGCGCGAGATCACCGTGTGCTGCGGCTCGACCGAGGCGATGATGTCCGCGATGATGGCGATCATCAATCCGGGCGACGAGGTCGTGGTGTTCGAGCCGTTCTACGAAAATTACGGCCCGGACGCGATCCTTTCCGGCGCCACGCCGCGATTCGTCAAGCTGCGGCCGCCCGATTGGACGTTCGATCCCGAGGAACTCGCCGCGGCCTTCGGGCCGAAGACGAAAGCGATCATTCTCAACACGCCGAACAATCCCACTGGCAAGGTGTTCGAGCGCGCCGAATTCGAGGCCATCCGCGATCTCTGCGCGCGCTGGAACTGCTTCGCGATCACCGATGAAATCTACGAGCACATGCTGTACGACGGCGCGCGCCATATCTCGCTCGCGTCGCTCGAAGGCATGCGCGAGCGCACGCTCACGATCAATGCGCTTTCGAAAACGTATAGCGTCACCGGCTGGCGCGTGGGCTGGGTGCTCGCGCCGCCGGAAGTGACCGCCGCGATCCGCAAGGTGCACGACTTCCTCACCGTTGGTGCCGCGGCGCCCCTGCAGGAAGCGGGCGCGCTGGCGATGCAGCTGCCGCAAAGCTACTACGACACGTTGGCGCGGGAATACACCGCGCGCCGCGAGAGGATGCTCGGAATTCTCGGCGACGCCGGATTCAAATGCTTCAAGCCGCGCGGCGCCTACTACATCATGACCGACATCTCCGCGTTTGGCTTTCCCGACGACGTAGCGTTCGCGCAGTATCTCGTGAAGGAAATCGGCGTCGCCGCCGTCCCCGGATCGAGCTTTTACCGAAATCCCGCCGACGGCCGCACGCACCTCCGCTTCACCTTCTGCAAAAAGGAATCGACCTTCCAGGCAGCCGCCGAGCGCCTCTCGAAGCTAAACCCGGTACGCTGACGCTTTGGTTTTCTCTGCGCTCCCTGCGTCTCTGCGGTAGCTTTTGGTTTTGCTCTTCAATCTCAAATCCGAAATTTCAGATTGGAATTACCCTCGATTAAACCAAGTCGAACGCCTGCAGATAATCCGGAATCGTCACCTGCCATCCGTGCTGGCTGACGATCGCGTCGCGAAGCGACGTAAGCCCGCTCGGCTCGCCGTGGACCATGAACGTCCTTTTCGGAGGCGCCTGAATACCCGAGAGCCATCGCAGCAGCTCGCTTTTGCCGGCGTGGGCCGAAAGCTGGCCCAGTTCGACGACCTGCGCTCGCACCGGCACTTCCTCGCCATGAATGCGCAGGAACTTCGCGCCGTTTTGCAGCGCCCGCCCGCCGGAGCCCTCTGCCTGGTATCCGACGAGCAGCACGGTGCTGCGCGAGTCGGGCAAACGTTTTGCGAGATGGTGCAGCACGCGTCCACCGGTGATCATCCCGCTCGCCGAGATGATCACGCACGGGGAGGTCACGTCGTTGATCTTCTTCGAATCTTCCACGGTGCGCGTCATGTGGATCTCGTGCACGTTCATCGGGTCGAGATCGGTCTGGGGCTTTAGATCGTGATCGCCCTTGTGGCGTACGTACATATCCGTGATGTTGATCGCCATCGGGCTATCGACGTAGATCGGCAGCCGCGGAATCCGTTTTTGCAGGCACAGCACGTGGAGGTAGTAGAGCAGCAGTTGCGTCCGGTCGACGGCGAAAGCGGGAATCACGAGCGCTCCGCCGCGTTTCATGGTGGCGTTCACGACGTCCGCGAGCTTGTCCGTGACCGGCGCGGGATCGTGCTCGCGGTCGCCGTAGGTCGCTTCGCACAGGAGGAAATCGGCGCGCGCCGGCGACTCGGGATCTTTGAGGATCGGCTGGTCGTAGCGGCCCACGTCGCCTGAAAACACGACGAGCGTCTGCTTTCCGCCTTCCGTGATGGTCAGCTCGAGCCACGTCGCGCCGAGGATGTGCCCGGCGTCGTGGGGGAGGATCGAAAATTGCGGGCTGATCTTGAAAGGATCGTTGCTCGGAATCTGCCGGAACTGCTGAAGAGCGGTTTGAGACTCTGGGACGGTGTAGAGCGGCAGGGGAGGCTTGTGGCTCGCGTAGCCCTTTTTCGCGGCGTAGCGCGCGTCTTCCTCCTGCAGGTGCGCCGAGTCGGGAAGCAGCAGCTCACATAGCTCGCGTGTGGCGAGATTCGCGTAAATTGGGCCGCGGTATCCGTTGCGAACGAGTCGCGGCAGGTAACCGGTGTGGTCAATGTGCGCGTGGGTCAGAAGCACCCAGTCGATCGTCCCCGGGTCGACCGTCAATTTGTCCCAGTTTCGCTGCTTCAGCTCCTTCGATCCCTCGAAGAGCCCGCAGTCCACCAGGAGCCGCTTGCCCTCCGCCTCCAACAGGTACTTCGAACCCGTGACCGTGCCGGCTGCGCCCAAGAAAGTGATTTTTGGCATAGGTGCGGCATTCTACGCCAACTGCACACGGAAGCGCCCCGTCGTTTGACGCTATCCGCCGCGCGGTGCTATAAAAGCAACATCGGTGCAAACCTACGGTGGGGCCGTGGCGCAGTTGGGAGCGCGCCTCGATGGCATCGAGGAGGTCGAGGGTTCGAATCCCTTCGGCTCCACCAGCCTTCGCCCGCGCAGCGGGAGAAGGCTGCTGCGCCGTAGCCGGGAGGGCGAAGGCGAGCCACTCGGCGCGAGCTACGGCTCGGCAAGCCAGCTTTTCACATCCAATTGGCTCGGTGTAGAACTCACCGCGGAAGAAGACGTCCGGCGGACGGAGGGGCCAAATGAAGTACGTCTACATTCTACAGAGCATAGCGGTCCACGATCACTTTTATACAGGAGTCACCGATGATTTGCCCGCTCGACTCTCCAAGCACAATTCGGGCGAGGTCGCACATACCTCGAAGCATCGACCATGGCGGATCAAGACGTACGTCGCGTTCACGGACGAAAACCGGGCGCTCGCGTTTGAGAAATATCTGAAGTCTGGATCAGGCCGCGCGTTTGCGAGGACCAGGCTCTAAGTCAAAGTCTTCGCCCGCGCAGCGGGAGAAGGCTGCTGCGCCGTAGCCCGAAGGGCGAAGGCGAGCCACTCGGCGCGAGCTACGGCTCGGCAAGCCAGCTTTTCACATCCAATTGGCTCGGTGTAGAACTCACCGCGGAAGAAGACGTCCGGCGGACGGAGGGGCCAAATGAAGAACGTCGACATCAGCATCCTCGGTTCGGGCCGAATGGACAACCTCTTGAAATCTCACAGCCATCACTCAATCTTCCGTTGTAAATAAAAGACTTAGCCGGAGAATTGCAAGGTTCCGCCCTGGTACTTCCGGGGTATCTCCCTCGCGCCCTTTTTCTGCTATTCTTGGCACATTGTGGGGTCTCCCGGTGTCTATCAGTTTGCAGGGAGATGTGCCCCGGAAAGCGCGGCGCAAGGCATGTCCGAACTCGCACACAGTCTGCCGTGGTCTCGGGACGAAGCCCAGCTGGTGATGGAGCTTCAGGCTGGATCCGACGCGGCGTTCGACTATCTGGTCACCTACTATCACGCGGGTGTATACAATTTGGTTTACGGAATCCTCGGCGATGCGGCGGATGCGGCGGATGTTACCCAGGACGTGTTCCTGCGCGTGTTTCGCGGCATTCGCGGTTTCCGCGGCGGTAGTTCGCTGAAGACTTGGCTGTACCGTGTGTCCGTGCGGCAAGCGCTCAATCATCGCCGCTGGTGCTGGCGCCATCACCGCCAACAGATATCGATCGACGCCGAGGAAGACGGCCGCAACTCCGCAATGGAACTGCCCGACGACGAAGCGACGCCCTTCGAGCAGCTGGCGACGCGCGAAATGCAGTCGACCGTGCGCCGCGCCCTGATTTCGGTGCCGCCTCTTTTCCGTAGCGCCGTGATATTGCGTGATCTCGAAGGACTTTCCTACGAGGAGATCGCGGAGATTCTCGAGGTCTCGGTTGGAACGGTCAAATCCCGAATTCTGCGCGGCCGGCGCACACTCAAGGAGATTCTCGATCCCGTCCTGCATCCGGTTCGTTCGCACGCCTCGACATCGACCGGCAATCGTGCATCGATCACGGTCGCGGATCGCTCGGTAAGCGCGTCGTCCCCGGCCCTTCCTGAAACGCCCAGTGTTCCCCAAACGTCCGTTAGTGCAATCGGTGAACTGCAGGGAGTCGGAAGATGAAGTGCCAAGAAGCACAGAAACGCCTTCCCGGTTATCTTGATGGAGCCATGCGCGCCCAGGACCATGCGGGCCTGCGCCAACACCTCGATTCATGCCCGGAATGCCGCGATCATCTCGAGCGTTACCACGCGCTTTCCGGATACCTGGCCAACATGGAGCCGGTGGCCGCTCCCGCCGATCTCGCGCTGAAGATTCGCATGAGGGCGTCGCGTGAACGCTCCGCGTGGGCCGGCCTCGCGCGCTTCTGGTCCAGCACGCTGCTGGTATTCGAGAATCTGCTCGGGCCGCTCGCCGTGCCGGCAACGGGCGGCGTCCTCACGGCCTTGGGTGTGTTCATTTTCGTCGTGCACGGCCTGCTCGTCGGCGTGCCGATGAATGGCGTGGTGCCCAACGACCTGCCGCTCAATCTCGTGCAGCCCGCCGAACTCGAGAGCCTCGCGCCGTTCCCGGTGCCCGGCATGGTCGAGCCCAACGGCCAGGTGAGCCCCGGGCTGTTGCTCGAAGCCACGCTCAACGCCCAGGGCGAAGTAGTCGACTACAAGATTCTTTCCGGTCCCGAGAGTCCGGCGGTCCACCATCAGATCGATCAGCTCCTGCTGTTCTCGCGCTTCCGGCCCCAGATGAACTTCGGCCGTCCGATGGATGGCGGGCGCGTGTTGCTGAACTTCAGCGAAGTCCGCGTTCACGGATAATCGCGCGCCGAAAAATCGGCTTCCAACCAATTCCGCGATTCTTGACTCTGATCCTTTCGACCGCTAGAGTCTGAGCGTATCCGCGGTTTTTTGTTTGAGCCGGGCGCGCCCCTTGGGGAAGGCGACCGCCCGCAACCCGAAAGAATCGGCATTGAGGAGTCTGCCCATCCGAAGGTTCGTTCGAAAATTCACGCCGTTGCGCCCGACGCTTGCGGTTCTATTCCTGGGCGGCGTGGCGCTCGTATCGCCCGCGTCCCTGGCGGGGCAACAAGCCACGGACGCGGACGTCACCGGCATCAGCGTCCAATCGAGCCCGCAAGTTTTCGCGGTGATGTGCGCCTTGGGGGCGGCCGGCTATCAGGTCGACGAAAGCCTGCTCGCGCAAATGCCCGCGCGCCGCGCTCTCCGCGCCGATCTGCTCAAGATGCAGGGACCCGCCACGGACGCGCTGCGGCAGTTCTATCAGGACCATGCCCTGGCTGATCCGGGCGACACGCTGTCGCGGTATATGACGTTCGCGATCGTGGCCGGCCCTCCGCCGGACTTCAATCTCCCGCAGAATCAGGAACTGCTTCCGCCCGACGTGGTGGCGCTCGACGGTTTCCAGGAGGTCCTCGCGAATTTCTACCGCGAGGCGCGGCTGGGCTCGCGGTGGACGTGGGTCGCGCCCGAATACGAACCCGCCCTCGAGAGCTACCGGGGCGCGCTGCGGCAGATCGTCACCGTCTCCGACGCATACCTGCGCGAAATCGTGAAGCCGAATGGCCGCCGGACATTCACGGTGTACGTGGAGCCGCTGGTCGGCGCGCGCACGAACTTCCGGAATTACGGCGACCAGTATTCGATCGTCGTCGGCGCGACCGCCGACATGCCGGTCGACGCGATCCAGCACGCGTACCTGCACTTCGTTCTCGATCCGCTGGTGCTGCGCAATCGCCCGCTGATTTACAAGAAACGCGCGCTGCTCACGGTGGCCGCCCGCGCTCCGCGCCTGCCCGTCGAATACGATAACGATTTCATCTCGTTCGTGGACGAGTGTCTGATCAAGTCCGTCGAGTTGCGTCTGCGGAATCTCTCCGGCGCGCAACTCGAGGCCGCGCTGCGCGAGAACGATCAATCCGGCTTCATCCTGGTGCGGCCGCTGGTCGCCCAGCTGAGGCTCTTCGAAAAGGCGGGCCCGGCGATGTCCTATTATTTCGCCGACCTGATTTCCGGCATCGACGTCGATGCGGAGCAGAAGCGCTTTCAAGGTTTCGCGTTTCCCCCCGCCGGGACCGGCCCGGCGCCGCAGCAGCATGAAAACTCGGAAGCCGTGCTCGCATCCGATCTCGACCGGTCGCTTGCGGAAGGGAATCGCCAGTTGCAGCAGAAGGACGTGACCGCCGCGGCCGAAACCTTTGAGAGGATTCTCGCGAAGTACCCGAACGACACGCGCGCCATGTACGGCCTTGCGATCGCTTCCGTCGTTTCCGGCCACGGCGACCAGGCCAAGGAGCTGTTCGAGCGCATCACCACAGCTTCTTCCGACGCCGAGTCCGCGTCCGTGGACCCCCAGATTCTCGCGTGGTCGCACGTATATCTCGGGCGCATCGATGACCTCCAGGACCAGCGCGATCTGGCCGTCAGCGAGTACCGCGCCGCGCTGGGGGTCGACGACGGGCCCGCGGATGCGCGCGCAGCCGCCCAAGGTGGCATCGAGGCGGCGTACAAGGCGCCCGCGCACCACCCCGATGATGGTTCCGAGGAACCATCCCAGTGATCCCTTCGTCTCATGTGGTAGCTTTTCGGCCCCTCAATCTTCCGCGGAGGAATGCCATATGAGGATCTCTCGATGCCTGGCGGCTCGAACTCTGCCCGTTCTATGCGGCGCGTTTTTGGTTCTCGCGGCTTCGTCGCACGCGCAAACCGGCGGCACGATGCGCCCGGGAAACATGGGGGAAGTCGATGGAGCGCAGACCCAGCTTCACGACCTGACGGACGTCCAGCGCCAGAGCTCCCAAATTCCCGAAGCCGAGGCAGCCTACAAGGAGTTCTACAAAGCAGTCGAGCCGGCCAAGAAGATCCAGCTGGGGAACGAATTCTTGAAGAAATACCCGTCGTATTATCTCGACGAGCCGGTCAACGTTGGCCTCTTGAACGCTTATTACGCCAACCAGGATTGGAAGAACGTCTACGCGGCTGCCGATCGCGCCCTGACTCTGGATCCCGACAACATCTACGTGTTGACCACCGTGGGCTGGCTCATTCCTCATGTCTACCAACCCGATGATCCGGATGCCGGCAAGCTGCTCGATACCGCGGAGCAGTATTCGAAATTGGCGATCACGCTGATCCCGAAGATGGAAAAGCCGCCCCACACGAACGCCGATCAGTTTGCGGCGATGAAGGCTGAATCGGCAATGCGCGCGCACAGCGCGCTCGGACTGGTCTATTTCCGCCGCGGCGATTTCGATAATTCGATCAAGGAGCTGCAACAGTCGACGCCCAGCACTGCGACACCGGATGCGACGGACCTGTACGTCCTCGGCGTCGATTTTCAGAACTTGCACAGGTTCGCCGAGGCGGCCGACGCATACGGCCGCTGCGGCCAGATCGTGGGCCCCATGCAGGCTCCGTGCAAGCAAGACGCCGACGCAGCCAAGGGTGACGCGGCCGACGCAGCGAAGAGTCAGGCCGCGCAATCCAAGTAATGAGGGGATAGGAATTCTACGGAAGGGCCAGGGCCACCTTAGATGACATTTTCAGTTGAACACGCGATCCGCACTCTCGCCGTTGCGTTCGCGGCAACGATGATTTTTGCAGTCGTTTCTCACGCGCAGGGCGCTGCTTCGAATTCCGCCGCCAATCCGGCGCCGCAAGACCAGGACAAGCAAGCGAATCAGACCCCGGCGCCGAAGGTGGATCCGAAGGAGGAGGCGGCTTACAAGGCCTTCTTCGATGCGAGCCCGGGCGACCCGGACAAGAAAATCGAATTAGGCGAGGATTTCGCGAAAACATACCCGAACAGCCGCTACATCGAATCTGTCTATTCCATTCTCGCGCAGGCGTATTACGCCAAGCAGGATTGGAAGAATCTCTACCTGACTTCGGACAAGGCCCTCGCGATCGATCCCGACGACGTCGACATGCTGACGCTGGTCGGCTGGGTGATTCCCCACGTCACGGACCCGAACACTCCCGATGCCGACAAGCAGTTCGACAAGGCGGAAACGTACGAAAAGCGCGCGATCAAGGACATCCCGACGCTGCCCAAGCCGGCCGGGATGACCGACGAGCAGTTCACGACCGCCAAGGCCGAAAAGGCCGCGGAGGCGCATAGCGGCCTGGGCCTCGTCTATTTCCGCCGCCAGGATTACGACGATGCCACCAAGGAGCTTCAGCAGGCCACGCAGACCAACCCGAATCCCGACGCCACCGATTTCTTCGCTCTCGGGGCCAGCCTCCAGAATTCGGGCCACTACACCGAGGCTGCAGACGCCTATACCCGTTGCAGCCAGATCATGGGAAGCTTGCAGGATGCGTGCAAGCAGAATGCGGACAAAGCCAAGCAGCTCGCCGCGCAGAAGAAATAGGAAACGACGAGGCGGCCGCACATGACCGAAGACGAGCGCGGGGTGCTGGAAACGAGGCTGGGCTACCGTTTCCAGCGCGCTGACCGGCTTGAGCGTGCCCTCACGCACCGCTCCTTGCGGCAGAGCGCCGGCGGCGTCGACAACGAGCGCCTCGAATTCCTCGGCGACCGCGTGCTGGGCCTCGTCGCGAGCGAAAAGCTTTTGGCTACCTTCCCTGAGTGGGACGCCGGGAGTCTCTCGAAGGGGCTCGCCCGGCTGGTGAGCGCTTCGTCGATTCACGCGGCCGCGCAACGGCTCGAACTCGGACCGCACCTGCGTCTCGGCGCCGGCGAGGAAAAGACGGGCGGCCGCGAAAAGAAGAGGCTGCTCGCCGACGCCTACGAAGCGATTCTTGGAGCCATCTACCTCGATGGCGGCCTGGCTTCGGCGGCCGCGTTTTTGAATCACAGCCTGCTCGGTCCGGCGCTCGAGGGCGCTGTTGATGGCCTCGAACGCGCCGATCATAAGTCCGCCTTGCAGGAATGGCTCCAGCGGCGGGGACTCGCCATGGCGGAATACCGCCTTCGCAATGAGTCCGGGCCCGAGCATCAGAAAATGTTTGAAGTGGAGGTCTGGCACGGCGGCCAGAGGCTCTCGGCGTCCGAGGGTCGCAGCAAGAAGGAGGCCGAGCAGGCTGCCGCCCGGATCGCGTTGGGAATTCTCGAAGAGAGTTGCGGGATCGCCTGAATGGAATCGATCGAAACAGAAGCCGGCGCGAATCTACCCGAGCCTTCAGCGCCGGCGAAGCCCGTCGCCACGCACAGGGTCGTCACCGGCAGCCTGGCCGAAGTCTTTGAGTCGCTGCTCGTCACGATTCTCCTCGCCCTGTTCGCCACGACGTTCGTCTTGCAGGCGTTCAAGATTCCCTCCGGCTCGATGGAGCCGACTCTGCTCGTCGGCGATCACGTCCTCGTAAACAAGTTTCTTTTCGGCGGGCGCGGAGCCTGGTATGAAAAACTGCTGCCGTACCGGCCCGTTCGCCGCGGCGACATCATCGTTTTCCGCTTTCCCTACGATGATCACGTTCATTACGTCAAGCGCGTGATCGGTCTCCCGGGCGATCGTCTCCGGATCGTCGATCAGGTGGTCTACATCGACGGTAAGCCGCTGTCCGAACCCTACGCGATTCACAGCGAAGCGTACGATCCCTTCGGAGACAGTTTCCCGCCCGCCGATCCCGCCGCCGCGCAAGACCGTCTCCGGCCCGAATGGGCCGCGCAAATCGGCAATTACATCCAGGGCGGCTCGCTCGTGATTCCGCCGGACCACTATTTCGTGATGGGCGATAATCGCGACGACAGTTCCGACAGCCGCTATTGGGGATTCGTCGATCGCGACGCGATCATGGGCCGGCCGATGTTCATCTACTGGTCGGTGCGGGCCACGCCTGATGACTACACCGACCGCAGCCTGGCCGGGACGATCTTCGGCATCGAAGACACGATCGCACACATCCGCAGCCGCACGCGCTGGCACCGGATGCTGCGCGAAGTGCACTAGCGAAGTCTCCGCGTCCTCTGTGGACTTTCATGCTCTCGGTGTTTCATCCGGCGCCGCCACCACCACGCACAAGCCATTCAGCACCCGCCGAGGGCCGCGCCGGCCATTCGCCCGGCTGCCCGTCGTGATATCTTGATTCCTACCCGTGTCTGGCGCTTACGCACACACAGTCGAGCCTGCCGAACCTCTCGATTCGGCTCCTCCGCCGCGCCGCGCCTGGACGCGCTGGCTGAAATGGCTCGCGATTCTCGCGGCGGCGCTCTGGCTCGCTTCGCTGGGAATCACCATGCTCATTCGCCACAGCGCGCTGCAGCGGAAATTCACGGCGCATCTCGAAGCAGCCTTCGGCCGCCCGGTCGACGTCGGCAGCTACGATTTCAGCCTTTGGGACGGGCCGTCGCTCGAAGCGAATTCCGTGCGCGTCGCCGAAGACGCCCGCTTCGGCAACGAGTACTTCCTTTACGCCGATTCAATTTCCGTGCGTCTGCGCTGGGAGAGCCTGCTCCGCGGCCACATCGAGCTCGGCACGCTTTCGCTTTCCCACCCGAGCCTCAATCTCGTGCGCGACTCCGCCGGCGAATGGAATATCGCCGAGTGGCTTCCGCGCCCCGCCGAAAACGGGCCGGGCGCCCTTCCGTCGTCGGCCCTGCACTTCCGCAAGATCGAGATCGACGGCGGCCGGATGAATTTCAAGCAGGGCGCCGAAAAATTGCCGTTCGCTTTCGTGGACGTAAGCGGCACGGTCGAAACCGACAGTCCGGGCCTGTGGCGCATCGATCTCGACGCGACGCCCTGGCGCGCGGCCGTGCTACTGCAGCAGGTGGGAACGATCCACGTCTCCGGCCACGTCGGCGGCACGTCCTCGCGCCTGCGTCCCGCCGGGCTCGACGTCTCCTGGACCGACGCTTCGATCTCCGACGTGCTTCGCCTCGCGCGCGGCGACGACTACGGAATCCGCGGCACCCTCGCGCTGGCGCTCGACGCCTCCACCGGCCAGGACCCCGACGCCGCGTGGACTCTTCGCGGCCGCGCTCAACTCGGCGGCCTGCATCGCTGGGACCTCGCTTCGCGCTCGGACAATCCCTCCGTCAATCTGATCGCTCAGGCCCAGTGGCATCCGGCGGATTCGTTTCTTGAGTTCACCGACGCAGCCATCGAAGCGCCCAATTCGAGCCTGCACGCAAACGGCCGCATTTCGTGGCAGACGGCGCCGGCGCCGGCGAAAGAGCGCGTCCCGGCAAAAGAGAGGGTGGCGCCGGTCGAAATCGTGGTCACGCCGTCGCAGATCGCTTTCGCGGATCTTCTGAATTGGCTGCGCGCGTTTCATCCCGGGGTCGCGGACGGTATCTCGGCCCGCGGCATTTTCGTGCTCAATGGCGAGGCGTCCGGCTGGCCGCTGCGTGTGGTCAATGCGAACGGTTTCACCGAGGGCGCCGACTTCTCCGGCCCGAACCTTCAGGCCCCGGTGCATCTCGGGCGCGTCCAGCTGAGATACGCTCACGGCACGTTTTCGTTTCCGCCTGCGACTCTTTCTTTTCCCTCCGCCGGGCGCCCCGCGGGCTCGCGTTCCGCCGCTGCTGCCGCGCCTTCCTCGGACGGCTCGTTTCAGTTGAGCATGGCGACGAAGCCGCACGCTCTGCCGGCCTGGCACATCGCAGGGAGCAGCCGCGATATGCGCGACATCGTGTCCGCCGCCGGAGCGCTGGGGCTGAACATTTCCCGCGGATGGGACCTCGCTGGTCCGGCTGCCTGCGACCTGCTCTGGAGCGGAACGAACATTCCGTGGAGCGTCCAGCCCACGGGCTGGATCGAATTTGGCGCGCCCGCCGTTGGGAGCAGCGCCGGCGCGCCAGGGAACGCCTCCGGTGGCGCCGCTCTCCACGCGCCCTTCCTGAATCAGGCGATCGACCAGATTCGCGCGCGCGCCGACCTCAAGCCCGGCAAGCAGCATATCGCGCTCGCCTCCGCGCGTGCGCTCGGAGCGCAGTGGAGCGGCACGTTCGACCGCACCGGCCCGGACGGCGAATGGCAGTTCGTTCTCGCCGCCGACCGCCTTTCCGCCGCCGATCTCGACCGCTGGCTGAATCCGCTGTGGCGCGAGAGTTTCCTCGACCGGTTGCTGCCGTTCCTCAATCCCGTTCTTCCCGCGGTCGCCGTGCCGGAAAGCCTGCGCGCCAGCGGCCGGCTGAGCCTCGACGAGTTCACCCTGCTGCCGCTCACGGCGCGCCACCTGCAAGCGGACGTGAAAATCGGAGGGCGCCACATCGAGCTCGTGAATGCCACCGGCCAGTTGTATGGCGGCGCGCTCACCGGATCGCTGGACGCCGACCTCCAAGCCGCGCCGGTCTATAACGCGAGTATCGCCTTCTCGCGCGTCGATCTGGCGGGGCTCACCTCCGCGTCTCCGGACCTCGCAAACCTCTTTGCCGGCACCGCCACAGGAAAAATCTCGTTCAGTGCCACGGGAGCCACGCGCGCTGACCTGCTGGCCTCGCTCGGCTGCCAGGGGCAGGCCGATTTTGCGAGCCCGGAAATTCACGGCATCGATCTCGTCGCCTCGATGCACGCATCGGCCGTGGTCCCCGGCACCAGTCGTTTCTCGAGTGCCTCCGCCTCCTTCACCTGCGCCGCGCGCGCGATCCAGTTGCGCGACTTCTCGATCACCGTGCCCGGTCCGGACGTTGCCGGCTCGGGCGCCATCGATTTCAGCCGCGACCTCGATCTCGGCCTGCGCTTCGTCTCGTCCGCACCGAAAGTCGCGGCGTCGGTCTATCGCCTCACCGGCACGCTGGCGTCGCCCAAAATCTCGACCGTGCCGCCGGCTCGCCGCTCGCGTTAGCGGCGGCCCCATGCGATTTCGCCTCGCGCGTTTGCCTCGTCTCGGCCCGTGTGCTAGCGTTCGACCCATGGCTCCGTTTTTCCGCTCCGTGCGATTTCGCCTCGCGCTCCGAATCTCGCTTGCCGCTTTTGCGCTCGCGATCGGATTGCCGCTCGCCGCGTCCCCCAATCAGAAGGAGCGCCTCGCTCCGCAATTCATCCCCGGCGAAGTCTTCCACTATCAGATCGAATCGCACACGATCAACACGGTGAAGACCTCGACGCCGATCGCCGACCCCGAAAGCGGCTCGCGCTCGACGCAGACTCTCGATCTCCTCGTCCGTCTCGACGTCCTCAGCCCCATGCCTGGTTCCGCGCCAGGCTCCACGCGCTTCCGCGTGACCTACGAAAAATCCCACGCCGAGGCCGAGAGCGACGCCTTCGATCCCACCGGCCCGTCTTTCGAGGACCAATACAGCCGCATCGAAGGCCGCTCGTTCGATTTCACGCTCGGCCCCGAGGGCAAAATCACCGAGATCAAGGGGCTCGACGCGATCTTCCCCAACCGCGCCACGGCCGAGCCCGCCTACTCCTGGATCGACGGGCTTTTTCCCCAGAGGGCTTTTCCGAGCGGCGGCATCTCCCCGGGCCGCAAATGGAAGAGCGAACGCGACGTCACCGGCATGCCGCTCGACGATCTCGTCTGGTTGAGCGACTCCACCTACCTGCGCAACGAGGCCTGCGCCGCCGCGCCGGTGGTGCCGGGCGCCTCGGCAAATGTGTCCGCCAGTCCGCCGTCCGCCTGCGCCACGATTCTGGTTCACTATCAGATGTCGCGCCGCGGCTCGGCCGGTTCCGACGCGACTCCGTCCGGCTACCGCCAGAACGGCCTGCGCACTTCCGGCACCTGGCTTGGCTCCGGCAATAGTCTCGACTCGTTCTCGCTCTCGACCGGCCTGCTCGTCAGCTCCACCGAGAACGGCACCCAGGACGTCGACTACAAAATCACCAGCGCCAGCAGCGGCTCGAGCATCCGGCGAAAAGGCCGGGTGCAAAGCCAGCTCATCATCACGCTCGTCCCGGATTCTCACTGACGGGCCGATCGGCCGCCCAGCCTGTCGCCTCTGCTGGAGTCTCACCGCGCAGTCTCCGTGCTCTCTGCGGCTCTCGGTGTTCTCTGCGTTGAGTGAGGCGTCTAACGCGGCTGGTGCTAAGCAATGAGCGGGCGCCGCGGCCCATGCGGCGATTTGACCGGTGCGCTATAATAGAGGTTTTCGCAGCCGGCGAATTTTGTCCCTGAAGCGTTCTGAGGCGGTCCACTATGAAATTCAAGATAGCCAGCGACTACGAGCCCCGCGGCGACCAGCCGGAAGCCATCTCGCAACTCGTCCGCGGGCTTCGCGATGGCGACCGCGACCAGGTCCTTCTCGGCGTCACTGGTTCCGGCAAGACGTTCACGGTCGCCAAGGTGATCGAGCAGCTCGACCGTCCGGCGATCGTCCTCGCGCACAATAAGACGCTCGCCGCGCAGCTCTTTCACGAATTCAAGTCGTTCTTTCCCAACAATGCCGTCGAGTATTTCGTCAGCTACTACGACTACTACCAGCCCGAGGCCTACGTTCCCGCGAGCGACACGTTCATCGAAAAGGAAGCCACGATCAACGACGAACTCGACAAGCTGCGCATGAGCGCCACCCGCTCGCTCTTCGAGCGCCGCGACGTGATCGTCGTCGCCTCGGTCTCCTGCATCTACGGCATCGGCTCCCCCGAGGCCTACTACGGCATGATGCTGATGCTCGAGAAGAGCCAGTCCATCGCGCGCGAATCGATCCTGCGGAAACTCGTCGAAATCCAGTACGACCGCGCCGAGGATCTGCGCCGCGGCACCTTCCGCGTGCGCGGCGACACGATCGAAATCTACCCGCCCTACGAAGATTTCGCCGTGCGCGTCGAGCTTTGGGGCACGCAGATCGAATCGATCCGCAAGATCGACCCGCTCACCGGCCAAATCCGGCGCGACGGCGAAGTGACGCGCCTGCCGATCTATCCGAAGACGCACTACGTCCTTCCGGCCGCGCAGCGCGAGCGCGCCATTCAGACGATCTACGAAGAGCTGGAATGGTGGAAGGCTGAACTGGGCCGCCAGGGGAAAATCGTCGAAGCGCAGCGCGTGGTGCAGCGCACGCTCTTCGACATCGAGATGATGCGCACGATCGGATATTGCCACGGCATCGAGAACTATTCGCGCCACATGTCCGGCCGCCTGCCCGGCGAGGCCCCGCCCACGCTGCTCGACTACGTGCCGTCGGACTATCTGCTCTTCGTCGACGAATCGCACCAGACGATCCCGCAGCTGCGCGGGATGTACCACGGCGACCGCTCGCGCAAACAGACCCTGGTCGATTACGGCTTCCGCATGCCGTCGGCGCTCGACAATCGCCCGCTCACGTTCGAGGAATTCGAGCATCGCGTGAATCAGGTGGTGTACGTTTCCGCCACGCCCGGGCCGTACGAGTTGACGAAAACGGGCGGCGTGGTGGTCGAGCAGGTGATTCGCCCTACGGGGCTCGTCGATCCCGAAGTCGAAGTCCGCCCGGTGAAAGGCCAGGTCGACGATCTGCTCGAGCAGATTCGGCAGCGGGCCGCGCGCGGCGAACGCGTGCTCGTCACGACGCTCACCAAGCGCATGTCCGAGGATCTCGCCGAGTATTTCGCCGAGGTCGGCGTTCGCTGCCGCTACCTGCACTCGGAGATCGAGACGCTCGAGCGCGTCCGCATCCTGCGCGATCTGCGCCGCGGCGAATTCGACGTCCTCATCGGCATCAACCTGCTGCGCGAAGGACTCGATCTGCCCGAAGTGTCGCTCGTCGCGATTCTCGACGCGGATAAGGAAGGCTATCTCCGCAGCGCCACGTCGCTGATTCAGACGATCGGCCGCTGCGCACGGCATCTCGAGGGTCGCGCGATTCTCTACGCCGACAACATGACCGATTCCATGCGGCAAGCGATCGGCGAAACCGGCCGGCGCCGCGCCAAGCAGCAGGCCTACAACCGCGAGCACAACATCACGCCGCAATCGATCGTGAAGTCGGTCGACATGCAGCTCGCGCGAATCATCGAAGCGGATTACGTCACGGTGCCGGTGGGCGACGCGGCGATCGGCGAAATCACGACCGAAGAGCAACTCCTGCAGGCGATCGCTCAGCTCGACGCCCAAATGCGCGAAGCGGCCAAGAATTTCGATTTCGAGCGCGCCGCCGGCATCCGGGACCGCATTCGCGCCCTCAAGCAACGCGACCTGGGAGTCATCGCCGCCACGGAAGCGCCGCCGGCCACTCGCGCCGCCACGTAGTTAGACGCGGCGGTCTCTCTTGGTTTTGTAGCGGCCGCCTTGCTTTCGGGCGGGCGCCTTTGCATGGCCAGCACCCATCATCGGCTGCGCGAGTAAGAACGTTGTCATCCCGAGCGAAGTCCCGCGCGCTTTTGCTTTTCCCGCGGTCCTTGCGGGCGCGGGACGCAGCGTGGGATCTGCTTTTTCTTCCGGTCCGGTCGCTTCGCTCTTTTCTCGACGCATTACCCGTCGCTAAATCGCCGGCAACGTGTATCCTTACCCTTCACCGTGCCCGCCCAACCCAGCCTCCGGCGCCGCACCCTGCATCCGCATAATCTGGCGGTCCTCGTCCTGCTCGCGCTCGCCGCCGCTCCGCTCGCGCGCGGCCAGCACGCCCCTGATCTCAGAAACGAATTCGGCTTCTGGGGCGCCTACTCCGCAAGCACGCAGAATATCCAGGGCAGCGTGACGAATTTCGACTTCGCGGTCGCCAGCTTTCGCTATGGCCGCGTCCTGCATTCGTCTCCGGGCTACGCAATCGAATACACGGTCGATATTGAGCCGGTGGAGGTCTCGCGCCAGAACACGTGGACGGGCTGCATCGTGAATTCCGGCGGCACGCCTGTCCCGGGCTACTGTGCCGTGGGTCGCGAAACGGTGTACGGCGGCGGCATCAGCCCCATCGGGTGGAAGTTCAATTTCATGCGCAGCCGCCGCTGGCAGCCGCTGCTGGCCTCAACCGGCGGGTTGATCGCCTCCCGCAGGCCGATTCCGAAGGATATCCCTCTAGCGACGCAATTCAATTTCACGTTCGATTTTCAGGCGGGAGTGGAGCGCTTCAATTCGTCGGGGACCCGCGCCTGGACCTTCGTCGCCAAAGTGCAGCACATCTCCAACGCCAGCCGCAGCAGCGTCAATCCCGGAGCGAACATGATCATGCTCTCCGCCGGCTACTCTTTTCTGAGGTAACCCATCCGGCCCGATTGCTTTCTGTTTTTCTCTGCGCCCTCTGCGTCTCAGCGGTGAGTCCTGTCTTTGCTTGTGTCCCGGCTCCTACCAGCCGCCGGTCACCACAACCTCAAACCACTCCCCGCTTCAATTCATCGAGCGGATAGAACGTACCGCGCCACACAATCCCGCCCTGCCACAGCGTGACGATCGTCGACCGCGCCAGCATCCACACGAAAATCAGCGCGCCGATCGGATACGTCAGCGCGTAAAATCCCGGCGCCCCGAATTGCCGCGCCGCGCCCGCCGCGATGATCAAAGGCAGCCCGACCGCGATCGCATCAAACCCCCGCGCCCAGCCATGCGTGAAAGGCAGCGCGACCACCGGAAACACGCACATCAGCAGGAGCCCGAAAATGTGCACGCCCGTCAGCCACAGCTTGTATCCCGATGTCGCGAAAAAATTCTTCGTCGTGCCGCGAATCATGTTGCCCACTCCGGCGTGCCAGTGGACGCTTACCGCGCCGCCCGCCTTCGCCGCGCCCGAGCGGAATCCGCCGTCTTTCACCAGCTTGCCGAGTTTCATGTCGTCGACCACTTCCATCGCGAGCCGCCGGTGGGTGCCGATCGCCTCGTAGGTGCTGCGGCGTATCATCTGAAACGCGCCCACGCCGCTGTACATGCGCGAGCCCGGATCGCTCGCCGCCCAGGGCCGCGTCCCGATCGCGAAAGCCATCGCGAAAAACGTCATCGCGATTTTCTCGCCGAACGTGAACATCTTCAGGGCGCCCAGCAGCGTCATGTGGTCCCATTCGAGCGCATTCGCCAGCGCGATCGCGCGCCGCAGCAGATCCGGCTCGAAGTGGACGTCCGCGTCGGTGAAAATCAGCCAATCACCGGTCGCATGCTCATACGCCTGTTCGAGCGCATGCGGCTTGCCGAGCCATCCGGCGGGCAGCGCATCGACGCGCACGCGTTTCAAGCGCGCGTCGCGGCCGGCGGCATCTTCGAGAATCGCGCCCGTGCCGTCTTCCGAGCGATCATCGACGGCAATCACTTCGTAGTTGGGATAATCGAGCGAGAGAAGTGTCGCGAGCGCGCCCGGCATCTTTTCGGCCTCATCGCGCGCCGCAAATAGAACCGAAACCCGCGGGCACCGCTCATCGGGCAGGGGATCGACGTCCGCGAGCGACGGCATCGACGGCACCCCGCGCGCCAAATCGACCGATGCCAGTACCCACAGAAAAGCGATCAGCCCCAGCAGCGTGGTCCACAAGATGTGCAACGCCGAATTTCCTCCGCTCGAACGCGATCGAACAAGTTATGCTATCACGCTGCATGGCACGCACCGTTTCCATCGTGGGCGCAGGTCGCGTAGGAATATCGCTCGGCAAACACCTTCGCGCGAGCGACTGGCGCATCGGCGCCGTCGTCACGCGCTCGAAGCCTACGGCCCGCGCAGCCGCGCGCCGCATCGGCGCCGGTTTTCCGGTGGAAGAGCGGGGCTTCAGCCCCGCGAAGAGCACCGAGTTGATCCGGGCTTTAGCCCCGGGATTGGCGCTGCGGTCGCCGCGCGCCATCAGCACGCTTTCCAGGGGGGCGGAGCTTCAGCTCCGACATAAGGCCGCGCAAAAAATTGGGGCTTTAGCCCCAGAGGACAGCGCTCTTGCGCAACTACTGTCCTCCGATCTGATCCTGTTCGCCACGCCAGACGACGTCATGCCCGCGGCCGCGCAATCGCTAGCCGATGCGCTTCGCGACGCCGCCGGCCCGCGCGCGCTGCGCGGCAGCGTCGCGCTGCACACCAGCGCGACACTTGACCGCTCGGCGCTCGAACCGCTTGCGCGCCTCGGCGCGGCAACCGGCTCGCTCCATCCCATGCAGGCCTTTGGCGGCAAAGTGATCCCCAGCCTCAAAGGCGTGATCTTCGGCATCGAAGGCGATCCCGCGGCGCAACGCATGGCTCAGCGCCTGGCGAAATCTCTCGGCGGCATTCCCGTCGCGATCGAAACCGCCGATAAGCCCGCTTACCACGCTGCCGCCGTGATGGCCGGCGGGAGCATCTATCCCATCCTCGAGGCCGGATTGGAGCTCCTGATGAGCATCGGCTTCACGCGCCGGCGCGCCTCGCAAACCCTCTTACCTTTACTGCGCCAAATCTTCGATAATATAGAGAGGATCGGGCCGCGGGCGGCTTGGACGGGCCCGCTCTCGCGGGGCGACTATGCCGTCGTCGCCAAGCACATGAAAGCGCTTCGTCGCTATCCGCCCGAATTCGCGAAATCGTACGCCGCTTTGGCGGAACTAGCCGCACAGGTCCTGGCGAACGATCCCGCGGCCATGCGCAAGCCGCTCGCTCGCGCTCTTAAGATTTAAACGTAGGGCCGGGTCCTTCTAGCCCGGCATCTTTGTTGATGGCAAATAGAACCGGTCATCTCGGAGGAACATTCTTGAATTCGTCGCCCAGCACATCGCCAAAATCCGCACCGCATCTCCACATCCCGGTCGAGCACGCCACGCTCGCCAACGGCCTGCGCGTGGTCGTCTCGCCGGACCATTCCGCGCCCGTCGTGACGGTCGGCGTCTACTACCAGATCGGCTTTCGCCTCGAGCCGCGCGGCCGCAGCGGCTTCGCGCATCTCTTCGAGCACATGATGTTCCAGGGCTCGGAGAACGCCGGCAAAATGGAACACATCCGCCTCATCAATTCTTCCGGCGGCCTGCTCAATGGCACCACGAACTACGACATCACCAACTATTTCGAGTCCGTGCCGTCGAACGCGCTCGAGAGGGTCCTCTGGCTCGAGGCCGACCGCATGCGGGCGCTGAAAGTCGACGACGAAAATCTTCGCAACCAGCGCGACGTGGTCAAGGAAGAAGTCCGCGTCAACGTGATGAACCAGCCCTACGGCGGCTTCCCGTGGCTCGATCTTCCGCCCGTCGCTTTCCGCAACTGGCCGAACGCGCACAATTTCTACGGCGATTTCGCCGATCTCGACGCCGCCACGCTCGGCGACGTGCAGCAGTTCTTCCGCACCTACTACGCGCCGAATAACGCGGTGCTGCTGATCGTCGGCGACGCCGATCCCGCCGAAGCGTTCGCTTTCGCGAAGCGCTACTTCGAGGGCATCCCGCCCGGTGCCGCGCCGCCGCGCGCGGACATCACCGAGCCGCCGCAAACCGAGGAGCGCCACGGCAAAGTCGAAGAGCGCCTCGGCCCGCTTCCCGCAATCGCCATCGGCTACACGCTGCCGCCGCGCGAAAGCGAAGATTGGTTCGCCATGGGCCTCGTCGACCGCATTCTCCACGGAGGCCGCGCCGGACGCGTCTATCGCAAGCTTGTGCTCGAAGAGCAGATCGCCGTCGAAGCGAGCGGGGGCGCCGATCTGATCGACACCAACGGTCCCACGCAGATGGTGACGCAAATCGTACACAAGCCCGAATTCACTTCCGAAGGCACGGTCGCGGTCTTCGACGAGATCATCGAGGAATTGCAGCGCAAAGGTGTCTCGCCGGAAGAGCTCGAGCCGGTGAAAGTGAAGTTCCGCTCCGATTTCTACTCGATGCTCGAGACGGGCATGGGCTCGCACATGCCGCGCTTCGGCCTGATGCACTATCTCGCCTGCTTCACCCTCTATGACGGCGACCCCGGCCGCATCAACACGATTCTCGACGGGTTTCTCGGCGTCACGCCCGAGCGCGTACAGGCCGCCGCGAAGAAATACCTTGTGCCGCAGAATCGCGCCGTGCTGGTGCGCCGGCCAGTGAACCTACCGCCGCCAGTGAATCCGCACGTGAGCGTGGGCAACGGAGGTGCGCGATGACGTCCTCCGCCACATCGGTTTCGCACCGCAGCGCCGCCCCGGCGCTCGCGCCCGAACGCCCCGTCGCCTGGCCCAAGCGCACCACGCGCGTGCTCGCCAATGGACTCGAGGTCGTGCTCGCCGAAGCGCGGACGTTTCCGCGCATCTCCGCCAATCTCTATTTCCGCAGCGGCAACGCCCTGATCGCCCATCGCACGCCCGGCCTCGCGGATATGACGGCGACCGTCGTCCGCACCGGCACCGCGTCGCGTCCCAGCCGCCAGATCGAAGAAGATCTTCGTCGCATGGGCGCGAGCCTCGGCACGCACGCCGGCGCCGATTCAAGTTCCATTGCCGCCGCGGGGCTCGCCGAATCGTCCGCGGGCATCCTCGAGTTGATCGCGGATCTGGCGCGTAACGCCTCGTTTCCCGAGGAAGAATTCGAGCGCGAGCGTCGGCAGCGCTTCGAGGAGCTTCGCATCGAGCGCACCACCCCTGGCTTCTTGGCCGGCGAGCGGTTCCGCCGCGTCCTCTTCGGCAAGCATCCGTATGCCGTCGTGGCCCCCACCGAGGATCAGGTAGCTGCGTATACGCGCAACGAGCTGGTCGAGTTCTACCGTCACCACTACGTTCCCGGCGGCTCGCTGCTGATCGTCGTCGGCGATTTCGCGGCCGAAGCGATGCTGGAAAAAATCGAGAAAATCTTCGGCGATTGGAAAGCGCCGCAGCCCGAGCCGCCCCGCTCGCCTGAGCCGCCGCGGCAGTCCGGCCGCCGCGTTCATCTCGTCGGCATGTCTGGCAACGTGCAGACGCAGGTGATGGTGGGCAATCTCGCCATTACCCGCCGCGATCCGGACTGGTACCGCATGGTGCTCGCAAATTCGATCTACGGCGGCGCCTTCCATTCGCGCCTGGTGATGAATATTCGCGAGCAAAAGGGGTACACCTACAGCCCGCGCAGCGGCATCAACCCACTTCGGCAGCACGGCTACTTCTCGATCAGCGCCGCGGTGCGCAACGAAGTCGTTGCCGCCACGCTCACCGAAATCTTCTACGAAATGGACCGCATGCGCTCGGTCGCCGTGCCAGCCGAGGAACTCGACAGCGCGCGCAACTATCTCACCGGTGTTTTCTCGCTCGGCGTGGCCACGCAGGAAGGACTGCTCGGCCAGCTTTCGACCGTCTATCTCGACCAGCTTCCCGAGGGCTACCTCGAGTCGTATCGCGAGCGCATTCGCGCGCTCAGCGCCGAGGACGTGCTCGAAGCCGCGCGCCGCCACTTCGACTCGGCCAACGCGCAGATCGTCGTCGTGGGCGACCGCGAGCAGATCATCGACCAGGCCGCGCTCTTCGGCCCGGTCACCGAATACGACGCGAGCGGCAAGATCGTCGCGCCGCGACCGCTCGACGTGATGCAAGCGTAGCTCGTGAGGGTGGGCAGGTTTAAACTAGCGCCGCGTTCTTGAGCCCGGCATTTTTCGTCTCGTATGCCCATGAGTTCGAGACTTTGGCCATCGGGCGGTGTAATGAAGCTCACCGCTGTTCTTGCGGTGAGGCCTTTCTCTTCCGGTTTTGGAATCGTCGCCTTGTATCCCGCGACCCGGCGTCAGCGCTGATGAAACGGCTCCTCGCAGCGTCGCTTATTGGGCTGCTCGCGCTCGCCGGGCCGGCGATCGCGAAGAAAACGCCTCCCGCGCATCCGCTCGACCTCAATACCGCCACGGTGAAGCAGCTCGAGCAGCTCCCCGGCGTCGGGCCCACCACCGCCAAAGCCATCGTCGAATTCCGCACGAAAACGGGCCGCTTCCAGCGCGTGACTGACCTGCTCGTGATCCGTGGTATCTCCGAAACGAAACTGAGAAAAATGCGTCCCTACATCACAGTCGGCCCGCCGCCGAAGAAGTCCGCGCCGCCGCATCCCGCCGCGCAACCGGCGAATCATTAGCCGCGTAGGGGCGGGTTTCAAACCCGCCCTTCGGCCGTGCCATTCGCGCAACCGCGACGAAACATCGCCGGCACTTCATTTGACTCCGCCGATTCGCGCATCCTACGATACTCTCGCGATTGTTCCGGCGGCTCGTACCCGCCCTGAGGAGAACCTATGGCGTCGAAACGTCTTCGGTGGTTTGCGACTTTCGCGGTATTGATCGCGGTGTTTGCCCTGTCGATGTGGGCGGGTCGCACGAATCTTTCCGCGCCCGGCGTGGAAGCCGCCGCGCCGGCCGGACCATCCGGCTACCACCTGATCAAAACGATCAAGCTCGGCGGCGAAGGCTTCTGGGACTACCTGGCGTTCGACTCGCCGACGCGCCGCCTCTTCATCTCGCGCGGGACAAAAGTGGTTGTCCTCGACGTGGATTCCGAAAAAGTCGTGGGCGAAATTCCGGACACTACCGGCGTACACGGCATCGCGCTCGCTCCTGATTTGGGCAAGGGCTTCACCTCGAATGGCGGCGCCGGTACGGTGACCATGTTCGACCTGAAGACGCTGCAAGTCCTCGGCACGGCTCCGACGGGCATGAATCCCGATGCGATCGCCTACGATCCCGCCACGCAGCGCGTCTTCACGATGAACGGTCGCAGCGGCGACGCCACGGCCATCGACGCGAAGTCCGGCAAAGTCGTCGGCACGATCGCGCTTGACGGCAAGCCCGAATTCGAAGTGGCCGACGGCCAGGGCCACATCTACGCGAATCTCGAAAACAAGAGCGAGTTGGTGCAGATCGATTCGAAAAATCTCACGGTCACGGCCCGCTGGCCGCTCGCGCCCGGCGTGAGCCCGTCCGGCCTCGCCATCGACGCCAAAAATCGCCGCCTCTTCTCCGGCTGCCACAACAAGATGATGGTTGTCCTCGACGCGGACACAGGCAAGGTGATCGCGACGCCGCCGATCGGCCTCGGCGTTGACGCCGACCGCTTCGACCCGGAGACGAACTTCGCCTTTGCGTCCACTGGCAGCGGCGTCCTCAGCGTGATCCACGAGGACTCGCCCGACAAATTCAGCTTCGTCGAAGACGTCCCGACGCAGCAGGGCGCGCGGACGATGGCGCTCGATCCCAAAACGCACGAGGTGTTCCTCGTGACCGCGCAATTCGCGCCGCCGCCCGCCGCCACGCCGGATAATCCGCACCCGCGCGGCGGACTTGTCCCCGATTCATTCGTAGTTTTAGTCTTCGGCCGCTAGAACGGAAATGCAGGGGGTCGGAGCTTCAGCTCCGACATAAGCGAGCGGCGCGAAGCGCCAACCTTTGCGCAGAATTTCTCGCGGCATGGAGTCGAGGTATTGCGAGGAAACAGTCGGCATCACCGGGGAGACCGCAAGGACCGCAACTGCGTTTATGAGATTCTAGCCACTAATCACTCGCCACTTCTTCACAGCACTTGATGCTCGCGCTTCGCGTTCTTCAGCGCGATCGGCACCTGCGTGGCGATCTCGAGGCCGTATCCTTCGAGCGCCACCACTTTGCGCGGATGATTCGTCAGGACGCGAATCCGCCGCAGCCCCAGGTCGGTCAGGATCTGCGCGCCGATTCCGCTTTCATGCTGGATCAGCCGCTGCACGCGCAAGTCGCGATCGATCTGCTCGCGCCGGTGATAGATGATTTGCGGCAGCGCGGCACCCTCTTCCTTGCGCGTGTCGATCTGGAATCCCAGTCCCGTGTGGTGCAGGTAGACGAAAACGCCGCGCTCCTCGCGCGCGATGGCTTCGAGCGACCCCTCGAGCATCGCGCGGCAGTCGCAGCTCGTTGAACCGAGCACGTCGCCGGTGAGGCAGTGCGAATGAACCCGCACCAGCGGGGGAATCCCGCTCTCCGCGCCGCGCCCGATGGGATCCTCGATCTCGCCCGCCGAGGCAGCCGCGCCTTCCCCGATTTTGCCGCGCACCAGCGCGACATGCAGGTGATGATCCACGTCGCTCGCGTAGGCGATCATCCGAAAATCGCCGTATTTGGTCGCCAGCGTCGATTCCGCGATCCGCCGGACGTAGCGCTCGTGCTTCATGCGGTAGCGGATCAGGTCCGCCACGGTGACCATTTTCAGCCCGTGGACGCGGCAGAATTCCGTGAGCTCGGGCACCCGCGACATCGTCCCGTCGTCGTTCATGATTTCGCAGATCACGCCCGAAGGGTCGAGGCCGGCGATCCGCGATAGATCGACCGAGGCTTCCGTTTGTCCCGCGCGCACCAGCACGCCGCCGTTCCGCGCCCGCAGCGTGTAGACGTGGCCCGGCCGCGCCAGGTCTTCGGGCCGCGTCTTCGGATCGGTCGCCGCCAGAATCGTGGTCGCGCGGTCGGAGGCGCTCGTGCCGGTGGTGGTACCGCGCGCCGCGTCGATCGGCTCGCAGAAAGGAGTGCCGAATGCGGATGTGTTGCGCGGCGAAATCGGCCGCAGGTCGAGCGCGTCGCAGCGCTGCTCGGTGAGCGACAGGCAGATCAGCCCTCGCCCGAATTTCGTCATGAAATTGATGGCTTCCGGCGTGATCTTCTCCGCCGCCATCGTGAGGTCGCCTTCGTTTTCGCGGTCCGCGTCGTCCACCAGGACGATCATGCGCCCCTGGCGAATCTCCTCAATCGCTTCTTCGATCGTCGCGAACGGATGCTTGCCTTCGGCCATTTTGTAGCGTCCATTTTGCAGCGGGGAAATCGCGTGCACGGATCCGTCGCCGCACCCCAAACCTCTTCCACTATACCGAAAATCCGCGCCGCGGAGTACCGCGCCAAACCGGCTCCGCCGGGAGTAACAACAGAGCTCCCAGCGGGAGCTTATGGGGGCTTTCGATATCGGAAAAAACGTGTGATTGGCGGCTTGTGCCGCCGAAGTGCGGGCTCACCTTGGTTTGGAGGCGTTCGCCGCGGCCTTCGACGAAGTTTCGCTGTCCTTGCACTGGCTCTGGAGGGGACCCGCGATCTGGCCGCAGGCGTCGAACGCGGTGGCAGCCTCGGTGAAGCGATTCAGATTCTGCAGGTCGACGCCGAGTACGAAGAGGTCGGTCTGGTCCTGCACCGGGTTGCCCTTCGTCGCGAGCGCGAGTTCGCCGGCCGACTTGTCGTAGTCTTCGCGGCGAAAATAGACGAGTCCCAGCGCGCTGTGAGCCTGAAACGTCCGCTTGGCCTTCGCGGCCTCGAACTGCGCGTCGTTCATTCCTTCGGGCTTGGGCATCCTGGCCAATACGTCGAGCGCATGGCTGGCGTACGTTTCGGCCTTCGCGAGTTCCTGGTCGGCGTCGGGATCGTCCGGGCTATAGACGTGAGGGATGGTCCATCCGATCGTCGTGAGCACGTCCACGTCGTCCGGCGCAATCGCGAGCGCGCGGTCGGCGAACGCGTAGGAATTCTTCCAGTCCTGCTGCGTGCGATAGACGTCCATCATCCCAACGTCGACGCGCTCGGCGAACGGGCCCTTCGGGTACTTTTCGAGGAAGCTGTTTCCGAGCTGAATTTTCTTGGCCGGGTCTTTTTGCTTGAGGAAGTTCTGGTAGGCGCCGTCCTGCTCGCGGTCCGCCGCCGCGTTCACGGTCCCGACATACAGCCGGTCCGACATCGAATTCGAGGCGCCCATCATGTTCGGATTGTTGCCGCCCATTTGCGCGCGGGAACCGGAAGGGAAGACAAGCACGGCCGCGAGCACCATGCACGCGCGTAGAGCGGCATTTTCTTTGCGCGACAGATTCACGACGGACCTCGAATCAACGGCCAATTCGTATCATCGGCTTACTCGCAGGTCAAGCGCGGGAAGCGGAATGCCCGCGGCACGCGCGAGCGCGAGCTATTGCCGTGGCGTCCAAGGCCACGCGCTGCCACGCATCCCCGCGGAAGCGCACCAATCGCGGATTCCGGAAAGGAGCACGCCGGCGGCCATCAGCGTGAGAATCGCGCCAAGAGACGTCGACGGGGGAGGGACCGCAAACGCAAGTCGCGGCGGCTGGAACCACCACTGGTGCATCACCGGAATCAGGAACGCAAGCGCCGCGCCGTAGACGATCCCCATGATCGCGTGCATTACCCGCTCACCTGGATAGACCCCGCCGAGCGGCTTGCGAATCCAGTCCTCGACCACGAAATCCCAGAGCGTGAGAACAATTTCGATCAGGAGTAGAGCCGCGAGCGCGAAGACGTAAAGTCCTTGCCAGGCGATCCAGGGAATCGTCGCGAACAAAATCGCGTAAACGAAATCGCGCAGCGCGTGGAGCCGGAGTTCGTCTCGCGCAGCCGGGCCCAGCGCGGGCAGACGAGCGCGCCATTCGTGGTAGTAGAGCGTATCGAACGCCCCGAGCAGGGCGAGCAGCACCAGCAGCCGCAGCGCGACAATCAAGGTTCACTCCCGGCGCGGCCATCATAGCTCATCCGCACCGGGAGCATTCAAGTGGGACGCCCTAGGACGCCGCTTTATGCGCTTTCGCGGCTGGCGCGCTGGTCGTGTGCTCGGTGCGGCCGGCCTCGAAGAGGAACCATACGCGGCGCTGGGTCTCGTCGATCCAGACCTCGAGGAGACTGGCGGTCGCCACATCGTTCTCCTCGTCGCACAGCCCGTGAACTTCGAGCATGCTGCCCGCCAGCCGCTGGTTGTCGTCGCGAAGCTCGGCCAGCATATCCTGCGCGTCCACGAATTCCGCGTCGTTGTCCGCGATCCGCTGCAGGCGCGCAATCTGCCCGATCGAGCGAATCGTCGTCCCGCCCAGTTTCCGCACGCGCTCGGCGATGTCGTCGGTCATGGCGAAGATCTGTTCGCCCTGCTCGTCGAGCAGCAGGTGGTAATCCCGGAAATGCGGGCCGCTCATGTGCCAGTGGAAATTCTTGGTCTTGATGTAGAGCGCGAGAACGTCCGCAAGCAGAGCATTCAGCGCGCCCGAGATATTCTTTGTCGCTTCGGCCCCGAGACTATTCGGGGTGGCGAGTGGTGCCCTCTGCCGTTCCTTCAATTCCGCTTTTTCCGCCATGTTCGCTCCTTGTTCTATTCATTTGAGCCGACTCGTCGCGAAGGCATTGCGACGCGAGGATTCGCGGTCGCCACGCCGCTCTGTTCTGTTTGGATGCCGGGGGCCGGCCGTTCGGCGCACCACCTTTTGCAGAAACCGCTCTTCCGGGGCTCCAGGTCGCATTCGTCGTATACTTCCACAAGGAAAGGCGGAACCATGATTGCGCGTCACTGGCGCGGCTGGACCGAGCTTCGGAATGCGAATGCTTATGAGTCCCTGCTGAAGGGCACGGTGCTCCCGGCTCTCAGAGACATCGAGGGCTACCGGGGCGGCTACGTGTTTCGCTGCGATGGACCGCACGAGGCGGAGTTCGTGGTCGTCAACATGTTCGAGTCTCTCGAGGCCGTGCAGCGATTTGCGGGTCCCGACTATGCTGTTCCGGTTTTCGAGCCTGAGGCGAAGGCGCTCTTATCCAGGATCGAACCGGTTGCGACTCACTACGAAGTACGCGCGAGCACCGTGTAGCTCGTCCGCCGCTCTGCGTCGCGAACAGCGGTCAGTTGCCCGTGGGGATAATCCCTGCGTTTTCGACCATCAGGATCACGGTCCGGCGGGGCGCGCGAGTGCGATGCATCACTCCCTTCGGCACCACGAAGCCTTGCCGCGGCGAAAGCTCGACCGTGCGACCCTCGAGATCGATCAGCAATTGCCCTTCCACTACGTAGAAGAATTCATCGTCCGCATCATGCTTGTGCCAGTGATACTCGCCTTCGATCACTCCCAACCTGACGACCGAGCCGTTCACCTGGCAGAGCGTCTGGTTGTACCACTTGAATTCGCACGCGTCCGCCAGCTCTTTTTCGTCGACCACCTCGAGCGGCCCGTGCAAGATATTGAGGCGTGTCTCGTAGGGAAACGGGGGAGTTGGCGCCATCGCGAGATCCTCCTGCAATGGAGGATAGCGCCTCGCCCGAGGGCGGGCAACTTCGCGTCGAGCCTCCGCGCCGTCCAAAATGTCCGGGCCCGGGTCCCAGGCAGAGCGCGCCATGCCCGCCGGAACGGCGGGTTGTAACGGAATAGTAATCATATGCTCCGGTTATCATGCTATAGTCGCGGGCCTCAGACGGCCCAGGCTGGCGAAACCCGTTCGCCGAATCCCAAATCTGCCATTTCGCGATTTCAGAGTCCGACGACTCCGACGAAAGGACGACAAGCCGATGGCACCCAAATCCAAGCGTCCGAGGAAACCGAGCAGGCCGGCCCGCTCGACCGCAAAAACGAAGGCGGCGTCCACTCCCACGCCTCCGCCGCCCAAGCTCACGCAACCGGGCGTCCGTGCCGGCGATGCGCAGTTTGCCGAGGCCAAGCATTCGCCCGACCCCACGCAATACTTGCACGCGGTGACCGACAATCAGTACTACCGCGTCGTCGACAAGGAGACCGTGAACCAGCTCATCCAGACGATTCCGCCGCCGCGCGATCCCAACAACCTGCTGCTCTCGCTTGCCGACGTGTGGGGATCGAAAGGGAAGGCCAAGGTCGCCGCGATCGCCGCCGCCAAACAGATCGTCTTTCACGCCGTCGGCGATACGGGCCCGACCGGCGGCCCGGCCACGGTCGTCGAGGTCGCCGACAAAATGACCGCCGACATGCAGGAAGCGAATCCCATCGACGTGCCGTCGTTCTTCTACCATCTCGGCGACGTGGTCTACAATTTCGGCGAGGACGAGTATTACTACGATCAGTTCTTCGATCCTTTCCGCGATTACAACGCGCCGATCGTGGCGATCCCCGGCAATCACGACGGAGAAGTCTACACGGGCGATCCGAGCGGCAGCCTGCAGGCGTTCCAGAAGGTGTTTTGCGCGGGCGGATTCGAGCGGCTCCCCGAAGCCGGCGGCCTGAGCCGCACGTCGATGATTCAGCCCGGCGTCTATTTCGCGTTTGACGCGCCTTTCGTGCGCATCATCGGCCTCTATAGCAACGTGCTCGAGGATCCGGGCGTGATCTCGAGCGAGGGCGGCAAGTATCCGCGCGTCAGCGACGAGCAGATTTCCTACCTCACCGATCAGCTCAAACAGGTGAAGAGCGCGAATTTCGAGGGCGCGGTGCTCGTCGCCGTGCATCATCCGCCGCAGGTGGTGGGCCGCCACGGATGCAGCCCGGAAATGCTGAAACAGATGGACGCGTGCTTCACCGCCGCGGGCGTCTATCCGCACGCCGTGCTTTCGGGCCACGCGCACAATTACCAGCGGTTCACGCGCCTCGAAGGCGGGCGCCAGACGCCCTTTGTGGTGGCCGGCATGGGAGGGCACAACGCGCAACCGCCCTTCGGCAAGATGGTTTCGCCGCCCCGGCCCCCCTTCACCATCGGCGAATTCCGCTGCGACAACTATTCCACCAATTACGGCTACTTGCGCATCACGGCAACGCCGCAGCAGTTGCGCATCGAGTATCACGACGCCACCACGGGGCTGAGCTCGAAATCGCCTTCGGACGTCGTGACCGTCGATCTCGCGAGCCACACCCTGGTGGCCTAGTTCCCTCACCCTTGGACTAAACCAAGGTATATCCGCGGTCGCCCAGCGGCGCCATTTCCTTCGGGGACTACGTAACCCTCAGGGAACGTCAGTAGTCGTACATAGTATTAAGTAGTAAAACACGCACTTCAAATTGCGGTGATCCGCACTCGCCCGACTCCTTTATAAACATCCCAGGGGCAGCTTCGGACAACTCGGGATCGACCGGAGTCGGTTTCACTCGCAGCGACTTCCCCAACGATTAGGCAAAGCAACGCGCGACGCACGACCGGGCGAAAGTGTGCGTGTGGCACCCGGAACTTAACCATCGAGGATTTCCATGATTAGGCGACTCAACAGCATGAGCGGGATCGGCTTGGGAATATTTTTGCTGGCTGCCTTTGGCCTGGCGGCATCGGTGGCGCAGGCCACTCCGCCGAATCCGGTGCCGTTCATCGGCACGATTTCACCGGTGTCGGTTGCGCCGGGCGGGCCCGATCTGACCCTTACCGTGAACGGCGTCAACTTCGTCAATGCGTCGGTCGTCTACTGGGGCACGACGGCACTGACAACGACGTACGTCTCAGGCACGCAGTTGACGGCCGTGGTGCCCGCAGCCCTCACAGCGAGCGGCGGCACGGGCTGGATCACGGTTTCAACTCCGGGATTGGCGGCGTCCAACGTCGTCTTTCTGCCCGTGGGCTCGACCACGGCGTCGCTGAATTTCACGAACACGCAACTCACGGCCGGGTCTGTCCCGTACCTGATGACGCAAGGCGATTTCAACGGCGACGGGAAAATGGACTTGGCGGTCGCCAACTGGGAGAGCAACAGCGTCTCGGTGTTTCTAAGCAACGGCGACGGCACTTTCCAGGCCGCGGAAAACATCGCCACCACCGCACGTCCCTTTAGCGTTACGGTCGGTGACTTCAACGGCGACGGCAAACTCGACCTGGCGGTGGGGTTCGAGTCGAGCGTCGGCGTCTCCATATTCCTCGGCAACGGCGACGGAACGTTCCAGGCGCCGATTTCGACTGCTGCCGCTCCCGGGTCGAGCTACGCGCTCGTTGCCGGAGACTTCAACAAGGACGGCAAATTGGATCTGGCCGTCGCGGGCTACTTCGAGAGCACCGTCTACGTGCTCTTGGGCAACGGAGACGGCTCGTTCCAACCCGCCGTCGCCTATCCCGTCACCGGCGACCCGCTGCACATATACACGGCGGACTTGAACGGCGACGGCAATCTCGATCTTGTCGCAGGTTCTTATTTCGGCTCGGACGTTTCCGTGCTGCTCGGCGTGGGCGACGGGACGTTTCAGGCCGCGCAGGAATACACGGCTGGGACAAACGACGCCGACGTCGCAATCGGGGACTTCAACGGCGACGGCAAGCTCGATTTGATGGCTTCCAGCGGAGACAACAACATCTACTTCCTTGCCGGCGTGGGTGACGGTACTTTTCAAGACGCTCAGGCGATTCCCGTCGGCCTCTCGGCCGCTGTGATCGCCGCGGGAGATTTCAACAACGACGGAAAGCTCGACGTGGCGATCGCGTCCAACTCGGGTTATGCGGGGATCATTCTGGGCAATGGGGATGGGACGTTCCAGCAGGCTCAGCAGTTTACGCTGCCGGGCGTGTCGTCGCCGTTCAGCCTCGAGGTCGCAAACTTCAACACGGGCGGAGGATTGGGAATCGCGGTGGACGATAACAGTGGCGTGGTCGATGTGCTTACCCAAACGATCTCCGTCTCGCCGTCCACATTCGACTTCGGCAACCAGGTTGTGGGAGTAGGCTCGACGCCGCAGGATTTCATCATCACCAACTCGACCTCGCAAACGGTCACGTTCACGAGCATCGGCTTCACTGGGACGAACACCGGCGACTTCTCCGACACCACGGACTGCGGCGACACGCTGGCTCCGGGCGCTTCGTGCAAGGTTCACGTGACGTTCACCCCCGGCGACCTCGGTGCGCGCAGCGCGACGCTCGACGTCACCGACAACGCACCGGCCAGCCCGCAGGCGGCGTCGCTTACCGGAACGGGCATCGACGCGCCCATCGTGACGCTGTCGGAGTCGTCGCTCACATTCACGGGCGAGCCGATCGGGACGGCGAGCGCATCGCAATCGGTGACGGTCACCAACACCGGCAACGCGACGCTGAACATCTCCGGCATTACGGTCACCGGCGCGAACCCGGGCGACTTCAGCCTGGCACCCGCCGGCACGTGCGGCGCAACGCTGGCCGTGCAGGACATGTGCACGATCAACGTGACGTTCACGCCGGGCGGCGCCGGATCGCGCAGCGCCTCGGTCAGCATCGCGGACGACGCGCAGAATAGCCCGCAGGCCATCACGCTGTCGGGAACGGGCTTGCTCGAACCGACCGCTGATCTCTCGGGCACCAGCTTGACCTTCACAGCGGCGGTGGTTGGCTCGACCAGCGGGTCGCAAGGCGTGACGCTCACCAACAACGGCGGCTTGCCGCTGACGATCACCAGCATCGTGGTGGGCGGCACCAACGCCGGTGATTTCGCGTCGACCAACACCTGCACTTCGCCGATCGCTCCCACGGCACACTGCACCATCAACGCCACGTTCACTCCGGCGGCCGGCGGCGCGCGCTCCGCAACCATCACGGTCACGGATAATGCGTCGACGAGTCCTCAGGTGATCACGTTGCAGGGCACCGGGCAGGATTTCTCGCTCAGCATCTCTTCGCTGGGCACGATCATGCCGGGAAGCACCGCCGACGGTCAGCTGAGCATCACCGCAATGGGGGGGTTCAGCCAGCCGATCACCCTTTCGTGTTCGGGTGCGCCGATGCTATCGACGTGCAGCGTGACGCCGAGTCCCGTCACACCGGACGGCTCGACGACCCACGTCTCGGTGAGTCTCGAGACGACGGGACGCGCTGCCGCGGCCGCGCCGGGGATTCCATCGATCTTCCCGCCGTCGAGCCGCCGGCCACTCATGCTCGCGTTCCTCGCCGCGCTATTGCTGATGCCGGTGGCGTTCTTTGCGCCGGGACTCCGCAGGTTCCGCGTGGGGCGGTTCGCGCTTCCCGCGGTGCTGCTGGTAGCGGCGATCGGGCTGGGTGCGTGCGACTCGCGTCCATCGACGCCCGCCGGCAACTACACGCTGGTGGTGACGGCGACGTCGGGAACGCTGTCCCACAGCGTCAACGTTCCGGTTACGGTGCAGTAGCCGCAACGAAGCAGGGCCGTCGCAGCATAAGGGCCGGACCGCGCGGGCGCCTCGCAGGGGCGTCCGCGCGGTCCGGCCCTGTCTTTTGCTCACCTCGGGCGGCTTTCTTCAGGGTGTGACCGCCACGCCCGGCACGCGGTTCGGAGTGGCCGGATGCGACAAATGCTTCGCGATCGCCGGCAGCGCCTGCGGCGGCGCGATCATCAGAAGCCGGTCGCCCGGCTGCAACACGACGTCCGGCCGCGCCATCATCACGGATTTGCCGCGCAGCACGGCGACGATCTTCGAATCGGCGATCGGCCCGTTGAGCGCGCGAGCCTCGATCTTCTTGCCGACCCACGGACTCTCCGGACGGAGCGCGCCCACGGTCAGCTGCGTGCCGTCCGGAAGATCGAGCGCGAGCCCCGATTGCAGCAGCGCGGCCAGATGCAGGTGGTTCACTTCCGGCGGCAGCGCGATCTGGCCCTGGTCGAGCAGGCGCAGCGCGACCCGCGCATTTTCCTCGCGGTGCGCCGGCGAGTCGGCGCGTCCGGCCACCTGCGCTTCGTACAGGCTCGCGTAGCGGAAGTACGACGAGAGCTTCAACTGCACCACGAAGCTCAGTGTCACGGCCAGCGCCGCGGGCACGAGGAGCTGGTAGCCGCCCGTCATTTCCGCCACCATCAGCAGCGTCGCGATCGGCACGCGCGCCGCTCCCGCGAACACCGCCGCCATTCCCACGATCACCATCCCGGCCGGTGAATGATGGAAGATCGCGGCGAACGCCCCGCCGAGCATCGCTCCCACGAAGAGGCTTGGCGCAAACACGCCTCCCGATCCGCCCGAGGAGATGCTGAACGACAGCGCCAGCATCTTCGCGCCGATCAAAATCAGCAGCAGCCGCAGCGCGAGCCGGCCGTCGATCGCTTCCTGAATCCAGCCGTAGCCGCCGCCCAGCACCTGCGGCAGGCGCAACGCCATCAGTCCCACCGCGAGGCCGCCGATCCCCGGCTTGATCCAGTGCGGAATGTGGAGCGCGGTGAACGCGTCGCGTATGCGGTAAAACACCTCGGGGAAGATCGCGCCGATCACGCCGCTGGCGGCGCCGAGCGCGATGTACCAGCCGTAGTCCAGCAAATGCGTGGCCCCGAGGTCGGCGGGCACGCGAAACAGCGATTGCCACCCCACGAACCAGCCGTTCACCGCGTACGCCACGATCGCGGCGAGCATGCAATACATCAGCGCTTCGGATTCGAAGTCCATGCCGCCGTAGAGCACCTCGACGGCGAAGATGGCGGTTCCGATCGGCGAACGGAAAATCGCGGAAAGGCCGGCGGCCATGCCCATCAGCACCAGCAGGCGACGTTCGCGCTCGGGCCGCTTCAGCAGCGATGCGTAGATCGAACCGAAACCCGCCGCGATCAGCGCCGTGGGGCCTTCGCGTCCCGCCGAACCTCCCGAGCCGATGGTGATCGCTGAGGCGATCATTTTCACGGGCGCCACGCGCGCGCGCAGCTTTCCGCTCGTCCAGTGAAACGCTTTTACGACCGTGTCGGTGCCGTGGCCCTCGGTTTCGGGAGCGAGGCCGTAGACGAGCGCTCCGGAGATGAGCCCGCCCAGGGTCGTCGCGATGGGAACGAGCCACAGCCCGTGCGGGCCGATGGTCTCGCGCAGCCTTCCGCCCTCTTCCGGCAGGCCCGGCGGGAGATAGCCCGCCAACCGGACCAGAAAAAGGTTTTGCGCGAGCCGCAGCATCCACATGAACACCTGCGCGCCCAGCCCGCCGACGATACCCAGGACAACCGAGTCCAACAGCAGCCGCGGCTTGTCCCCGCTCTCCACATTCAATTTGTACCACTGTTCACGCCCGGGAAATCGCGAGGGCTTGAGCGCCCCGGCCGCGGTTTTCCCCTAGCCTTCTCGATTCAATGGTGGTTGAATGCACGGCGGCGCGCCCATGAGGTGGGCCAACGCCATGTGCGGCGCGAGCCGGCCACTGGGGGGAACATGGAATTTCGGAAAGGGAAGTGGTGCGCCGGAAATTCGTGGCTTGCGGCGGCGTTGCTGGCGGCGAGCGGTGCCGCCGCGGCGCTCGCCCCGGCGGGAACCGCTCAAGCGCCGCAGCAGCCAGCCCCGCAACAGCGACAACAGGACCTCTTCGAGTTCAACAGCCGCTCCATTGCGACCTTCACCACCGCGCAAGCCGACGCCGGCAAGGATGCCTACGCGAAGAATTGCGCCTCCTGCCACGGCGTGCAACTCAACGGCAGCGAATTCGCGAGCGCGCTCCGCGGCTTGACCTTCACCAACAATTGGGGCGGCCGCAGCGCCGTCGAACTCTTCAACTACATCAACACGAAGATGCCTCCCGCTGCGCCCGGCTCGCTCGGCGCCCAGACCTACGCCCAGATCGCTGCGTTCCTGCTGCAGTCCAACGGCGTCCAGGCGAGCGACAAGGAGTTTCCCACCGACCCGCAAGCGCTCGCGTTGATGACGATTCCGCGCGGCGCCACGCAGCGCTCCGCGCCCATGATGCCTCTCTCCCCGCTCGCTCCGCCGATGCCGGTCGTCAAGTTGCCGGACCCGCTCGCGAAATTTACGCCCGTCACCGCCGACGAGCTTGAAAACCCGCCCGCGAGCGAATGGCTCATCTGGCGCCGCAGTTACAACGACCAGGGTTTCAGCCCGCTCGCGCAGATCAATAAATCCAACGTCACCGATCTTCGCGTGAAATGGGCGTGGTCGCTGCCCCCCGGCGAAAATGACGCCACGCCGCTCGAACATGATGGAGTGCTTTTTGTCGATGCCTTCGGCGATCACGTCGAGGCACTCAACGCCGTCACCGGCGATCTGCTCTGGGAATATTCGCGGCAGCTTCCGAAAGACGCGCGGCTCTCACAGAAACGCGCCATCGCGCTCTTCGGCGACCGCCTCTTCGTCGGCACTTCGGACACTCACATCGTCGCGCTCGACGTGAAGACCGGTAACGTCATCTGGGATTCCCCGGTCGCCGACTACAAGAAAGGCTTTCAGATTACCGGCGGCCCGCTCGTCGCCAAGGGCAAAGTGCTGCAAGGCGTCGGCGGGCAATCTCCCGGGGGCAACTTCATCGTCGCGCTCGATATGGACACCGGCAAGGAAGCGTGGCGCTTCCACACCATCGCGCAGCAGGGCGAGCCGGGCGACAGTTGGAACGGCCTGCCCAACGACAAGCGCAACGGCGCGTCGGTCTGGACTCCCGGCAGCTACGACCCGCAGCTCGGCCTCGCGTATTTCGGCGTCGGCCAGACGTACGACACCGGCCCCGTGCTGCATCGCGTTCCCGGATTTTCGAACGACGGCCTCTACACCGACTCCACGCTGGCCTTCGACCCCGATACCGGCAAGCTCGCCTGGTATTTCCAGCACGTCCACAACGACCAGTGGGATCTCGATTGGGCCTTCGAGCAGCAGCTGATCCATCTGCCCGTCGATGGCGTGGAGAAAAAGCTCGTGGTCACCTCCGGCAAGATGGGAATTTACGAGGCGATGGACGCGGCCACCGGAAAATATATTTTCTCGAAGGATCTCGGCATCCAAAATGTGATCGCTTCGATCGACCCGAAAACCGGCGAAAAAACGATCGCGCAAAGCGCCGTCATGGGCGACGACAATCCGCACCTGATCTGCCCGCATCCCGGCGGCGGACGCAACTGGATTCCGGGGTCGTACAACGCCGCGACCAAAATCGTCTACGTCCCGCTCAACGAGTCCTGCATGGACCTGATCCCTGCGGGCCCCGGCCACCGCGGCAATCTCACCTCCGGCTACAACTGGTTCATCCGGCTGCGGCCCGATAGCGATGGAAATATCGGCCGCGTCGAGGCGCTGAATCTGGAAACGAAAAAGGTCCTGTGGATGGACCGCCAGCGCGCGCCGCAAATGACCGGCGTGCTCGCCACGGCGGGCGGCGTCGTCTTCGCCGGCGCGTTCGACCGCGTGCTCAAGGCCTACGATGCCGACACGGGCAAAGTTCTCTGGCAGGTCCGCCTCAACGACGTGCCCACCTCCTGCCCGATCACCTACAGCGTGGACGGCAAGCAGTATATCGCCGTAGTCACAGGCGAGGGCGGCCCCATGACGGGAACGTATCCGGTGCTCGTGCCCGAAATCCAGAATCCGCCCGACCGCGAATCGACGGTGTGGGTCTTCGAACTGCCCGAGAAGTAGGTTTAAACGTAGCGCCGGGTGCTTCAGCCCGGCAGTCCTAGCCTTTACAACGCCGCCGTGCCTCAAGCGGCGTCGTTTTCCACGTTTGACAGAACGCTTCCGGCAAGCGGCTGAGGGTGCCAACGCCGCAAGCGCGAACTAAGCAAACGTGACATCCATCCAGGCGAGAGGGAACGAGCGCCTGCTCGAGGAAAAAGCGCCCGCCCAAAGCCAGGGCGGCCGCTGCAACTCCCGCGCGACCGTGCCGATGGTTCTGTAGCGGCCGCCTTGGTTTCAGGCGGGCGCTTTTCTTTCGGCTTGCTGCGCGTTACCATTCGCCAACGTCGTTTGAGGCATCCCGAAATGCCATACCCGCACAAAAACATTCGCCTGCATCCGGCCCACTATCTCGGCGAACGCTCGTACTTCCTCACCCTGTGCTGCGCGTCGAGGCGTCGCGTGTTCGCGAATCCGAAAATCGCCGCGTGGCTGATCGAAATCCTGCGTCGACAATCGAACGTGCGCCGATTCGCTGTCCGTGCCTATTGCGTGATGCCCGATCATTTCCACGTGCTCGTCACAGGGCTTGATGCGGCCAGCGATTTGCTCGCATTCGTCAAAAACCTGAAGGTGACCACCTCTCTCGAATATCGCGCGCGTTGCGGGGAAACGCTGTGGCAGAAGAAATTCTACGATCACGTCCTCAGGCGGAAAGACAATATTATGCGTGTCGCCAGCTACATCTGGATGAATCCGGTTCGCAAGGGCCTGTGCACGGACCCGGAGGAATATCCTTATTCCGGTTCATTCGCGATGGATTGGAGGGAAGGTATTTCGCCAGTGGAAACATGGACGCCTGATTGGAAAGAAAAGGCGCCCGCCTAGATTCAAGGCGGCCGCTACAAATGCTTAGATCACCAGCCACGGCCTGCGTTCGCTCGCCACTCCTGCCGCGATCTTGACCGCGGCGCTCCCGGGTGATACCACTCTGTGCTGTAGCAGGAGAATTCCTATGACTTCAGCGGAACGCGAAAGAGCCATCGCCTCGCTTGCCGAAACGCGCGAGCGCCTGCTTGCCACCGTGCAACGACTCTCGCCCTCGCAGCTTGCGTACAAGCCCGCGCCCGACCGCTGGTCGGTGGGCGAATGCATCGAGCACGTGATCGTGGTGGAGGGCGCCGTCCTCGGGCTCATCCAGCGAACCCTCGCGCAGCCGGGCAATTCGCCCGCGGGCGGCGCGGCGGACGAACTCCTGATGGCGCAAGCCGTCGATCGCAGCCAGCGCCTCAACGCCCCCGGCCCGCTCGTTCCCACCGGCCGATTCGCTCACGACCAACTCCTGCCCGAATTCGAGGCTGTCCGCAAGCGCACCTCCGAATTCGCCGCGGCGACCGAAGCGGACCTGCGCCAGAGCGTCTTCCCGCACCCCGTCTTCGGCCCGCTCGATTGCTACCAGTGGCTGCTGTTGATTCCCGCTCACGGGAAACGTCACCGCGCGCAGGCGGAAGAAGTGATGGCGTCGCCCGAATTCCCCCGCGCAGCCTCGGCCAGCTGACCCGGCCGGCTCCGGCCAGGCGCGCCACGCCCGCGATGCCCGCCCAAGTACCACGGCGTACGGCGCTATTTCGCTTTTCGTGCACTCCTGTCCCCCTGACCAGTTGCGCATTTGTACGCCCGGATGGAAAATGCCTTTGGTTTTAGGTTGCGAAATTACGCGAGGCTTTTCTAAACTACGTTTTGCCTCACGCTACAGAGAAAGTCGGCATCTGAATAACTATGCGACGGACCCTAGCCTTACATAAAATCCTGTCAGTTCTGTGTCTTTTTCTGCTCGGCAGCTTTGGTGTGACGTTCGCGGCCCACAATACCGGCACCACTCGCCCCACGACCAGCTCGACCCCGACCAAGCGCACCGCAACGCACTCGACTCGTAGCCGCCGCTACGTCCGCACGCGGCACGCGGCGACCACCCGGCGCACCGTCGCAGCGCGGCGCGCGGTCCATCCGGCCGCGGCCGTGGTCAGGACGCGCGCCACGACGCATCGTGTCCATCACCGGCGGTACGTCGAGTATGCCGATCCGGGACAGGACGATGTGACTACCTACGATGACCCGGTGATCCGCAGCATCGCCGTCGAGGCCCTCGGACACGAAAAGGGCGCGGTGCTCGCCGTCGATCCCACCACCGGGCGCATCCTGGCAATCGTCAACCAGAAAATGGCGTTTTCCGCGGCTCTCGAGCCGTGCTCGACCATCAAGCCTTTCATCGCCGTCGCCGCATTGCAGGAAGGCGTGATCACGCGCGACACGATGATTCAGGTCGGCCGTCGCCGCTACATGGACCTCACCGAGGCGATGGCGCACTCCAACAACCACTTCTTCGAAACGGTAGGATCGGAGCTCGGCTTCGATCGCGTGATCAAGTACGACGAACTGCTCGGTCTCGGCCAGCGCGTCGGCTACGATATCCCTGAGGAACAAACGGGCGCTCTGCCCGCGTCGCCCCCGGAGCGCGGCGGCGTGGCGCGCATGTCCAGCTTCGGCGAGGGCATCCGCATGACGCCGTTCCAACTAGCGTCGCTGGTGAGCACGCTCGCCACCGGCGGCACGCAGTACTACCTCCAGTATCCGCGCACCGAAGCAGCGATTCAGGATTTCCAGCCGCGCCTCCGGCAGCAGCTCGATATCGCGCCGCTGCTTCCCGACCTGCGGCAAGGGATGCTCGCGGCGGTTCTGTACGGTACCGCCCGGCAGAGCTACGATCCGTATGGCGAGCAGGCGCTCGGCAAGACCGGCACCTGCAATGACGAAGACTTGGGCGGCCGCCTCGGCTGGTTCGCGTCGTACGCCGATCAGGCGCACCCGAAAATCGTGCTCGTGGTTCTGCTTCACGGGCGCAGCCGCATCATCAGCGGCCCGCATGCATCCGAAATCGCCGGCCGTATCTACCGCGGCCTGAGCGAGCGCAACTACTTCGCCGACGCCCCGATGACGCGTGAATCGCCCGGTCTGTATCCCGATCCAGCCGCCGAAACCAGAACCATGGCCGGCGCTCCCAATTCGATCTCTACTGTTCGCTAGCGAGCAGTGCGCGTCGAGTGGCGACTGGCTAGTGGCAAGTGGCTAGAGTAAGGCAAGACTTCCCGGCTCAATCATGCCTGTAGTCGTTCGCGGCACGCCTCAAAGCAAAAAGGGCGCCCCAGGACAGCGGGCGCCCAAAACCATTTTCTAGCCACTAATCACTCGCCACTAGCCACTTCTTTTACGCTGCTTTCGCTCCCAGCCCGAAGAGCTTCATCGCATTCTCCTTCAGGATCAGCGGCCGCACCTCGTCCTTGAATCCCGCCTTCTCGAAATCGGCCATCCAGCGGTCTGGAGTGATCAGCGGATAATCCGAGCCGAAGAGCACCTTGGTCTTGAGCAGCGTGTTCGAATACTGGATCAGGTTTGCCGGAAAGTATTTCGGAGACCACCCCGAAAGGTCGATGTAGACCTCAGGCTTGTGCAGGCACATCGAAATGGCTTCGTCCTGCCACGGAAACGACGGATGCGCCAGGATGATCGGCAGCTCCGGGAAATCGACGGCCACGTCGTCGATGTACATCGGATTCCCGTATTTCAGCCGGATTCCGCCCCCGCCAGGCACGCCCGTGCCGATGCCGCTGTGGCCCGTGTGGAAGAGCGCCGGCAGCTTCGCTTCCGCGATCACTTCGTAGAGCGGATAGGCCAGCCGGTCGTTGGGAAAGAATTCCTGAATCGGCGGATGGAATTTGAATCCGCGCACGAGCCCCGTGGCGATCAGCCGCTTCGCTTCGCGGACGCCCTCCGCTCCCCGGTGCGGATCGATGCTCGCGAACGCCATCACGATATCCGAATTCTGCGACGCGAATTCCAGCACCGAATCGTTCGACACCTGCGGCCGCCCCGACAGCCTCTCGTCCACCGTGAAAACCACGCAACCGATCTTCCGCGATCGGTAATATTCCGCCAGTTCCTTGCGCCCCCGCGCGGCGCCTTCGCCGAAGTATTTCTTCGCCGCTTGGTCCGTCGACGTTTCTTCTCCCTCGTGCTCGATGTGTACGTGCACGTCGATCGCGGTCAGGCGGTCCACATCGAGACGCTTTTCATTCCCCATTCGTGTCTCCCGTTGTTGAGGTAAGTGAGTTGAATCGGCACAGCATTCGGAGCTTGCAGGGCAACAGCCGCTGGCAAACAGTGGAAGATCATACCATCCCGAGCATAGTGGCTGAAAGACGAGCGAAGCAGGCGAATGGGCTCCGACGAAGTGCCCGGAGAAGCGACGCTCGCGTGAGTGTCGCGAATCCGACCCGCGCGGGCCGCTTCAGGCGACCGGCGGCTCGCCAGGTTCGTCCGCCTCCGCAGCAGCTTGCTTCGCGACCTGCGGCTCATCCGGCGCGGCGGCAGCGGCTGCTGCGGCTGCGGCAACAGCTTCGACCTCGACGATCGGCTCGGCCTCCGCCAGCGGCCCGGCGATTCTCGCGCTGTTGCCGTCGAGGAACGTCTTGCCCTGCAGCAACAGGGCAACGGCCTCGGGCAGCAGCCAGGGAGTCGTCTTCGCCACGGCGCCGCGAAAGCCGGCCGCGCGAATTTCGTCGAGGATCGGCGCGTCGCTTCCGTTCACCGAAAACAGCAGCAACGGCAACTCGGGAGCGGCGGCGTGAATCAGCTTGGCGGCCTCGATCCCGTTCATCTTCGGCATGCTCAAATCGAGGATCACCAGATCGGGCTTGAGGGTCGCGAACTTTTCTACAGCGTCAATACCATTGTCCACTTCTCCGCAGACGACCCACTCTGGATTGCTCGAGAGCACGCGCCGGATGGCGACTCGCGTCCCAACGTGGTCATCGGCCAGGAGGATGCGAACGCTCATCAGAGCCTCCAGGACATCGTTTGGATTCCTGCAAACGGCCCGAGCGGCCTGCCGTATTTCGCCATCTGGCAGACTCAAGAAAATATTGCATGATTGGCACGCACCCGGAGTTACGTTGGATATCCTACAGAGCCCATTCCGGCTGTAAATACTTCAAATGCTGTACGATGCCTTAGGGGTTTTGTATTATGCCAGCAGGCGCCGAATTCGAAGTTTCCGCGCCTTCCCGGCTTTCTTCAAAGGCATGCCGTGACCAAACAGGCCCTCCGAACGCTCCATCCCGGTGAACGCACCAATCCCGACGGCAAGGCCGTATGCAACAAGATTCTGCTCGGCATTCCCGACGAGGAATACCGTCTGTTGCGGCCTCACTTGGCTTACCTCGACATGCCGCATCACTTGAACCTGCACGGGCCTCGCGACGCGATCGAATTCGCCTATTTCCCCAACCGCGGCATGGTCTCGCTCGTGATCGTCACCGAGGACGGCAAATCGGTCGAGGTCGGGGTACTCGGCAACGAAGGCTTTGCCGGGGCGCCGCTCGCCGTGGGCCTGCGCCGCAGCACCGTGGCGGAGGTGGTCCAGATTGCGGGGGATGGCTTCCGCGTCGGTCTTGGCGCCATGCAGCGCGTGCTGCGTTCCGCGCCGGAGTTGCAGGGCATGCTGAGCCGCTACGCCGTCCTCCAGGGCCTGCAGGTCGCGCAGACGGCCGCGTGCAATCGCCTCCACTCGGTCGATCAGCGCCTCGCGCGCTGGCTGCTCCTCGCGCAGGACCGCGTCGACTCGGGGCAACTCGACCTCACCCACGATTTTCTCGCCATGATGCTCGGCACGGACCGCCCCAGCGTCAGCCTCGCAGCGAAAGTCATGCAGAGGAAAAAAGTGATCCAATACACGCGCGGCGCCGTCAAAATCCTCAATCGCAAGAAGCTCGAAGGCTTCGCTTGCGAGTGTTACGCCGTCATCCAGCAGTTCAACGGAGCTCTTTTTCTCAAATAATTCCTCCGAGTGTTCGACGCCCGACAGACAGCGGGTGTCGGCTGCAATTACAGTCGCCCGCGATGACCAGAATTATCGCGACAGCTAAGCGGCGATGATCGCCGCCGATGACCGTGGCCGCAGAGTGCGTTCCGAGGAGCGGACCAATTCTGCGGGAAAAATCGTACGCAACCGTATTCTCGAAGCGGTCTCCGACGCCGAATTCCGCGTGATCCGGCCGCATCTGGAATTCCTGGAATTCCCTCGCCATTCCATCCTTCACGAGCCGAGCCAGAATCTGAAGTACGTCTATTTCCCCAACTCCGGGCTGATTTCGCTGGTGGTCGCGATGGAGGACGGGAAAACGGTAGAAGCGGCCGTGGTCGGCAGGGAAGGCGCCGCCGGATTGCCCTCCGCCGTGTCCCTCACGCGGAGCCCGCTCCGCGAAATCGTCCAGATTTCCGGCGAAGGCTTTCGCGTGAAGGTGGCGTCGCTGCGGGGCGCGCTGAATTCCGCGCCCGAGCTTCAGATGACGCTCAGCCGCTACGCTGTGGTGCAGGGAATTCAGGTGGCGCAGACGGCCGCGTGCAACCGTCTCCACGATCTCGAGCAGCGCCTCGCCCGGTGGCTGCTGATGGCGCAGGACCGCGTGGCGTCCGCCTCGCTTTTTATCACGCACGATTTTCTCGCCACGATGCTCGGCACGGACCGCCCCAGCGTCAGCCTCGCCGCCGGTATTTTGCAGAAGAAGCGCAGCATCGAGTACAGCCGCGGCGCCGTGAAGATTCTCAACCGCCGAAAACTCGAAAATTCCGCCTGCGAATGCTATGCGGTAATCCAGCAGTTCAATGCCGCGGTCGGGCTATGACTTCGCCGTTGGTCGCGCACCCGACCGACCCGCTCCGCCGCTTCTTCTATAGTGCCGCGCCGGTAACTCGATTCTTCGCCGCGGGCCGCGCCCGCAAAGGCTAGGCCATGCTCAAATTGAACGAACAGATACTCGCGCAGAGCCCCTCCGTCGCTTTGAAAGAGGAAAGCGGTGTCTTCGAGCTGGTCTCGCCGCTCGGAGACGTGCTCGAACTGATGTGCCGGCCGGGACTGGAACTGGGAACCCCGCAGCGCGTCTCCTTCGATCCCGCGAGGAAACGTTCAGACAATCTCTGGGTGATCACCAAGATCGCTGAGTCGCCCTCCACCTGATTCAAGTCCTATCCCGCTCCCGAGACCGAACTTTAGTGTCGGTGCGCGAAACAGCCCGTATGGGCGCCGCTTGCCCCATCCCTTCGAAGCCACGCACAAGAAGCAGCCGGTAGGGGCGCTGCTTGCCGCGCCCCTTCGGAGCCACGCATGTGCCCCACCCGATCGGACCAATCGAGAACGTTCCGAGCGGAGGCGCGAAGCTTCGGCCGCAGTTTTCCGTCGCCGAGGCAACGATCCACCTCGATGTCTTTTGGCGCCGTCGCCTCTCGCCCGCGCAGTCCTAGCTGATGATCGTCGGATACAGCCGCGTGGCGATTCCAACCATCAGCGCGAGCGCAAACAACATCACCACGAAATCGATGCCCATACCGAATGTCGTCGTGCCGCCCACGATCATCAGGTGCCGCAGCGCATCGACCTGATACGTCAGCGGATTCACCCGCGACACGCCGTGCAGCCACTCCGGCATCATGCTGAGCGGGTAAATTGCGTTGCTCGCAAAAAACAGCGGCATCGTCAGCACCTGCCCGATCCCCATGAACCGCTCGCGCGATTTCACGATGCATGCCGCGATCAGCGAAAACGTCGAAAACACCGCCGACCCGAGCACCACCGCGCAGACCACGCCCGCCACCGTCGGCAGGCCCCAGCGCAACTGCACCCCGAGCAGCAGCGCCAGCAAATACACGAACACCATCTGGCACAGGCTGCGCGCCGACGACGAAATCGTCCGTCCCAGCACCAGCGCGCTCCGCGCCGCGGGGCTTACCAAAAATTTGTGCACGATTCCGAGATCCCGCTCCCAGATCAGCGAGATGCCGTAGAAAATCGCGCCGAAAAGCACGCTCTGCGCCAGAATTCCCGGCGTCATGAAATCCAGGTAACGGATTCCGCCCGTCGGCACCACGCGCGCCCGCGTGAACACCTCGCCGAAGATCAGCAGCCACAGCATGGGCTGGATCATCCGCGTGCCGAGCTCTACCGGATCGTGGATCAGCTTGCGGATGTCCGCTTCGGCCACGGCCATCGTTTGCCGCGCGAAATCGCGCACGGCGCTTGCGTCATCCGAGACGCTGGGAAGTGAGACGTGTGCGTGCGACATCTTTGAGATCCCCTCCTTCGCTGATTCCCGCGCCCGTGTAGTGAATGAACGCGTCGTTGAGCGTTGCCTCCGCCCCGAGCGCGGCCTTGAGCTGCGCCGGCGACCCGATCGCCGCGAGCGTGCCCTGATGCATGAACGCGATCGTCTCGCAGAGCTCGTCCGCTTCCAGCATGTCGTGCGTGGTCATCAGGATCGTCGTGCCGTATTCACGCCGCAGGTCGCGGATGTCCTGCCACACGGCGCGCTTCGCGAATGGGTCGAGGCCCACCGTCGGCTCGTCGAGGAAGAGCACCGCCGGATGGTGCAGCATCGACTGCGCGATTTCCAGCCGCCGGATCATTCCGCCCGAGTAGTGCTTCACGTATTTGTCTTTTACGTGCGCCAGCTTCATGAACTCGAGCGCGCGCTCGATGCGCACCTTGCGCTCCGCGCGCGAGATTCCGTAGAGCTTCGCGGAAATCAGCAGGTTTTCGTAGCCGGTCAGGTCGCCGTCGGCCGATAGCATCTGCGAGACGTACCCGATTTTTCGCCGCACCTGCCGCGGCTCGCGGACCACGTCGTATCCCGCCACGAACGCCGCCCCTTCGCTCGGCGCAAGCAACGTCGTCAGCATCTTGATCAGCGTGCTTTTTCCCGCGCCGTTCGGCCCCAGCAGTCCGAAAATCGACCCGTACGGAAATCCGAGCGTCAGATGGTCCACTGCGGCGAGCGCGCCAAATCTCCGCGTCAGGCTCCGCGTCTCGACCGCATTTTCCGGCGTGGCGCCGCCGTCCTTCGCTTCCGATGGCTTCCTCGTTTCCTCCACCCGCGATTCCTCCTGTTTTCCGCGCCATCAGTATAGCTACTCTCGCCGTTCCACACGAACGCGCACTCGCGCTCGAATTTTCGCCTCCACGGAATGTGGCTCAGGGCCGCCGTGCCCTGAGGATTTCCAGCCGTGATTTGGCAGGTGCGCTGCAGGGAGGATGTTTCTCAGCACGCGGACCTTCACAGTCCGTGTGACCATAGAGATTCTTTGTGGGTCGTGGCTTCCGGCCGCGACATAAACGGCGCGAAATCTTCAGGGCTTCAGCCCCTGAAGTTCCCGAACACGGTTACCGCATAGACTCGCCACAAAGAACATTGCGAGGCGCTTTCGATTGCGCCGCGCGCTCTGCGTAAATTCCAATCCGTCTCGACAGTCGCCTCGCCGGGCGTTACCATTTGTGTGCGATGTGCTTCGTGAATTTGCTTCGATAGGAGTCGAAACGTGCGGCATTCGCGCCTGATCTGTTTTGCCGTCCTGCTGGGTTGTCTTGCGTGCGCCGCGCCCACGACCATTCGTGCGCAGGCGGCCGCGCAATCCGCCGCGCCCGCAGCCCAGGCCGCGCTCACCGTCGGCGGCGACGTCACCACGCCGCTGTCCCTCTCGCTCGACGATCTCCGCCACATGCCGCGCAAGACCGTCACCGCGCTCAACGGCCACACGCACAAGCAGGAAACCTACGAAGGCGTGCCGCTCGCGGAGCTTTTGAAGCGCGCCGGCTTGCCGCAGGGCGAAGCGCTCCGCGGCGCCGCGATGACAACCTACGTGATCGCCGAGGGCGCCGACGGCTACCGCGCCCTCTACGCAGCCGCCGAACTAGACTCAAGTTTTCAGGATTCCGACGTGATCGTCGCCGACACGCTCGACGGCGCGCCCCTCGACGCGCACGAAGGGCCACTCAAGCTCGTCGCGCCTCACGACAAGCGTCCCGCTCGCTGGGTCCGATCGCTCCGCTCGATCACCGTCGGCAAAGTGCCGAAGTAATCGCCGGGCGCCGCGCCGTTTGCGTTGGCTCGCCGCGCGCCTAGATCTGCCCGCGCCCGCCGTCGACGTCGATCTCGACGCCCGTGATGAACGATGCGTCCTGCGACGCCAGGAACGCGACCGCTCCCGCCACTTCCTCCGGCTTTCCCATCCGGCCCATCGGAACGCTCGCGATCAGCATCTTGCTGAACTCATCGATCTGCGCCTGCGGCATACCCGTGCGGCCGAAAATCGGCGTGAGGATCGGCCCCGGCGCGACAGCATTCACGCGGATCTTGCGGCCGACCAGCTCGGCAGCCATCGACCGGGTCATGGATCGCATCGCTGCTTTCGTCGCCGCGTACACCGTGCCGTTCGCGATGCCCTCATGGCTCACCACGCTCGTGTTCAGAATCACGGACGCGTCGTCGTTCAGATACGGCAGCGCTTTCTGCACCGTGAAATACGCGCCCTTCGCGTTGATGTCGAACATTTCGTCGTAGAGTTGCTCGCTCGTCTGATCGAACGGCGCGAATTTGCCGATGCCCGCGTTGGCGAAGAGGATGTCGATCTTGCCGAATTTCTTCGCCACCGCCGCGAAAAACGTGTCGATTTCATCGAGCTTGGCCACGTCCGCCTGCACGGCCAGGGCTTCCTTGCCGAGAAGCTTCGTCGCTTCGTCGAGCGTTTTCTGGTTGCGTCCCGAAATGGCGACGCGCGCGCCCTCGTCCTGCAGACGCTTTGCCGCGGCCAGCCCGATTCCGCTGTTGCCGCCCGTCACGACCGCTACTTTTCCCTCGAGCCTTTTCATGATGTGCCTCTCTGGTGTGTCCGAAAATGTATTCCCATCGCGATCATGGCTTAGATGAGCCGCGGCGGCGCGGGACTCAGGATTTTTCCGCCCGCGCGGACGCGCCCGGTGCCCGTTCTTTTCATGCTCGTCCGCCCTGTACCAACGGACAGGTGCCTCCGCGAAACATGTGCCGGAGTACCGTTGACCCGCCCGGCCGCGCCCGCTACCGTTTTCTTAACGTCGAGCGCAGCCCGGAGACAACGATGAGAGTGTGCGGATCGAATCAGCGGCCCATGGGAACTCCCGCCGGGCGGACATTGCGAAAGGCCTGTGTCCATGCGGGAATTCCGCTCGCGGCCGTTCTGCTCGCCGCGTTCCTGCCGGCGCTTTCGGCGAACGCGCAATCGGCTTCGCAGGGCGCGGCGACGCAGGGTTCGTCGCAACCTGCATCGCAGTCCGCCGCGCAATCGTCCGCCGCGCCATCCGATTCGACGGCGCCCGCCATGCAGAACGCGTCCGCTCCGCCGCCGCAGTCTCTCGGCGACGCCGCGCGCCAGAACGCGCAGCACGCCAAGCCCAAGCCGAAACACGTTTACACCGATGACGATCTTTCCAGCATGGGCGGGACGATCTCCGTGGTTGGCGACGCACCGTCCTCAGGCGGCCCGGGTGCGGACGCCCAGAATTCCGGCGCGCAGTCGGCCGGCGCGCAGGACGAAACCTACTGGCGCGGCCGCGCGGATCAGATCAAGAACGCCATCGCCGACGTCGACCGCCAGATCGAAGGCAAGAAAGCCGAAATCGCCAAAGCGGGAGCCACCTCGTTCGATCCCTCCGCGGGCCTCTCGCAAGGCGTGATCGTGATTCACGATCGCAACGCCGAACTCCAGCAGCTCGAAGATCGCAAGCAAAGCCTCGAAAATCAGCTCGACCAGCTCGCCGACGAAGGACGCAAAGCCGGCGCCGACTCCGGCTGGTTCCGCTAGAAACCCGAATTTCCTCACCCTCCCGCGCCGCTCTGCAGCCGGCCCCGCCATCACGCAGGACTGCCGCCTGTGCCGCTGTTCTCCGGGCACGTCCGCGTGCTGCGATTGCGCGTGCCGGGCCCGCGATGTACACTTCCGGCGCTCGCCCTCCGGTGCGAGGGCATCCTTCCGTGCAGGAGACAACTGATGAAGAAGCTGTTTCTCGCAGCATCGCTGATTGCTTTGTTTTGCCCCTTGGCGCTTGCGGCCCAATCCAGGTTCGACGGCACGTGGAAAGTCGAGAAGCAGCAGCCGAGCAAGAAGCCCTACATCTTCCTGCTACAGAACGGAACGTTCACGTGCAAGAACTGCGTTCCCGTCTGGAGTGTCCCCGCGGACGGCCAGGACCATAAAATTTCGGGTGATCCCTATTCCGACGCTCAGAATGTGAAGGTAATCAGCGAGCACGAGCTCACGATCGTCAGCAAGAAAAATGGGAAGACGGTGACCACGCGGAAGCTCTCGATCTCGCCCGACGGCAAGACGATGAAGATCGAGTTCAGCGATTCCTCGGAGTCGAATTCCGCGCCCGTAACCGGATCGGGCACCCTGACGCGCGCCTCGGCGGGGCCGGCCGGGTCGCAGCTCGTTTCCGGCTCGTGGCTGCTCGGCGCGCTGACGCAATCGGACAATGGCGTCACGTTCACGCTGAAGGTCGCGGGCGACACCGTGACGATGTCCACGCCTACCGGGCAATCCTACTCGGCCAAGCTGGGCGGGCCGGACGCGCCGTACAAGGGCGATGCCGGCACGACGAGCGTGTCCGTCAAGCGCGTGGGGGCAAACACGATCGAGGAAACCGACAAGCGCGACGGCAAAGCGGTTCTCGTCTCGACGATGACCGTCGACGGCGACGGCAAGACCATGGCGATCGTGAACAACGAGCTGCTCTCCGGCCGCATCTTCCACGACACAGCCATGAAGCAGTAGCCGGCGCCACGCGACCAGCCGAACGAGAAAGCGTGCCGGGCTGAAGAACTACGGCGCTACGTTTCAACCTAAAACAAAAAGGGCGTTCGCCGGAGCGAACGCCCTTTGATTCGGAGACGGGAGCACAGGCAGGATTGCCTGTGCCACTGTTCTCTCAACTGTCGACTCTGAACTGTCGACTAGCTTAGTACATGCCGCCCATGCCGCCGCCGGGCATACCGCCGCCGGCGCCGCCTGCTGCGCCCTTCTTTTCGTCTTCCTTGATGTCGGCCACGAGAGCTTCGGTGGTGAGCATCAAGCCGGCGATGGACGCGGCGTTCTGCAGAGCGAGTCGCGTGACCTTGGCCGGGTCGATGACGCCGGCCTTGACCATGTCGACGAACTCCTCGGTGTCCGCGTTGTAGCCGAAGTTATCGTCCTTCGAATCGCGGATCCGGCCGACGATCACGGCGCCTTCCTGGCCGGCGTTGAGAGCGATCTGCCGCATGGGCTCTTCGAGCGCGCGCTTCACGATGTTGACGCCGATGGCTTCGTCATCCTGAAGCTTGAGCTTTTCGAGCGCGGCGATGCAGCGAACCAGCGCCACGCCGCCGCCGGGAACGATGCCTTCCTCGACCGCCGCGCGGGTTGCGTGCATGGCGTCCTCGACGCGAGCCTTCTTTTCCTTCAGCTCGGTCTCGGTAGCCGCGCCCACTTTGATCACCGCGACGCCGCCGACGAGCTTGGCGAGCCGCTCCTGCAGCTTTTCCTTGTCGTAGTCGGAGGTGGTCTCTTCGACCTGCGTGCGGATCTGGCGAACGCGGCCTTCGATCTCGCTGGCCTTGCCGGCGCCCTCGACGATGGTGGTGTTGTCCTTGTCGATGGTCACCTTCTTGGCGCGGCCGAGATCTTCGAGCTTCACGTTCTCGAGCTTGATGCCGAGATCCTCGGTGATGGCCTTGCCGCCGGTGAGGACGGCGATGTCTTCGAGCATGGCCTTGCGGCGGTCGCCGAAGCCGGGAGCCTTCACGGCAGCGCACTGCAGCGTGCCGCGGAGCTTGTTCACGACGAGCGTCGCGAGCGCTTCACCCTCGACGTCCTCGGCGATGATCATGAGCGGCTTGCCCATCTTGGCGGTCTGCTCGAGCAGGGGAAGCAGGTCCTTCATCGAGCTGATTTTCTTTTCGTGGATCAGGATGCGGACGTCCTCGAGCGCGCACTCCATGCGCTCGGGGTCGGTGACGAAGTAGGGCGAGAGGTAGCCGCGGTCGAACTGCATGCCTTCGACCACTTCGAGAGTCGTCTCCATCGTCTTCGATTCCTCGACGGTGATGACGCCGTCCTTGCCGACCTTCTTCATCGCCTCGGCGATGATCGACCCGATCTGCTTGTCGTTGTTGGCGGAGATGGTGCCGACCTGCGCGATCATGTCGCCCTTGACGTCCTTGTGGAACTTCTTTACTTCTTCGACGGCCACGTCGACGGCGCGTTCGATGCCGCGCTTGAGGGCCGTGGGGCTGGCGCCGGCCGCGACCGTCTTCACGCCTTCGCGGAAGATGGCCTGCGCCAGCACGGTGGCGGTGGTGGTGCCGTCGCCCGCGACGTCCGACGTCTTGGAGGCGACTTCACGCACCATCTGCGCGCCCATGTTTTCGAGCGAATCGGCCAGCTCGATTTCCTTCGCTACGGTGACGCCGTCCTTGGTGATGATCGGCGCGCCGAACTTCTTCTCGATCACCGCATTGCGCCCCTTCGGGCCCAGCGTAATCTTCACCGCGTCCGCCAGTGCATTGACGCCGCGGAGAATCGCCTGGCGCGAATTCTCACCAGTTACGATTTGCTTTGGCATGTCTTCTTTCTCCTCTTTCTCGTTTCTCGCTTGAATGCTCGAATGATTGTTGTGCGCGCCCCGCCTTCGTAAACCCAACTACGGCGCGGCGTGCCCGCCTTAGGCAAAACCGACCTATGGCGCGGCGTGGAAGTTACTTTTTGCCGCCGGCCGCTTTGGCCGAGCCGCTGATCTTGGCGAGGATTTCGTCTTCCTTGAGGATCATGTACTCCTCGTCGTCGATCTTGATGTCGTTGCCCGAATATTTGCCGAACAGGACTTTGTCGCCGGGCTTCACGTCGAGCGCGATGCGGTCGCCCTTATCGTTGACCTTGCCGGCGCCGACGGCGATCACTTCGCCCTCTTGCGGTTTCTCTTTGGCCGAGTCGGGGATGATGATGCCGCCCTTCACGGTCTCCTTTTCTTCCAGCCGCCGCACGAGCACACGGTCGTGTAGAGGCGTAATGTTGACAGCCATTTTTGCGATTCCTCCGGTGTCCCGAATCCCCGATGCGTCGAGGTGGGATGTTTTGCTGCAGGTTGCTGCTGGGAGAGAGTGAACCTTTAGCACTCCTCCTAGGCGAGTGCTAATATAGCAAACCACGCCTTCCTGTCAAGGCGAAACGCTGCACTTTTCTCGCCTTGGCCCGCAGGCCTCCCGGGCCGCGAACTGATACATAAGTATAGTCTCCACAGTCGATTAGGAGGTGCAATATTTTTCTGACACTTCGGTATTGCGCTTGCTACTCTTCCAGAGCTACTATTCGCGCAACCGAGGCATTGGGCAGACTCGCTCGTGGCCTTCCTCTTTTACGTTCGCTTAATTGCGCTGACGGCTGGAACGCTTGTCTATCTGTTCCTGATCGCGCTGATCCTCGGCCATCGCCGCCCGCGCCTCTTCGAACGTCTGCTCTTCTTTCTTGTGCTCGCGCTGCTAGCGATTTACGGCGGCGGGCTGCTGGAAATCAACGCGCGAATCCAATATGGCGTCGCGCCTGATGCGACCAGATTGCTCTACACGAGCCTCATTAGTTTGGGCCTGGTTTTTCTTCCGGGCCTGCTATTTCACACCGTAGCGGAGTATTGCAGTCTCCTTGAACCGCGATTCATGCCTCGTGCAATGGTGGCGATTGTCGCCGCGTTTTTTTACCTGTTCCCATTAGCTTTGCCCGCGGAGAGGGTACTTGTGCTTTCAGGGCTTCCGGGTTGGAGGTTCGATTTCAGCCTCCGATCATTACCATGGACGCTCCGTCCGGAAGACAACCTGTTCCTCGTCATGTCGGTCGTATTAACCGCAGTCCTGAGCTTGCTGGTTGCGAGATCATCGCGGAGGGGGCTTGGCCGGCAGTTCCTCCAATGGCTTTCTGCGATTCTTTTCATAGCGCTTGTTCCGCTCGCTTCGTGGGAGGGATTCGCGACGCTTGCGCCCAATCACCGGGAGGGTACAGCTGTCGCGGTTATCGTCGCGGGACTCCTTCCCGGCGCCTTGCTGATCGAGTTCGCACTGAAGCACAACTTCCTCGAGTACGGCGAGCAGCGAAATTTGGTGTACGCGCTTTCGGCGACGGCGCTCGCGCTGCTGTACCTTGCGCTGGTGCACCGGATTAGCGGGTGGCTGGCGCCGGTGTTTCCGCCGGAGGCGACGGCGAGCGTGCTGCTGTTCGTCCTGATTTTTCTCTTCGAGCCGCTCGAGCGCGTGATCGGCCCTGCGATCCATCGGACGTTTCGCGAGCGCGTCGACCGCTGGCAGCGGCTCGCGGTGGAGTTGCAGGAGGAGGCGAGGCACGGCGACGTCGCGCAGCTCCTTGCGGGCGCCGAGAGGCGCATCCGTGGCGACTTCAGCCTCGCTGCGGTGCGCATTTCGGTGCCGCGCGACCCCGCGCAGCAGCCGCTCGAATCGCCCGGCGGGCTGGGGCACGTGGCGCGCATTCCATTGAAAAAGGGCAACGAAGAGATTGGGCTGCTCGAGGCCGCGACGACAGGCTCCTACCTCACCGGCGAAACGAGCGCGGCGCTCGAATTTCTCGCCGAGCAACTGCCAGCGATGATCGATCTGTGCCGCCTGATTGAAGAAAAAATCCGGCTCGAACGCGAACTGGCCGAACGCGAGCGCCTCGCGATGCTGGGGCAGCTGGCGGCGACGGTCTCGCACAACCTGCGTAATCCGCTGGGCGCGATGAAGACCGTCCTGCAGGTGCAACTCGAAAACCGCGATCTGCCGCCGGACGTGCGCCAGGATTGCACGCTCGTCCTCAGCGAGATCGAGCGCATGAGCGCGAAGCTCGCGCAACTTTTGCACTTCGCGAAGCCTTCGGCGAGTCGCGGCCGCGTGATTGCTGCTGCCGTCGCCGAAGAAGTCGCCACGCTGTTTCGTCCGGACGCCGAGCGCCGCGGAGTGCGCATCGAAGTCGACGCGCGGGCGGGCGACGCGTGTGTCCTCGCTTCGGAAGAAGCGCTCAACGAAATCCTGTCGAATCTCGTGGTCAACGCGATCGAAGCGCAGCCCGATGGCGGCCGCGTCAGCGTGGCGCTGGCGAGCGACGGAAGGCATCTAGACATTCGCGTCGAAGACGACGGCCCCGGCATGCAGCCCGGCGTCAGAGACAAGATCTTTCAGCCGTTTTTCACAACGAAAGCCACAGGCACCGGGCTGGGCCTCGCGATTGTCGCCCGGCGCGTTTCGGAAATGGGCGGCACGATCGCGTGCGAGAGCCCGTTGGCCGGCGGGCGCGGAACCCGCGTGCATGTGTCGCTGCCGCTCGCAGAAGGGCCGGCGGCCGTCGCTTCCGCCGCGGAAATAGCTGATCCTTCGCTTCATCTCGCGCCTGCTTCGCCGGCAGGCGGGCCCGCGCAAACCGCGGGAAAGGCGAAGACGCGAGACTCCGCCCAGGATGACCGTGCTCGCGGGGCAGGGGAGTAGAGGAACTTCGTGATTTTACGAGAGGGACCTTGCAAACCATCCTGATCGTTGACGACGAGCACGCCGCGCGCTACGGCATGCGCCGCGCGCTCGAGACGCGATACCGCATCGCGGAGGCCGAATCAGCGAAGGCCGCGCGCGAAGGCATCGCCGCGTATCACCCGGACCTGATCCTCTTGGACATCGTGATGCCGGATGAGGACGGGCTCACGTTTCTCCGCCAGCTGCGCGCGGCGGGAGACGAGACGCCGGTGCTTGTGGTCTCCGCGCTCGACACGGCGCGCAGCGCCGTCGAAGCGCTGCAAGGCGGCGCGGGCGACTACATCGTGAAAGGATTCGACATCGAGGCGCTGCGCAATCGCGTCGCGAATATTCTGAAGCTGGCCGAGTTGGACGCGGAGAATCAGCGGCTCCGCCGCGAGCTTGTCGCCGGGGGCCAATTCGGGCGCATGCTGGGCGGCTCGCCCCCGATGCGCCGCGTGTTTGAAATGGCCGAGCGCGTGGCGCCGACCGACGCGACCGTGCTGATCCTCGGCGAGAGCGGTACGGGCAAGGACCTGCTGGCGCAGGAGATTCACGCGCGTTCGACGCGCGCGTCGCGTCCCTTCATTGCCGTCAATTGCGCCGCTCTGCCGGAGAATCTCATCGAATCCGAACTGTTCGGCTACGAACGCGGTGCGTTCACGGGCGCGGCGAATCAGCGCAAGGGCAAATTCGAGATGGCTTCGGGCGGCACCCTGTTTCTCGATGAAATCGGCGACATGAACCCGGTGACGCAAGCGAAGGTGCTGCGCGCGCTCGAGAATCGCAAGATCGAGCGGCTCGGAGGCGCGCAATCGATCGACGTTGACGTGCGCGTGATCAGCGCCACGCACCGCGACCTGCCGCATGAAATCTCGCTCGGGCGATTTCGCGAGGACTTGTATTACCGGATTCGCGTCGTCACGCTGGAAGTCCCGCCGCTGCGCGCTCACAAGGAAGATCTTCCGGTGCTGGCTGACGCATTTCTCGATCAACTCGGCTCTCGGCACGGGCGTCGCGCCCGGCTCAGCGCCGAAGCCTTGGCTGCCGTGCGGCGCTACGACTGGCCGGGCAACGTCCGGGAGCTGCGCAACGCCCTGGAGCGCGCGCTCGTGTTGAGCAAGGGCGACGAAATCGGCGCCGCCGATTTGCCGGAAGAAGTGCGCGACAACATAGCCGCCGCCGGCGCGTCCCGCTCGCCTGCCGTGGCCGGCGACGGAGCGGGAACTTCATTTCTCGGTGAGTCCGATTTTCGCGAGGCCAAGAGGCAATTCGAAATCGCGTACCTGAGACGGAAGCTCGAAGATCACAAATGGAATGTGTCGCAGACCGCCGCCGAGATCGGCCTGCACCGGCAGAGCCTGCAGGAAAAGCTTCGCGAGCTCGGGATTCAAAGGCCGGGAAAGTAGGACACTGAGGCAGGGAAGCAGGGCGTTTTAGAACTTCGGAGGCTGAGGCCTGCGGCGAGCGGGTTGACTGCATGAGTACGACACAACCGATTTCGACATTTATTCTGGCTGGCGGCGCGAGTACGCGGATGGGGAGCGACAAGGCGCAACTCGAACTCGGCGGAGTGGCGATGATCGTGCGCGTCGCGCGGCTCGTCGAGTCGGTGGCGGCTGCGCCCGCGGTCATCGGCAATCCGGAAGCGCATCGAGCGCTCGGCCTGCGCGCGATTGCCGACGACTGGCCCGGAGCGGGCCCGCTCGGCGGCATCTCGACGGCTCTGCGCGCTGCGGCCACGCCGTGGAGCCTCATCGTCGCAACCGATCTGCCCTATCTCACACGCGAGTGGCTCGCGTATCTCGTCGCGCGCGGTCCCGCGTCGTCCGCCGATGCGGTGGTGGCGATGAACGAGGGACATCCCGAGCCGCTTTGCGCGATGTACCACGAGCGAACCGAGCGCGTGTTCCGCGGGCTGCTCGAACGCGGCGTCCGCAAAGTCACGCAGGCGCTGCTGGATATTCGCGTCGACTCGATCCCGCCCGCGGAATGGAAACGCTTTGATTCCGACGGGCTCCTGTTCAAGAATATGAATTCACCTGAGGATTACGAAGAGGCGAAGGCGAGGCTCGCCGGCCCCCGAGGTGAGTGAAGGACGGGAGAGATCCTTCGCTTCGCTCAGGATGAGGTGCAGCACCGCGGTTGTTGTCCGATGGAATGCGGCTGAAAACATGGCGAACCGATACTTCGAATTCCGCGACGTCTCGAAATCCTTCGGCGACAACGCCGTGCTCAAGCACGTGAACTTTCAGGTGGAGCAGGGCGAGACCGCGGTGATCATGGGGCGCAGCGGCGTGGGCAAGTCCGTATCCCTGAAACTGCTGCTCGGCTTTCTCGAGCCGGACGCCGGCCAGATCGTGGTGGCGGGCAAGGACGTGACCGGATGGGACGAAGACCGGTTCGCCGAAATTCGCCGGCGTGCGACGATGGTCTTCCAGTCCGGAGCGCTTTTCGACTCGCTGACCGTGGCGGAAAACGTGGCTTTTCCGCTGATCAGCCGCGGAGTGAAAATCGATCCGGACGAAATCGATCGCCGCGTGAAGGAATTGCTCGAGATGCTCGAAGTGTCGCAGTTCGCCGACTTGCTGCCCGCCGATCTCAGCACCGGAACGAAGCGCTCCGTGGCCATCGCCCGCGCGCTGGCGGATGAGCCTGAAGCCATCCTCTACGACGAGCCGACGACGATGGTCGATCCGCTGATGGCCGCGCACATCAGCGACCTGATCGTGCGGCTCAAGAAAACGCTGCACAAGACGGCGATCGTCGTGACGCACGACACCCATCTCGCGAAGAAGATCGCCGACCGCGTGATCTTCCTCCATCAGGGCGAAGTGGGATTCTTCGGCACGTGGCCCGAATTCGAAAAGTCCTCGAATCCCGTTTTGCACAATTTCCTTCAGGAAGATCAGCTGATTCCGGCGCTGGACGCGACGGCGTGAGCGACGCCCACGCCTCCCACCTGGGCGATCCGAAGGCTCAGCTTCGCCGAGCGATGGGATTCTGGGATCTCTTGCTCTTCAACGTCGCGTCGGTGCTCGGGCCGCGCTGGATCGCGGTGGCGGCCAACAACGGCTCGTCGTCGATCAGCCTCTGGGCGCTCGCGGCCGTGCTGTTCTTCCTGCCCACCACGCTGATTCTCACCGAGCTTTCCACGCGCTTTCCGGAAGAAGGCGGGCTCTACGTCTGGACCAAAAAGGCGTTCGGGGAATTTCACGGTTTCGTGGCCGGGTGGACCTACTGGGTCTACACGTTCTTCTACTTTCCGGGGCTTCTGATGGCGAGCGTGGCGATGTCGGTTTACGCGGGAGGCAATTCCGCGGCCCACCTGGCCGACAATCGCACGTTTTTGCTGGCGGGGTCGTTCGTGCTGCTCTTCGCCGCCGTGGCGCTCAATATCGTCGGGGTGGGAATCGGGAAGTGGCTGCAGAACGCCGGGGGGATCGGCACCTACCTTCCGCTGCTGATGCTGATCGGGATGGCTCTGTATCTTTGGCGCACTCATGGCGCGGCCACGCACTTCACCTGGTCGAACGTGATGCCGCAGTGGAATTGGGACACCCTGAATTTCTGGCCGAAAATCGCGTTCGCGTACAGCGGCCTGGAGCTTGCGTCGTCGATGAGCGAGGAAGTGCGCAATCCGCGGACGACGTTTCCGCGCGCGATTTTCGGATCCGCGATGTCGATCGTCCTCATCTACGTAGCGGCGACGATGGCGCTTCTGGCGATCCTTCCGGCGCACGTCGTTGACCCGAAGGCGGGCGTGTTTCAGGCGCTGACATCGGGCTCGGCCACTCTTCGGATCGGGCTGTTCGGCATCATCGCCGCCGTTTTCGTCACTTTCGGCAATGCGGGTGGCGTGGGAAGCACCGTCGCCGGAGTGGCGCGCATTCCGTTCGTGGTGGGCATCGACCACTACATGCCCGCCGCCTTCGGCAAGATTCATCCGAAGTGGCGAACGCCGTGGATCGCCATGCTCGTGCAGGCGGTGATCTCGCTCGCCATTCTGCTGATCACCCAATTGAATGAGACGGCGGACAACGCCTACTACATTTTGGTCGACGCCACGAACATTCTGTATTTCATCCCTTTTCTCTACATCTATTTTTCCGTGATCCGCCTCGCGTACATCGAGAAGCGCGAGGCCCGCGACGACGTGGTGCTGATACCCGGCGGCAAATTCGGTGTATGGCTGGCGGGATCGATCGCGTCGGTGGTGACGCTCGGCGCCATCGTGCTGTCGTTCGTGCCGCAGGCGGACGAGAAGAACAAGTGGCTTTTCGAAACGAAGCTGGTTGTCGGGACGGTCGGCGGTGTGCTGCTGGGGCTCGTGCTGTATTGGCGCGGGGCGCGGGCCAAGGCGCGAGAGGCAGCGGCCGCGGCACGGCTCGCGGGAAATTAGGGAATCAGAATCCCTGCTCCATCAAGCCGCTCACCGTGAGACGCGATTCCGCGTGGCCTTTGCGTGCTTCGAGCAGGCTTTCGACGTATTTCGCGAGGATGTCCACTTCGAGATTCACCGCATCGTTTGGAGACATCGCGCGGACGTTCGTGTGCGCATGCGTGAACGGGATCACGGCGATGTCCGCGACGCCGTCCTGCCATCGCGCCACCGTGAGACTGATGCCGTCGATCGCGATCGAGCCTTTTTCAGCCACGTACCGCCGCAAATCCTCGGGCACGCGCACGCCGAGCCAGTAGTTCTCGCCTTCGGGGGCGATCCGCGTCACGCGGCCCACGCCGTCGACATGGCCCTGCACGAAATGCCCGCCCAGCCGCGCGCCCGCCGCGAGCGGCAACTCCAGATTCACCAGGTCGCCCGGCTTTTTTTCGCCGAACGACGTGCGCCGCAGCGTCTCGCCCGAAAGGTCGGCCGCGAAATCCCGCGCGCCCAGTTCGACGGCGGTGAGGCAGCAGCCGTTGACCAGGATGCTGTCGCCAAGCTTGAGCGATGCGAATCCGCCGCCCGCGACGGCCTCGGCGCCCGCGAAATTCACGCGCAGGCGACCACCGTCCTCGGCACGCTCGAGCGACTCAATCTTTCCGACGCGCTCCGTGATTCCCGTAAACATCGTGAAAGTATCCTTCGACCGCGAAATCCGGGCCGTACCAGTTCACCGAGATGTTATCGAGCGCCGGCGATTTCGCAAACCATTTCGGCGAGACGCGAGCCATCGGCACGGCGCCCGGGCCCATGATTTTAGGGGCGTAAAACAAAATCATTTTGTCGACGATTCCGGCCTCGAGCGCGGCGCCATTGAGTTCGGCGCCCGCTTCGATCATGGCGCTGACGATTTCACGGCGGCCGAGCTCCGCGAGCATCGAGTCGAGGCAGACGCGGCCCCGGCGATTGCGGGGCCGCGTGCGGACGATTTCGACGCCCGCCTTTTGCAGCGCGCGCGCCTTTGCCGATTCGAGCGACTGCGTCGTGAAGACAAGCAGGTCGCGCGACGCCGACTTCACGAGCCGAGACTTCGCCGGCAGCCGTAGCCGCGAGTCTACGACGACGCGGAGCAGCGCGCGGCGCCGGGGTTCGCGCGTTCGATCCGTCAGCAGCGGATCGTCCGCGAGCACGGTGCCGATGCCGGTGATCAGCGCGTCACTCGCATGGCGAAGCCTTTGCACCGCCTCCCGCGCGGAGCGCCCGGTGATGGGAGTCGCGGTGCCCGGATGCATCGCGATTTTGCCGTCGAGCGTGAGGGCCGACTTCAGCGTCACGAACGGCAGGCCCGTGCGAATCCATTTCGCGAAATCTTCGTTCAGGCGGCGCGCGTTCCGTTCGTCGGTCCCGACGCTAACTTCGATTCCGGCGCGGCGCAGCTCGGCGATTCCGCGTCCGGCAACGCGCGGATTGGGGTCGCGCATCGCCATCACGACTCGCGCTATTCCGGCGGCGATAATCGCTTTCGTGCAAGGGCCGGTGCGGCCCTGGTGGCAGCAAGGCTCGAGCGTAACGTACATCGTCGCGCCGCGCGCCTTCGCGCCGGCACGCTGCAGCGCCACAATCTCCGCGTGATCGCGCTTTTCGTATTCGTGGAAGCCCTCGCCAATGTTGCGCCCGTTCTTGACGACGACCGCTCCCACGTGCGGATTCGGGTGAGCCAGCGCGATCGACTCGTATGCGAGGGAGATCGCGGTCGACATCCAGCGGCTCGCGGAGGGCTCAATCGAAGAGCGAGTTGACATAGGTTTGCGCGTCGAAGGGGACAAGATCGTCGATTTTCTCGCCCGTGCCGACGAACCGGATCGGCAGGCTCAGCTCGCGCGCGATCGCCACCACGATGCCGCCCTTCGCCGTGCCGTCGAGTTTCGTCAGCACGATGCCGGTCACCCCGGCGTGGCTCCAGAACTCTCGCGCCTGGTTGAGCCCGTTTTGTCCCGTTGTGGCGTCGAGGACGAGCAGCACGTCGTGCGGCGCGCCGGGAATCACTTTCGCCGCCGTGCGCTTCATTTTTTCGAGCTCGGTCATCAGATTCGATTTCGTGTGCAGCCGCCCGGCCGTGTCGACGATTGCCACGTCCGCGGCCCTCGCTTTTGCCGCGGCGAGCCCGTCGTATACCACGGCCGCCGGATCGGCGCCTGATTTCTGCTTGATCACTTCCACGCCCGTGCGCCGGCCCCAGACTTCGAGCTGCTCGATGGCCGCGGCGCGAAACGTGTCCGCCGCACAAAGCACCACGTTCGCGCCTTCTTTCTTGAGGCGATTCGCGAGCTTGCCGATCGTGGTCGTTTTCCCGGTGCCGTTCACGCCCACCACGAACATTACCCTGGGCGCGCCTGCCGCCGTTTCGATGGCGGCGTTGCCGTTCGAATTCGCTGCCGGGGCCGCCAGGATTTTCGCGATCTGCCGCTTGAGTTCCTGCTTGAGCTGGCCCGCGTCGTCGATTTTGTGCTCGTTCACCTGTTCCCGCAGAGCCGCGAGCACTTCTTTCGTGGTGCGCACGCCGATATCGGCGCCCAGTAGCGCCGATTCGAGCTCCTTCAGGAGCTCGGGATCGACGGGCCGGTTTCCGGTGAGCAGTTGCTCGACGCGCGCCGAAAGCTCGGTGCGCGTCTTGCTCACCGAGTCTTTCAGCTTCTCGAGTAACGTCGGTTCGGGCTTGCCGAATAGCGTGATCATCGCTGATTTCGTCGCGCATTCATTCTAGCAGACGAAACGCACGCGACCCCGCGTTCCGCCTGTCCGAAATCGCACCGGCCGCCGGTTGACGCCGGCCGCCTTTTCCCTGAATATGCCTGCTGCCAGGAGGCCTTCGATGAAGAGAATCCGTGCAAGTGTGATCGCTTTTGCCGCCGTGCTGCTGTTCGTGGGCGCCACCCAGGGGCAGGCGGCTCTCAATGCGGTGCGCGTCTGCGCCCAGGACCCTGTCGCATTGGCGAAATTCTACGAAGCCGCGTTCGGGATGTCGGAAACTCTGCGGCTCGATTCGCCTCAGGGCTCGGAGATCATTCTTAATTTCGGCTCGACCGTCGACGCCGCGAAGGCCAACAAGAACGTGCCGATCGTGATCTCGCATCACGATTCCGACAATCCGAAAGACCCGACCGCTCACCTGATCTTCAACGTGGCGGACATCAACGCCACGGTAGCCGCCATCAAAGCCGCCGGAGGCACGATCGAAAGCGAACCTCGCGACATCGGCTACAAAGGCTACGTGATCGGCGTGGCCGTGGATCCGATCGGCAATCGCCTCGAGATCCTCCATCACCCGTAGCGACAAAAAGACGGATCACACTCGGAGGGAAAACGGTCGCGCTCGCGCGGCACTTTTATCACTCGGTCCAGGGTGATCTCTTCATCTACGTCCCAAGTGCCAGGTTCATGATGGCCGTCGATTGCGCCGTCACCGCCAACTTCGGGGAAATACAGGAAGTTCTTCGACGAGCTGATGGCCTGCGACTTCGACACATTTTGCGGCGGGCACCTAACCGTCCTCAGTCTAACCCCGGCGATTAAATCGCCCGGTTGCATCACGAGCAACACCCTGCTCGCGTTTCCGGCAGTACCGGCCGATAAATGTTAAGGTGGACGGGGTAGCAGAAATCCCTCTCGATTCGTCCTGCCCGGGATGCGAGGTAGCCGGGCAGCCGGATCGCCGTCCGAACCGCAAACCCTTCCGCTGAGAGTTCTCGTGTGCCCACGCTTGCCTTGTGGGGTGACGCGCCGCTGCGCGCACGGGAGCGTTCACATTTCGGAGGCCGAGATGACCGGTCGGGAACCTGTTTCCGTCCGCAACACATGCGCCTGGAGAATGCGATTTCGCGCCGAGCCGGGCAAGCGCGCCATTCTCTTCGCGCTGATCTTCGCCGGAAGTCTCGCCGCTGGCCTTCCGGCGTGGCCGCAGCAAAGCACCAAAGATCTCGCGAATCAAAGCCTCGAAGACCTGATGAATATCGAGGTGACCTCCGTTTCGAAGAAGGAGCAGAAGCTCTCGCACGTGGCCGCCGCGGTCTACGTGATCACGCAGGAGGACATCGCCCGTTCCGGCGCGACCAGCATTCCCGATCTGCTCCGGATGGTGCCCGGTCTGGACGTCGGCGAAATCAACGGCAGCACCTGGGCGATCGGCGCGCGCGGGTTCAACGGGCAATGGAGCAACAAGCTGCTCGTGCTGATCGATGGCCGCCTGGTCTATACGCCGAACTTTGCCGGCGTCTACTGGGACACTACCGACCTGCCGCTCGAGGATATCGACCGCATCGAAGTGATCCGCGGGCCCGGCGGGACGATCTGGGGCTCGAACGCCGTCAACGGCGTGATCAGTATCTTCACGAAGAAAGCTTCGGAAACCAAGGGCGCCAGGATCGAGGCCTCCGCTGGAAACACCGATCGCGCCAACGCCACAGTGCAATACGGCGGCGATATCGGCGCGAAGACGGCCTACCGCGTCTACGAGAAATACTTCGACCAGGCTCCGCTTCTCGATATCACGGGCGCGGAAGGCGGTGCCGACGGCTGGCACATGCTGCGCGCCGGGTTCCGTTCCGACAGCACGCTCACGGCGAAGGACACTCTGACGGTCGAAGGAAACTTATACGATGGGCGTGAGGGCGAATTCGGGTACGAATTGCCGTCGGTCACCTCGCCGGGACTGATCGCGGTCGCGGAGCAGATCGACATGAACGGCGGCTTCGTGCAGTCGGAATGGAATCACGTCGCGTCGGACCACTCCGATTTCAGCCTGCAAGGCGCGTTCACGCGCTACAGCCGCGGCGATCCTCTGGAACCGGAAAAACGCGACACCCTCGACCTGGACTTTCGCTACCACCTCCAATGGGGCGACCGCCAGGATATCGTCTGGGGCCTCGGATACCGTTACACCGCGGACCGCTTCGGCGAAAGCTTCACGGTGGCGTTCGATCCGCAGGCGCGCGCCCTGCAGTTTTTCAGCGCGTTCGTGCAGGACGAAATCGCAGTCGCGCCGGACAAGGTCTACGTGACGCTCGGAACCAAGCTCGATAACAACACCTACACCGGGCTCGGCGTGATGCCGAGCGGACGAATCGCCTGGATGATCGACTCGCACAGCACGCTGTGGGGAGCGATTTCGCGAGCCTTGCGGACGCCTTCGCGCAACGATCATGATTTGATCGTCAACTATGCGTCCGCTCCAGGCCCCGGCGGAATTCCTGTCCTCTACGCGCTCGAGGCAAGCCCCGACTTTCAGGACGAACAGCTCATCGCCTATGAGTTCGGCTACCGCAACATGATTTCGAGCCGGCTCTCTTTCGATCTCGCCGGCTACTTCAACGACTACGACGACCTCGAAACCGTCGAACCCGGCACGCCCTTCTTCCAACCGATGCCGCTCCCGCCTCATGACGTCCAGCCGTTCCAGGACGAAAATCTCATGCACGGCGAGACGCACGGCATCGAGGTCTCGGGAGATTGGAAGGTGACAAACCGCTGGGCGATCAAGGCCGGATATGCCTTCGAGCAGATCCACCTGCACCTTGACCCGGCCAGCCAGGACACCACCACGATTCCGTTCACGCAGGGCGCCGTGCCGCGCCACAGCGCCCAGCTTCGATCCCACTTCCAGATCAGGCCGGGACTAACGTGGGAGGCGGCCGTCTATTTCGTCGACCGGCTCACCAATCAGGGATTCGCCGAGCAGCCGATTCCGGCGTACGCGCGCGTGGACACGGGCCTGTCTTGGCAAATCCGCGAAGGAGTCACGCTCGGCGCCTTCGGACAAAATCTGCAAAGCGATCACCACCTGGAGTTCGAGGACAATTTCGGAAGCATCCAGTCCGGGCAAGTTCGGCGCAGCGCCTACGGCAAGGTAGAGATCAGTTTCTGACCGAGTCCCGCTTCTCACGCAGGCAATCGGGGAAACAACTTCGGGGCCGTCCTCGCCGCGAATTCCTTGAAGAGCTGCACGGCGCGCGGCAGGTGGCGGTTTCCAAGGTGCAGCAGCCACATATCGAACGCACGCAGCCGCCAATTCTGCATCACCTCGACCAGCCGCCCTTGGCGCACCAATTCCGGGCGTACCAGCGGCGGAAGCTCTCCGACGCCGGCGCCCGCGAGAAGCGCCGGAACGATTCCGGCGTAATCGTTGATTGAGAGGTACGGCTCGAATCGCAGCTTCTTCGTTTCCTTGCTGCTCGCGTGGACGAAGTGCCAGCGATTTTCCGGTTGCCAGCGCGAAAAAGCGATCAGGCGATGCTCGAGCAAGTCTTCCGGCGCCGCGGGCCGCCCGTGCTTCTTGAGGTAGGCGGGGCTGGCCAGCAGCCGGTGCCGGTAGGTCAGGATTTTGCGCGCAACGAGGGTCGAGTCGCGCAGGGCACCCACGCGGAACAGAAGGTCCACGCCCTCCTCGATGTGATCGATAATCCTTTCCGTGATCAGGATTTGAACGCGCACGTCCGGGTACGACTCCTGAAACGACCCGACGAGCGGCGCCAGCAGGGAGTCCGAGATGCTCGGCGGCGCGGCCAGCCGCAGAGTGCCGGAAACCTGCGATGCATGGTCCGAGGCGATGTCGTTCACCGCCTCGCTCAGCTCGGCTCCGCGCTGCGCGAACTGCAGCACGCGAGCACCGACGTCCGTGAGCCGCAGGCTGCGTGTGGAACGCTCCAGCAGCCGCACGCCCAGTTCGTCCTCGAGTTCGGCCACACGCCGGCTGACGGTCGAGACGGGAATTTTGAGACGGCGCGCGGCTTCTGAAAAGCTGTTCGCCTCCACCACTCTGGCGAAGATAACGAGCGCGCTCAGATCGGGTAGGCCCATGGGGCGATCGTCTCCGTACGGCGGTCTCTCGTTTCGATTATCCCAGATTCAGGAAATAGATTTGTGATTCTCGCGCTTTTCGGGCAAACGCCGCGGGCCTAATATTCGCGCTGTCCCGGTCCCGCGAAATGGCGCCAGGCTCGCCGGCGGACGTCTGGATGGAAAGCCAGGTACGCACGGCCATTCTCTACGTGCGATGGGACGACAAGTACTGAACGTCGCGAGCTTGGGGGAGCGAATGTCGAATCCTGAGAGTCAGAGTGCCGATTTGAGGTTCGTCGTCACAAACACCATCATCGTTCGCGACATCCAGCGCTCGGTCGCGTTTTATCGTGACGTGCTCGGCGCCACGGTCCTTCGCGAGGGCGCACCGACGTATCTCCGGCTCGGCAACGTCTGGCTCACGATCAACGGTGGAGGCGGCCCGACCGACGACAAGCCCGAAGTGATCGCCGGACCGCCGGCCGATCCGAATCTCCTGAGCATTTTCCTGAATCTTCGCGTGACGGACATCCGCCGCTACCACGAGCTTTGGTCCCAGCGCGGCGCGAAATTCATCACCGAACCCAAAGTTCACGCAACGGAGCTGCGATGCTACATGCGTGATCCGGACGGCTATCTCATCGAGGTCGGGCAGACGACTTTCACGCCCAGCCCTCTCGACATGTACGCGTGAGCCTTCGAGTCGTGTTACGGTGGCTGGAGAGTTCCGCATGAGAGCAGCCTGGTACGAAAAGCAGGGGCCCGCTCGCGACGTGCTGAAGGTCGGCGAGATGCCCGACCCTGTGCCCGGTCCCGGCGAGGTTCGCATCCGCATCGCGGCCTCCGGGATCAATCCCGGCGACACGAAGAAGCGCGGCGATGCGTTCGGCATCGGCATGCCCTATCCGCGCGTAATCCCGCATAGCGACGGCGCGGGACGCGTCGACCAGCTCGGCACGGGCGTCCCCGCGGAATGGCTTGGCCGCGCCGTTTGGTGTTACGGCGCCCAGTCCTACCGCGCGTTCGGGACGGCAGCCGAGTTCACCGTCGTTCCCATCGATCACGTCGCCCCGCTGCCGGAAAAAGTTTCGATGGAGCAGGGCGCGTGCCTTGGAATTCCGGGCATCACGGCGCATCGCGCCGTCCATGTGGGCGGGTCGGTTAGAGGGCGAACCGTTCTGGTGCAAGGTGCGGCGGGCGCTGTGGGGATGTGCGCTGTCGCGCTCGCGCGCGCTGCGGGAGCCCGGGTGATCGGTTCGGTGCGCTCGGCGCAGGATGTGGCCATCGCGCAAAAAGCGGGCGCGCACGACGTGTTTCTCGGCGGGAAAGACCTGGAATCGCAGGTGAAAGCTGTTGCGCCGGAGGGCGTCGATCATATCGTCGAGGTGGCCTTCGCGGCCAACATCGACACTGACGTCGAGCTGCTGAAACAGGGCGGCTCGATCGCCTCTTACGCGACCAACGACGCTTCTCCCAAGATTCCGTTCTGGCAAATGGTCTTCAAGAATATCGAAGTGTTTTTTCTCGGCAGCGACGACTTCCCGCGGGAAGCAAAGATGCAGGCGACGCGCGACATTAACTTTGCGCTCGAAGGCGGCTGGACCGGCTTCGAAATCGCCGAACGCGTGCCCCTTGCCGAAATCGTCCGCGCCCACGAGCTCGTCGACCGCCCCGCGCGCCCCGGCCGCGTCGTCCTCGTCCTTTGAAGATCGCGGCAAGGGACTCAAATTCGGGGCCTTCGGACAAAACCTGCAAAGCGATCATCTCCGGGAGTTCGAGGACAATTGCGGAACTGCACGCGCCTTAACTGCCGCCCGCACTGCCGTCGACATATGTGATCCCGGTGAGCCCGCCCATGTCGCTGAGCAGCGTCTTTTCGTCCGATCCGTCGAGCTTCGCGCTGTAAACGCTTCCGCCCAAATCCGTGAAAAACATCCGCCCTCCGCTCAGATCGAGCGAGATTCCGATTCCTTCGCGCAGGCCGCTCACCAGAATCTGCTGGTCCCTGCGATGCGCGGGATCGAATCCCGCGGGAGGGTCCATCGGCGCGCGGCTCACCGTGTTTGCGGAGGGACCGGTGCCGCCGTCGGAGGTCCAGTACATCGTCCGCGTCTTCAGGTCGAGCGCCAGATCGACGGGTTCCGGCATTTCATCGAACAGGACCTCGATATCGGTGCGGTGCGCCGGGTCTTGCCCCTTCGGGAGGGTCATGCTCGCCCGGCGGATGCTGCCGTCGTTGGCGCGGTCGCCGCGTTGCGTCCAGTACATTTCGTTGCGATCGAGGTCGAGCGCGATGCCCACGCAGTAGTTCTTGGGATCGCCTCGCTGGCCCTCCACACGCTGGCCCGTTTCCACCAGAGTCTCCACGTCCGATCCGTCGAGATTCGAGCGCATCACGCGCATTCCTTCGCGGTCGGACCAGTAGAGTTTTCCGTCCCTTCGGTCGATCGTCATCTGCTTGGGCCGAAAAGTGCCGCCGCTCGGGACGACAGTCGTCACGTGGCTCCCATCGAGATCGGCGCGCTCGAGCGCACCCGGACCAAACCGCGCGGCCCACCCGGCGGGTCCTTGGGAATCTTCGGGGTTCGCGCGAAATGTTGTCATGTCCGTCCAGTACACGTGCCCGTTCGCCGGATCGACGGCAATGCCGTCGGGGCTGCCGCCGGCCTGCGCCAGCATCTTCAGGTCCGAGCCATCAGGGTTCGCGGACATTACTTGGTGCCCGTGGGTATCGAGAAAATAGAGCCGCCCGCCCGCGACCGTGGAAGTCGCATCCGCCGCGATTGCTGCGAGCGCGATCGTGCCCGCAGCCACTCCCGCCACTGCCCACCTTGCTCGCCAGTTCATGCGGCTCATCCTCGTCCCTTCCTCGCGGTATCACATCGCGACTTGGCCATCGCGCCAATTCCTATGACGTACGCCCGCGTATCCCGGTTTGGCCCACTTTCTAAATGAGACAGGCGGCCGGCGTTCCTCGAGCGGGCTAAAGTGCACATGCAGTGAATTGAGCCTTCTCAATGAGTGATTCACCCGATTGCCGGTTTTCTCGCGTTTGGTTATAGCTGCGCGACAGCCGTCGGCCGCGACCACCGGCTCTGGCGCAACGCCGAGCGTACGGTCGAAAGGCGAGTCGGCTGGGCACGCGCGGGACGGGTCAGGGTGGCTCGGTTGGATCTGCGTGGGGCCGGGCGCACGGGTGTGGAGGGGGGATCGGCGCACGTTGCGGTGCTGGGAGTCGCCAGGACGTGGTGTGCACCGGCTGCGGCGGCCGTCCTTCCGTTGGGTCTCACAAAAGAAAGCACAGGTGGCGGACATGCGACATGTGAATCGGTTCGTGCGCTTGCAGTGGGCCCTCGTGGCACTGATCGTTTTCGCGGGACCAGCGCGCGCGCAGTTCAACGCCGCGCTGCAGGGCACCGTGACCGATCCCTCGGGCGCTGCGGTGGCCGGAGCCGGCGTCAATCTCGTGGAGGAGCTGACCGGCGTCGCGAAGAGCACGGTCACTTCGGATAGCGGCTTCTACCGCATCAGCGAGCTTCCGCCCGGGCGCTACACGATGACCGTCACCGCGAAGGGGTTCCAGCAGCAGGTGATTCACGGGATCGCCGTTGCGGCCGAGCAACTCGCGGGCGAGGACGTCACCTTGCAGATCGGACAGGTCAACCAGAGCGTGACGGTCTCCGCCGAAAACCAGTCGGGTTTATCCACCGAAGACGCAACCATCGAGGGAACGCTGACCAACAGGGAAGTCGAGGATTTGCCCAAATTCAATCGCGATCCCTACGAGCTTCTGCGGCTGAATCCGGGCGTCTTCGGCGACGGCGCGCGCCTGGCCAACGGCAATTCCGCGGGATTTCCGAACGGCCCCGGCAGCAACAGCGGTTCGGGCGGCACCGGCGGATCGAACGTTGCGATCTTTCAGACCGAAAATCAGCAGCCGATCAGCGCCAACGGGCAGCGCATCACGGCGAACACGTATCTCGTCGATGGCGTTGGCGTGAACAGCCTCACCTGGGGCGGCGCCGCGCTGCTCACGCCGAGCGCCGATTCCGTGCAGGAAATCACGGTGATCTCGAACGACTACGATGCCTCGGACGGGCGCGGTTCGGGCGCACACATCAAGGTCGTCACCAAGCAGGGAACGAACACCTTCCACGGCGGCGGATTTTTCCAATACGAAGATCCCGGGTTGAACGCCTACAACAAATACAACGGCTTTGACCCGAGCACGAGCCAGATCACCACCGCGCGCAACGACGACGCCTTCCGGCAGTTTGGCGCGACGCTGGGCGGCCCGATCATCAAGGACAAGTTGTTCTTCTTCTTCAACTATGAAGGGCTGCGCGATCGCGACGTCATGTTCCAGGATCAGTACGTCGATACGCCGCAGCTCGATCAGCTCCTGCTTTCGGCGCACTCCGGCACGCCCGTCGACACCACCCTTTCGGCCAAGGGGCTCAGCCCACGCGTCGCACAGGTGCTGCCGACGGATTGCACTTTGTGGATCATGGCCAACGAGCCGTGCGCCGTGGTCCCGGGTGGGATCAACATCGGTTCGCCCACCGGAAACTACGGCCAGTACGTCTACAGCTTCGGCTGCACCGCTTCCGTCTCGAATCCCAGCTGTCCCGGGACGGTGCCCGCTAACTTCACCGGCGGCGGCCTCACCACGATTCCCGAGCTCGTTTTCGCCAACATCTTTCTGCCCACCGTTACCGGCGGAAATCAGTACAACGGGCGCGTCGACTACGACCGCGGCCAGAACGCGTTCTCAGCGAACCTGTTTTTTTCGGTCACCGATCTGCTGACTTCCGACGCCGAGGCCCAGGGCCGCCCGATGGCCGATATTTTCGATCATCGCGTCAGCCCGTCCGGCTTCCTCTCGTGGGTTTCGACGATCTCGCCGACCATGGTCAACGAGGCCCGATTCAACTTCACGCGATTCGCCTACAACGAGATCGCCTCGAATCCCGGCGTCGACTTCGGCATTCCTCGCACCGAGATTCAGGGCCTGCCGCTGCCCGGCGGGATGCGCATCCGTTACGGAGCTCAGCAGGGAGACGCCACTCCCGGCGTGTTCGCGCAGAATACGTTTTCCTTCCGCGACATGGTCACCGTGGTTCACGGCAAGCAGGCCTTGAAGTTCGGCATCGATGCCGACCGCCTGCAGGACAATAGCGTCGAAAACGGCAATGCCCGCCCGGATTACGTCTTCAACGGCTTCTGGAATTTCGCCAATGGCGCGCCGATCTATGAAGGCATTGGGGTCAATCCCGCCACCGGCGGTCCCGCCGACGTGAAGCCGCTCTATTTCCGCGCCACCGATATCGGCCTCTTCATTCAAGACGACTGGAAGATTCGCCCCAACCTCATGATCAATCTCGGCCTGCGCTGGGAATATTTTGGTCCGCCCACCGAAGCGCACGGCCATCTCGAAAATATCGTTCCGAGCTCGAGCCCGGTTACCGGACTCCTCGACGCCGTCGCGGTTCTTCCCGAGCATATGTGGAAGGCCACGTGGAGGAATTTCGGCCCGCGCGTCGGCTTCGCCTGGAGTCCCGACATGTTTCATGCGAAGGCAGTCGTGCGCGGCGGCTTCGGCATTGCGTTCGATCGCTTCGACGACGTCACCTTCGAAAACACGCGCGACAACCCGCCGCTCGTCGCCAACTACGGCATCTGCTGCGGCACCGCTCCGGGCGAGTTCGGCACTCCGTTTGTGAACGGCCAGATTCTGTACGCCACCGGCGCGAGCGACTCGCCGACCAGCTATCCTGCCAATCCCGCGCTCATCACGCCGATCGACCCGGCCAACCATCTGCCCTCGATCCTGCCCGGGCAATCGCCTCCCAACGTCTGGGCCAATCCGGTCGATATGCCGGTGCCCTACGTCTACCTCTATTCGCTTCAGGTGCAATACGCCCTGCCCGCCAATTGGATCGCCACGGTGGGTTATTCCGGCAGCAGCAGCCACGACATGCTGCGCATCAAGAATCTCGCCTTCTTCTACCCCGAGCTGAATCCCGATCTCTCCGAGATTCTCGATTTCACTCCCGACACGACCGCGAATTTCAACGCGCTGAATGCCGCGATCGAACACCGCTTCTCGCGCGGCATTTCCGGAAACGTGTCCTACACCTACAGCAAGTGCCTCGACGAAATGTCCTCGGAAGGCCCCGGCTTCGTGACGAATCAAACCTACCCGATCGATCTCGCCACCGAGTACGGCCCCTGCGATTACGACGCCACCCACTACGTCAACGCCTACGCCGTCTGGGATCTGCCGATCTTTCCCGACCACCACAGCCTCTTGGGCAAGATAGCCGGCGGCTGGCAATTCAGTCCCATTTTCACGTTTCACTCCGGCTTTCCCTGGACACCCGTTGCCAGTAACATTTGCCCGGTCTTCGGCGCCTCGACGCTTTGCCCCGTGCGGCCCACGGCCTATCTCGGCGGCGCTCGCGTAAGCGACGATACGGACGCCTTCCTTCCGCCCACCTCCGCGATTTTCCCGAACGCTTCGACCGACTACTTCACGCTGCAAACCACCGGCGCCACTCCCGATTTTCCGGGCATCGGTCGCAACAGTTTTCGCGGCCCGCGATTCAGCGAATTCGACATGAGCCTCGCCAAGAGCTTCGCTCTGCCCTCGATGCGCTTCATCGGCGAAGGAGGCGCGATCGAATTGCGCATGAACGCCTTCAACGTGTTCAACAAGCTCAATCTCGCGCCCTTCACCTTCGGCAGCCCCTCGACTCTGATCAGCTCGGCGCAGAATTGCACGGGATCGGGCTCGAGCCAGGTCTGCACGCCGATCGCGAATCCGAATTTCGGTTTGGCAAGCTTTACCAACGGAGGCTTGGCGGGCCGCACCCTCGAACTCCAGGCGCGGTTTACGTTCTGACGCTGCGCAACGAATTGGCGGGCGCGTGCGCGTCAAGGGCGGTGCGCCCTGCTGGCTCTCGGCTACTTCATGAAGTCTCGCACGAGGTTCGCGATCTGATCGGCTGCGGTATCGAGCGCGAAATGTCCGCCGTCGACCACATGTACCTCAGCTTTGGGAACGTCGTGGCGATAGGCTTCCGGCTCCGAGGGATCGAACGAGCTCTCGTACTTACCCCAGATCACCAGCAAGCGCGGCTGCGTCTGGCGCATCCATGCTTGCCACTTCGGGTAGTTCTCGACGTTTGTGCGGTAATCGTAGAACAGGTCGCTTTGAATATCGGCCTGGCCCGGCTGATTGAGAAAGTAATACTCGTTGGTCCAGAGGTCGGGATCGTGGCGTTCTACGTCAGGATCGTCGCCCACGTGACGCGACCGCGTGGTTTCGAGCGACAGGAGATTGGTGCGCAGGGCGCTTTCGTAGGCGGCGCGATCGGCCCAGAAAGCGCGGCGCGTCTTCCAATTCTCGCCGAGGCCGCTGTTGTGGGCCACAGCGTCCTGGACGATGAGAGCTTCCACGCGCTCCGGGTGCGCCAGGATCATGCGAAAGCCTACAGGGCCGCCGTAATCCTGCATGTACAAGGTGTAGTGTGAGAGGCCGAGAGCTTCGGTGAAGTGGCTCATCACTTCGGCGATGTGATCGAAGGTATACGCGAATTTTTTCGGGTCCGGCCAGTCGCTGTGGCCGAAACCGGGGTAATCAGGCGCAACGAGGTGATAGCGGTCAGAGAGGCGAGCGAAGAGCGGCTCAAACATTCGCGAGGAAGAGGGAAGTCCGTGAAGCAGGAGAAGAGTGGGCGCGTCTTTCGGACCGGCTTCCCGGTAAAAGATCGAGAGGCCGTCCACTTGCACGGTGCGGTACACGGTCTGATGTTCCATAGGGCGTTCCTTTTCTTGGGCGTGGGCCGGCAATGCGAGGATTGCCAGCGCCGCTGCGGCGAACAGTTTCACGCCTGCGGCACGCAAGCGCTCTGACCGGCGGTGAGAACTGTCCAGGTACATCATCGCCCTCCGTTGACCGAGCGTTTGCGGCAGCGCGTCGCTCCGGCCTAGCGCCCGATCTGGCCCAGCCAGTATCCGAGCCGATCCTCAACATCGCCCGGTTTGTGGAAGCCGCGCGACATCAGCTCTCGCAGCCTCTCCTGGGCCGCAGGCCGCCCGATCGAAGCCATGCAGGCGTCCCACCCAGCGGCGAGCTCGACGTCCGGCGGCAGGCTGGTATTCACGAGCCGCTTGGTGTTGGCGATCGCCCATTTATCGAATCCGGCGATCCGCGCAGCGAGCGCGTCCACGAACGCGTCCAGCTCGGCATCCGGCAGCGCGCGATTGACGTATCCATAGGCTTCGGCCTGATCCCCCCGAATATCTTCCGAGCTGAGCAGCACCTCGAGCGCGCGGTTCCGGCCCATGAGCCGGGGCAGCCGGGCCATCGGGCCGCCGCCGGCGACCAGCCCAACGCCCACCTCCCACTGCGAGAGGACGGCCTTTTCGCGGCTGGCGAAACTCATGTCGCACGCAAGCGCGATCTCGCTGCCGTTGCCCGTGGCTCGGCCGCGGATCAGCGCGATGGATGCGACCGGCGCCCGGGTCAGGCGCACGAGAAAATCCGGCCAGGGCGGCAAGCCCGTGGGCCCGGCCGGCATGGACGTCAGATCCTCCAGCTTGGCGGTGAAATCCGAGTGGTTCAGGAAATAGCCGTCGACCGCGCTGTCGAACACCACGACTCGCACGTGCTCGTCGGCTTCCAGCGCGCCGATCAGTCCCTGGAACTCGCGCACCATTTCCGGCCCCATCACGTTGATTGGCGGGTTGTCGATGGTGACGCGCCAATAGGCGGGCGAGCGGCGGGCCAGGCGAATCTGTGCGGGTTTCGGAGCTGCGTTTGCACTTGCCATGGAATTTCTCCTCTCAACTTGTCGGTCCCGAGAATCCGCGGATCGATCGGGCGTTTCCTTGGGACGCCGCTATTCGTGCTCGTCGCCGTTGACGACCGCCGCGCCCACCCGGCTCACGATGCCGTCCTGCGAGTCCGTTCCTCCCGAACAACCGATTGCCCCGATGATCGCGCCCCGCTCGATCAACGGAATGCCGCCTCGCGATGCGATGATTCCATCGAACGCGAGCAGGTAGTTGAGGTGCATCAGCTGGACGCCGTCCTCGAATTGCTTCGTTTCGCGCCGGAAGGTTGCGGCGGCTCGCGCCTTGTGCTGGGCGATCTGAATCGAGGCGAGCATCGCGCCGTCCATCCGCTGAAAAGCGACGAGATTGCCGCCGGAATCGGCGACCGCCACGTTCATCTTCCAATCCCGCTTCTTCGCCTCCGCAACGGCCGCATCGATCACCGCCTGCGCCCGTTCCAGTGAGATCGGGGCGCCGTAAGGAATGTCGAATGGAATCTTCTCGGGCACGAAATCGAGAGGATTCGGCTCCGCAGCCTGCCTCGCCGGGCTCGCTGCAGCGCTTCCTGCTTTGTCGCTGGACATGGCTCCTCCTGCTGATAGCGCCGTCGGTCCGGCGCGTTGATGCGCTTCCGGCCAGGGGCGTTTACCCCGGCCGCGCGACGTAATCGCGAAATCGAGCTGGCCTAAGCCGACGCGTGCGCCGCCGTCGCCCGCTCGCCGACCAGTTTCACGAGCGCCTGCGCCGCGGACGTCGATGACGCCGGGTTCTGCCCCGTGATCAGGCGCCCATCCACCACGTGGAAAGGCTGCCAGTTCGCCAGCTTCTCGAAGATGGCTCCCAGCCGCAGCAGCTCATCCTCCACGAGAAACGGCACCACGTGGGTCAATTGAACGTCCGCCTCTTCTCCATCCGTGAAGCCCGTGACGCGCTTTCCCTTCACGAGCGGCGCGCCCTTGTACGTCACGTGCCGAAGCACCCCCGGAGAGTGGCACACCAGCGCGATCACCTTTCCCGAGTTGTAGAACGATTCCAGCAGCGCGATCGAATCGGCGCTCTCCGCGAGGTCCCACATCGGCCCGTGCCCGCCGACGTAAAACACTGTGTCGAAATCCTCTGACTTCATGTCCGCCAGTTTCGCCGTGTGTGCCAGCGCCTGCTGCGCCGCCGGGTCGTTCTTGAACCGCGTCATCGCGGGCGTCTGGTTCTCCGGAAGGTCGCTCTTCGGATCGAGCGGCGGTTGTCCACCCTTGGGCGAAGCCAGCGTCAATTCCACGCCCGCATCCCGAAACACGAAATAGGGAGCGGCGAATTCTTCGAGCCAGAAACCCGTCTTGCGCCCGGTGTTGCCCAGTTGATCGTGCGACGTCAGCACCATGAGTATTTTCATGTTCGTTTCTCCTTCGTTTCTTCCGCGCTTTCGTTTGTTTGGTTAGGTTCGCAATCGGGGATCAGGATGTTTCGCCGCAGCGCAATCGAACGCCGCCGGCTTCAGCTCTCGATGCTTCGGCGTTACACCGCTATGGATGCCAGCGCGCCGAAATCAGCATCTTTTATTTTCGGGGCAGCTCGCCGGCATCGCAAAGTGGGGCGTCTTTCCGTGAGGTTTAACGTGGTAGGAGGGTCCTTAAGCCCGGCAGCCTGCATCACCGGGCTGCGCTCTCAGGGTGCCATCTGATGCAGCTTGAGACCGCAGACCGCGCAGCGTGGTTCTTTTTCGAGCTTTTTGCCCGGCCACTCCGCATAGCATCGCGGGCACGGCCAATGCGCGAACTCTCCTCGGGCATGGCTGGAACGGAGCAGATGGACCAGCGCGAGCACCAGTACGCTCGTGGCGACCGTCACGAAATCTTTTTTGGGGATCCGTTGAGCGTCGTGAAAATGGGGACCGTTGAAGCCACGAAACCCCACATCCAGTGGACCGACCCGAGCACGGTGGCCCCTTTGGCCCGCTTCTGCAGTTTGTCGAATTCCTTCCACGCCTCCGCATACGGCAGATACGCGTGCACGGTTGTGGCGGGCTCGGGTACCTGCACGCCTTCGCCGATGTCCGACGCGGTCAGCACCGCATCATCGCCGGGCTCCGCGTCGCTCGCCTCCACGCCGCGCTGCACGCCGCGCGCCCTTTGGATGAACCCGAGGAACGATGCGTTTTCTTGGTCCGCCACGCGCCAGAGTATAACTGATCGGGTACCTGTCGCGCTCGCTGTGAAGGAGTCGCGACCGCCGCTCGGGCTTGCTGCCTCAAGGCGTCCCATGCAGAATGCTTGCATGACTCCCGAACGCGACACCGAAGCCCTCAACAAACAGGCCGTCCAGGCCAGCTTTGACCGCTGGCGCACCCAGACCGGAAGCCCGTTCGAACTCCTCGCCGCGGACGCCGTCTGGACCATCGTCGGCTCATCGCCTTTGTCGAAGACCTACACGCGCCAGGAATTTCTCGACCAGGTGATCCATCCATTCAACGCCCGCATGGCCACGCCGCTCGTGCCCACCGTTCACGGGATTTACGCCGATGGCGATATGGTCATCATGCTGTTCGAAGCCTCGGCCACCACTAGGGACGATCGCCCCTACCACAACACCTATACCTGGTATTTTCAGATGAAGGACGGCAAGGCCGTCAAAGCCATCGCCTTCTTCGACACCCGCGAATTCGACGAATTCTGGTCCCGCGTCCCCCCGTCGTCTTGAGATTAACCGTAGCGCCAGGTCCTTGAGCCTGGCATCTTCGCCTAGCGTAGCCCGCCGTCGCCTTCCCAGTGGCACAGACAATCCTGTCCGTGCTCCTCGCTCTCGGGGTGGAAGCGCAGGCCTTCAGGCCTGCGAAAAAGCGCCTCAAAGATTCGGCTTCAGCCGCGGGCCTTTCGGCCATAGGAGATCGGAGCCTGCCTACCGGCAGACAGGCTTCAGCTCCATCTCCGCCCCCGGGAACGCCGATCTCCCGACCGGCCAGGTTTAAACGCACCACCGCCACCCGTCCGCACTCTGCCGGGAACCAGCGCGGGACGCGCGACACAATTTAGCCCAGCCCGGAAGGGCTGGGACCTCGAACGCAAACGGTCCCGAGCGCCGTAGGCGCGACAGACCACATCTTCCCAGTGCCGCAAGCCCCGTTTTAGCCGCCCGACGAGAGCAAGTTCCTTGCTGTACTTATGGCGCTACGCGCACGCCCTTGAAAATCCGTTTTTCTACGCACTTCACTCTGCGGGATCAACCAAGACGCGTCGCGGATTGAGTGTCAATGGAAGGAGGAACTCTGAAATCTGCAATCTCAAGTCTGAAATTCCGTTTCGTCACGCCTCGACGGGGGATGCCGGGCTGAAGAACCCGGCGCGACGTTTAAACCCTGGAGCGAAGAGGGAAGACCACAGACCGGATTGTCTGTGCCACTGGGCCGGAAGAAAACCTTTCACTGCATGCCGGGAATTTCCGACATGTCCGCATCGAGCGCCGGAGGCGCGATTGTTATTAGCCCGGCACGAAGCCTAGCGAAGTGCCGGGACCAGGGTGAAAGAACAGAAGTCCCGGAGGGACGGTTGACCCGCACCGTTCATCGGTCAACGGCCCGTGGCAGGCTCGCCGTCTCGTCACACTTCGACGAGCGAGGCGGTGAGGCGCAGGCGTCCGCCGTGAATCGCGGACTCGAGCGCTTCGACCACTCGGGGATCGAACCGCGTCACCGACAGCGAACGGATGCGTTCGAGCGCGTATTCGAGGTCCATCGCCGATTGATACGGGCGGTTGGTCGTGATCGCGTCGAACGTGTCCGCGACCGCGATGATCCGCGCCATCATCGGAATCTGCTCGCCGGATAGGCCGTAGGGATAGCCCTGGCCGTCCATGCGCTCGTGGTGGAGTTCGATGCCGGGCAGCATGTCCTTGAGCTGCGATACGGGACGCATGATGTTCGCGCCCTTCACGGTGTGCTGCTTCATCAGCTCGAATTCCTCGTCGGTGAGCTTTCCGGGCTTTTTCAGCACGCGATCGTCGACGCCGATCTTCCCGACGTCGTGCAGCAAAGCCGCGATGCGCAGCCGGTCGAGTTCCTCGGCCGTGAGGCCGAGCCCGTCACCCAGAATGATCGAATACTTCGCCACGCGCCCGGAGTGGCCGCGCGTATACGGGTCCTTTTCGTCGATGGCCGCCGCGAGCATGCGGATCGAACCGAGGAAGAGCTCGCGATTCTGTTCCGCGGCCGCTTTGAGCTGGTCGACGTACTGCTCGATGTGGCCGGCCATGCTGTTGAACGTTTCAGCGAGCTCGCTGATTTCGGCGGCGCCGCGCACTTCCACGCGTTCGTGGAATTCGGCGCGGCTGATGGCGCGCGTCGATTCCACCAGCCCGCGAATCGGCCGCGTGATGCCGACCGCGAAGATGTAGCCGATCAAGAGCGACGCGAACATCACGCCCACCACAAACCGCAGCGCCTCCGCCGTGAGTTCCGCCACGCCCGCGTCGATGCGCGCGTCGTCGAGGCTCCGCTGCGCGATCACGGCCCAGCGCAATTCGGGAATCGTGCTGTACGTGCCGATCATTTCCACCGGGTGGCGCGCGTCCCTGCCGGAGATCTGGAAATTCGTAGTCTGTGTGGCGCGCAAGTCCTGCGGCAGAGCCATCACCTGCTTGGCCAGCGGCGACGTCGACGTCACGTTGCGCCCCGGAACCATGTCGCGCGTATCCGGGTAGGCGACGATCTGGCCGTGCGCGTTGACGATGTAGACCACGCGATCCCGCACGCTCGCATCCCGCAGCCGCGATTGCAGCCGGTCGAGCGACACGACCGCCGCGAACATTCCCGCGAACTGCCCGTCCGAGAGAAGCGGCACGGACATCACCAGCGCGGGGTGATTGTCGCGCCCCAGCGCGAAAGGCTCGCTGATCGAGTCAAAGCCCTGAATGCTCGATGTGAACGCGCGCTTGAGCGCCGCGCCCACGAACGGGTCCTGATCGGCGGCGAAGCTGCCGGCCGATTGCCCCTTGGCCTGCCGGTCCACCGCGGTTACGTAGAGAATGTTCGGATTGTTTTCGATGAAGCTTTGCAGCAGCCGCGACATCTGCGGCGTATGCGACGGGTCGTTGACGTCCTGAATCCACCCCGTGAGCGCCAGCATTTGCCGCTGGCTCAGGAGCTGCTCGCGGATGTTCTGCTCGAACTGCAGCGTCTCGCTCGCGAGCGACCGCGTGATCTGGTTCTGCTGCACGCGCTCGGTGTCCTGCAGCTTGTCTTCGCTCAGGCTCAGCACTTGCTGGTGGTACAGCCACAATGGCGCCGCCGAAAGCAGCAGCAGCGCCGCCATCACGATCCACAGGATGCGCAGGCGGCGGGTGGTAAGTTGTTTGTGCGACTCGCTGGGCATGAGAGTCCTGAAAGAAAAGCGTAGCCGAGGCGCGGGAGCGGCACAACTGAACCACCGTACTAGGGTGTCCGATTCGCCATCGCGGTCATGGCGGCTAAGTGATGCTTTCGCAGACGGTTGCGGGCGGCCTCATTTTCGGCTCGATGCAGAATATCGGCTCCGTATGTGCTACAACCATTCCCATGATCGGCGCCTGGTGGGCAACCTTGAGAGGCGGCGGAGAATCTTCATTGATACGCCGACAGGCACGAAACGCTTGATGCGCTCCCAATCGCAAATCCCAGCTCGGTCGACACTTCGCCGGAACGGCGGCGCGCGGGGCAGGCGGCATCTGCTCGCGGCGCTTGGCGAGGTGGTTCTGATGGCCGGCGTTGTCGCGCTGGCCGGCCAAGGGCAGCAGGCTCCGCAGCCAACTTCGCAGCAACCATCGCAACCGGCAGCGCCGCCGCAAACGCGGCAGCAGCCGGAATTGAAGCGACCGCCTCTATCGCCGTCGACGATTTCGGTGGAGACGAAGCTGGTGACGGTGTATGCGACGGTGCGCAACAAGCATGGAAAAATCGTCGCCAATCTCAACAAAGAGGATTTCGTCCTGGACGAGGATGGGCAGCCGCAAACGATCAGCCATTTCGTGCGCGATACGGACGTGCCGCTGACGCTTGGGCTGCTTGTGGATACGAGCTACAGCCAGCGAGGATCGCTCGAGGATGAACGCAAGGCGAGCTACACGTTCCTGGATCACATGCTGGGCGACAAGGACCGCGCGTTCCTGATTCACTTCGATCGTGAGGTCGAGCTGCTCGAGGACCTCACCACCTCGCGTCCCAAGCTGCAGGCTGCGCTGCAACTCCTCGACGCTTCGCCGCGCGATACTTCGGACGATGACGACCAGGCGAGTGGACATCGCCATGGCGGCACGCTGCTTTACGACGCGATCTACCTGGCGTCGGACGAACTCATGAAGAAACAGCAAGGGCGCAAGGCGCTCTTCGTGCTGAGCGATGGCGTCGACCGAGGCAGCAAGAAGACGCTCGAGGAGGCGGTCGAAGCCGCGCAGCGCGCCGACACATCCGTATATTCCATTTTGTTTCCGGGTGTCGAAGAGGAGCACCCGCGCGAGCACCATGCCGGCGGCGGGCACGGAGGCTGGGGCATGGGAGGCGGTTGGCCCGGCGGCGGTGGAGGTTGGCCGGGAGGTGGTGGCGGAGCGCCCGGCGGCGGTGGCGGCGGTGGTGGTGGCGGGCATCGTTACCCTGAGGAGAGCCACGAGGACGGCAAGAAGGTGCTCGACCGCATCTCGACGCAGACGGGCGGGCGCATGTTCGAAGTTGCGAAAAAGATGCCGATCGATCAGATTTACGCGGCGATCGAAGAAGAACTGCGCAACCAGTATAGTCTGGGCTATTCGCCGAGCCCGGCGGATACAGGCGCGGGCTATCACAAGATTCGCTTGACGACGAACAACAAGGAGCTTTCGGTGCAGGCGCGGGACGGGTACTACACGGACCGCTAGCGCTCGTATGGGCCTGTCTTTGGGGGCTTGATCAATCGCCCCTTCCGGGGCTGGGGCGTCGATCGACGATACCCGGCACTTCGCTGCGCCTGCCTTGTCGGCAGGCGCGCTGCGTGCCGGGCTGGTTACAATCGCCGCTCCGCGGCTTGTCCCATTTTCCAACCCAAAGTGTCCTCCGTTGGTCGGGGTGCGCTGAGGCGCGTGCGCGGCTTCGAAGGGCGCAGCGAGCAGCGCCCCTACGGGCGAGTTCTGTAGATATGGCTGCTTGGCTGAGGGGATTCTCTGGAGAGGGCCTCCGTTGGGTCGGGGTGCGCTGGGGCGCGTGCGCGGCTTCGAAGGGGCGCAGCGAGCAGCGCCCCTACGGGCGGGCTCTCTGGCTAGATTTGAGGATCGCAGCGCGCCCCCTTTTGTGAGATGTTTTTGCGGCTTTAGTCGCGGCGGCGAGACGTGAGGCGGTTTTCCGTTCCTTCCATCAGGCGCTGGATATTAATGCGATGTTTCCACAGGACGAGCAGGGAAGTTGCGACGGTGCAGAGCGTGACCTCCTCCGGCGGCGCATGTCCGGGCGCATAAAGAAAATAGACGAGCACGGGAAGGGCCGCCATCGCGACAATCGATCCGAGCGATGAGTACCTCCAGAACGCGACGACGATAATCCAGAGCACGACGGCCAGGAGAATCGCCTCGCGGCAGATAGGAAGGAACGCGCCAAGGCCGGTAGCGACTCCTTTGCCGCCGGTGAATCCGAGCCATACCGGGAAAATGTGCCCGATCACGGCGGCCGCGGCGGCGATGGCCATCCAGCGAATGCTGCCGTGAGAGGCGCGGTCCGCGATCCATACGGCGAGGTAGCCCTTGCCGGCGTCGAGCACAAGCGTGAGGATGCCGGCCGCCACGCCCGCGTTGCGCATTACGTTGGCCGCGCCTGTATTCCCGCTGCCGACTTCGCGGATGTCGGGCCCGCCGCGCATTTTGACGATGAGGACGCCGAAGGGAATCGAGCCAAGCAGGTATGCCACTCCCGCAATCCAGTAAGGATTCACGCCGCTCCCTTCACGAACGGATAGCTTTCGATCTTCCGGTATTCGGCACCGGACGGTCTGGTGACGCTCTCGAAGAGGTGAAATTCGGTCGCGTGCGCCGACCCGAACTCCCGCGATTGCATCGACTCGACCGCGCGAATCAGCCCGGCGAGGCGGCGGGAGTCGTTGACACGTGCGAGTGTGAGATGGGGCGTGAATTTCCGTTCCTCGGGGGGGATGCCGAGGGATTCGAGGGCACGCTCGGCCGCAGCGGCAAGCGGCGCAAGATTGGCAGAGGCTTCGATGCCGCACCACAAAACGCGTGGCCGCCGCGCATCCGGGAAAAAGCCCATGCCGCGGACGCGCATTTCGACAGGTGCTTCGGAACGCACGCCCGTTAGCGCCTCACGAACGGGGGCGAGTTTGCCGGCGTCGACATTGCCGATAAATTTCAGCGTCACGTGCATTCCTTCCGGGCGCGTCCAGCGGGCGCTTTTCGCGAGCGGCTTTAGCTCTTCCACCGGGTTGCGTAGCGCTTCACGTATCTCCGGAGAGAGGTCGAGAGCAACGAAGAGTCTCACGCGCTTCCCCGGCGGTGCAATGACGAACCGGCACGCACGGGCCGCGCGGCCGAAGGGCGGGCGCTGCGAAGGCATCGGATGCGTTCGCGGCAGGCGCGGGCCATGTCAGGCGACGCCCGCGGCGGGCCTCGGGTAGAGATAGTAGCGCCGCACGGCGTCGAGCGCATTCTGGGTGGCGAAGTGGCGGATGCGCTCGCGATCGCCGGGGAAGCGAAAGGCCCGTTCGCACGGGCCGCGCTCATCGGCGATGCCAATGTGGACGAGACCCACGGGTTTTTCGGGCGTGCCGCCAAGCGGTCCGGCGATGCCGGTGACGCCGAGACCGATCGTCGAGCCCGTGCGTTTGCGGATGCCGTCGGCAAGCGCGAGGGCCACCTCCGAGCTGACAGCTCCCTTTGCCGAGATCATTTCCGCGGGAACTCCGACGAGACTCGTCTTGAGCTCGTTGCTGTAGCAGACGACGCCGCCGAGGAAGTACGCCGAGCTGCCGGAGAGATGCGTCAAGCGCTCGGCGAGAAGGCCGCCCGTGCAGCTTTCGGCGACGGCGACCGTGGCGTGATTTTCGGTCAGCGTGCGCGCCACGATCTGCTCGAGCGTCTCTCCGTTAGTCGAGACGAGATGCTCTCCGAGAACGAGCGTCATGCGGCGAACCATCTCATCGAGGCGCGCGTTGGCGTAAGAGGGATCGGTCGACCATATGCGCGGATGGAGCTGAATGTAGCCGGCGGAAGCGAGGATCGTGGTTTCGGTGTCGGGATACTCGGCATAGAGCGCGCGCACGCGCTGCTCGACGTCCGACTCGAAAAGGCCCACGATGCGCAGCTCGCGGGTATAGAGGCGCTCGCGGACGCCGAGCCGGGCCAAGCGGGGCTTCACTTCGGTTTCGACGAGAGCGCGGAGTTCGTTGGGGACGCCCGGCAAGAGGATCAGGATGCGGTCGCCAGCCTCGATCCACATTCCAGGAGCGGTGCCGCGCGGATTCGGCAGCACGGTGGCGCCTTCGACGATCATGGCCTGGCGGAGATTGATTTCCGGCATCGGACGGCCGAAGCGGCGAAAGCGCTCGTGGATTTTCTGAAGGGTGCCCTCGTCGCGGACGAGCTTTCGGCCGAGCAAGTCGGCGACGGCCTGGCGGGTGCGGTCGTCGTCGGTGGGGCCGAGGCCGCCCGAGGAGACGATCACGTTGGCGCGGTCCATCGCGCAGCGAAAGCACGAGAGCATGTCGTCGAGGGTATCGCCGACGACGGCTTTGTAGACTACGCGCACCCCAACCTGGGTGAGCTCGTCGGTAAGAAAAAGGGAATTGGTATCGAGGCGATAGGGCGTCAGGAGTTCCGAGCCGACCGCGATGATCTCGGCTTTCATGTTCTAAGAGTTTTACTCGATGACGGCGAGCGAGCGCAAGGGAGTCGGGGAGCGGATGGAGAGGGTTTCGGGGGCCGGAACGGCTGGGACGGTGGCCGTAAGATGCTCAGAACCGGTCGGTTGGCAGCCGCTAAAGGTTTTTCCTCGATGGTCGATAGACCGAACATTGGAGGTTTCAGAGAATCCAGTCAGGGGGATGGTCATGGCAACTCCGGTTTCAGCGCTTAGTACGTTAACGACCAACGCGGCGGATGAGCAACTCCTACAGGCCACCACGAACGCGGCGGCAACCGCACCGACCGCCGCGACAAACAACAACGAAGATACTGTGACGCTCTCGGCTGCTGCGCAGCAGGCGGCAACTCCTCCGCCCGCAGCGGCCGCGACCGCGCCCGCCCCGACGCCGGCTCCCGCCCCGGCGCCCGCTCCTGCGGCAACGGCGGCAAACACCGCAGCGGCCCAGGCGACGGCGCCTACGCCGCCCCCGAGCTATCTGCAGGTGCTGTATTTGAGCGAGGAAGGCCTCACCACCAACCAGATTGCGAGCGACCTGGGAATTTCGGCTCAGGCCGTCGAGACCTATCTGGGACCGGCGACGGCACCAGCGCCCACGACGAACACGACGGCGTAATTCGGCGCTCTCGTCGAAGGCTCGCGTGGAACCGACTCGGGCTTAGCTGCCATCCGGAAATCCGCCGCGGTGGAGGACCATCGGATAGTGGGGCAGAGTTTCGGGTTTCGGCCTCGACGCACGCCATCCATCGGGGTAGGGCTCGATACCGCGGAAGAGCCGCGATGCTTGGGTCGTTCCGTCTCCGAACAGCGCCTCCAGCGACTCTCGCAGCGCGCCGATCGTTTTTTCGCCGAAGCGAGCCTGCCAGCGCTTCTCGATCGTCCCGAGCAGCTTGCGATAGGATTCTTGCGCCTCGCGACCTTCCGGGGTGAGGCGCGCCACTTTCGTCCGGCTACCCGCCTTCTCTGAGTCGATCACGGCGAGCCGCCGCTTCCGCAGGATGCCCATCGCCATGCTGAGCGATTCCTTCGAAACGCCGGAAACCCGGGGAAGATCTCGCACGCGCACTCCTTTTTCGTCCAGCACGCGGAGCAGGTTTGCGCAGATCGCGAGCGAGATTTCGGATTCGCTCTCGAAATCGATGGCGAAGGCCAGCAGGACGCGCGAAAGCAGCGCGGAGAGAGGGAGGTGCGCGTCTTGTCCTTTGGCCGGCTCGGCGGGACCATACTCGACGCCTTTCCGCTCGCCGCTGAACAGCCCGTAGCCCAGGATCGGCAAGCAGTCGGGGAGAGCTTTATCGATCTGTTGCGCGATTGTCCATAGCGAGTCGCGAAGATGCTGGACCTCACGCTCACCGAAACGCTCGCGCCAGCGCTGCTCGACCTCGTCGAACAGCGGCCGCCCAACATCCCGGGCGCTGCGGCCTCCGGGCTTCACACGAACCACCCAATCGCGCGCCGGGGGCTTTGGGCGCGAGTCATTCGGATCGGGCGCGATGCGAATGTAGCCCCAGCGTTGCATGCCACGCCAATTGGTCCTGGTGCGCGCGCGGCGCTCGATCTCGCGGACGGTGACGCCGGCGTCTTCGACGTGCTCCAGACAGTTCACCCACATCACCATCGACACGAGCCATGGTCCCGAGAGAAGGAATGAAGAGACGCCTTCGGTGGTGCGGTGGGGCATGCGGTGCTCGACCTCGTTGTCGAATTCGATTATGAAGGCGACCAGCGCGTGCGAAAGGAGGGCCGAAAGCGGAAAACGGAGGCTCACCAGCGCATCATCACACGCCGACCAATTTCGGCGCAACGCCTACGGGGTTTTTTTGTGACGCGCTCTGAGAATGCGGCGCGCAACGTTGCTGCCGGCTTCTCAATAATCGGGAATGGCGATCCTGTCTTCGAGGTCGCGGCCGATGGCCAGGTCCGCGACCCAGGGGATTTTCATGAGGTTCATCACCTGGTTGCGGAAGAAGAGAGAGAACCTGGATTTTGGGGCGAACGTGCCGGCGAAACGCAGCGCGGCTTTTTGCTTTTGGGAAATGAAAGGGCCGAAGAGTTCCTGGTAGCGCGCGAAGGCTCGTGCGTAGTCGCCGGGGGCGCGGTGAAGCTCTCCCGCGAGAATGTAGGCTCCGATCATGGCGAGACTTGAACCTTGGCCCGCGAGCAGCGAAACGCAGAAAGCGGCGTCGCCGACGAGGCTGACGCGCCCGCGGGTCCACAGTCCGTGCTGCGGGTCCATGCGAATCTGACTGACGCGGTCGAGATAGAAATCGTCGCAGGCATCGAGGCCGCGAAGGATCTCCGGGCACTCCCATCCGCTTTTGCCGAAGCGCTTGCGCAGGAGGTCTTTTTGCGCGGCGACGCCGGCGGCTTTGTCGTCGGCGACCGGATCGGCAAAAGTGAAGAGAAACAGGGTGCGGTCGTCGCGCATGGCAAAACGGCCGACCTGCTGGCCGACTTCGGTGAACATCACGTAGGTGAGTTCGTCGCGCGGGCGATAGCCGGCGATCGAGAAGGCCGCGACCTTATATCCGAGGTACTTTTCGAAGCGGTCTTGCCCGCCGAAAACGAGCTCGCGGACGCGAGAGTGGAGACCGTCGGCGCCGATCACGAGATCGAATTCACGGAGCGCGCCGCTTTCGAAAGCGACCTGCACACACCGGTCAGACTGCTCGACCCGGCTCGGGCTATCACCGAAAATCTTTTCGACTTTGCCTTCGAGCTTCTCAAAGATCAGCGCGGAGAGATCGCTTCGAGCCAGCGTGGTGTAGCGCCCTTGCGTGGCGCGGGTGAATGAATCCGTCGAAAAGCCCGCGACGCGCCGGCCTTGCGCGTTCACAACCTGCGCGCCCCGCACCTGATATCCCTTGCGCATGATTTCCGGGCCGAGCCCCATGCGGTCCGCGATTTCGAAGCCGGCGCCCCAAAAATCGATGACGTAGCCGCCGGTGCGCAGCGCGGGCGCTTTCTCGACGAGAGTGACTTCGAAGCCGTAGCGCGCCAGCCAGTACGCGAGGGCGGGTCCAGCGATCCCCGCACCCGAGATCAAGATTCTCGTCACGACTACAGAATACGCCCACGGCGGGAACGAGCGAGCGCGGAGTTTATGCCAAGAATGCGGGCGTGGAGCTTCAGCTTTGAACGCCGAAGCGGGCGAGCATTTCGCGGCGGCCGGATTTCGTGACGGTAAGGGCGCGACTGTCGAGATCCTGAATCACCCATTTGCGCGCGAGAGCCACACCGAGCAGGGCGGCGCCGACCGCGCCGCCGATGTGCGGGCGCCGCTCGCTCCAGTCGACGCAGGCAAAAGCGAACCGGCGGCGGAGCTTGCGCGCTGCGTCGATATCGACGCCGAGGGAGGCGAGTGCCTTGGCGCCTTTTGGGGCGATCTCGTAGGAGTTGTCGCGAGAAGCGTCCGAGAGCCAGCCCATGACGCGGAAACGGTCGTGAAGCGAGACGCCGAGAGCGCCGGCGATGTGGTCGTAACAGCGGCGCGCGGCCCGCAAACCGTCGGGCGTGCGGGGAACGAACGGCGCGCGGGGGCGCCCGGCGAGCACGCTCAGGGCTTCGAGCGCGTCAGCGACATCCTCCTGGCCGAGGCTGTAGTAGCGGTGCTTTCCCTGCGCGATCACTTTCACAAGGCGCTCGGTGAGAAGCCGCTGGAGGTGGGCGCTTGCGGTCGACGGGGTGACGCCGGCGACGACGGCGAGTTCGGTGCTCGTGCGGGCGCGGCCGTCCGAGAGGCAGTAGAGCATGCGCGCGCGAGCGGGTTCGCCGATTGCGGCGGCGATCGAGGACACGTCGCGGTCGAGTGCATCGACATTCATGCTTCGATGATAGGCGAAGTATGGATGCCCGGCAAGTGCGAGACTGACGCCGATCGATCGAGACCAATCCGCGATCGCGAGGGCACATGACGATTACATGCTTCATCCGCTACCAGATCGACGCGTTTCAGGTCGAGGAATTCAGAAAGTACGCCGAGAATTGGGCACGAATCATTCCGCGGTGCGGCGGACACCTGATCGGTTACTTTCTGCCGCACGAAGGGACGAACGACGTGGCGTGGGGCTTGATTGCGTTTGACAGCCTCGCTGCGTATGAAACATACCGGTCTCGCCTGAAGTCCGACCCGGAAGGGCGGGCGAACTTCGCGATGGCGCAAGCGAAGCGCCTCATCCTGCGCGAAGAAAGGACCTTCCTCGAGGTGGTCGACGCGACTCGCGGCTTGCCCTCGATCGCTTTCGGCAAGGAGTGAGCGCCTGGGCGAACAGCGGCGCGGCGCTGTGTCGTTGCGGCGCGCCGCAGGACCAGGCGCGGCTCAGACGGTGTCGCGGAGGACGGCCATCGCTGCGTTGCGGCCGTTGATGCCGATCACGCTGCCGCCGGGGTGCGTGCACGCGCCGCACAAGTAGAGGCCGCGCATCGGCGTGCGGGCGGAGAGGCGTTGCGACCACATGTACGGCGGCAGGCATTCGCCCTGAAAAATGTGGCCGCCGGTGAGGCCGACCTTTTGCTCGATGTCGGGAGGGCCGAGCACTTGCGCGTCGATCACCGCGCTTGGGATGTTGGAGCAAAAACGGGCGAGAGAGTCCAGTGCCAGGCGGCGCACTTCGGCGCGGCGTTCGTCCCACGTTCCGCAAGTGAATTTGTAGGGTACGTACTGTGCGAAGACGCTCATCGTGTGTTGGCCTGGGCCAGCGACCGTAGGATCGTGCACGCTCTGGAAATAGAGCTCGCACCAGAGACGTTCCGGGAGTTCGCCGCGGCGCGCGGCGGCGAAACCGGCCTTCCACTCGGATTTCGTGAGCGGCGCGTTGATCTGCCCGTAGTGGTGCGGCTGGTCGGTGCCCGGGCGGGCTTTGAAATTCGGCAGCTCGCACAGCAGCACGTTCAACTTGACCGTGCAACCCTCGATTGGGATTTCCTCGACGCGCCTGCACCACGCTGGATCGGCGGCGTCGCCGAGCAGGCGTAGCGTCTGCCGCGGGTCGGCGTTCGAGATCACCACCGGCGCGGCGATAAATTCGCCGCCTTCGAGCGCTACGCCTTCTCCCGGCACGATCCGCGCCACCGGGACGCCCGCCGCGACCACTGCTCCCGCCTCGCGCGCGGCATCGCAAAAATAAAACGACACCATGCCCATGCCGCCCTTCACGTAGCCCCACATGCCGGGCATTCCGCCGAGGCGTCCCGAAGCGTGATGGAAGCGGATGCTGGCGGTGCCCGCGTCGAACGGGCTGGCGTTCGTCCCGATCACGCCCTGGCCGAGGTAGGCGATTTGTAGGCGCTCGTCGTGGAGATAGCGCTCGACGAATTCGGCCATCGACCAATCGAAGAGGACGTTGCGTGCTTCGTCGTCGTTGCCGAGCCGCTCGTCGATCTGCTCGCGCGTCGGCGGCTCGCCGATCCACATGTCGGCGTCGCCCGCGGGACGCAGCGCGTCGCGCAATCGCCGCAGGACGTCGCTCATCGCGCGCCAGCCCTCGACGTCGCCCGGCGCGAAGCGGCGAATCTCGGTTTCGCACTGCGCGTCGTCGTCCCACAGCTGCACGCTCGAGCCGTCGAGGAAGGGAACGAAAAGGCCGTTCACGGCGGGCGTCCACGTGAAGCCGCGCTCGGGCAATTTCAGCTCGGAGATAACCAGCGGATGCAGCAGTCCGGCCAGGTACGCGCACGGCGACATTCGCACGCCCGGGAAAGGCTCTTCGATCGTGCACGCGCCGCCCACACGCGCGCGGCTTTCGAGGACGAGCACGCGCTTCCCGGCGCGCGCCAGATACGCGGCGCACGCCAGGCCATTGTGCCCCGCACCGACGATGAGCGCGTCCCATCGTCGCGACGCGAGCTCGCGCACAGGCGCGGGCAATCCAATTTCGCCGAGGACGGCGGCGGTAGGCGAGTTCACGGCGAGTAGTATTACCCGGCGAAGAGGGGCGCAGCAAGCAGCGCCCCTACAGGTGCAGGTGAACACGCGCGATGAGAAGGGCGCGTACGTGGCAAGTGGGCGGATGGCTTCGCTTGCGCTAGCCGTTGAGCGGAGCGCCGGCGACGTCCCAATCGAGCGTGAAGAGGGCGCTGTTGGTGGCGATCACGGCGCGATGCGTGGGGAGCAGCGCGAGGCCCACGATATTCGCGCCGCCAAGAACCAGCTCCGCTTCGCCCCCCGGCGTGATCCGCACGATGCCGCGCTTGCCGCTGAGTGACCCTGCCACATACACATTGCCGAGCCGGTCGAACGCAAGCCCTTGCGGCCGCCCCAGCCCCCGGAAAAACACTTCCACCTCTCCGGCCGGCGTGATGCGGTACACGCGGTCGAAACTCGACGTGGTGGGCCCGGTAACGAAAAGCTCGCCCGCCGGGCTGAACGCCAGGTGGTACGCGGAGATGGAAGGCTCGAGCGTGGCGAAAACAAAAATCTCGCGATCGGGCCCGATCTTGAAAATTGTGCCGCTGCGGTCGCCTACGTAGAGGCTGCCGTTTTTGTCGAAAGCGATGCCGGTGGCGATCCCCATGCCTTCGACCCACTGGATCGAGCGGCCGTCGGCCGAGACGCGATGGATCGTGCCGTCGTTGCGGCAGGAGACGAAAAGATTTCCGTCGCGGTCGATCGCGAGGCCCGTGGGATTCATGAGTTCGGTGATGAACGGCTTCACCGAATGGTTCGCGGTGATTTTATAGAGTGAGACGGGCACTTTCTGTCCGCGCTGCCCGCTGAAGGTGACGTAGACGTTGCCCTCGGCGTCGACCGCGGGATTGCTGACGGGATGCAGGTTGTCCGCGATTTGCACGCCGAGCGCCATCGGAAAGGGCGCGCTCTCGACGCTGCCCATGCGTACGCGCACGGCGCCTCCGGCGGCGCCGTCGGGCACGCGGGCGATGAGGAGGTTGTCGGCAGCCATCACCAGGCTGGCCTCGGCGGTACCGAACTGCACCTGCGGCCGGGCGTGATTGCGCACACTGAAGCCGCTGCCGGCAATTGAGACTTCGCCGCCGGGCAGAGCCGCGCCCGGCTTGACGCTTTCAATTCTTGGCGTGCCGTTGGGTCGTAAGGCCGTGCTCACGTGTATCTCGCCATTCTGAGTCGCAGCGGCGGACGAATGATCTCTCGTCAACTATCGCCGTCGGGCGGGTTCGCGACCCGCCCCTACTGCGGATGCAAGAAAAAGTATCGGCAGGTTCAGGATGTCGCGTTACAGGCCCGCCGCGCGCGCGATCCACAATCCGATCCCGGCGTAAATCCCGGCGATCCAGTCGTCCGCCATGATGCCCCAGCCGCCTGGCAACGACTCGGCCTGCCGCGCCGGGAAAGGCTTCCAGATGTCGAATACTCGAAAAAGTATAAAACCCAGCAACAAATATTTCCAGTTAAGGGCAGCGAAGTGAAGCGAAATCCACGGTAAGGAGACGTTCACTCCAGAGGACGCGCCGGGATTGGCATCTTTCCACCATACGGGCACGCTCATGCCAAGCAAAAGCGTCAAGTGTTGTCCCGAAACCTCGTCGATTACGACCCGCTGAGGATCCTTCTCTCGCCAAAAGGAGCTGGCACGGCCCGCTGACCACACTCCAATTGCCGCCGTTAACAAAGCGATCAGCTCCGGCGCATAGAGGAGGACATAAACGCCCTGGCCCCAGAAGCCGACGCCGCCCCAGGCCAAGACCGCAAAGATGAGTGCCGCCCACGGCAGGTAAATAAGTGCGAGACCGGCGAGCGAGCCAAAGGTGCCCGGCGCTTTCGGGATGTAGCCAAGGCCGCAGGCCGTGGCGAGGAAGAGGCTGAAGCGCGGCCTCCGCGCGGAGGATTTGTCCTCCGGGGCAGGAACGCGCGGCGGCGCGGCCGATGTTGTTCCTTGAGGCGAGTCAGTTGACTCGTTCATCCGGATCTCGTTCGGGAGCTTCGGAAGAGGATTCGTCCATCGCGGGCTCGCTCACGACGTACTTCTCGCTCGCCCAGGCGCCGAGATCGAGCAGGCGGCAGCGTTCGCTACAAAACGGAAATTCCGCGTCGGCCTGTGAATCCGTCGGCTTCTTGCAGATAGGGCAATGGTGCTTCACTCAACGAGCATACCGCAAAGCCCACGACTGCGCAGCACCACCGTCGAAGACCGCGCGATTTTGGCTTCTCTCGCCGAATTCGCACGCTGCACTCAACCCAGAGAGCACCGAGAACGGCTACCGAGAACACGGAGACCGAGAAGAACCTGTCCGTGCTCTGCTTGGCTTTCGGTGTGACCTCTGTGTTTAGTCAAGCGCGCGATCCATGCGCGAGCCGAGGAGAGCCGCTGGCATCGGACGCAACTTGTCGGTGCGGGCCGCTGCACGCAACAAGGTAATTCCACCGGCCTTTCGCGCGTATCTAACTATAGAGCCGCTCGTGGTGTGGCTGGCGGCTCTGAAGGGCAATTTTCCCGGTGAGCTGGACGCACTTGGAGTCCTCATAGATGTAGCGGTCGGGTCCTGGGCCAGGCGGGTGGAAAATGAATTTTAATGAGGTGATTCGAGTCGCTCTTCGAACTTTGGGGCGCAATAAAATGCGCACGCTGCTGACGATGCTCGGGATCATCATCGGCGTAATGGCGGTGATCTGCATCGTGGGGGTGGGCACGAGCGCGAGCGAGCAGGTGCAGGACCAGATCCAAAGCCTCGGCGTGAACATGCTGTTCGTGATGGCGGGCAGCGTGAATTCAGGCGGGGTGCAGATGGGCACGGGCGCGACGAACACGCTGATGGTGAGCGACGCTCGCGCGATGCTGCAGGAAATTCCGCAGATCACGATGATCTCGCCTGAAACCGACACGACGGTGCAGGCCGTTTACGAGGGGCAGAACTGGGCGACCCGGGATCAGGGCGTGGGCCCCGACTACTTCACGATCCGCAACTGGCCGGTGGTGGTCGGTAGCCCATTTTCGGAGCGCGACATCGACACGGCGGCGGACGTATGCGTGATCGGGTCGACGGTCGCGTACAAGCTCTTCAGCGGCGAAAACCCGATCGGCAAAGTAATCCGGGTGAAGACGCTTCCGGTGACGGTGATCGGCGAGCTGGAGACGAAGGGCCAATCGACCTTCGGCCAGGACCAGGATGACGTGATCATGATGCCGTACACGACGGTGATGAAGAAACTCGTCGGCGTCGACTGGTTGCAACTGATCACGGCTTCCGTGGATTCGAAGAACGACATCGACTCCGCGACGAGCGAGATCACCGCACTGCTGCGGCAGCGCCACCATCTGCGGGCGGACGAAAACAACGACTTTTCGATCCGCAGCCCGGCCGAAATCGCGCAAACAGTGGGGCGAATCTCGATGATTCTCACGGTGCTGCTGGGGAGCGTCGCGGCGATTTCGCTGCTTGTGGGCGGGATCGGCATCATGAACATCATGCTGGTATCGGTAACGGAGCGAACGCGCGAAATCGGCGTGCGCATTGCGGTGGGGGCGACGGAAGGGGACGTGCAGCGGCAGTTCCTGAGCGAAGCCGTGGTACTGAGTTCGATCGGCGGACTGATCGGAGTGGTGTTTGGGATCGCGGCGTCGGTTTTCGTGGCGAAGGCGATGGCGTGGCCGACTGCCGTCTCGCCGCTTTCGATCGTGGGCGCCGTGGCATTTTCGGCGGGCGTGGGAATATTCTTCGGCTACTATCCCGCACGCAAAGCCTCGCGCCTCGATCCGATCGAGGCTTTGCGCTACGAATAAGTTCCGAGGCTATTTGGGGCGGTCGCTCGAGCCGGAGCTCGATACGGGGCTCGCGCCGCCGCGCGACTCCGCGCTTTGCGGCGCAACGTAGGACGGCGGCAGCGGATTGCGATTCTGGAATTGGCGCTGGTGCCAGGAAGGATACGGCACGGGCGGCTGGCTGGCCTCGTCCAACCGGGCTACTTGTTCGGGTGTGAGGACAAAACTCGCCGCCGAAAGATTGTCGCGCAGCTGCTTTTCGTTGCGAGCGCCGATGATCACGCTCGAGACGCTCGGCTTTCGCAGCAGCCAATTGAGCGCGAGTTGGGGAAGGCTCTTGCGCGTTTCGAGCGCCACTTCGTCAAGCGCGTCAATCACCTTGTAAAGATAGTCGTCGGAAACGATCGGCCCGGCCTCGGCGGTCTTGTGGAGGCGGCTTTCCGCCGGCAGGGGCTGGCCGCGGCGAATCTTTCCGGTGAGGCGTCCCCAGCCGAGGGGGCTCCAGACAAGCGCGCCAAGGCCCTCGGAGAGCGCCTGAGGCATGAGGTCCCACTCGTAGTCGCGGCCCACGAGCGAATAGTAGACTTGATGGGCCACGTACCGCGACCAGCCATAGCGTTCGCTGATGGCGAGCGATTTCTGGATGTGCCAGCTCGAGAAATTCGACGCCGCGATGTAGCGCACTTTACCCTGGCGGACGGCTTCGTCGAGAGTCGAGAGCGTTTCGTCGACAGGAGTGAGCGCGTCGAAACCGTGGATATGGTACACGTCGATGTAGTCGGTCCTCAGCCGCTTCAGGCTGCCCTCGATCTGCTGCATCAGGTGATAGCGCGACGCGCCCATGTTGTTGGGGCCTGAGCCGAAGGGAAACGTCCCCTTGGTCGAAATCAGAAACGCTTCGCGCGGCGCCTGCCGGATGGCTTCGCCGAGAACCTTCTCGGAGAGGCCCTGCGAGTAAACGTCCGCCGTGTCGAAGAAATTCACTCCCATTTCGAGGCACACGGCGATCAGGCGGATGGCTTCTTTGGCGTCGGTGTCCCCCCAGGCGCGGAAGAATTCGGTGCCGCCGCCGAAGGTGCCGGTGCCGAAGCACAGGACGGGAACTTGCAGGCCGCTTTTGCCCAGCTGTCGAAATTCCATGGCGATTGGACTCCCGGGAACGGCTTTTAGTCGCAGTAAACTCTCAGCGCGAGGCGAGGATGGGGAACGGATTCGCCTTTGCGGGCGCACGGTCCATTGCGGGAACCGGCGGCGCGAATTCGACGGCGCGGCCGATCAAGTCGTAGCCTTTCGCGCTGGTGACTTCGATCGTGGCGAGCGTGCCCGGCGCGGGAAGATCGGCAGCGTCGGCGACGCCCTCGAACTCGGTGATATACACCTTGCCGTCGATGTCGGGCGCCATACCTTCGAGGCGCGCTTCCCAGACGAGGTCGGTGTCTTTCGACGGGCCTTCGATCATTACTTGGAGGCGGCGGCCGACGAGACCTCGCAGCTTGCAGGCGCTGATCTTTTTCTGAATCGACATGAGGCGGTCGCGGCGGCGCGCGATCGTCTTCGCATCGACTTTGCCGTCGAGCGAGAAGCTCTTCGAGGCGTCTTCATCCGAGTAACTGAAAACGCCCATCCAATCGAATTCCGCCGCGCGGACAAAATCGCACAGCTCGGCGAAATCGGCTTCGGTCTCGCCGGGAAAGCCGACGATGAAGGATGTGCGGATCGAGACGCCGGGAATGGATTGTCGAATACGGTGGAGCATTTTCAGGAAGGCGTCGGCGTTGGATCCACGCTTCATTCGCGCGAGAACTTTGCGGCTGGCGTGCTGCAGCGGAATATCGAGATACTTGGCGAGGCGCGGATGCGCCGCGATGGTGTCGAGGAGCTTCTGCGTGACGCGGTTCGGGTAGCAATAGAGGAATCGCACCCAGTTCAGATCCTCGATTTTTGCGAGGCGCTCGAGCAGCGTGGGCAATCCGTGGCGCAAGCCGAGATCCTCGCCGTAGTAGGTCGTGTCCTGCCCGATCAGCGAAATTTCGCGAACGCCCGCGGCGGCGAGATTTTCGGCCTCGCGCACTACGGATTCGAAGCGCCGGCTGCGGAATTGTCCGCGGAGCTGCGGGATCACACAAAAAGTGCACGGATGATCGCAACCCTCGTTGATCTTGATGTACGCCGTGTGGCGCGGCGTGGTCAAGACGCGCGGCGTGAGGTCGTGATAGAGGTACGCGGGCGACTCGCTGGCAGCCGCGGCGGCTTCGGCACTCGCGATCACTTCGCCCTGACACGCCGCGAGAATCTTTTCCACCTCGTTCGTCCCGATCACGGCGTCGACTTCGGGGATTTGCTCGCGGATCTGATTGCGGTACCGCTCGACCATGCAGCCGGCGACGATGAGCTTCTGCGCGCGGCCGAATTTCTTGTGCTCGGCCATCTCGAGGATCGAATTCACCGATTCCTGCTGCGCCGGCTCGATGAAGCTGCACGTATTCACGACCAGGACGTCCGCTTCGTCCGCGCGCGGGGTGAGCTCGTAGCCCGCACGCGCAAGAATACCCATCATCACCTCGCTATCGACGAGGTTCTTGGGGCATCCCAGGCTGACGAATCCGACCTTCGGCATCTCAGCGCGTCCTTTGCTTCATCTTCAAACGCACAATTCTACCACGCCGCGCTCAAGCGTTTGCTGCCGCCCGCGGAGAAACGCGGGGCCTAGGAGGCCAGCGCTTCGAGGCGTTTCAGGTGCTCGTCCTTGCCGACGACGATCAGGCAATCGTTGGCGCGGATCACGGATTCGGGCGGGGGATTGAACGTCATTTTGCCGTCGGCGCTGCGGAGGGCAAGAACGATCACGCCGGCCTGCCGCGGAATCGCCGGGTCGGCGAGATTCTTGCCGACGAGGCTTGACGCCGCGGCGATCTTGACCTCTCCGATTTCGAAGTCGAGGCGTTCGCGGCCGAAAGCGGCATCGACGAAATCGAGCACGTTGGGACGCAGCAGGAGCTGCGCGATGCGATGCCCGATGAAATGATACGGCGAGAGGACCTGCGACGCGCCAGCGCGCAGGAGTTTCGAGGTAGCTTCTTCCTCGCTGGCCCGCGCGATGATTTTCAGATCGGATCGAAAGCCGCGCGCGGTTAAGACGATGTAGAGATTCTCAGCGTCCGAGCTGACCGCGGCGACGAAGCCTCGCGCAGCGTCGATGCGCGCCTTCTGCAGCACTTCCTCGCTCGACGCGTTGCCCACGATGACCGGGATTTTCTCTTCTTCGGCCCAGCGCGCGCGGGCGGAGTCGCGGTCGATCACGACGCAGGTCTCGCCATTGGCGCGAAGCTGGCGCGCCACGGTGCGACCCACGCGGCCTGCTCCGCAGATGATGTAATGACCGGAAAGTTTCGCGAGTTCGCGTTCCATGCGGCGGCGGCCGAAGGCCTTGCCGAATTCGAATTCTAGCAACGTCTGCGAAAACGTCGCAATCACGAAGCCGCCGGAAAGCACGGAAGCGACAATCATGAATGAATTGAAGATACGGCCGATGTGCGAGAGGGGATGAATCTCGCCGTAGCCGATGGTGGTCATCGTGGTGAGGGTCATGTAGAAGCCGTCGAACCACGACCAGCCCTCGATGAAATGAAAACCCGCGGTGCCGGCGAGGATGACGCCGGTGAGCAGAATCAGCGCGAGTTGCAGGCGTTGGCGAGTGGTCATTCGCAGGCTGCGGCGAGAAATCTATGTACCGGAATCGTGAGCCTCAGAGCGCCGAATTGTCAAGGCGGCACGGAGGCAAACAGGCAGGATTTGGAGGCGCGGCTTCATCGCACGCGCTTGCGCGAGCGGAGGAGATCGCGGATCGAGCGCAGCAGGGACGACATCTGCTCGATCGGGGCGGGTTGACTGCCGAAGCGTGCGGACTGGTACATCTCGGTGAGGTGCGCGACAGGCGCGGCGATATCAGGCAAGGGGATCGCGGCGGCGAATTCGAGCGGTGTCTGCGAAGGCGATTTGGCCCAGCCGCGTTTTTCGAGCAGGCGGAGCATCTCCGTGTACTCGAGCGAGGCGAGCGATGCGGTGAGATTGCCGGCGCGGCGGGCGCGCAGGCTCCAGCGCGCGAAGGCGTAACGAATCACCCATTTGCCGCGCAGAGCGAGCAGCAGTGCGAGGAGCGCCAGCAGCATGCCAGGGAAAAGCCAGGGCGAAGCCTCGATCCTGCGGTCGAGCGCGAGCAGCGCATGCATCACGGCGTCGCGCTTGCGGCGATAGAAGTCGCGCAAGCGGTCGCCCCAGCTGCGCGACGAGTGGTGGAGCGTTTGTCCGAGGGTCATCTGGTGCGCGAAGTCATAATTGATCACCCATTCGCCCCAGGTGAATTGGAACCAGTCCCAATAAAGCGAGAGGCGCCCGAAGAATCCGGAATGTTCGCCGGAGCCCGCGGGAGTGGGGTCAAACGTAATCCAGCCGTAATCCGGGAAATAGACCTCCACCCATGCGTGCGCGTCGCTTTCGCGGACGATGTAATCGCCGCCAATGTCGTTGAACTCCCCGGGGACGAAGCCGGTGACGTAGCGCGACGGAATGCCGATCGAGCGAAGCATGATCGTCATGGCCGAGGCGAAGTACTCGCAATGTCCGGCACGGCGGACGAAGAGAAAATTGGCAAGCGGATCATTGGCGCGGGGGCCGGAAAGATCGAGCGTGTAGGCGTAGTGGGCCTTGAGGTAGCTTTCGATATTCGCGGCTTTGTCGTATTCGTTTTTCGAGCCGGCGGCGATTTTCGAGGCGAGCGCCGGAATGCGGGGATCGAGCCGCGTAGGCAGCTCGAGGTACGTGTGCAGGATGGGGTCGGGGTACGAAGCGGGAGCCTTCCGGAGCTCGCGCGGCGGAATCAACGGCACGCGCGAGAAACCCTCGTAGCTGACCTTGTAGTTGTTGTGCAGCGGATTGAAGATCGAGCCCGTACGATCGAGAAAGAGGTACTCCGGATGCGGCGGCAATCCCGAGACGCCGCCTTCGGCGCCAAAGCGGCCACGGATCACGACGGCGCGCGGGGCGACGAAGATCGCGTCGGTGGCGATCGGTTCCATCAGCACGGTGTAGTGCAGCGTGAACGACTCTGCATCCGCGCGCGGCGAGGCAGCCGGGAAATCGGCTTCACCGGGCGGAGGCATGGGGTCGCCGACGAAATACGATCCGGTCGCATCCCGCGGAATCATCGCCTGGTCACGCTCCGGGGTGAACCATCGATCGCCGTCGAAATTCGTGAGCACGATGCCGCGCCAGTGTATGTCGGCAGCGCGGTTCGGGTCGCCGTCGACGCGAATGCGCATGACGACCGCGGAGCTTTTCTGAATCTGGCCGATCACGCCGAGCTCGACGTTGTCCGAGAAGCCGGTCATCAGGTTGGGCTGAAGATTCATCGCGCTCAGGTAGCCGGTGGTGAAACGCGGAATCACGAAGAAGAGCGCGAGGCCCACGCCCAGCACGCTGAACGCAACCAGCACGGATGTGGCGCTGAGGGTGCGTCCCATCTGGCGCGCGGTGGGTGACCCCGGCTCAAAAGCGTGCGACACGGCCCCGCCCGCACTGCGCCGGATTTCGAGAGCGACGAAGGTCGAGACCGAAAGAATCAGGAAAACCGCGAGCGCGATCAGAAAGCCGGTCTCGACGGTAAGGATGGCCGAAGCCAGCATCGACGTGACGGCGAGCAGCGCTAGAAAGACGTAGTGGCGGTTGGTGCGCGCGGAATAGAGCCGCACGAGGGTGGCGAAAAGGAGCAGGTGAATGGCCGAAAGCAGGGCGGCGTAGAGAGGCGGGTTCGGAGCGTCCGTCGAGAGATTGCGCGAGAAAATCCAGAGGTCGGCCGGGAAGACCAAAAAGTAGCCGAGGACGAGCCAGGTGGCGACGCGCGCCGAAAGCTCGGGGCCGCGTCCTCGCCACACCCGGATGCCTTTGAAAGCAAGCGCAGCGATCGGGGCGAAGGTCGACAGAGGATCGAGCTTCCCGGTTGAGACGATCGCCAGCACGCCGGTCGATACCAGCAGGAAAAGCGAGATTTCGAAATAGCGGTCGAGCGCCGGCAAGCCTTCCGCAAGCGGAAGACGACTGGACCCTGTGGATGCTGCAGCGGGCGGCGCGGCGGAAGCCATGGTCGACACTATGATGCTAGCATTGCCCCATGCCGGTGCTCCCGGCAGCGTGGCGGCAAGCCGCGAATCGGCCAATGGCGCGATTTCCGCAAGTGCGCTGGGCGCCTGTTGGCTCTCAGGATACGTCTATTTTGGGCTGTCGCTTTGTGTCGCGGCCGCCGCGATTTTCCGGGTAGCGCTCGATACGGGAAGCTGCCCCAGCCGATTGAGCGGCAGCACGCGCGTACGAGGCCGCTTGGGCAACCGCGGCACGCACACGAGGAACGGCAGGAGCGTGACGCTGCGAAACGTGACTCCGTGCCGGGCGGCCGGCAGGGCCTCGAGCTCGAGCGACGCCGCGTCCAGATCGAGAATCTTCTCCACATGCGCCGCCAGCTCCTGCTGAGCGTGCCGCACCACTTCGACCGCGGGAAACTGCCACATGCGGGAGAAAAGGACGTCATCATGCGCGCCGGGATCGCGCACCAGCAGGGTTCGCCCGCGGGGATCGCGCAAAATTGCCGCCGCGATCCGTACCCGCACGGCCGCGCGCTTCTTCCGGGGCGCCGGAATCTCGTGCGTCAGGCCGCGACCCAACGCCTGGCACGAGCGCGCCGCCGGACAGGCCGGGCAGCGCGGAATTTGCGGCGTGCAGACGACCTCGCCCAGCTCCATAAGCGCCTGGTTCCAGTCGCCGGGCGATTCGCGCGCCGGCATGCCGGGCGCGAGAAAATCCTGCGCGGTGCGCGAAAGTTCGCGCCAGCGGCGGGGCTCGCGCAGGTCGCCGCGAATCGCTGCCAGCCGGGCCAGGACCCGCGCGACATTGCCGTCGACCACGGCGAGCGGCTCGTCGTACGCGATGCTTAGGACCGCCGCAGCGGTGTAACCGCCGATGCCCGGAAGTGCGAGCGCCGCATCGTGTGCGCGCGGAAACCGGCCGCTGTGCCGCTCGACGATTTCCCGCGCGGCGTGATGCAGGTTCCGCGCGCGGCTGTAGTAGCCGAGGCCCGACCACAGTCTCAGAACATCGTCCTGTGCGGCGCGGGCCAGAGCCTCGACGGTCGGAAAGACAGCGAGGAAGCGTTCGTAGTAGGGCATCACCGCGGCGATACGCGTCTGCTGCAGCATAATTTCGGCTACCCAGACGCGGTAGGGATCGCGGCTGGCGCGCCAGGGCAACTCCCGCCGATGCGCACGGAACCAGTGGAGCAGCCGCCGCTGAAAGGCTTTCCGCGCGCGCCCCGTAAGCAAAGTCTGCATGCGCGCGTATTTTCGCACGAGAGGCGCGATTCGTTACCCGTAACCGGTGACTCAAAGTTCTCGTACAAATGTGCGAGCCAAAGTCTCGGAGTACTTCCAGTCGCTAAAGTACTGCGCTTTTTGCGTCTTATGTCGGCGCCGAAGTTCCGAACCCCTAGGGAGCATTCGTGAGATAGCTTCTCGTGGCCTGTGAGTCGTCGGTTGCCGCTCACCGGCCCCGGACCCTATTTGAAGTGCGAAGTTCCTACGTCTTCTTCGGGCGATACAACAGCCACAAAAAGACGGCGGCAATGGCCGGAAGCCCCTCCCACGAACCCATCTGGACCTCCCAGAAAATTAGGCCGTCGCGTTGTTTCTTGGTCGCATACCGCAAGAAACCGTGATTCACGTGTACGGCGTAGATGTGTCCTGTTGCGGGGACGGCATGGTCGGGGGCGCCCCCGTAGATGTCCAATTGCTTGTCGACCGTCATCGCACCCACGAGGACGCAAAACCCGAGCCCGCCGACCAGAACGATTTTTCGCCAAACAGGGAGGGAGTGAAACGGGGCAGGATTTTCGATTCGACTGCGCAGCGACATCGCCGGTGGCTTTCCTATAGCCTGTCGATAAATACGAAGTACGACGAGGACCACAGAGCGGTCGGAATCGAGCGTTGCGGGCGTGCGGTGAGGATGATCTTGAAAATCTCGCGCTCGTTGACGAGGTCGTCGAGAAACTCGCCACCCGTCACCGAGGTTTTCGGCTCGATCAGGGCCAGGGTGCGCAGCGCGTCGTAGATGATTTCGCCCGCGGGCGCGACGGGCGTCGCGAACCGGTCGGTGCGGAATTGAATTACCGAACGAATCTCATGGAAGTGCCACGCGATGCAGGCCGCCATGGACACGGCACGCTCGAAGCGTTCTCGATGCTCGGCGGCGGCCAACTCGCCCAAATCCTTCCGGGGCGGGCCGATAAAGGGATCGAGAACGATCATCACACGGCGCTCGTCTTCGCGGGCGAATTCGCGGACGGCCATGCGCCCGATTTTTGCGCTCACCTTCCAGTCGACGAAGCGCGCGCTGTCGGTCGGCTGATACTCGCGCAGGGAATGGAGTTCGTGGCCGCGGCCGCGAAAATGACTCGCCATCTCACCGCTGAGCAGCGGCAACACCTCGTAGAACTGCTCCGTGGGCTCGACGCGCGGATAGACGACCATCTCGATATCCGATTCCACTTCCCGCGTCTTCTCGAAGAAGCCGAAAGGGAAACGCGTGCGGATGCCGAAAGCGTCCTGGCGATAGACGCCGCGCCTGGGAAAACGAAGCTCGACTTTCTGGCGCGAGGCGCTGGCGTGTGCGATGTAAGGAAAGAAAACGGGCCGCGTGAGGATCTCGGCCGGGGTCCTGCTGCGCCTGGTCTGGCCGACCACCAGCAGCGAGAACGACGGCCAGGCCTGCTTTTCGTTGCGCAGCTCGATTTCAGCCAGCACGGGTTGCTCGGCGAAAATATGCTCGGGCATGTCGAATTTCAGCTCGATTCCCGAAAGCACGGCGCGCGAGAGAACACCCGAAATCAGGATTCCCCCCAGGAGGCAGGCGAGGATGAGGAAGAGCAGGTTATTGCCGGTGTTGACGGCGGCCAGAATCAGGATGAAAACGGCGACGAGATAGATGATGCCGTCGCGCGTGAGCCGGTAATCGACCTGCTGTGCGAGCCAGCGCAGGCTGGTGCGGCGCGCGAGCGCGGGCACGATCGTGATGGCCACCCACGCGGCCATCCCCAGGGCGAGCACCGTGGTGATGCCGGCGAGCCAGATGCGTCCCTGCTGCGCGACGGCGGCGGAAAATAGCGCCACGACGAGAGCCGCCGAAAGCACTAGCATCGCGATGCCAAAATTCTTCCAGCCGGGGCGGTCGCGATTGCGCCACCAGCGCGACGGAGGAAATTCACCCGAGTTCGTGGCGTTCGTAGCGGAGCTCATTTCATTATGGGCGCCCCGGCCGCAGCGCTAGAGAGGAACGCGCGTGGTGTCGAGGATTTCGCGAAGGATAGCCTCGGCTTGTTCGGATTTCTTTTGCGTGGAAACGTAGCGCGAGCTGACCACCACGCGATGCGCGAACACGGGCACGATGAGGCGCTTGAAATCGTCCGGGAGGCAAAAGTCGCGTCCTTCGAGGAAGGCGCGGGCTTGCGCGGCGCGATGGAGCATGACGGCGCCTCGCGGGCTGACGCCGAGCGAAAGTTGCTCGGTCTGGCGCGTGCGATCCACGATTTCGAGCGCGTAGTCGAGCAGGCTGTCGTCAACGCGCACCTGCGAAACGCTCTCCTGCATCGCAATCACTTCGGAAGCGTCCATCACGGGCGCGATCTGGCCCGGCTGCCCGGCGGACGAATGGTTGCGGATGATTTCCTTCTCGCTCGCGCGCGAGGGGTAGCCCATACGAATGCGCATGAGGAACCGGTCGAGCTGGGATTCGGGCAGGGGATACGTGCCGTGGTGCTCGATGGGATTCTGCGTTGCCAACACGAGAAACGGCCTGGGCAGCGGATGGGTGTGGTTGTCGACGGTGATCTGCGATTCGTTCATCGCTTCGAGCAGGGACGATTGCGTTTTCGGCGTCGTGCGGTTGATTTCGTCCGCGACGATGATGTTGGCGAAGATCGGGCCGGGCTTGAACTCGAACTCCTGAGCCACCGGATTGAAGACGCTGATGCCGATGACGTCGCTCGGCAGCATGTCCGAAGTGAACTGGATGCGCTGGAAGGAGCATTGAAACGAGCGCGATAGGGCGTGCGCCAGAGTCGTCTTGCCGACGCCGGGAACGTCCTCGATCAGCAGGTGGCCACGCGCGAGCAGAGCCGTCAGCGCGAGCTGGATAACGTCCTCTTTGCCCTTTACCACGCGCGCGATGGAGCGCTGCAGGTCGGCGAGGCGGGCGCTGGCGTTGCTGGTCGTCACGTTCGTTGCAGTTTGCAATTCGCTGGCCCTTTTGCTACAAGAAGTGAATTCGTGGGCGACTAGCTCAGTGGTTAGAGCGCTCCCCTCACACGGGAGAGGTCCAAGGTTCAAGTCCTTGGTCGCCCACCAACACCGTTCAACTCCCCCACCATTGCTTCAACCATCTGAAAAATAGAGCGGTTACCTGTGTTCAAGAACGACGAATCTTCGGACCAGCGCAACCCGTCAGGAAACAGCGAAAAAGCTAGCTCGATTTTCTCTTGCAGTCCGGCTGACTGATACCACCGAGACAGGTTTTGAAGCCTAATTCCGGTGGTTTCCATCAACTCGTTGAGTGTCGCCCGCTCCTGTTCCAACGTCAACAAACTGTGTTCAAGAAGTTTCGTCTCATCCGTGATGGATTGCTTCATCACGTTGAAGTCTTCCTCTGAAATCTTACCCTGTACGCGAGCGGTGATGGCCTGCTTATTTAATCCCTGTTGCTCAATCAGACGCGCCTTCAACCGGCGCTGTTCGTCTTCCGTCCGCTCCTTGCGATGGCTCCACGTCGCCTTCGCAATCTCCGGGGCGCGCCGTTCGCGATCTGGTCGAGGGCAGCGAAGATGCGCGGCAATGGCTCTGCAATTCCGACGACGCAGAGATAGCGTTTGCATGCGCAGGCTTGTCACGCGAGAAATTCCTAGCCGGGCTGAGCAGGTGTCTGCGGTCGAGTCGCCCAGAGACATTGGCTATAGCGGCGTAGAAACAAAAACGCCCGACGCGGTTGTGAGCCAGCAGTGGCGAGAACGAAGACTCGCGGCAGCGGGTTGTGTCCTAATTTGAAAATCGCCCTTTACACTGCGGCGTTCCAACGTGTCTCGAATTCATTCCAGACACGTTTTGCTTCTTAGCTTTGACCTTCACTTCGATCCGGTGTCCTGCTAATGAGTGTACTTGATAATAAACGCATATTGACTTGCATATACAAGCTGTGCTACTACCTCTGGTGAAGTTAGGCCCCTTCCCGTACTGGCATTGAAATCTCGGTCAAAATGGAGAAGTACATGAGAAACAAGCTGTCAGTGACGGCCCTCGTGGTCTTGCTCGCTCTGTCGCTCCTTCCGACAGGACAGATTGCCAGCGCACAGTCAACCACAACGAAGCAACAACACCAGCCCATCGAGTTGCTTCTGGCTACAACTGCGGCAATGCTCCCCGTGATACAGAACAATTGCAGGACAAAGGAGTGCGCCGACCTGGCTGGCCAAGCTATTACGTTGGTCACGAACGCGCAGCAGGACGACGCAAACGGCATCCTTGTCGGAGACCGGGCCAAGACTTTCCTCCAAAGCCTGCACGATGTTTACGGGCAACTCATCACTTCAATGAAGAACTCGCTCACCCCAGCGGAGCAGCAGCAACTCAAGTCATGCAAAGGCTGCAACCAATCAGGACAGAACAGCGAGGACAATTACGGCGTGCGCCCTGCCGTTTTGACTAAAGACTCGGGGGCGCGGCTGGTGTTGGCGCAGTACAACTCGTGCCAATTGTGCCAACAGGTATATCAGGACGCGGTGGAAATCTGTGCTGCGTACGGGATCGTCTGCCCTCCGTGCGTTGCCATCTGCATATCGGTCGCTACGAGTGAATACATCGCGTGCCTTGAGCAGAACGATTGCACCGCTTAGGACTGCCACGTATTGACGCAACACGATAGGTACGGTACCATTAACCTAGCGTCGTGCACCTTGGGCGCTCGGATCGCCGAAAACGACCTTTGCGCCCAACGTGCAGGGAGGCATCTGATGCTGAAGCGTCCTTGGTTGATTGTCTATAGCGCATTCGGGTACACCCTGTCCGCCATCGCCCTGCCGTGGGCGTTCTCCTTCGCGCGGTTCCATAGTGTCTCGCCCGCCGTGTGGCCAGCAACGAAATTCGGCCTGACCGCTGCGATTGTCTGCCTCATGGGTTTGCAAGTCGCATGCGCCGTCACCGTGCTTGCGTATATGGCGAAGAAGTGGAAGTGGGGCGCGGGGACTTGCGTATCGGCCTCATTCCTGAATCTGATTCCGTGGTTCGTTGCCGCCCGTGTTTTATCTCCCATGTTCGGATTCTGGCGAATCTGGGCTGCTTTGGGAGTCGCAATGGTTTTGGCCATCGCATTTTATGCACGATCCTCCGCCGTCGAACAACGGCCAAACGCGAAGCCAGATGAGAAGAGCCAGCTCAAAGTAGCGTAAAGGCTACGCAAGGTCACGCCAAACCTCGGCTTTTCGCTGGCATCTTCCGAGCGGGGTATGTGAGCGGGCTTGAGGCTCAGAAAGAAACGCGAGGATAGGTGGCTGAGAAAAATCTGGCCACGTCCTAGGCGTTGGCCGCGACGCACTATCTGCGCTTTCTGTTCCCCTGCTCCCAGTTTTCACATCCGACATCTGCTCTCCACTCAAGCAACACTCTGTTGTTCATGTCCATTGCAAAGAATTCGTTTGGGTGTTCGCAGATGAAGTTGGTGGAGATGATCCGGCCCTTAAATGATCCGCTGGGCACTACTTCGTCGGAACCGCACCGTGAGTGCTTGCAGTCGAAGCAGACCTTCTTGTCGGCGTGTTGAAACAGCGGATGTCGAAGGTTCGGCAAGTTAAGGGACCCGATGCGATGGTAGCATTGTCCGTTGACTGATAACAGAGAGCGCCAGACGCCTTCGGATGTCTAGCGTTGTTCATTTTGTGTTTGCTTGTCGTATCATGCTCGCCGGGGAAAACATGCCATCCTACTACCTGAGCTTCAAATGCGACGCGTGCGGAAAAATTGCAGTTGCTCCGATACTGGGAGTCAGTTCCCACAAGCAGGAAGAACTTTTCTCCCCGGATGCTGCATACGAAGCAACGTGCGAGGATAACCACAAGTCCGTTTATTTCGTGAGTCAGCTAGTAAAAGTCCATCGAAAGTTGTCAGCGCTTGAGCGTGCTGGAGAGCCTGAGCTTCTCGATGATGACCGCTTCATAGACATCGAGTGAATGGCAGCAAGAATAAAACATGAAAAGACTTTTGTGGTTTGTCCTGACTGTGGCAACGAAATGTCTGCCCACGCACTGCTGTGCCGAGAATGCTTCAAGCGCGCCGGTGGCGCGTGGGCACCTATCTACCGGGCGGCGCATGATCGTGGTGAATCTTCGCCCCGATCAAGAACCAAGCCCGAAGGGACGACTTCTAGGCGATACACGATCAGGCTGGGGCAGAAACGCTGAAATGACTCGCTAGGATGCCTCGCGCTAGCGCTAGCGCGGCTCAGGACGAAGCGCAGCCCTCCGGGTGAGGGTCTAGCCTAGTTGATCGTTGTTCCGAAGCGTTTGATGAACGCTGTGACAGCCCTTATCTGTTCAAGCAATGTACTGGATGGCCCACCATGCCCCGCTTTGATTCTCCCATGGTGCAGATGGCTGCCTCCAATGCGATTTCGCATGGATGTGCTCAAGTCTTCCACGCCGAGCGTGTAACGCGTAGGATGTGAGCTTGGGCGGAATCGCATGATCGATCCTCTAATCAATCAGATACTCCGTTTCCTCAGGGCTTTCTCGCTGGGCGCGTGGATCGGCGCGATCGTCTTTTTCGCCGGAATCGTGACGCAGGGCGCCTTCGAAGTGCTGCCGACGCAGGACCTTGCGGGCCAGTTGGTGGGCTTCACGCTGACCGGCCTGCATCTGATGGGTCTGATTGCGGCGATCGTCTTCATCCTGGCGTCGATCGGCATGCGGCGGTCGCTGAGGGCGTTCGTCGAGCCCGCTGTGATCGCCGTGATACTCATGGCGATTCTCACCGTGGCGTCGCAGTTCTACGTTATCCCGCGCATGAACGTATTGCGCGACCAGATGGGTTCGGTGCAGGCGACCCCGGCGAACGACCCGCGCCGCGCGGCGTTCGACAAGCTGCACGGCGTTTCGGTCGATCTGGAAGGGGGAGTCCTCCTGCTGGGCATCATCTCGCTGTTCCTCGCGACGCGGAAATCGGGGGCGTACAGCTTGGACACAGAAGATACGCCGAAAGCAGGGGCAGCCGCTCGCTAGCTCACGGGCGGGCGCGCTTCACGACGCGTTTTTTCCCAGTAACGCGCTTCGACACGACAATCCTCTTCCCACCAGCTCGCTTCTTCGGCTTCGCCTTCGTGATTTTGCGCGCGGCAGGCCCGGCGAGCTCGACGGCACGCCACATGTACCAGCTTGCGACGCTGCGATAGGGACGCCAGCGCTCGCCAAACTTCAACAGATCTTTCGGTTTGGGAATGGCCCGCTTGCGATAGGTCAACGCCCAGCCTTTCTGCACGCCGTAATCGTGGATCGGCAGCACGTCCGGGCGCCCGAGGCGGAAGATCAGGAACATCTCGACGGTCCACGCGCCGATGCCGCGCACGGAAATCAGGCGATCGACGAGATCCTGGTCCGACATAGCGGCGGCTTCCTCAAGCGTGGGAACGACGCCCTCGATCGTCTTTCGGGCGAGATCGCGCACCGCCGCGATTTTTGCGTGCGAGAGGCCGGCCTTGCGCAGCTTTCGCGTCGAAAGGCGCAGAAGCTCCTCCGGAGTGGGGCACACGCCGTTTGCGCCGAGCGCGCGAATCCGCGAGAAAATCACCTGCGCGGCCTTGCCCGCGATGCTCTGGTAAACGATCGCCTCGAGCAGCGATTCGTACACGCTGTCGCACTCGTCAAGCTTGAAGCGGAAGCCGCCCACACGCTCGATGAGCTGGGCGAGCGACTTATCGAGCCGCGAGAGATGCGCGTGCGCCTCGACGTGATCGAACGGGAGAGAAACTATGCCGGTGTCCGCATTCATGGTGGACGAAAGCATAGCGCGGGCAGAACGTAGTGGCCAGCGGGGAGTGACGCGATCCGAGCGGCGATCTCATCGCCAGCGGGAGGATTAAAGCGCGCGCCCGAGAAACGCGCGCCCGGGCTCAGTGTGCCGGGGGCTGCGCTGCGGGTGGCGGGTCGTTTGACTGATTCTGTTGACTAGGCGGGCCGTTCATCTTTCTCATCCACATCTGCCGCCCGTCGGAGTGGACGGCGCGGATGAGCGTGCTGCCGTCGGCATTCTTTTCGACCGAATAAAGATCCGGTCCATTTGCGGTAGGCACGGCCTGGACGATTTGCTTCGCCGTGTAACCGGGAATCTTGGGCTCCCTCCAGAGAACCGCGCCCATAGGTAGTTTGTCGCGATAGACTCTGATCTGCGCTTCCGATGTTTCCCCGGCCACTTCGGCTCTCAGGGTGACGGTGCCGTCCTCCCTGGCCACGATCGTCGGTGCAGGACCTCCCACAAGAACGGCGACGTCCGAATTGCTGAGGGACCAGGTGGCCCTCGAGGTCACGTTCCGGCCGGAGATGTCGAAGAGCGTAAAGGACTGCTGTCCGTTCACCAGCATTCCGACTTCGGCCGGAGAAACAAACAAGGTCGGCTGCTGTTCAGGCGGCGAAGAATCTTCGTCATGGCCGGCGTCGCCATTTTCGAGCCGCCGCTCGTCTTCTTCGAATTTGCGTTTCCGCTCGGCAGCTTGGGCCGCCGATGCTTGCACAGTCGAAGGTGCTACGGCCGGCGGCTGAGCGGGCGAAGCAGACTGCGCGTCGGCAATCGTAGTCACCAAGGCGAAGACGAGCGCCACGATGAGCGCATGGGCGAGCGCGCCACACCAGCGAGACCGCGAAGGTGGAAGGGAGCGAGACAACGGAATTCCTCCCGCGCTTCATTCTCTCAAAAAGCCGGGAGCGGAGTGTTTAAGCGGTCGGCGACGTGTCGAAGTAAATAATATGAAAGTACGACGATCGGGCCGCGGCTCGAAACGCGGACGCCACGCGCGGCCGCAGGGCGATCCCGGAATTCGCGCGCCCGCTTCGCCGCGAATGAATATCCCACGACGTGGGGGTTCTCCGACGTAAAGCCATTCCGCGGCGCGGCTCTATGCAGCTACAATTGGCCGATGCCTTCCCAGGATCCCGAAGCTCGCAAGAGAAGTGCGTCCTCGCTGGGACAAGTGTCGATGGCGATGGAGTTGCCCATCGTCATGGTGGTGTGGGTGATCGCAGCGGGCGGAGCCGGCTACTTCCTCGATCGATGGCTGCACACCTCGCCGCTTTTCACGCTACTAGGCGGCGCGCTGGGCTTCGGCGCCGGGATGTGGGACCTGGTCCGCCGGCTATCACGAGACAGGCAGGGGAGCGGTCGTGGGGGATGAAGCGTACTATGCGGCGGCGGAGAAACGGATCGAGTATGTCACGCTGGGACTTGGCGGGGCGGGCGCGATCTGCGCGGCCGTGATGTGGAGCCCGCGCGCGGCCGCTGGAGTGGCGGCGGGAGCCGTGCTCGCGTGGCTGAATTACCGCTGGCTGAAGCTTGGAGTCGGCGCGCTGGCCGGGCTATCGAAGGCGCAGGCGGGCGCGGAAAAAGTGCGCGTTCCGACGAGCGTGTACTTCAAATTCATGGGGCGCTACGTTTTGCTGATCCTCGGGGCCTATGTTATCCTTACTCGATTAAGCGTGCCTGTCGTGAGCCTTCTGGCGGGGTTTGGCGCGGTGGTGGTGGCCGTTCTCGCCGAGGTGGTCGCGCAACTGTTTCGAATTCCACATACGAATTCCTGATCGGGACGAATGGAAAAGCCAATCTGGGTGACTGTGATCGTGAACCGCCTGCTGGGGAAGCCGGCGGGTGCGTTGCTCGCGGCGCTGCATATCACGCCGGCGAATCCCGCCTATCCGATACCGAACCACGTGTCGATGGAAATTCTGGTGCTGGTGATCGCCGTGATTTTCTTCCTGTGGCTCAAGGCGACGATGTCGGTGGACCGGCCGGGCGCCGTGCAGCAGGTGATGGAGATGATCCTGACGAATCCGATGGGCGTCGGGATCAAGGATTTGATCAAGGACAATATCCCGCACGGCGGCGACCAGTACCTGCCGATGATCGGGACGATCGGCATCTTCATCCTGCTCTGCAACCTGATCAATATCATTCCGACGCTGGATGCGCCGACGGCGACCGTAACGGTGCCGCTGGGCTGCGCGATCATCGTGTTCGTCTATTACAACCTCGTGGGGTTGATGAAACATGGCCCGCTCGGGCACGCGAAACACTTCTTGGGCCCCATCCTACCAATGGCGCCGCTGATGTTTCCGATCGAGGTTTTCAGCCACCTCTTCCGGCTGCTCTCGCTGACCGTCCGGCTTTGGGTGAACATGCTGGTAAGCGAGATGCTGTACGTGATTTTCCTGGGGATGATGCTGGAGATCTATATTTTCGTCGGCAAATTCGGCGCGGTGGGGTACGCATCGGCGATTCTGCCGCTGGGCATTCCGTTGATCTTCATTCTTTTGCATTTTTTCGTGGCGATTTTGCAGGCGTTCGTGTTCACGATTCTGCCGATTATTTACGTGGCGGGCGTGGCAGGGGACGAACACTAGGAAGAACGAAGGAAATACGAAACGCAAAATTCGGATTTCAGATTTGAAATTTCAGATTGAATTCGAGCCCGAAAAAGCCGGCGACACGCCGGCGCTACCAAAGAGATTATTCGGCATCAAGGCTGCTGCAGCGTGAGGCGTCCGTCCCCCAGGGCGGAACGCAACCACCAACTGGCGGCAAATTCATAACGAGGAGAGCACCATGAAGAGATGGGCGTTGTTTCTGCTGGCGGTAATGGCGGTCGTTTTGCTGGCACCGGCGGCATTCGCGCAGGGCGGCGGCGAGGCGGCGGGCTCGGCAACAAACTGGGTGGCGCTGGCCGCGGGTTTCTCGATGGCCATCGCTTCGGCGGGCGGCGCAATCGGGCAGGGTATGGCCACGGCGCACGCTTGCGAAGGACTGGCACGCAATCCGGGAGCCGAAGCAGCGATTCGCTTCGCGCTGATTCTGGGTCTCGTGCTGATCGAGTCGATGGCGCTCTATACGTTTGCCATCATCTTCCTGAAGGTGAAGTAGGCGCGAACGACATTTCGTTCGACGACGTTCGGCTTCGACAACATGGCCCGGGGACGCGAGTCTCCGGGCCTTTGTTTTTGCGGCGAGGCCTCGCGTAAGGTAGAGGTTCCGACCGGAGGACTGCCATGACGACGAGTGCGGCGGGGTTGGAGATCATGCGGGTGGGGCAGGTGGCGATCAACGCGTACGATGTGGTGCGGGCGACCGCGTTCTATCGCGACGTGCTCGGGCTGAAGTTCCTGTTCGCGGCCGGAGAGTTGGCGTTCTTCGAATGCGGCGGCCTGCGGCTGATGCTCGACAAGCCCGAGGATCCCGAGTTCGTTCATCGGAGCTCGATTCTCTATTTTTCGGTGGCGGATATTCGGGCCTCGCACGCGAAGCTCGTCGAGGCGGGCGTGAAGATCGTGGCCGAGCCGCGGCTCGTTGCCGCGATGCCGGATCATGATTTATGGATGAGTTTCTTTCGCGACACCGAGGAAAACGTGATGGCGTTGATGAGCGAAGTAAGGCGGCAGGAATAGATCAGAAATCTGAAAATCGAGACCGTGAGAATTTCGAATTCCGGCGGACGTCAATCGCGCGGCGCTAATGGAGCGGTAGGGAATCGGCGGCCGTTTTAGCCAACGCCACGACCTGTCCGGGGAACAGCCCGAGATACAGCGTGCCCGCCGCGGCCAGAAATAGCGCGACGGTCAGGGCCGGGGCCACTCGCGTCGGCGTGTATTCGCGCGACGGCTCCCAGAAATACATCGCCACAATTACCCGCAGGTAGTAGTAGGCCCCGATCACGCTGTTGATTGCGGCGATCACCACGAGCCACACGACCGCCCCGCCAAACGCCGACGCCTTATGCGAATCGAGGGCCACCTGGAAGGCGAAGAACTTCCCGAGGAAACCGCCGGTGGCCGGCAAGCCGAGCAGGGAAAGAAGGAACAGCGAGAAACATGCGGCGAGCACCGGCTGCTGCTGTCCGAGCCCCGCGTAGTCTCGAATCGAGAGGTGCTGCTCGTCCTGCTGTCCGAGATGCGCGAGAACCAGGAAGGCGCCGATCTTCATGAACACGTACGCGGCGAGATAGAAGAGCACGGCCGCGATGCCGAGATCGGTGGAGGCGGCGAACGCAACGAGAATATAGCCGGCATGCGCGATCGATGAGTAGGCCAGCATGCGCTTCACGTTGGTCTGGACGAGCGCCGCGAGATTCCCGATGCACATCGTGAGCACGGCTGAAATCCAGATCATCCAGAACCACGTGCCGCCGGCTGGGCCGAAGGCGATGTAGAAGATGCGCAGCATCACCGCGAAGGTGGCCGCTTTGGGCGCGGAAGCGAGCAGCGCGGTGACCGGCGTGGGCGCGCCTTCGTAAACGTCGGGCGCGTAGATCTGGAACGGCGCGGCCACCACTTTGAAGCCGAGCCCGACGAACATCAGCCCGATGCCCAGAATCGCGAGCGCCGGAAGCGCGTGGCCGGAGGACTGCAGGCCGCCGAGGAAGTCCTGAATCTGGTCGATGCGAGTGCTGCCGGTGGCGCCGTACGTCATGGCGATGCCGTAGAGGAAAAAGGCGGTCGCAAACGAGCCGAGCAGGAAGTATTTCATCGCGGCTTCGTTGGACGGCAATGCGCGGCGGCGGAAGCCTGCGAGAACGTAGCTTGCGATCGAGCTGATTTCGAGGCCGACGAACGCGGTGACGAGCTCGTTGGCGCCCGCCAGGATGCCCATTCCGGCCGTGGCGAAGAGCACCAGAGCGTAGAATTCGCCGCGCTGGATGCCTTGTTCGTCGAGGTAGTCCATCGAACCGAGGATGGCGATGGCCGCGGCGGCGATCACCACGACGTGCACGAAGATGCTGAAGGCGTCCGCGCTGATCAGGTTGCTGTAGGCCATCCCCATGTGGTGCGCCGGGACGTAAACCCCGGCGAGCGCGGCGAGCGCCCCGGCGAATCCGATCCAGCCGAGCACCCGCTGCCGCGCCCGGGCGATGAACGGATCGATCGCCATGACCAAAAGCCCAAACGCGCACAACACGATTTCCGGGAAGAGACGCGCGAAGTTCGCCATTTGATCTTGCGAAAGCATTACTGCCCCACCTGCCTTCCTGCGGGCGCCGCGGAAGCGGCGGCCGGGCCGGCGTCGCTCACCCGGCGAACCGCGGCATGCGGGCTGGGGCAGCAGAGCGCGGGCGAATGGCGCAGCGATGCGTCGCGCGGACCATTCGTCTGCTCGAGGATGTTATCGACCGAAGCGGCCATGCGCTTCGTGAAGAGCGGGGAAGCGATGCCCATGAAAAGAATCGCGAGCGCCATGGTGACGAGAATCACGCGCTCGCGACGGGATGCGTCGGGCAGAGTGCGATTCTTCTCGACGGTGACGTCTCCGAAAGCCACTCGTTGATAGGCCCATAAAAGATAAATGGCCGAAAGCACCGCGCCGCTCGTGGCCCAGGAAGCCCACTGATGGTGTCCCTGCGCGAAGGTGCCGATGAGGATCAGGAATTCCCCGATGAAGCCGTTCAGCGGCGGCAGGGCGAGCGACGACAGTGCGACGAACAAAAAGAAAGACATCAGCACAGGCATAGGCGTAGCCAAGCCACCGAATTCCTTGATTTCGTGCGTGTGGCGCCGGTCGTAGAGCATGCCGACTCCGAGGAAGAGCGCGCCGGTGGAAACGCCGTGATTGAGCATCTGATAGATCGCACCCTGGATTGCCGTGGTGTTGAAGGCGAAGATGCCGAGGACGACGAAGCCCAGGTGGCTGACCGAGGTGTAGGCAACGAGGCGCTTCAAGTCATGCTGCACGGTGGCGACCAGAGCGCCGTACACGATCCCGATGATCGCGAGAATGGCGATCGGTGTGGCCATTTGGTGAGCCGCTTCAGGAAACAGCGGCAGGCAGAAACGCAGGATTCCGTAGGTGCCGAGCTTCAGCATCACGCCCGCCAGGATCACAGAGCCGGCCGTGGGCGCTTCGGTATGCGCGTCGGGCAGCCACGTGTGCAGCGGGAAGAGCGGCACCTTGATCGCGAAGGCCAGGAAAAACGCGCCGAAGAGCAGCAGTTCCGTGTTGTGCGGGAATTGCAGCTGGCCGGATTGCATGAGGCTGAAGATATCCGGCAGATCGAAGGTGTTGGCCTCGTTGTAGAGCCACAGGATCGCCACCAGCATCAGAATCGACCCGAACATCGTGTACAGAATGAATTTCACGGCGGCGTAGATGCGGCGGTCGTGTCCCCACATCCCGATCATGAAATACATCGGGATCAGCGTGAGTTCCCAGAAAAGGAAGAAGAGGAACAGATCGAGCGAGACGAAGACCCCGATCATGGCGGTCTCGATCACGAGCAGGGAGATGAAGAAGCCCTTCACGTTTTCATGGATCGATTCCCAGGAGCACAGAACGGCTATCGGCGTAAGGAACGTCGTCAGGAGAACGAGGAAGAGGCTGATGCCGTCCACGCCGATGTGATAGTGGATGGCCTGCCCGATCCATTCGTATTTTTCCTGCATCTGGAAAGCGGCGTCGCCCATGTCGAAACCGCGGAGCAGGAGCAGCGAGACCAGGAATTCGGCGATCGACGCCGCAAGCGCCAGGCGGCGAATCCATTTGTGGTCGTCCGAACGCAGCACGAGCAGCGCCGCGACGCTGAAGAGCGGCAGAAACGTGATGACCGTCAGAAGATGAGGTTGTGTACCCACGCTAGCGCATCCCCAGAACCAGCAGCAGCAAGAATGTAAAGCACACGGCGCCGACGACCACCCACGCTGCATAGCTGCGCGTGTTGCCGGACTGCAACTTCCGCAACTCGCCGCCCGATTCGCGCGCGACCTTCGCCACGCCATTCACGGTGCCGTCGATCACACCTTCGTCGACGACGTGCCAAAGGAAATGGGTCGAAATCCAGAGGAGCGGGCGAACGATCAGCGCCCCGTAAATTTCGTCCACGTAGTACTTGTGGAAGATCAGCGTGTAGAGGGGCTTCATGCTGGTCGCGAGTCGCTTCGGCGTCTCCGGACTCTTGATGTAGAACCACCACGCCACAAGCAGGCCGAGAACCCCGACGATCACAGGCCAGCCGGTGAGCGCGTGGAACAGCGCCACTCCAGGGCTCGCAGCGGATTCGGAAACCGCGGCAGCGGACTCCGTCGCCGCCGGCGCGTACGTCGTAAACACGGGTTCGAGGAACTTCGCGAAGTAATCGGTTCCACCGATGAGGTGCGGCGCAGCGACCCAACCGCCGAAGATAGAAAGAAATGCCAGGATCATCAGAGGGACCGTCATATTCTTCGGCGATTCGTGAACGTGCACGTGGTGCTCGTCGTAGCGAGGACCGCCGAAGAACGTGAGGAAGATGAGGCGGAACATGTAGAAGGATGTGAGCGCCGCGCCTACGACGCCGAGTAGCCAAAGAACGAGGTTCGCGTGGGGGCCGGACTGCGCCGCTTCCAGGATTTCATCCTTGCTGAAGAAGCCGGCGAAGCCGGGAATTCCCGCGATCGCCAGCGTGGCGATGAGCATCGTCCAATAGGTGATGGGGATCTGCTTGCGCAGGCCGCCCATCTTCATCATGTCCTGTTCGCCGCCCATGGCGTGGATCACGCTGCCCGCGCAGAGGAAGAGCAAGCCCTTGAAGAAAGCGTGCGTCATCAGATGGAAGACGCCGGCGGCGTAGGCGCCCACGCCGCAGCCGAGGAACATATAACCGAGCTGGGAAACCGTGGAGTACGCCAGGACTTTCTTGATGTCCGTCTGCATCAGGCCGATCGTGGCCGCATAGAACGCGGTAAGCGCGCCGACGATCGCCACGACCAGCATCGCGATCGGCGCTCGCGAGAACAGCGGATTCATCCGCGCCACCATGTACACGCCCGCGGTGACCATCGTCGCCGCGTGAATCAGCGCGCTCACCGGCGTCGGGCCCTCCATCGCGTCGGGCAGCCACACGTAGAGCGGCAACTGCGCCGACTTGCCGACCGCACCCGTGAAGAGCAGCAGGCAGATCGTGGTGAGCACGCCCACCGAAACCGGGTTCGTCGAGACGCTCTGGAAGATCGGGATGAAATCGACGGATTTGAACGTGGCGAAGACGAACAGGATGCCGATCGTGAAGCCAAGATCGCCGATGCGCGTCGTGATGAAGGCCTTCTTGCCGGCGTCCGCCGCGGACTTCTTCAGGAACCAGAACCCGATCAGCAGGTAGCTGCACAGGCCCACGCCTTCCCATCCGACGAACATCACGATGAGGTTTGCCGCCAGCACCAGCGTGAGCATGAAGAACATGAACAAGTTGAGGTAGCAGAAAAAGCGATAGTAGCCGCCCTCGTGCGCCATGTAGCCCGTCGAATAAATATGGATCAGCATGCCCACGAACGACACGACGAGCAGCATGATCACCGTCAGCTGATCGACCTGCAGCGAAAAGTCCACCCGGAACGGTCCCGCGAGCATCCAGGTGAAGTAGTCGCCGACGTAGGGAATCTGGCTCGGGCCGAGGTGCGAGAACTCGCGAACGAGTTCGGCCACGGCCAGGAAAGTGAGCGAGACGGCGCCGATGGCCACCGAATTGACCGTCGTCTGCGCCCAGCGCTTGCCCAGCAAGCCGTTGATCGCCGAACCGGCGAGCGGCAGCGCCAGAATGATCCAGAGATGGCTGAGTATCGGCATCAGAACTTGAGCAAATCCACGCGTTCCACGTTGAGAGACTCACGGTTGCGCCGCAGCATGATCACGATCGCCAGGCCGACCGCAGCTTCCGCGGCCGCCACCACAATCACGAAAAAGACGTCCACCAGGCCGTCGAACTTGTTGTAGGCCCGCGCGAAGGCCACGAACGCCAGGTTCACCGCGTTGAGCATCAGCTCGACCGACATGAACACGGTGATGACGTTGCGCTTGAACACGAACGCCACCACGCCGAGACCGAAGAGCACCGCGCTCAGCAAAAGATAGTAGGAGATCGGGACTGTCACTCTTCTTTCCTCGCTAGAACCAGCGCCCCCAGGATCGCGATCAGAATCAGGATCGAGGTCGCTTCGAACGGCAACAGATACGACCGGAAAAGGAGCTTCGACAGCTCCACCGTCGAAAATGCCGTGACGGGCTGCGAGCCGTTCGCAACACCCGCACCCACGGACGAGTGGAACATCCAATGCGCCGCCTCGAGCAGCAGCGCGAACGCCGCGACCAGCCCCACGTAGGCGAACTTGCTGAAATTCGTGCGCTCTTCGAGTCCCATGTTCAGGAGCATGATCACAAAGACGAACAACACCATGATCGCCCCCGCGTACACGATGATCTGCACCGCGGCAATGAATTCCGCGCCGAGAAGCAGATACAGGACCGCGAGAGCCACCATGACCAGAACGAGCGCCAGCGCGCTGTGAATCGGCTCGCGCGCGAGGATCACCATCACCGCGCCCGCCACCGCCAGCAGCGCGAAGAACAGGAATACGATCAGCGGCAGGCTCATCCCGGCCCCTTCATCATGAAGTACAGCATGACGACGCTGGTCGCCACCAGGTTCGCCAGCGAGACCGGCAGCAGCAGCTTCCAGCCGAACGACATGAGCTGATCGTAACGGAAGCGCGGAAGCGTGCCTCGCATCCAGATGTAGAAGAAAAGAATCGCCACGATTTTCGTCACGAACCAGAAAATCCCCTGGATCGCCGTATTCACCGTCGCCACCCAAACGGGCGCGCTCGCGCTCAACGAGGCAATCGCCGGAGCCAGACAGACGACCGCGCCACCGAGGCAGAGCAGCGTCACCACCGCGAACTGCAATCGCGCGATGCCGCGCATGGCGATCGCCGTGTCGACCGCGCAGTAGAGGCCCAGCGCCAGCAGTCCGGCGCCGGGAATGAAAAGCTGCCAGGTCCACGAATCCGGGAAGGGCGAGAGCCAGCCGCCGAGGAAGAGAATCGTCGCGAGGCACGAAACCGTGATCATGTTCGCGTATTCCGCCATGAAGAACATGGCGAACTTGAAGCTCGAATATTCGGTGTGGAATCCGGCAACGAGCTCCGTTTCCGCTTCGGGCAAATCGAAGGGAATGCGGTTCGTTTCGGCGATGGCGGCGGTGAGGTAACACAAGAATCCCACAATTTGCGGGACGATGTGCCAGCGCGGAATGAAATGCAGATAGTACCCGGACTGCCCCTCGATGATTCCGTTGAAGTCGAGAGTTCCCGCGAGCAGCAGCACGCCCACCACCGAGATCGTGAGCGACACTTCATAGCTGATCATCTGCGCGGAGCTGCGCAGGCCGCCCATCAGCGGATATTTGCTGTTGGACGACCAACCCGCCAGAGCGACGCCGTAAACGCCCATCGACGTGACGGCGAACAGAAAAATCAGCCCAATATCGATATTCGAGACCACGAACAGCGGCTGCCCGAGCAGCGTGACGCTGGGAGGCCCGAACGGAATCAGCGCAATCGCCGTGAGCGCCAGCGAAAGCGCGAGAAACGGCGCCAGCGTGTAGACCAGACGGTCCGAGACCGGCGGCGTAACGTCTTCCTTGAAAAGGAACTTTAGCCCGTCCGCCAGCGGCTGCAACAGCCCATGCGCGCCCACGTAATAAGGACCCCAGCGTGCCTGGATGTGTGCGATGACCTTGCGTTCGAGCCAGGTCAGATACGCCAAGGCCGTCATCACAACGAACAGCAGGACGGCGATCTTGACTATCGATACCACCAGGACTGGGTGCTGGGAGATGAACTCCACGGTGTCTCTTTTGCCTCGTTCGTCGAAGTGAGCCTGGAACAGTAGCGGCCCAGGGTGCCGCTCGTAAAGAGATAATCGTGTGAAGAGAAAACCGCGCCCGGTGGCACGTCGTAAGACGATTCCACGGATTTGCAACTTGGCGTTGCCAATTCAGAGCCGCCCGCAAGCAACGATGGCTGCGAAAGATTGTAACCGGGGACATTCTGCCGGATTTCCTCGAAGGCCGCTTCGGGTGTGCGCAGCCGGATCGGCGTGCCGAGCCCGAGCATGCCCAGCTGATGCGAAAGAATGCGCAACAGGTCGAAATCGCTGCGCGGGCCTTGCGGATCGATTGACCGGTGCGTCAACTGCACCTCGCCCGCGGTGTTGGTGAGCGTGCCATCCTTTTCGTACGTGGACACAGCCGGCAAAACGACGTCTGCGCGCATCGCGGTTTCCGTAAGGAACATGTCCTGCACCACGAGCAATTCGAGCCCGGCAATCGGGTCAGGCACCGAAGCCGCGAACGTCTTGAAGGGATTTGCCCCGACGACGTAGAGCGCCTTGATCGTGCCGGATAGGGACGCGTCGACGATCGCGCGCGCCGGAAGTCCCGGCTCGGGCGCGATCGCGCCGCCCCATAGTCGCTCCCAGCGGCTGCGCTCGGAGGAGTCGGTGAGAGGCGCGTAACCGGGCAGACGGTCGGGTAGAAGGCCCATATCCGCCGCGCCACGCGAATTCGAATAGTCGCCGAGAGCCATGAATTTCGTCTTGCCGCCAAAGCGAGCGCCGAGTGAAACCAGGTCGCGAATCGCCGCGCCTTGGATGTCCGCGCCGAAGAGAATCACGACGTCGCGTTCGGCCTCGAGCGCCGCCTTGAGCTGCACCAGGCCTTCGGTGGTCTTGGCGTCGAATTGGCCGCGCTCGGTGGCGAGCCAGCGAACGGCGGCCGCCTCCGCGCCCGCGGCAACCTCCACCGCAACCTGCGCCTGGCGATGAATCTTGCTCGGGCGGCTGTCGACGGCGTAGAGCTTCAGCCCGTGGTGGCGGACGCCGGTGCGAATCTGCCACGCGACCAGCGGGTTCTGCTGCGTCACGTCGTTGGCGACGAGCAGCACCGCCGGAGCGTTGTAGATGTCCGTCATCGTCGCGAGGGCGCCCTTCGCGTTCGGACCGAGCGCCGCGGCCAGGCCGGCGTAGTCCGCCGTGCGGTGATGATCCACATGGTTCGTGCCGAGCGTCACCCGCGCGAAGCGGTTCAGCAGGTAGTTTTCTTCGTTGGTGGTGTGATTCGATCCAATCACCCCGATCGACGAAGGCCCGTGCACCGCATGCGCCTGTTTCAGGCGCCGCGCCACTTCCTCGAGGGCGTCTTCCCAGCTCGCGGGCTCAAGCGAACCGTTGCGCCGGATCAGCGGCTGGCGGACGCGCTCGGGATTCGAGGTGAAATCGAAGCCGAAGCGTCCCTTGGCGCACAGGAATTCGCCGTTGAAGCCGGAGTGGTCGCGATTATTGGCGCGCAGGATTTCGTTGTTGCGCACGCTGAGCGTGGTCTTGCAGCCGTTGGAGCAGTGCCCGCACGGCTCGCCGACGTAGGTCATCTCCCACGGGCGCGTCTGGTAGCGGTAGGTGCCGCTCGTGAGCGCGCCGACGGGGCAGATGTCGATGCACATGCCGCACTCTTCGCAGGCTAGTTCGCCCGACTGATTCGGCAGAATCACGGAATTCACGCCGCGCGCGCCCACGCCGAGCGCCTTTACGTCCATGCCCTCGTCGCAAATGCGCACGCACCGGAAGCAGAGAATGCAGCGCGGCGCATCGTAATAAACCAGCGGGGACCATTTTTCTTCCGGCGTGTGGAGCTTTTCCTCGACGAAGCGCGTCTTGTCGAGCCCGTAGCGGAAAGTCATGTCCTGCAATTCGCACTCGCCGCCTTTGTCGCAAACCGGACAATCGAGCGGGTGATTCGAAAGCAGGAACTCGATCATGTTCTTGCGGGCGGCGTGAACCTGGTCGGTCGAGGTCTTCACCACCATGCCGTCCGTGGCGACCAGCGTGCACGCCGTCTGCAGCTTCGGCATTTTCTCGACTTCCACCAGGCACATCCGGCACGCGGCCTGCAGCGCCAACCCCGGGTAGTAGCAGAACGAGGGAACTTCGATTCCTTGCGCTTTTGCGGCTTCGATGACGAGCGTGCCGGCGGTCGTGGTGACCTGCCGTCCGTCGATTGTGAAGGCGATCTGTTTTTGTTCCGCCATAGCTTGAAAGTCCGAAAAATCGAAATTCGAAATCTGAAGTTTCGGATTCGAAATTTCAAATTTGAAATTTCAGATCCAAAACCCGCCAGTTGCAAAAACGTTCGAGCGATGCTCGCAGCCACGAAGCGCTGCCGGGCTAAAGCGCCCGGCGCTACGTTTGAACCTGAAACCTTCCTACTGCGCGGCCGCGAGAACGTCGGCCGGCTTGTACGCGCACTTCCCCTGCAGATGATCCTCGAACTCGCTGCGCCATTTCTTCACGATGCTGATCGTCGGCAGCGCCGCCGCGTCGCCCAGCGCGCAGAACGTGCGGCCCAGCATATTCTTCGAGAGCTCGTCGATGAGCGAAATATCTTCTTCGCGGCCGCCGCCGTCATGGAAGCGGTCGAGCATCTTGCGCAGCCACGCCGTGCCCTCGCGGCATGGAATGCACCAGCCGCACGATTCGTGCGCGTAAAAATGCATGATTCGCCGCGCCACATCGACCATGCAAGTGTCTTCGTCCATCACCACGGTGCCGCCTGAGCCGAGCATCGAGCCGATTTTCGCCACCGAATCGTAGTCCATCGGGACGTCGATTTCATCCGCCGAGAGCAGCGGGCAGGAGCTTCCGCCCGGAATCACCGCTTTGAGCTTCTTGCCGTCGCGCATCCCGCCGGCGACCTCTTCGATCAGCCTGCGCAGCGGGAATCCCAGGGGCAGTTCGTAGATGCCCGGTTTGTTCACGTGTCCCGAGATCGAATAGAGCCGCGTGCCCCCGTTCTTCGGAACGCCCAGCCCCGCGTACCATTCGCCGCCGCCGTTTATGACGGCCGGAACGGTGCTGAGAGTTTCCACGTTGTTGATAATCGTGGGGCACCCGTACAGGCCGACCACCGCGGGGAAGGGAGGTTTGATGCGCGGATAACCGCGTTTCCCTTCGAGCGACTCCATTAAAGCCGATTCCTCGCCGCATTCGTAGGCGCCCGCGCCCGTGTGCGTGAAGATCTCGAAATCGAAGCCGGTTCCCATTATGTTTTTGCCGACGAACCCCTTGGCGCGCGCCTCGTCGAGCGCGGCGTCCACGATTCCGATCAGATAGCGATACTCGCCGCGGATGTAAATGTAGCCCTGGTTCGAGCCGATCGCGCGCCCGGCGATCACCGTGCCTTCGATCAGTTGGTGCGGGTCGAGCTCGAGCAGCGGCCGGTCCTTCGAGGTGCCGGGCTCGCTCTCGTCGGCGTTGCACAGCACGTATTTCGGCTTCGTTGAATCCTTCGGAACGAAGCTCCATTTCATTCCCGTCGGGAAGCCGGCACCGCCGCGGCCACGCAGGGCCGATTTCTTCACTTCGTCGATGATCGATTCCGGAGTCATCTGCTTGAGCGCTTTTTCCAGCGCCTTGTAGCCGCCGTTCTGCAGATACGTGTCGATCTTCGTGGAATTCGGAATTCCGAAGCGCTTGGTGATCACCACGACTTCGGCAGGATCGCGCGGGTGCAACGCGCCGGAAATCACCGGGACGGGTTTCGGCACACGTCCCACCTCAAGCTGCTCGAGGATCGCGTCCGCTTTGGCGGCGTCGAGATTCTCGTGAAAATCGTAGTTCACCTGCAGCGCGGGCGCGCCGGTGCAGGCTCCCATGCATTCGACCTCTTCGAGCGAAAACGTGCCGCTTGGCGAAACTTCCTTATTGCCGATGCCGAGTCGCTTTTGGACGTGTTCGTAAAGTTCCTTGCCGCCACGCAGCATGCAGGAAATGTTGGTGCAGACCTGAATGTGATAGCGGCCCATCGGCTTGCGATGGAGCATCGAGTAATAGGCCAGCGTCTCGGTGACTTGCGACATGTTCAGGCCGAGCCTGGTGGCGATTTCTTCGAGGATTTCGTCGCCCAGGTGCCCGAGCTCGTCTTGCGCGTAGAGCATCATCGGGATCAGCGCCGAGCGCTTGACCGGATAGCGCGCGACGAGCTGATTGAATTTGGCGTCGAGTTCCGGTGAAAGTTGCAAAGTCGATCCTCGGATCGAAATTCGAAATGCGCAATTCCAAAAGCCGCCGGGTTAAATCCCCGCGTTACGTTCAAACCCAACCCTCACGGCAAACCCGGCCGTGAGCTACATGAAAGCTTCCTAGCGGTCCACTTCACCCAAAACGATGTCGGTTGTGCCGATGCAGGCCACCGCGTCCGCGATCAATCGTCCGACGCAGAGATTCGGCAGCGCCTGCAGATTGACGAACGACGGCGTGCGAAACTTCACGCGGTACGGCTTCGCCGAGCCGTCGCTGGCCATGAAAACTCCGAGTTCGCCGCGCGGCGATTCGATCGTCTGATAGACCTCGCCAGGGGGCGGCGCAAAGCCTTCCGTGAAAATCTTGAAATGATAGATCAGACCTTCGATCGAGGTTTTCATCTCCTCGCGCGAAGGTGGGATCACGCCTTGCACCTCGGCGCGGAACGGGCCCTCGGACGGAATCTTGTTCATGGCCTGGCGCACGATCTTGACGCTCTCGCGAATTTCAGCGACGCGCACCTGGTATCGCGCGTAGCAGTCGCCCGCGGTCTGCGTGGGAACGTTGAATTCGAATTCGTCGTATCGCGAGTAGGGAAACGCGCGGCGGATGTCGTAAGCGACGCCGCTGCCGCGAAGAAGCGGGCCCGAGGCGCCCATGGCGATCGCGTCGGCGGCGCTGAGAATGCCCACGCCCTGCGTCCGCGCCAGCCAGATGCGATTCTTGGTGAGCAGGTCCTCGTATTCGTCGACGTGGCCAGGCATCGCCTCGATCACGCGCTCGACGCGGTCGAGCCAGCCGGGCGGCGGTTCGAGCGCGAGGCCGCCGATGCGGAAGTAGCTGGTCATCATCCGCTGGCCGGAGACGTACTCGTAAATCTTCATGATCTCTTCGCGCTCGCGGAAGCTGTAGAGAAATACGGACATGGCGCCGAGATCGATGGCATGCGTGCCGAGCCAGACGAGGTGCGAACTGATGCGCGTCAGCTCCGTCAGCAGCACGCGAATGTATTGCGCGCGCTGGGGGACTTCGATTCCGAGTAGCTTCTCGGCGGCCAGGCAAAACGCCAGATTATTCGAGAGCGGAGCGAGATAGTCGATGCGGTCGGTGAGCGTGATGCACTGCGAATACGTTTTCGACTCGCAGGATTTCTCGATGCCGGTATGCAGGTAGCCGATCACGGACTTGGCCGAGAGGATCGTCTCGCCGTCGAGCTCGAGAATCACGCGGAGCACGCCGTGGGTCGACGGGTGCTGCGGCCCCATGTTGAGGACCATCGGCTGAGCGGGGCCAAGCGCGGTTTCGATGGTGGTCGTCGTGGTCGTCGTGGTCGTCATGGCTCAGTTCCTCGCACAGACCCTAGCGAAATCCCTCAACCGGATAATCCTTGCGCAGCGGGTGGCCTTCCCAATCGTCCGGCATGAGAATGCGAGTGAGGTCGGGATGGCCTTCGAAACGAATTCCGAAAAGATCGAAATTTTCGCGCTCGTGCCAGTTGGCCGTCGGCCAGACGGGCGTCACCGAGAGCACGTTGGGATCGCTGCCCGCAAGCCGCACCTTGAGGCGCAAGCGCGTGCGGCGTTCGATCGAAAGCAGGTGGTAATTGACTTCGAACCGCGGCTCAAGCGGAAAGCGGTCGAGCGTGGTGATGTCCGACAGGAAGGTGAATTGGAGGGAAGGCTCGGCCACCAGAAATTCGCAGGCCCGCCGGATGTGCTCGCGGGGAACGACGATGGTCGTTTCGCCCCTGAATTCAAGCACTTCGGCGACGGAGTTGGTGTCCCACTGGCGGAGCTTGCTTACAGCCGGGGCTTCCTCTTTTTGACCGCGTTCCTGGGATTCCACTTCTATTATTCCGATTCCGGACGGGCCTCAGGTATTCCAGTCGAGCGCGCCCTTTTTCCAGAGGTAAATATAGCCAACGAGCAGGATGATAATGTAGAGCAACATCTCCACAAAACCAAACACTTTCAGGTTGTGGTAGACGAGCGCCCAAGGATAGAGAAAGATGGCCTCGATATCGAACAAAATGAATATCAAACCCACCATGTAGAAGTGGACGGAGAAAGGTTCGCGCGCATCGCCCGTGGGGCGAATCCCGCATTCGTAGGGCTGGTCTTTTTCGGGTGAAGATTTGTGGCGTCCGACGATGGAGGAAACGGTGATGAGCGCGCCGGCGAGCCCGGCTGCTAGTACAAACATCAGCAACAAAGAGCCGTAGTTGTCGAGGTAGTTGGCGCTCATTTTCCTTGCGCTGCTATAATAACTTCCGATCGTACATCGGTCAAATGAACTCCCGGATATTTTGAAAGTCCCGCGAAGGCGCGGATTTTTGGCGGAGAGCAACGCCCTCGATGAGTTCCGGATTCAACACGGACGTGCGCGTGGGAGACCACGTGTTCCACGTCCAGACCGAGGATCGAGGCCCAAACCACCCGGTAATCGACACGACGGTGTACCAAAACGGACGCGTGTGGCACCGGCGTTCCTCCAACTACCAGGAATTCAAGGACTCGGCCGAATTCAGCGAGGATTTGCTTCGGCACCGCGTGGAGGAACAACATCGCGTGGTGATCGAAGACTTGCGCGGCGGGCCGCTGGCGGAGCAAATCACCGCGGCGCTTGAGAAAAACAGCGCGGGGGGCGGGATCCAGGTGCAACTGCTGAATCCCGGGTCGTGGCTGACGGCCGGGAACGTCTCGCTCGACGTGGAAATCCTGCGGCGAGCGGACAAGCAGCCGCAGGCCGGCGTGCAAGTCGACGCGGCGATCGAAGGGGCGCTGCGCGACGGCCACTCGACCGGCACGACCGACGACCAGGGGCGCGTGCGAATCCAGTTTCCTCTGCCGCCGCTCGGCAAGGGCGATCTGGCGCTCGTGATTCACGCGCGAAACGGCGCGGGCAAGGACGAGATTCGTTTTACGATGCGCTCGCGCTCGAAGACGCCGCCGGACGCGCCGCCAGCTGCTTCCTGATCGAACTTCGAAGCGAGGCCTTCCTTTGTGACGATCCTTATCAACGTCAACGGAGAACGCCGGGAAATTCCCGATGGGTTGAACGTATCGTCGCTCCTGCGGCATTTGGGAATGGCGGAGAACCGCGTCGCGATCGAACGTAACCGGGACATTTTGCCGCGCGCGCGGTGGGGCGAGACGCAAGTCATGTCCGGCGATTCATTCGAGATCGTGCAGTTTGTCGGCGGGGGCGAGAGACCGGAAACCAGAAAATAGCCTGCGGGTATATCGCAGCCCATTCAAGATTGCCGATAAAGAGTCAATCGTCCCGTCCGGGACTGCAAATTCCGCGAAGGAGTTTCCGGCATTCCTCCGCCTGCCTCCGCCGGCAGGCGGGCTCCATGCCGGGCTAATTACAATCGTGCCTCCGGCACTCTTCACTCGCGAGCTCGCGAGATCGGGAGTCAAGATCGCCCACGAGCGTATTGCAGCCCATTCAAGGCTGCCGATGAAGGGTCAATCGTTCTGTGTGGCGGCCCGTTTCCGATCTTCTATTTCGGATTTCCGAGTTGGTCAGAGGCCGGCGAGGAGGTGGCCGAGTTTGTCCTTCTTGGTGCGGAGGTAGGCCCGGGAGTGATGGCTGGTGCGAGGACGGCAGGGAACGCGTTCGACGACGCGGATGCCGGCTTTTTCGAGCTGCGCGACTTTGTCGGGGCTGTTCGAGAGCAGGCGCACCGAACGCACGCCGAGCGCTTTCAATGCTTCGGCAGCAAAATCGTAGTCGCGAAGATCGGCAGCGAAGCCGAGCTTGCGATTGGCTTCGACGGTATCGAGGCCCTGGTCCTGCAGCTCGTAGGCTTTCAGCTTGTTGAGCAGGCCGATGCCGCGGCCCTCCTGGGGCAGATATAAAACGATTCCCGAGCCGTTTTTGGCGATTTTGCGCAGCGAAAGCTCGAGTTGCGCGCGACAATCGCAGCGCTCGGAGGTGAAGACGTCGCCGGTGAGACACTGCGAGTGGACGCGGACGAGGGGGGCCTTGCCGGAGTGCAAACGGCCGTGCTGAATCGCGACAGCCTCTTCGCCATTGCCATTGCCGCGAATGCCGGCGATGGTAAAACGTCCAAAGCGCGTGGGTAGCGCCGCCTTGGCGACGACATGAGCCTTCTCAGGTTGTTTGCGGCGCTTCATGGAAGCCCATCATTATAGCAGGGAGGCGGATGGGGCGAAGGGATGCGGTGGGAGAAGAAAGACCAAATGACACCACTACCAACTACGCACGCCATCGCCGAGCGGGCAGACGGACGTTGAGGGTTCGAGGCAAAGGGATTAGCGCAAATTGACTTCGGTCCCCTTGGGCTGTACCTTTCCGTAACTCCCATTGCGCCGCTGAGAGTGTCGAGGCGCACATAAGGTTGAGTGGCACGTGTGGGCGGCGGTTTCTCTTATACGGCGCGTGCGGCGCCGCAAACGGAGACGACCAAGAAGGCATGACTCCGGAACGGTGGCAACAAGTGAAGAAGCTGCTCGCGGAGGCCCTCGACAGGGCTCCGGAGGAGCGGCGCGCGTATCTCGACCGGGCGTGCGGCGAGCCGGAAATGCGTCGCGAGGTGGAGTCGTTGATCGCGGCGCACGAACGGGAGGGCACGACGTTCGTCGATAGCGAGCCGGAGCCGACGGGTGCGCCACTTGCGAGCGGCACGCGGATTGGCGCGTACGAAATTGTCGCGCAGCTCGGCGCCGGTGGGATGGGGGTAGTCTACAAAGCGCGCGACGCGAAGCTGGGGCGATTGGTCGCGCTGAAGTTTCTTCCCGAAAGCCTGGAGGCGGATTCGACAGCACGAGCGCGGTTGCTGCGGGAGGCGCAGCACGCCTCCGCGCTCAACCATCCGAACATTGCGACGATCTACGAAGTCGGTGAAAACGCAGGGCAGATCTATATCGCGATGGAATTGATCGAAGGGCGCACGCTGAGCGCCGTGGTTCCAGGGGGCGGACTCGCGCCGCAGACCGCGATCCACTACGGAGTCGAAATCGCGAGCGCGCTGGCGCACGCGCACGAGCAGGGGATCATTCACCGGGACTTGAAGCCGGCGAACGTAATGGTCACCGCGTCGGGGCACGCGAAGGTGCTCGACTTCGGGCTGGCGAAACGCGTATCGAGCTCCGAACTCACGGGCGAGATGCTTCAGAACTCGTTGACCAAGCCGGGCGCGATCGTGGGAACGCTGCAGTATATGGCGCCCGAAACGCTGCGCGGGGAGCCGGCCGACGCACGCACGGACTTGTGGGGCGCGGGAGCGATACTCCACGAGATGCTGATGGGCGGGCCGCCCTTCGAGGGGAAAACGGCGTACGAGCTGAGTTCGGCGATCCTGCGGGAGCAGCCGAAGCCCTTGCCGCAGAGGATTCCGGCGAGTCTGCGGACGGTGGTGCAAAGGTGCCTGGCGAAAGAACGCGAGCACCGCTATCAGCATTCAAGCGAAATCCGTGCGGCGCTCGAGGCGATCGGCTCCGACGCGAATATGCCCGCGCCACGGCCCAGGCGGCGGCCAGGAGTGTATTGGGCGACGTCCGCGGTGGGACTGGTGGTTGCGGGTCTGGTCGTGTGGGGCGGATTCAGATTCTTTGGGGCGAAGCCGGCGGAGCACCATGCAGTGTCCTCCGGCGACTGGGTGCAGATCACCGATTTCGCCGATTCGGCGGTTTCGCCGGCGCTTTCACCCGACGGGCACATGCTGGCGTTCATTCGAGGAGACGATACTTTCTTCGGCCCCGGACAGATCGAGGCGAAAGTGCTGCCGAACGGTGAAGCTGTGCAACTGACGCACGACTCCACGTCGAAGATGAGCCCGGAATTCTCTCCCGACGGATCGACCATCGCGTATACGGTGGCGCCTCCGGGCGCGCTGGGCTGGAATACGTGGCAAGTGCCGGTCCTGGGTGGCGAGGCGCGGCTGATGTTTCCCAACACGGAAGGAATGACCTGGATCGACCCGAATCATCTGCTTTTTTCCGAGATCTTGACGGGTCTACACATGGCGCTGGCGACCTCGAACGGAGACCGCTCAAATAGCAGGTTCGTGTACACACCACCGCGCGAGCGAGGGATGGCGCACAGGTCGGCACTTTCGCCCGACCGCAGGTGGGTGCTGGTGGCGGAGATGGACAACGGCGGATGGCTGCCGTGCCGGCTGGTTCCGTTCGACGGCAGCTCCTCCGGTAAGAGGGTGGGTCCACCGGACGCCGCGTGCACTCACGCAGCATGGTCGCCTGACGGAACGTGGATGTACCTGAACTCGAATGCGGGTGGACGCTTCCACATCTGGCGGCAGCGATTTCCCGACGGCGATCCCGAGCCGGTGACATCGGGCGGGACGGATGAGGAGGGAATCGCGGTGACGCCGGATGGGAGCTCGCTGGTCACGTCGGTGGGCTCGACGCAGAGTACGGTGTGGGTGCGGGACGCCCACGGAGAGCGACAGATTTCGTCGGAAGGATATGCGATATCGCCGGAGTTTTCGCACGACGGCAAGAAGTTGTATTACATGATCCGGAGAAACGGGCTGACAGGCGCGTTCGCGAGGCAGGATGGCGAGTTGTGGGTGACGGACCTGGCGAGCGGAAGCAGCCAGCGGCTGCTGGGCGATACCCTGATCACCGGATACGACGTGTCCGCGGACGACACGCAGGCCGTTTTCTCGACGAAGGACGCGCAGGACCGGTCGCACTTGTGGCTGGCGTCGCTCGACTTCCGGTTTCCGCCGAGGCAATTCGCGTCGTCAGTCGACGAAGACCAGCCGTATTGGGACGCGGCCGGCCATATCTACTTTCGGGCGGCCGAGGCGAAGTCGAATTTCGTCTATCGAATGAATGCGGACGGGAGCGGCCGGACGAAAATGCTGGCGAATCCGGTCCTCGAGCTGCATGGAATTTCGGCGGACGGGAAGTGGGCCGTGGTGCTGGAAGGATCGGAGGTCCAGGTGACCGCCGAGCCGATCGGCGGAGGAAAGCCGGTGTCCATCTGCGTCGGGTATTGCGATTCGATGTGGAGCCGCGACGGGCGCACGTTCGTGGTCTATTTGGTGGATATGCATGGGGCGAGCACGGTGATGTTTCCTTTGCAAGGGGGCAAAGACCTTCCCGCGCTCCCGGCAAGCGGGCTGACGGACTCCGACCTGGGCCAACTGAAGGGCCCGAAGGTGCTCAAAACCGCGGTTTTCCCGGGGCCGGGCGGCGAGACGGCCTTCCTTCGAGAAGATGTGCACCGCAACCTATTTCGCGTGCCGCTGGAGCAATAGCTAAGACCTCGCTTTTTGCCTCGTATTTGAGGGAATCCACCGAAAACATTGATGGGTTCCATCCAATCTTTCCGTGAACCTGGAACCAGACCGCGTTGGTACAGTAGCCAGCCATGGGAGCGGTCCCAATACCGATGGTGAACCGCGGCCTTTTTGAAGGCTACGACACGGGCGGCTTTTACGACGAGATGTTCTCGGCGCCGGGGCAGCCGCGGCCGCAATACACCAAACTGTTCCAGAAGCTGGCGACGATGGCGCCGAGCCAGTTTGAAGAGCGGCGGAAGCTGGCGGATTTGTCCTTCCTGATTCAGGGAATCACTTTCACGGTGTACAGCGACGGGAGGGGAACGGAGCGGTTGTTTCCGTTCGACCTGATCCCGCGCATCCTGCCGCATTCGGAATGGGAGCGGATCGACCGGGGGCTATCGCAGCGAGTGATGGCGCTCAATCTGTTCCTCATGGATGTGTACGGGCAGCAGATGATTTTCAAGGACAAGCGGATACCGAGGTCGCTCGTCTATTCGTGCCCACATTTCCGGCGGGAAGTGATTGGCGTCGGGGTGCCGCGCGGGATTCACACGCACATCTGCGGGATCGACCTGGTGCGCGACTCGAAGACGGGCGAGTTCTGCGTGCTGGAGGATAACGTGCGGACGCCGAGCGGGGTTTCGTACGTGCTCGAGAATCGCATCGTGATGACGCGGACGTTTCCGGACGCGTTCCAGGCAGCCGAGGTGCTGCCGGTGAACCATTACCCGGCGGAGCTTTCGCGGATCTTGCGCAGCCTATCGCCGCGGGGCGAGAGCGAGGCGCAAATCGTGCTGCTGACGCCCGGGATATACAACAGCGCGTATTTCGAGCACAGCTTTCTGGCGCAGCAGATGGGCATTGAGCTGGTGGAAGGGCGCGACCTGATCGTGGACGGGGGGATCGTCTACATGAAGACGATCCGGGGGCTGACGCGCGTCGACGTGATCTACCGGCGCGTGGACGACGAATTCCTCGATCCGTTGACGTTTCGGGCGGATTCGATTTTGGGGGTTCCGGGGCTGATGGGCGCGTACCGCGCGGGCAACGTGGCGCTGGCGAATGCCGTGGGCAACGGCGTGGCGGACGACAAGGCGATCTACGCGTATGTGCCGGAATTCATCAAATATTATCTCGGGGAAGAGCCGGTGCTGCGGTCGGTCGAGACGTACATTTGCGCGAAGGCGGATGATTTGTCGTACGTGCTGAATCATCTGCCGGAGCTGGTGGTGAAAGCGGTGGGAGAGTCGGGCGGATACGGGATGTTGATCGGGCCGTCGTCGGATGCGAAGCGGATCGACGAATTCCGGGAGCGCGTGCGGTCGAATCCGCGGAACTACATCGCGCAGCCGGTGGTGGGACTTTCGCGGGTGCCGTCGTATGACGCGGGAGACGGTACGGTGGGCGGAAGGCACGTCGACCTGAGGCCGTATTGCCTGTACGACGGAGAGAAAGTGACGATCGTGCCGGGCGGGCTGACGCGGGTGGCATTGCAGAAGGGCTCGCTGGTGGTGAATTCGTCGCAGGGCGGCGGGAGCAAGGATACGTGGGTGCTGCGGGGAGAGGACTGAGATGCTATCGCGCATCGCGGAATCGCTCTTCTGGCTGGCGCGCTACATCGAGCGCGCGGAAGGAACCGCGCGAATTCTCGACGTGAACTACCACATGCTGCTCGAGCAGTCGCAGCAGTCGTACCACCTGCGCTGGGAGCCGCTGATCATCATGGCGGGCGAAGAGGACCGGTTCCGGAAGCTGTACAGCGAAGTGAATGCCGAGAACGTGTTCGAGTTCCTGGCGTTTCGCCACGACAATCCGAGCTCGATCGTGCAGTGCATCTCGAAGGCGCGCGAAAACGCGCGGACGATCCGCGACCGGATATCGCGGGAGATGTGGGAAGACATCAACGGGCTGTATTACACGGTGAGCCAGTTCGTGCCGGCGGAGGAGATCGCGGCCGGGCCGCACCGCTTTTGCGACCGGATCAAATTCGGGGCGCACCGGTTCCACGGCGTGACGGATGCGACGCTGCCGCACGACGAGGGCTGGGAATTTTTGCGCATCGGGTGGTCGCTCGAACGGGCCGAGATGACGGCGCGGCTGGTGGACGTACAGTATCACAACCTGCTGGACGGGCCGCCGGCGGCGGACGCGCTCGACAACCATCAATGGATGGCGGTGCTGCGGTCGGTGGGAGCGTACGAGGCGTATCACCGGCAGTATCACCCGCCGCTGGAGCCGGAAAAAGTGGCGGAGATGCTGATCCTGCATCACCAGCATCCGCACTCGATCCGGTTCAACGTGGCGGAATTTCAGGCCGGGTTGCGGGCGGTGAGCGGGTCGGGGCGCGGGTCGTACGCGAATGAAGCGGAAAGGCTGGCGGGAAAACTGGTGGAGAGGCTGAGCTACGACCGGATCAGCGAGATTTTCAAGCAGGGGCTGCACGGGTACCTGAATGATGTGGTCAACATGTGCGGAGCGATCGGAGACGATATCGCGCGAACCTATTTCTACTATGCGGTGGTGGCATGAACCGTTATCACTTGATCCACATCACGGAGTTTCTGTACGACGGGCCGGTGTCGGAAAGCTATAACGAGGTGCGGCTGCGCCCGATTCATGACGAGAAGCAGAGTTGCCTGTCGTTTCGACTGATGACGGCGCCGGGCTCGCGCGGGACGTCGTACCGGGATGCCTACGGGAACTGGGTGCACCAGTTCAATGTGCTGCCGGAGCACCGGCGGCTGAAGGTGGAGGCGGAGTCCGTGGTGCTGGCGCACGACGCGTCGGGTGCGGCTGCCGATCCGACGAGGCTGACGGATTTTGATGCGGGGAAGCATCAGTTCGACGAGGAGTATTGCGACTTCGTGGCGTCGACGGCGTACGTGCCGCACTTAAGGGACCTCGGCGAGATCATCACGGCGGCGGAGAAGGCGAGCGACGGGACGGTCGAGGGATTCGTGCAGAAGGCTTCGGACTTGATCCACGAGCGTTTTCGATACGTGAAGGGGGCGACGCACGTGCATTCGTCGATCGAGGATTCGCTGTCGATCGGGGCGGGCGTGTGCCAGGATTTCGCGCACCTGCTGCTGGGCGTGGTGAGGATGCGCGGGCTGCCGGGGCGGTACGTTTCGGGGTATCTCGTGCCGGGGAGCGCGGCGTCGGCCGATGCGCGGCAGGAGGAGGTGATCGGCGGGCAGGCTTCGCACGCGTGGGCGGAGGTGCTGATGCCGACGACCGGGTGGACGGCGTTCGACCCGACGCTGGGCAAGCCGGTGGGATTGAGGCACGTGCGGGTGGCGTACGGACGCGACTACGGCGACGTGGCGCCGGTGCGCGGAGTGTACAAAGGACGGGCCGGGCAGAGCCTCGCCGTGGATGTGCGCGTGCGTCCGGCGCTCGATGACGAGGGGCGGGAACAGCTTTCGACGGTGGCGCCGGTGCCCGTGCAGAACTCCGTGGTGGAACGACCGCAGCAGCCCGCGCAGCAGCAACAGTAGTAACAGCGGCAGCAGGAATGAGGGAATTGAGAAAGGGAAATCGACTCGACGGTTTGTCCACGTGACGCAACACGCTGGGAGTGCTCCGCTTTACATCACACCGCGCATTGGCTAAGTTAAGCTTCAGGTAAGCTGACGGTAGTTCGCGGGCGAAAATGGACACAGTAGTGTTGTCGGGCCGGGACCTGCTGTTCACGCTGGTCCTGAAGGTGGGCTGGGCAGCCTCGCTCGCCGCGATTCTGGTGAGGTTCGCGTCGTTCCGCAGACTGGTTTTTACCGAGAACCGCAGCTCCGATCAAAAAGTGATGTTGCTGTTGTTCCTTGCGCCGCCGCTGGCGATCGGCGTGATTCTGCGCCTCTTCGGCTACAACTTCTTCGACCTGACGCTCGAGGGGTCATTTCTGATGGGCCTGCTGGGCGGGCGAATGGTCGGCTTGCTTGGCGGGTCGCTGATCAGCCTTCCGGCTTTTTTCAATCACGAATGGATGGCGAGCCCGTTGGCCGCGCTGGTCGGGCTGCTGGCTGGGGTCGTGCGGGAGGTGATTCCGGAAAAAGAGGATGTGTGGCACTTCGGGCCGTTCCTGTTCCTGAACATTCCGCAATGGATCGTGAAGCTGGTTCGCGAGCGGAAAGGGAACTGGGCGATGCTGCCGCTCTTCGTGTGTGCGGCGTTCGAAGTGGGGTATCAGGAGCTGGCGGACCACGTTCCGGGGCGATGGCTTTTCGCAATTCATCCGAACAACTGGGGATACATGGCGTTGGTAGTGCTGTCATCGACGATGTGCGTCGCGATGGCGGTGAAGATCTGGAACAACACGCGCATCGAGATGAACCTGGAGCAGAACCAGCAGCTGCTGCTGAAAGCGCGGATGGACGCGCTGACGAGCCAGATCAATCCACATTTTCTTTTCAACACGCTGAACACGGTATCGTCGCTGATCCGGTTCGATCCGGACATGGCGCGGGGAGTGGTGCTGAAGCTTTCGAATATTCTGCGACGGCTGCTGAGGAAGCACGAGACGTTCGTGCCGCTTCGAGAGGAGCTCGACTTCATCGACGATTACCTGGACATCGAAGTGATCCGCTTCGGGCGCGACAACCTGCAGATTTTCAAGGAAGTTGATGAAGACACGCTCGAGACGTTCGTGCCGAGCATGCTGCTGCAGCCGATCATCGAAAACGCGATCAAGCACGGGCTGGCGCCGAGGCTCGCGGGAGGGCAAATCCATCTGCGGACGCAGCGGCGCGACGGGCGGCTGACAATCGAGATCGAGGACAACGGAATGGGGATGTCGCCCGAGCGGCTGTCGGACGTATACGACGGCGGAATCGGTGTAAGCAACGTGCACGCGCGGCTGCGCCTTCTGTACGGCGACCAGTTCGAGATGGTGATCCGAAGCCAGGAGGGCGAAGGCACTCAAATCCGGATTCAGATACCGGAGCTGGCGGCGGAAACAGCGGTCCGATAGAGACAGGCGCGGGGAGAGGCAGCTTTCGCGCGAAGTGTTGCATCCAACTCAGCACTAACTCCTTACAACAAGGAGGTTTTCTGGCGGCAGCGGCGATCAGCTGGTCCGAGACATGGAATCTGGCTGTGGAAGCGCTGCGCGCGAACAAAGTTCGCGCGGCGCTCACGATGCTTGGCGTGGTGATCGGCAGCGCATGCATCGTGACGGTAGTCACCGTAACGCTGACAGGGAAGAGATATATCCGGAGACAGATCGAAGCGGTGGGATCGAACATCGTGTACGCGAGTCTGGCGCAATCGAGCTCTCAGACGACGGCGCTGGCAGATCAGATCTCGATGGGCGACCTGGAGGCAGTACGGCGAGACGTGCCGGAAGCGATTCGAGTCGCGGGCACAAACGACGTTCCGATGACGGTCGCTTCGAGCGGCAAAGTATGGCCCGTGGCGCTGATCGGTGTTACGCAGGAGTTCCAGCAGATACGGAACCTGGTGATATCCCGGGGGCGGTACTTCGATGACTCGGATTTTTCGACGGTGAGCAAGGTCTGCCTGGTGTCCGAGCACTTCGCGCAGACGGCGCTGCCATACGGGAACCCGGTCGGCGAGAGCATTCGAGTGGGCGAGCTCGACCTGACGGTAATCGGCGTGTTTCGAGAGCGGGTCGAGACGTTCGGGCAGTCGGAGATTCGCACGGATTCGATTCTCGTTCCGTTTCCACTGATCAAGTACTACACGGGCGACGCGTATATCGTGACGCTCTACGCGCAGGCGGATACGGCGGAAGACGTGCCGGAAGTGACGAGCGAGGTCGCGCAAATCCTGAAAAGCCGTCATCGGCCGGAAGTGGAGTACGATGTAGAAAACCTTTCGTCGATTCTGGACACGTCGCGCCGGATTTCGCTGGCAATGACGATCGTGCTGCTGCTGGTGGCGCTGCTGGCGCTCGTGATCAGCGGAATCGGGATCATGAACATCATGCTGGTGAGCGTGACGGAGCGAACGCACGAAATCGGCATTCGAAAAGCGATCGGGGCGCGCGCGCGGGAAATTCTGTATCAGTTTTTGCTGGAAGCGATCTTGATCAGCGGGATCGGGGCGCTGATCGGGATCGGGTTCGCGGTGGCCATACCGCTCGCCGTGGTGATTCTGGCGCGGTTCCTGCCGATTCCGCCGGGACTGACGATCTCGGTTTCATGGCTTTCGGTGGTGCTGGCGTTCGGGGTTTCGTGCGCGACGGGGGTGCTTTTCGGGTACCTGCCGGCAAAGACGGCGGCCCGGCTGCAGCCGGTCGAGTCATTGCGCTACGAATAGCGGCTTCACATTCGATTTTCGACCAAGGATTGTCGAGGACTCAGGGCTCAGGAGGGGTGTAGGGAGTGAAGCGACATGTGCGGAATCGCCGGTTTCACACATAAAGGCTGGAATCCAGGGAGCGAGCGGATCGCGGCGGCTGTCCAGACGCTTTGGCACCGCGGGCCCGACCAGCAAGGCACCTTTCATTCGAGCATGTGCTCGATGGGGGCAACTCGCCTGAAGATCATCGACCTCGTCGGCGGGGATCAGCCGATCAAGAGCGACGACGGCGAGACGGTGATCGTATTCAATGGCGAGGTCTACAACCATCTGGAACTGCGCGCGGAGCTCGAAGCGCGAGGCCACCGGTTTCACTCGCGCACGGACACCGAGACGGTGCTGCACGCTTTCCTCGAGTGGGACGTGGAGTGTTTCGCGAAAATGAGGGGCATGTTCGGGGTCGCGCTCTGGAGCGAGGCGAGGAAGAGGCTGGTGCTGGCGCGGGACCGAATGGGGATCAAGCCTCTCTACGTGGCGCGCCTCGGTGAGGATCTTCTATTCGGGTCCGAGCTGAAGGCGATTCTGGCGCACCCGGAGTTCGAGCGGCGGCTCAGTCTGAGCGGACTCGATTGCTACCTCTCGCTCAACTACGTGCCGGATCCGTGGACGCTCGTGGAGGGAATCGAAAAGCTCGGGCCAGGACGCTGGCTCGAGTGGGTCGACGGAGAGGTTTCGTCGGGGGCTTACTGGACACTCCCGTTCGTCGAGCCGCGGCTGCTCACGTGGAATGCGGCGAAAGAGGAGCTGGATCATCTGCTGAAGGAATCGATCCGAGAGCACATGCTGTCGGACGTGCCGCTGGGCGTGTGGCTGAGCGGCGGAATCGATTCGTCGACCGTGCTGCACTACGCGTCGGAAGCCTCGAGTTCGCGGTTGAAGACGCTTTCGATCACGTTCCGCGGGCGATCGTTCGATGAGTCGGGATACATTCGGAAAGTCGCCGAGCAGTATGGAACCGACCACGAGCAGTTTGACCTGAACCCGGCGGAGAACCTGGCGGGAGCGATCGAAGAGTTCGCCTATTATTCGGACGAGCCGACGGCGGACGCCGGAGCGCTGCCGATCTGGTTCCTCGCGAAACTCAGCAAGACGAAGGTGACGGTGACGCTGAGCGGCGAGGGCGGCGATGAGATTTTCGGCGGTTATCTGACCTATCGCGCAAATCAGTTGGCGCACGCGGCCCGGCACCTGCCGCAAGGATCGCTGAAAATCGCGCTGCGCGCTCTACGGGCGTGGCCGGTGTCGGACGACAAGATCAGTCTCGAATACAAACTGAAGCGTTTTCTGGGCGGCTGCCTGTGCGATCCGGAGCAGGCGCACGTCTACTGGAACGGGACTTTTTCCGCGGAGCAAAAGGGCGGCTTGGTCGACGGGCCGGTTCCCACGGCGCTCGACGACATCGTTAGCGGACTGCGGGGCAAGCTTCCGGGCGACGGGATTTCACCGTTTCTATGGTTCGATCAGAAATATTATTTGCCGGGCGACATTCTCGCGAAGGTGGACCGGATGAGCATGGCGCACGCCGTCGAGGCGCGCCCGCCGCTGCTGGATCATCGCGTGGTGGAATTCGCCGCAGCGCTGCCGGCGGCGATGAAAGTGAACGGATCGCAACAGAAGGTTTTGCTGCGCGAGTTGATGCACGATAAACTGCCTGCGTCCGTTTTGAACCGACGGAAAGCAGGGCTCGACATCCCGTCGCACGAATGGCTGCGCGGGCCTCTCCGGCCGCTGCTGTTGGACGCTTTGCAAACCGGCGCTACCGAGCACGGCGGTATCTTCCGAAAAAGCGCAATCGATCGATGCGTTCGCGACCATCTCGAAAGGCGCGCGAACCTGGGGTATCACTTGTGGGGCTTGATGATTTTGTTTCTGTGGATGAGGAAATGGCGGATCCAATCGGCGCCAATTCCCGCACCGGCGATTCCGGAAGCGGACCTGGCTCGCGCCTTCACTATCTGATCGTCGGACTCTTCGCATCGGCCGTATACCTCGGCTGTATCATTTCGCCCCCATCGCTGATGGACGACGTGGACGCCGTGCAGGCGCAGATCGCACGGAACATTCTCACGTCGGGCGATTGGGTGACGAATCATCTCAACGGCCTGGTCTACCTGGACAAGGCGCCCTTTATCTACTGGGCGATGGCGATTTCCTACAAAATTTTCGGCGTCCGTGACTGGGCGGCGCGAGTGCCGGTAGCGCTTTCGGCGATTGCGCTTTGCCTGGTGGTGACCGCATTCGGGACGTGGGCTTTCGGAAAACGAGCGGGATTCTACGCGGGGCTTTGCATCGCGACATGCGCCGGACTGTTCCTCTTCACGCGCATCCTGATTCCCGACGTAATGTTGACGTGCGCGATCGCGATTTCGTTCTGGTCGTTCATGCGGGCGCTGGACGACGACGAGCTTCACCCGCGATTTTGGGCGTTCATGCTGGCGGCAAGCCTGGGGCTGGGGCTGCTGCTAAAGAGCACGATCGGCGTGTTGTTTCCGATCGCCGGGGCGCTGCTTTACCTCGCTCTCACGCACGAGCTGCTTCTGGCGCGCACCTGGAAGAGGCTTCACGTTTTCAGCGGTGTGCTGATCGCAGCGGTGATCGCCGTGCCCTGGCACGTGCTGGCCACGCTGCGCAACCCGCCGTACTTCGTGTTCACGTTTCACAGCGGGCCGGGACAGTACCACGGATTCCTGTGGTTCTATTTCATCAACGAGCAGGTGCTCCGATTCCTCAATCTGAGGTATCCGCGGGATTACAACACAGTGCCGCGCGTATGGTTCTGGCTGTACCACCTGATTTGGCTGTTCCCCTGGAGCGTGTACTTGCCGGCGATCGCAAAGCTTTCGTTCAAGCCGGTGGATCGGGCGGGGAGGGCGCGCCTGCTGGCACTCTGCTGGCTGGGGTTTATTCTGGTTTTCTTCACGTTTTCGACGACGCAGGAGTACTACTCGATGCCAGCCTATCCGGCGTTCGCGCTGCTGCTGGGGTCGGCAATGGCGATGGGAGGCGATTGGATACGGCGGGGCACGCGGACGCTGGCGGTGATCACGGCGCTGGCCGCGGCAGTGATCTGCGCGATCGTGGTGCACGTGCACGGAATCCCGACGCCGGGGGACATTTCGGACGCGCTGACGAGGCATCCGAAGGTCTACACGCTTTCGCTGGGACACATGGAGGACCTGACGCTTGATTCGTTCGCGTACCTTCGAGTGCCGTTGATTCTGGCGGGGTGCGCGTTTGTCGTGGGGTGCCTGGGGTCGCTACGGGCGACGGGACAGCGGGCGTTCCTGGCGGCGGCAGTAATGATGGTGATCTTTTTTCAGGCGGCGAGGCTGGCGATGGTGGTCTTCGATCCGTATCTTTCGTCGCGTCCGCTGGCGCGGGCGCTCGAGGCAAGCCCGCCCGGGAATCTGATCGCGCAGGGATTCTACTACCAATTTTCGTCGGTTTTTTTCTATACGGACCGCACGGGGCTGCTCTATTCGGCTCGGCGGGCCAATCTCGAATATGGGTCCGACGCTCCGGGGGCGCCGCACGTGTTCATTGACGACGCCGAATTCAAGCGGCTGTGGCGATCGCCAGACCGGGAGTATTTGCTGGCGTTTCAAGCAGACGTGCCACATTACGAAGGTGTGGCCGGGGAGCCACTGCAGGTGGTGGCGACAAGCGGCGGCAAGGCGCTGCTGACGAATCATCCGTTGGCAAACACGGCCCAGCTAACGCGTTTCCCAGTGTCCGCATCTGATTGATGTAATACAATGACGCCCATGGAATCAGAAGAAAATCCGCTTTCGTATTCGATCGTCGTTCCTTTCTACAACGAACAGGAAAGCGTCGCGCAGCTCTACGTGAAGATCATCGAGGTGATGGACGTGGTCGGGGAGCCGTACGAAATCGTGTTCGTCGACGACGGCAGCAAGGACGGGACGTTCCGGCTGATGTCGGAGATCGCGCGGGACGACGACCGGGTGGTGGTGATCCAGCTGCGCCGGAACTTCGGGCAGACGGCGGCGCTGAAGGCAGGCTTCGACCACTCGAAAGGCGAGATCATCATCTCGATGGACGGAGACCTGCAGCACGATCCCGCCGAGATTCCGCGCTTCATCGAAAAGATCCACGAAGGCTACGACATCGTGAGCGGCTGGCGCGTGGAGCGCACCGATCACTGGTTGACGCGGCAGATTCCCAGCCGCGTGGCGAACCGGATCATGGCGAAGCTGTCGCGCGTCGACTTGCACGATTTCGGGACAACGTTCAAGGCCTACCGGCGGGACATTCTTTCGGAGATCCACCTTTACGGGGAGCTGCACCGGTTCATCCCGGCACTGGCGAGCTGGGCGGGGGCGTCGGTGGCGGAAGTGCCGATCACGAATATCCCCCGGAAGAGCGGCAAATCGAATTACGGGATTTCGCGTACGATCCGCGTGCTCCTGGACCTGCTGAGCGTGAAATTCCTGCTCGATTACTCGACGAAGCCGCTGCAGTTTTTCGGCGTGGCGGGTCTCTCGTGCCTGGCGGCCGGGGGCGGAATCGGCTTCTGGGTGTTCGCGCGCAAGGCGCTGCTGAACGAGGGGCTGCTCGCCAATCACGGCCCGTTGATCATTCTCGGCATGGCGCTGGTGATGGGCGGAATTCAGTTCATCGCGATCGGGCTGATCGGCGAATTGCTGGCCCGCACGTATTACGAATCGCAGAACAAGCCGGTGTATACCGTCAGGCAGTCGCTCGGGCGCGGGCGCACGGCGGTGCAATCGGGACGCCGCGAGCCTCCTCGAACCGCGGGCGCCGGGCGTTAGGGGGAAATGTCGCTCGGGCACGTCTCTGTCTTTCCTTCGTTCCGGGATTTGTGAGAGCATCTCGGGTCTGTGGCTGATTCCGAACCCAACGATTCATCGCATCGCGGACGTCGTTTCGCGTGGGGAGTTGTCCGATTCGCGATCGGGATCGCTCTACTCGCCTACCTCGCAAAATCCGGAATCATCGATCTGCAAACGCTGCGGAAGCTCTTGAGTTCATGGGCTGTGAGCTTCGCGGCGGTGGCGCTGATGGGCGTGGACGTACTGATGATGTCGTTGCGGCTGTCGTGGCTTTTGCGGCCGCACGGGCTGCGGCTGCCGCTCGGCAAGTCGCTGCAACTGACGTTCGTGAGCTTCTTTTTCACCATGTTTTTGCCGGGCTCGGCCGGGGGGATACTGGCGAAGCTGTTTTACGCGGCGCGGGAGAACGAGGGGCGGCGGACGGAGATTGCTGCCGTGGTGATTTTCGACCGGGCGATGGGATTGTTGTCACTGCTGCTGCTGTCGTTGGCGCTGGTGCCCGCGTTTCCGCATCTGGTGTGGAGCGTAGTGGAATTGAGGCTGCTCGTCCTGATCGACCTGGCCCTTACGGTCGGGTTGCTGGTGGGATTCCTGTGCGTATTGTTGGACGGATCGTGGGCGAATCGCTTGCTGCGGAAGGCGCTCGAGTGGATGCCGTGGAAGGATCTACCGCGGCGGGTTTTCGACGCGATCAGCTTCTATCGCGGCAGCGTGGGTACGCTGTTCGCGGCGCTGGGGGCGTCGCTATTGGCCAATTTCTCGGTGGTGTGCGTGGCGGCGCTGGCCCGGTTCGCGTTGGCGCCGTCGTCGTTCGCGCTGCGCGTGTTTCTGGTGGCGCCGATGGGATATATCGCGAATAGCCTGCCGTTGACGCCGGGCGGCCTGGGCGTGGGCGAGGAAGCGTTCAACTCGCTGTTCAAACTGATGGGGCTCGGAGGCGGGGCGGACGTGCTATTGGGGTGGCGGGTGTGGGCGCTCCCGGTGAGCATCGTCGGTCTGGCGTGCTACCTGCGGGGGGTGGGGCGAAGCGTGCATCACGAGGAAGAAGGGACCGTCCCGCACGCGCCGAGGTGAGCGATGCTCGGTATCGCGGGCGGTGATTCGTTCGATCAGCAAAACGCGCTTTGACGGTTATGTGCGGACGCGCGAAAATGGGCTTGTCCGGGCTTGCGAGACGGCGTAAAACCTTAAAGTTGGGCGGTTTGCGCTTTGTGTCAGGGCCCAGAGGAATTCGGCATTCAGGAATTGGCTTCGGGGAGGCTACATGAGGATTGCTGTGCTGGGGGGAGATGGATACTGCGGGTGGGCGACGGCTCTATACCTCTCGAAAAAAGGGCACACGGTCGCGATCATCGACAATTTCGTGCGCCGTCAGTGGGATTTCGAGCTGGGCGTACAGACGTTGACGCCGATTCGGCCGCTGCCCGACCGTCTTCGGGCCTGGCACGAACATACGGGCAAGACGATCGAACTGCTCATTGGCGACGTGACGGATTACGAGTTCCTCGCCGAATCGGTGCAGGAGTTCAAGCCCGAGGCGGTGGTTCACTTCGCGGAGCAGCGCTCGGCGCCGTATTCGATGATCGACCGGCGGCACGCGGCGTTCACGCAGGTGAACAACGTGGTGGGGACGCTAAACCTGCTGTTCGCGCTGCGCGAGTTCGCGCACGATTGTCACCTGGTGAAACTGGGGACGATGGGGGAATACGGCACACCGAACATCGACATCGAAGAGGGCTACATCGAGATCGAGCACAACGGGCGCAAGGACGTGCTGCCGTTTCCGAAGCAACCAGGCTCGTTCTATCACCTGTCGAAGGTGCACGACAGCCACAACATCATGTTCTGCTGCAAGGCGTGGAAGCTTCGCGCGACCGATCTGAATCAGGGCGTGGTCTACGGCACGGTGACCGATGAAACGACGCTCGATGAAGCCTTGATCAACCGCTTCGATTACGACGAGGTGTTCGGCACGGTGCTGAATCGATTTTGCGCGCAGGCCGCGGTGGGCCATCCGCTCACGGTGTATGGAAAGGGCGGGCAGACGCGCGGCTTCCTTGATATTCGAGACACCGTGCGCTGCGTCGAGATCGCGTGCACGCACCCGGCCGGGCCGGGCGAATTCCGGGTCTTCAACCAGTTCACCGAGCAGTTTTCGGTGCTCGACCTCGCCCACAAGGTGCAGGCGGCGGGCAAGAAAATGGGGCTGAAGGTCGAGATCGACCACATTCCCGATCCGCGCGTCGAGGCTGAGGCGCACTACTACAACGCCAAGAATTCACGTCTGGTCGATCTGGGGCTGGAACCGCACTTGCTGTCGAACTCGCTGCTCGACTCGCTGATGAACATCGCGATTGAGTATCGCGACCGGATCGATTCGTCGCTCTTCCTGCCGCAGGTGAACTGGCGGAACGCGCGCAACGACCGGCACCGGCAGCTAGGAGCGACCGCGCCGGCCATGACGGAACCTAGGCGCTAGCTCAGATCAGGGTTTCGCCACCCGCTCGCAAACGAGCCGCGCCGCTTTGACGGCTCCCACGACCTTTCCCGAAAAAATATGCAGCTCTCCGGGCGCTGTCTCCTGGACGTACAGCGTCCTGCGGTCCTGCAGCGGATTGTGCTCGACCACGCGGATCGTGAAGCGGGATCCGAGATACACCGCGTCTTTCGATGCCGGAACCGCAAGGGCGGAATCGTGGCGCATTGCATCGAAACGGCTGAAATCGATGGGCGTGAAGCCGGGGCCGTTCAAGAGCGCGGCGTAACGAGCAGGAACGGGTTCGGCTGGATCGGTGGTGGTCCAGTGATTGGTATTCTTCGCCGACCCGAAAAGCGATCGTTCCGAACTTCCGTAGGGATCGAATGCCGTGAAGGGGCCATCGACCACCACGAGCGATATATGGTGCAGCGGCGGCGGCAGCTGGATCAGAATCTTCTCCGCGACCTGATATTTCGCCATTTTGAAAAGACCGCGACTCGGCCCGAGGCCGTAGGTGGCCCAGACAACGAAGTCGTAATCTCCCCGCATCTCCGGCGTGAACGCACGCTGCTCGAAAGGTATTCCGAGAGCCTTGATTCTTGATTCGACTACGTCGCGCAACACGTCCGGATCGTAGATCTGCTCGTCCACCTCGTAGCACGCATCGATGAAGCCGAAATCCATCCAATGCGGGCGGCACCGCTTGCAGAAAAGGTCGTATTGCGCCATCACGCGCTCGAACAATTCGGGCGGGGTCTGCGAACCCTCTTTGGGAATCGCGTAGTAATGGAGGCTGTTGCGAACGATAGCCGGCTGGAAAGCGGCCATGAACTCAGCGCGCGCTTCGAGAGTCTCGGAAATGGTTTCCGGGCTGCGCGGGTAGTGGTAGCCGGAGTGAATCCGATACTGATTGATGACCGAAGCCGCGCGCAGCGGGCCAAGTGGATCGAAGAGGCGGACTTGATGGCCTTCCTCGGCGAGGCGGATCGCAACGTTGGTACCGTAAATTCCGGCCCCGGCGACGGCGACCTTGGCGGTCATGCTCCGCCCGCGGAGGGAGCGCGCGTGGCAGCCACGAGCCGGCCTTCGCGAAGGAAATAATCGACACCGCGCCAGCGGATGGTCCTGCGCCCGAAACTCGCGAGCCACATTCCGAAGGCCATCGCGTCCCAGAGGGGGATGAGCGGCATCTTTTTCCAGAGCCCGCGTTGCTTCATTCCCCAGACGCCGATCGTCCAGGTGATGAGGACGCGGAAGAGAGCGTAGCCCCCGAGATAACCGAGCGCGGTAGCGCGGGTTGGATGAACCGCCACCGCCAAAAGGGCCCAGGGCAAGCCGAAGGTGAAGATCAATCCGAGGTGGCCCCAGGGGCGCATGAGCCGCTGCACCGTCATCCAGCGGGTGCGCTTGTGCAGCAGATCGCTCATCGTGTTGAAGTCGGCCACGGACTGCACGATGTAGGGGAGGAGCCTAACCTCGTAGCCTTGCTCGGCAACGAGGCGGCCTGCGTAGACGTCGTCGGCGGGGCGATCCTCGATCACCGGATAGCCCCCGTAGGAGGCGACGGCCTGACGCGTGGTGATGATGGATTGGCCGAACGTGACCTTGAGATCGTCGAGCTGCCACGCGACCATGACGGGCGCAAAAAAGTCCGAAATCATGCCGATCGATTGGAGTTCCTGGACGAGGTTCGTCTCTTTTGTCGAGACGTAGAGGCACGTGGCAGCGCCGACCTTAGAATTGCGAAAAGGAGAGACGACGGTGCGAAGGTAGTCGGGCCTGACCCGGACGTCTCCATCGGTGATGACGAACATGTCGTACCTCGCTTCGGTGGTCAAGCGAACGAGACGGCCGACTTTGTCGTTGATGGCGTTGCGGCCCGAGCCGAAGAGCAGGCGGATCTGGCATTCGGGAAAATCGCGGATGAGCTTTTCGAGCACCGGAAGCGCGGGATCGCCCGGATCGACGCAGAAAACGATTTCGTACTCGGGATAATCCTGCCGGCAGAAACTCGCATAGTTCTCATAGGCGTCTTCATCGAGTCCCTTGATCGGCTTGAGGCAACTGACCGGCGGCAAGAAATCGTTGTTAGGGCGGAGGTCGCGCCCGGCGACGCCGAAAAAGCGCACGGTGCTGTACAGCGCGAGCAAATAATAAATGAACGGGATCGCCGCGATGCCGAGCAGGATGTAGACCAGCGCCAAAATACTCTTACCCTCCATACCCCGACGCAGGTGGCACCCGGCTGGCGAAAGCGGGGCACGCTCAACTTTCCTCGGCGAAATGCCCGGCAGGATTGAGAGCTGGCTGAATGATCGTGGTTAGAAACCCGGGACGCGAATCGCCCCCAGCGTCACAAAAGTTTAGCATGAAATCCGAGCGCCCGTTCCGACCGGGAAGCGGGGCCCGATCTTGGCTTACGCTGACCTCGCCACGGTGCGCCGGATCGCTTCTCGCAAATCGATTTTCGGCGCCCAGCCTGTTTGCAAGCGAATGCGGCTCGTGTCGTATTTGCGGTTTTCGAGCGCGCGCCGCACGTGTCGCCGGGAGAAAGTGCCGGCGCGCGGCAGGAGTCCGCAATCCGCGGCCAGCGCGAACGGCCGAGGGGGGACGAACAGCGTATGAGTGTTTTCGACTGCATTGCGGGCGGCGTGATATTCGCCAAGGGTGAGGTTTTCGTCGTCGACGACGATGTACTGCTGCGGCGCTACATCGCTTTCGGCAGCGACTGCTTCCATCGCATCAACCAGGTTCTCAATGTAAACGAGCGGAATCCGCTGGTTGCGCGTTCCGACGACGATGCCGCTCTTGCCGAACCTCGCCCCGAGCAGCCCGATCGGAAGTGGCCGGCCCGGACCAAAGATGATGCCGGGGCGCAAAATCGTGATCGCGAGGCCGGTCTTTCGACCGAAGTCGAGGGCGAGGCGATCGGCGGCGATCTTCGATTGGGCGTAGATGTCGCGCTCTTCGGGCGCGCTATCGAACGGTGTGTCCTCGTCAATCGGCTCGGTTGCGCGGAGCGGGCCGTAGACGGCGACGGAACTCGCGTAGACCACGCGCTTGACCGCATTTGCGAGGCAAGCCTGCAGAAGGCGTTCGGTACCGGTTACGTTTGCTGCGAAGTATTCTTTTCTTCCGCCGGCGCCTTCGACCTTTGCAGCCAGGTGGTATACAACGTCCGCACCGGCGAACGCGCGAGCAGCCGCTTCCGCGTCCACCAGATCGCCGCGGACGACGCGGGCGCCCTGCGTTTCAAGCGCGTCGGCCCGATGTGAAGGTCTCGCGAGCACGCGCACAGACGCGCCGCGTGACAGAAGGCGGCCGACGAGCGCTTGGCCCGCGAATCCCGTTCCGCCAGTGACGCCAACGTTCATTGCGATAGGCTCATCGGAGTTGAATGAGAGTCAAGCGGAAGCGCATCCCGGCCGCCGATCGCGTAAGTGTAGCAATCTCCGCTCGGTTTGATGGAAAAGGTTGACGACCGGCACAACCTTGAGACGAGCGCGATCATCGATAAAACTTTTCTGTCTGAACCTGGTTTCCAGAGACGGTCAAAAGAATGTACGATAACAGGGGTCACTTGGGGGCATTGAATCTGCGTCGCGTTGGAATCGCTGTATTCATCTTGATGACGATCGTGCCGGCGGCGAAAGCCTGCACGTGTTCGGAAGTGCCGGCCGGGAAATGCCCGGGGCTTCATCCGGGAGACGTGGTGTTCCTCGGAACGGTCACGGCGGTCGAAGACATGCCTTACACGCCGGCTAAATCCGAGAATTCGTCCGATTCGTCCTCGTCTTCGGCTTCGTCGAATTCCCAGGGGCCAGCGGTCGACATGATCGCCTCGCGGCTGACCCGCTACCATTTCCGCATCGACGAAAAATTCGCGGGGCCGGACGTCGCCGAAATCGATGTTTATGCGGGCGGCGACGACGGCGACTGCGCGTATCGATTCAAGAAGGGCGAGCAGTATCTGGTCTTCACGCAGGAAGAGACCGAGGGGCGGCTATTTGCGACGATCTGCAACGGCACGCGTCCTGCGAGCGAGGCAATCGCATTGATACCGCAGCTGCGCGCGATGCGCGACGGCACGCACGTGGCATCCGTTTTCGGCATCCTGCGGCGCACCGATCCGCCGTTTCTTTCACCCCCGGACGATCCCGACGACCCGGTTCCCGATGTCTCGCTGAAGCTTCGCTCGCAACTGGACCGGTTCGAAACGAGCACCGATAAGGACGGCGTGTATTCGTTCTACGACGTACACGCGGGCGAATACCGATTCACCGCGAATCTGCCGCCGCGGACGGAGTTGACGCAAAAGACGCTGACGGGCGGCCTGCCTCCCTTCAAGATTCCGGACGGCGCGTGCTTCGAATACAACGTCGATGCGCTGCCGACCGGGCACATTCGTGGGAGCGTGCTCGGATCGAACGGGAAGCCTCTCTCTCTCGCATCGGTGGAGCTTTATCGGGAGGGAACGTACGGCGACGAGAAGCCGGGCCTGTGGGCGTACCAGGGGGGCACGGGCGTTTTCGATTTCGATCACATCGGCCCCGGCGATTACGTCATGGTGTTCAATCGCGCGAATCGCAAAGACCCGAACTCGCCTTACGCGCGAGCGTTCTATCCGGGCGTGTCCGATCTGAGCGATGCGCAGGTGATTCATCTGAAGGACGGGCAACAGTTGATGAAAGTGAATCTGCGGTTGACCGAGGGGCTACCGACGCGCGAGATTCGGGTGCGTGTGAAATGGGAGAAGGGAAGACCGCCCGGAAGCGTGACGGTGATGGCCAAAGCCGACCACGGGCGAAACCCGGCCGCGACGAAAATCAGCGACGGACTGTATCGGTTCACGCTGCTGGAATCCGCGAATTACACGATTTCCGCATGGGAAGATTTGGCGCGGCAACGCGGCCCCGCGCGCGGGAGGAACGCCAAATGTCTGCCGCCCGCGAGGATCGACGCGGCCTCTGTCGATGTTTCCGGCTCGGATAAGACGGCGAAGGACCTGCTGCTGGTTTTCCCGGCTCCGGGTTGCGCTCCGAATTAGCCGCGGTTTAGACTGAAGTGAATTTGAAAATCTCTTCCGCGCGACACGCGACAGTCGGTCGCTCGCGGACGCGAGGTTCGCGAGGATGAGCCGGTTTGCGCTGCGTCCCCATCCGCATCTCTACGAGATCAACACGTGGGCCTGGCTCGAGAAGCTTTCGAGGCGGCTCGGCCGTCTTGTGAACCTGGCGGACGTGCCAGATTCGGAGTGGGACGCGATCGCCGCGCGCGGGTTCGACATCGTCTGGTTGATGGGAATCTGGCGTCACAGCGCGGAGGCACGCCAAATCGAGATCGGCGATCCAGCGAACCGGCCGGTGTTCGATCGCGTGTTGCCGGGGTGGACTCCCGAGGATGTGATCGGTTCGCCGTATTCCATCACCGAGTACGCTCCCGACCCGCGCATCGGGACGTGGGACGCACTCGATCGAATTCGCGAACAATTGCGGGCGCGCGGAATCGCGGTGTTCCTGGATTTTGTGGGCAACCACACCGCGCTCGATCATCCTTGGACGCGCGAGCATCCGGAATTTTACGTTCAGGGCTCGGAGGCGGATTTCGACCGCGATCCGGGGAGCTTCCGAAAAGTCGAAAGCGCGAAGGGCCCTGTGTTTATCGCCTACGGGAGAGATCCATATTTTCCGCCATGGGACGACGTGGCGCAACTCAACCATTTTTCGCCCGCGATGCGCGCGGCGCTGCTGGGTGAAATCCGCAAAATCGCGGGACATTGCGACGGCGTGCGCTGCGACATGGCCATGCTGCAGTTCAACGAGATTTTCGAGCGCGTTTGGGGCGCCCACTTGGGGAATCATGAAGCGCCGGACACGGAGTTCTGGGCCGACGCGCACGCGGCCGCTCCGGATTTGGTCCTGCTCGCCGAAGCCTATTGGGGCACGCAACAGCGATTGCTCGATTTGGGATTTTCCTTCGTGTACGACAAAGGCTTGTACGATGCGGTGCGGTACGAGAAGACCACTGACGTGCGAGGGCAGTTGAGCGCGGCGGCATCGTATCAGCGGCACATGGCGCGATTCCTGGAGAATCACGACGAAGATCGCTGCGCCGAGGCGTTCGGCCCCGAGCGGATTGCGTCCGCGGCGACTTTCATGGGGACGCTTCCGGGGATGCGGTTCTATGAAGAATCGGAAATCGAGGGGGCGAAGATTCACCTTCCGGTCGCGCTGCGCAGAGCGGTGGAAGAGCCAGCGAATCCGGCGAGCGTGGCGATTTTCGAGAAAATCCTCGGCGTCACGAATGAGGATGTCTTTCACAAGGGCACATGGCGCCTGCTGCCGGTCGCTTCCGAGGGCGACGATTCGAGCGGGAGTCTGGTGGCGTACGAATGGCGGCTCGAAAATTCGTGGAAGGTGATCGTGGTGAATTTGACGGGCGCCGCGGCGCAGGGGCGAATATCGTTTGCCGATCGCCCGCCGGCGGCGCAAGAGGCGCGGCAATACGTGTTTCGCGACGAGCTCGACGGCACGAGCTATCCACGCGACGGCGATGAAATCCGGCGCGTGGGCCTGTTCGTGCGCCGCGAAGCTTATCAGGCGCACCTTTTGGACGTGTCCGCGACCTAGGAGCCCGAGCAAGTTCGTTGAGCGAGTCGCACATCGATACATCCGCAGAACACTCCCGGAGCAGGACAATCGCGGCGCGCCGCGTTTCTGCTATCCTCTTCGGCGTGCGAAATTTCCTCGGGAGCGCCGTTGTAGCTCTTGGCATCTTCGCGTTTGCGCTGCTCGTTGCGGCACAGGCTCCGGCACCGCAAATAGGCCCTCCGCAGCAATCGCCACAGGCTGCGCCTGCGTCTCCTCCACAATCTCCCGCCGCGGTTGTCCCGGCGCCCGCGCCGGCGAGTCCGGTGATCGTTCTCAATCCGGCGCACGGAGGAACGGACAGCGGTGCCCGCGGACAGAATGGCGTGATGGAGAAGGATCTCGTCCTGCAGATGGCGCGAGGCGTGAAGGCGGAACTCGAGCGGCAGGGCTTTCGCGTCGTGATGACGCGCAACGACGACTCGAACCCGTCTTACGACGATCGCGCGGCCATGGCCAATGGCTATCGCGACGCGATTTTCATCAGCCTGCACATCGCGTCGACCGGGACACCGGGTTCCGTGCGCGCGTACTACGATCAACTGAGCACGCCGTACACGCCGCCGGCAGAGAGTTCGAGTGCGACGGGCGCCGCGTCGAAGGTTGTGGCTGCTCCTGCCAGCTCGGGGTTGAACTTGTGGAACGACGCGCAACGCGCGCATCTGAACGCGAGCCACCGGCTTGCCGACCTGATTCAGATCGAGCTCGCGCAGAAATTCAGCGGGACGGCGGACACGTCGGTGGGCGCGGCGATCCGTGGATTGCGGTCGGTGGCGGCGCCGGCGGTGGCGGTCGAGCTATCGAGCGTCTCGTCCTCAGACCCGAATGCACTGGCCAACGCCGCGGCCGTGCCGTTGGGAGACGCGATTGGGCGCGCCATCACCGCGTTTCGCGCGGTGACTCCGGGAGGCGCGAAACAGTGACGCGTAACTGGAAAATTTTCATCGTGGTGCTGGCGGTGGGAGTGGCGATCGGGCTGGTCAGCTTCCGAAGCTTGCATCGCAGGATGAAGCGCCTGGCGCAAACGGAGGTGACCGAAGAGCAGGCGCGGCACGAACTCCTGGCGCCGCAAGTCTCAACGCCGACGGATGCACCGGTAAAGGCGACCATTTTCTGGGCCGGCGGCCCGGACAGCCTCGCGCCGGTGGGAATCGAGTTGCCGCTCTCGGCCGATCCGGCGCAACGCTCACGGCAATTGTTGCACGCGCTGATCGCCGACCCGCCCACGCCGGACCAGCGCACTCTTCCGGCCGATACCGAGGTGCTCGGCTTTTATATTTTGCCGGACGGCACGGCCATCGCGGACTTTTCCGACGCGCTTTCGACCGAAACACCTTCGGGGATACTGAGCGAACGAATGGCGGTCGATTCGATCATCGGGACTCTCGAGAACAACGTGGCCGGACTGCGCCGGCTGAAAATTTTGATCCACGGGCAGGAGGTCGACACGCTGGCGGGGCACATCGATCTCACCGGCTTTTTCGATCTGAACTCGCCGACGCAACGAACCGCTCCGCCGGCGGCGAAGACGGCGTCGAGTAGCCCGCAGAGAGCGGCGCCGCCGAAAGCGTCCCCTGCGAGTGTCGTTTCGGCGGCCCATTAGAGCGGCAGCGCCCCCGCAGGCCGTTTGGGCGAAGTTCCGTTGACACGTTGCAGAGTGGTCGGCAAACTGGCTGGAGCACCTCAAGGTTTCGGAATCACAGGAGATATTCTTGCGAGCAGACGGACGCGCGCCCGATGATTTGCGACCCACGAAAATAACGCCCGACTTCATTCCGAGCGCGGAAGGAAGCGTCTTGATCGAGACGGGCAGCACGCGCGTGATCGTGACCGCGACGGTCGACGACGGAGTGCCTTCTTTTCTGAAAGGCACGGGCAAAGGCTGGGTAACCGGCGAATACGGAATGCTGCCGCGATCGACGGAGGAACGCACGCCACGCGAGGCGGCGCGAGGACGCCAATCCGGGCGGACGCTCGAAATACAGCGGATGATCGGGCGCGCTCTTCGGGCAGGGACGGACCTGAAGGCGCTCGGGGAGCGCACGGTGTTCCTTGATTGTGACGTGATCCAGGCGGATGGGGGAACGCGAACAGCCTCGATCACCGGGGCATTCGTGGCGCTCGCGCTGGCGTTCGAGCGGATGGTCGCGGCGGGAATGCTGCGGACGGCGCCGCTGGTCGATTCGGTGGCCGCCACGAGCGTCGGGATCGTCGACGAGGAGCTGCTTCTCGACCTCAACTACGAAGAGGATTCCCGCGCGCAAGTGGATATGAACGTGGTGATGACCGGATCGGGGCAGTTCGTTGAAGTGCAGGCCAGCGCCGAGGGGCGCCCCTATACGGCGCAGGAGCTCCAGGATCTTCTCGACCTCGCGTCCACCGGCATCGAACAACTCGCCGAGGTGCAGCGAGAACTGCTGCACATGAACTTCCGTGGCCGATCGCGGTAGCGGCGCAGCTCGGCAGGCTCCGATTCACTTGCTCGTGGCATCGTCGAACGCGGGAAAGCTGCGAGAGTATCGCGAACTTGCCGACGGCTCGGAGCTCGATATCGGGCTTTTGCCGAATTTTCGCGAGATCGTTCCGTTTGAAGAGACGGGCGAGACATTCGCAGAGAACGCCATCGGGAAAGTATTGCACTACGGCCGCTTCACGGACCAGCTTCTGATCGCCGAGGACTCGGGTCTCGTGGTTCCGGCGCTCGATGGGGCGCCCGGAATTTATTCGGCGCGTTATGCGGGACTGGGGGGCAGCGATGCCGATTGTGTGCGAAAGCTCCTTCACGCAATGGAAGGCAAAGCGAGGGAGAATCGGCGCGCGCGATTCGTTTGCGTAATCGCGCTCGCAGAGCGAGGCCGTGTACTCGCGGTCGTCTCCGATCTCGTAGAGGGAACCATCGCGGACGAGCCACGGGGGATACATGGTTTCGGGTATGATCCTGTGTTCCTGCTTTCCGATCTCGGGCGCACCTCTGCTGAAATCTCGCCCGAAGAAAAGAATCGCGTGAGCCACCGCGCCAAGGCCTTCCGCAAGATTCGCGACCTCCTCACCGGCGTTTCTTTTTGATACCTTTCGCGCGGTCCGCGCATCCAATCCGGGGCGTTTAAATTCGCTTGCCTAAAATACCCGGGCGGGGGTACAAACATCCCCTCCCGCCGAGGTGACTCATGGCGACCTTCCAAGCCGCGCCGACCCTCCATCCAAGACTTCTTTCGCGTTTGCAAGAGGCGCGTTCACGTACCGACGAGCTTTTCCGGCTTTTGCCGGCTAGCTCGGTTTACGATCGTCCCATCGCCGAGCGCCATCGCATGATTTTCTATCTGGGCCACGTGGAAGCTTTCGACTGGAACCTTTTGGCGGCTTCGCTCGACCTGGCCCCGCACGACGCTGAATTCGACAAGCTTTTCGCTTTCGGAATCGACCCCGTGGGTGACGGACTGCCTACGGACACGCCGAGCGAATGGCCCACGATTGCGCAGGTGCAGGACTATAACCATCTCGTTCGAAACCGTCTCGATGAGGCGCTTGGCGATTTCCGCGCATCGCGTTCGCATGCCACCACGCTGGTGGACGGTACGCTACTGCACGTAGCGATCGAACATCGGCTCATGCATGCCGAGACGATCGCTTATCTTCTTCACAACTTGCCGATCGAGAGAAAGACCCCGCAAGCGGGACCTGCCCCTGACCCGAGGCCGGCGCCTGAGCCGCGCCAAGTGACAGTTCCGGCCGGAATCGCGACGCTCGGGCAGCCCCGCAGCGGAGACAACTTCGGCTGGGACAACGAATTCGACGCGCATAAGGTTCACGTCCCGAGTTTTTCGATCGACGTGTTTCCGGTCACCAATGCCCAGTATCTGAAATTCGTCCAAGCGGGCGGATATCAGGATGCGAAGTTCTGGTCGTCTGAGGACTGGGAGTGGAAGCGTTCGAAGAGGCTCGACCATCCGTATTTCTGGATGAGCCGTTCGGGCTCACCCTCGACCAGCCGGAATACGCGTTGGGACTACGTGGGAATGTTCGGGAAGATTCCTTTGCCCCCGTCGTGGCCCGTTTACGTCAGCCATGCGGAAGCATCGGCTTTTGCGCGCTGGGCCGGACAAAAGCTGCCCACCGAGGCACAGTGGCATCGCGCGGCGTACGGCGCGCCCGACGGCACCGAGCGCTCCTATCCGTGGGGCGAAGAGACGCCCGGCGAATCGCACGGCAATTTCCACCACCGGCGCTGGGACGCGACAGCCGTCAATGAACATCCGGCAGGCGCGAGCTCGTTTGGAGTGCTGGATCTGATGGGCAATGGGTGGGAGTGGACGTCGACGCCATTCGACTCCTTTCCGGGATTCCAGCAGTTTCCGTTCTATCCGGGCTACTCCGCTAACTTTTTCGACGGGAAGCATTTCGCCATGAAGGGCGGGTCGGCCCGAACGGACGCGTGCATGCTTCGCAGGTCGTTCCGAAACTGGTTCCAGCCACACTACCCGCACATTTACGCTACGTTCCGCTGCGTGGAGGACTGACCGATGGCATCTGCCCCGAGAATTGCGACGCCGACTCCTGCCACAGAGGTACTCGCCGAGTTCTCCTCCGACGTAGTGATGGGGCTCAGCCAGCCGGGACAGAAAGAGCTGCCGTCGAAATATCTGTACGATGAAGTGGGCTCAGCGCTTTTCGACGTGATCTGCGTACTGCCCGAGTATGGGTTGAGCCGCGCCGGAATGCGGCTGCTGCAGCGTCACGCAGCGGATATCGTGGACCGGGTGCCAGGACCGGTGGTGGTCGCGGAGCTCGGTAGCGGCAGCGGGCAGAAAACCAAGTGGCTGCTGGAGGCTCTCGCGCGGCGGCAGCGAGTGAATTATTATCCCATCGACATTTCGAGCAGCGCTCTGTTCCGTTGTCAACTCGAACTCAGCCACATCGACTTGGTGAGTATTGTGGGCTTCGAGCGCGCGTACCTCGACGGTCTGCGCGAGGTTGCGGCGCGGCGGCGCGATGAGGAGCACCTGCTCGTCCTTTTTCTGGGAAGCACGATCGGCAATTTCGACCGGCCGGCCGGCGACCGGTTCCTGCGGGAAGTGCGTTCGACACTGCGCGAAGGAGACGCCCTGTTGCTTGCAACTGACCTCGAAAAGCCGGTTTCCACGCTGACGCTTGCGTACGACGACTCGGCCGGCGTTACGGCTGCTTTCAACAGGAACCTTCTCGCGAGAATCAATCGCGAGCTCGAAGGGGACTTTGACCTGAGCAATTTCGAGCATGTGGCGCGATACGATCGATTCGAGCGGCGCGTCGAAATGCATTTGCGCTCAAAGATCTGGCAACGCATTGCGATCCGCAAGGCCGGATTCCGCTTCTACATGCGCGAGGGCGAGACCATCTGGACGGAGAGCTCGCACAAGTACGACGCTCAGGAGGTGATCGAGATGGGCGAGCGCACCGGATACCGCTCCGCCGGCCAGTGGATCGACCACGAGTGGCCTTTCGCACAGACCCTCTTCTTCGCCGGCTAGAACACGGAGGTCACCATGGCCAAAGCGGTATGGAATGGAGCGATCCTCGCCGAGAGCGATCGTACGGTGGTGATCGAGGGGAACCACTACTTTCCAAAGGATTCGGTTCACGCCGAGTATTTTCGCCCCAGCCAGACGCAGACAGTTTGCCCGTGGAAGGGGACTGCCAGCTACAAGGATGTGGAAGTGAATGGGCAGCGCAATCCGGATGCCGCATGGTTCTACCCCGACCCCAAGCCGGCCGCGGCGCAGATCAGAGACTACGTCGCGTTTTGGAAGGGCGTTCGCGTCGAGTCGTAACCACCCTGTGATATAGTTTTTCGCTCATGCCACAGAAAAAAACGGGCGCTAAGGCGCGTCCCGGGACCCGGAAATCTGTCGCGACGCGAGCGAAGCCGCGTGCCGGAAAAGGCGCCGATCCCGCGCGGGTCCGCGCGATCCTGAAGGGGCTCGACGAGGCCTATCCGGCTGCCACCTGCGCGCTGAAACATGGCAACGCGTTTCAGTTGCTGATCGCAACGATCCTCTCGGCCCAGTGCACCGATGAGCGCGTGAATCAGGTGACCGCGACGCTTTTCCCGAAGTATCCGACGCCCGAGGACTTCGCGTACGCGAATCCGGCCGAACTCGAGCGGGAGATTCGGCCCACCGGTTTTTTCCGCAACAAGACGAAATCGATCATGGGAGCGAGCAAGAAAATCGTCGAGGAGTTCCACGGCGAGGTGCCGAAGACGATGGAAGAATTGCTCACACTGCCCGGCGTGGCGCGAAAGACGGGGAACGTCGTGCTGGGGACGGCGTTTGGAATCGCGGCGGGGGTCGTGGTGGACACGCACGTCCTGCGCCTATCGGAGCGGCTCGACCTGACGAAGCACACCGACCCCAAGAAAGTGGAACAAGATCTGATGAGAGTGATTCCGCAGGACCGATGGATTCTCTTCAGCCACCAGATGATCTGGCACGGGCGCCGGGTATGCGTGGCGCGCAAACCCCGGTGCATCGAGTGCAACCTCGAGCGTCTCTGCTACTCCAAAGACAAGACCAACTGAACGGACGGCTGTGCCGCGATTTACTGCGCCCCCGGCCTGGCGCGTGGCGCTTTCGATGGCGGCGAAACGAGCTCGATCGACAGGCGTTTGCCGTCGTTCGCGGCGCGGCAGATCTCTTCTGCGTACGTGCGCCCGGGGTGGCCTTCCGGCAGAACTTTCAGCAGGTTCTCGCCGTAGCCGAGAACCAGGGTGAGGATGTTGTTGAAGTCGTGCGCGATCTCCCCGATTCGCTCGGGTGAAGGAACATTGGGTTGGTTCGGGAGTGTTTTTCGGGAGCCGATTGTCTCATCGCCCCCGCTCCCGCCGGGGACGTCCTGGGCTGTGGATGTTGCGAGGCGCTTCACTCCGCCGCGACCTGTGGTTTGGCTGCCATTCGGCACCGGTGACTCCCTGCCTAGATCGGCCATTTCTGAGGAAGCGTTAATAAGAATCGCTGGGATTGACGAGGCCCGTCACGCCAAAAAGGGATTCTGTTCCGGCATAGGACAGAAGTCCTTGCTCCTGCCGCCGGCGGATTACATAAACCCAGAAAAATGAGGGCGAGCTCATTCGCCGGGAACCGGGCTTTGAGGTGGCAACCGATGTGCCTGAGACGATCTGGACAGCGAGCCACAGTCGAGCACGGCTTGCAGTTCTGCTCCGAAATCTCGTGGATGGGCGCCGATGCGCATTCTTGTCGCTGAAGATGATCCACCGGTAGCTACTTTCTTGAAGAAAAGCCTCGAGGCCGAACAGTATGCGGTCGATACGGCCGCGGATGGCGCCGAGGCGAAGTACATGGCGGAGAGCTACGACTACGACCTGCTGATCCTCGATATCAACCTGCCGAAGATGACGGGTTTCGAGGTCTTGAGGGACGTGCGGTCGAAGAAGCCGCACGTTGCCATCATGATCTTGACCGGAAACAGCCAGGTGCCGGATCGCGTGAAAGGGCTCGATTTGGGGGCGGACGACTACCTGACGAAGCCGTTTTCGCTCACCGAGCTCTCGGCTCGTATCCGGGCGCTGATGCGCCGCAGCGGGCGGCCGTTTGAAGCGGTGCTGCGCGTGGACGATCTCGTCCTGGACCGCGTGCAGCGGATGGTTCGCCGCGGCGAACAGCGCATCGAGCTGACGCCCAAGGAGTTCGGCCTGCTCGAGTTTCTAATGCGCAACGCGGGGCGGTGCGTCACGCGCGGGATGATCGTCGAAAACGTCTGGAATCTGGGTTTCGACACGACCACGAACGTGGTCGACGTTTATATCAACTATCTCCGCAAGAAGGTGGACGCTGAACACGATCGCAAACTGATCCGGACTGTCCGCGGCGTGGGATACCAGGTAGGCGGCTCAGAAGAAGAGGGCTTGGCGAAGGCGCAAGGAAACTAAGGCGCGCGCCTGTCGATCGTCTCTGGTCTCGAAACATTGGGAAAATCTAACTGTTTCTTAATGGCGTTCTAATTCGCCAAAAGCAGACTCCACGCCCGGAGGAAATCGTCATGGCCTCAACCGGGCTCGAACGAGTCGCTCCACACGTCTCGCGTGTGCTGGTAACAAGCCCGAACGAAGAATTTCGATCGAAAGTGTCGGGTCAGCTTTCTTCGGAATCGTGTCTGGTGGATGAAGCCGCGGGCGGGGCCGCAGCGCTCGCCCAAGTGGAGGAGTGCGCATACGCGACCGTTCTGCTCGACCGACGGCTGATCGATTTGAATGCCGAGGAGGTCGCGACGATTTTGCAAGAGCGACAGCCGAGCGTCCGCGTGATTCTTCTCGACTCCGAGCATCAGACCGAAGTCAGCGAACAGCTTGCGACCGATGCTACCGTGACGCCCGCGAAGCGGGATGGGGGAGAGTCGAAGTGGTCGCTGCGGGCCGATGCGCCGGCGAATGCGCGCCGCGCCACAGTCCCTGCCGAACGCCCCACGGAATCGCTGCCGGGGATGTACAGCGCCGATCGCGCCATGCAGCAGGTGTTTCGCATGGCGCGGCTGGTGGCGCCGCGCGACACGACCGTCCTGATCACCGGCGAGACGGGCACGGGAAAAGAACTCGTGGCGAACGCCATTCACCGGCTCAGCGTGCGTAAAGACGGGCCTTTCGTGGTCGTGAATTGCGCGGCCATCCCGGAAGAACTTCTCGAGTCGGAACTTTTCGGGCACACGCGAGGCGCTTTCACCGGGGCGATTCAATCGCGGCTAGGGCGGATCCATGCGTCGCACGGAGGCACGCTATTCCTCGACGAGGTCGGCGATCTTCCGCTCAGCGTACAAGCTAAGCTGCTGCGGTTCCTGCAGCACGGCGAGGTGCAAAGGCTGGGCAGTCCCGATATTTTCAAGGTGGATGTGCGGGTGGTAGCGGCTACGAACGCAGACCTCAAGCAACACGTCTCGCAGAAGGAATTTCGTCGCGACCTCTACTACCGGCTGGCGGTGTTTCCGATTCAACTGCCGAGCCTGGCGACGCGGCGGGACGATATCGTTCCACTGGCGGACTATTTCATCGAGAGGCTTTGCGCTGCTTCGGGCCTCCGCCGCAAGTACCTTACGTGCGGCGCGGCCGGGTTGCTGCAGCGATACGCGTGGCCTGGAAATGTCCGGGAACTGGAACACGTGATCGAGCGGGCGTTCATTCTCGCGGAGGACCGGGCTGAACTCTCGGCCGAGCTTTTCCAGCAGTCTCTCGATGGGTCCAGCCTTTAGAGGAATCTAACGGGAGAACTGTGGCATTGGCACGGGTCTTGCACTTCCGGCGGGCATGCGGAATTTGCCTACCCGGCAACATACCGGGCAACAAAGGCGCAACGCAAAGCTCGCGCCTACGCCCGCCAACCGGCGAGCCGCGCAGCGTGCTCTGGCGCAGGCCTTCGCGTCGTTCACGCAGGTCGCGGGCTCGCTCGAGCAGTCCTACGAGAAGCTGCAGGCCGAGGTCGAGCGGCTGCGGATGGAACTCGAGCGTGCCAATTCCGACCTGACGCGCAGCCTCGAAGACAACACGCGGGTGCGACGTGATTTGTCACGCACACTCGAAGGGCTCCCTTGCGGCGTTATCGCTCTTGGCGCGACCGGGGCTATTCGCATCATCAATCCCGAAGCGCGGCGCCTGCTGATGCTCCGGGAAGACTGGACGCCCGGATCGAGCCAGCCTCTGCCCGAGTGTCTCTCCGCTTTTCTCTCCGACGTCGCGGCAAGCGACTCATCGGCAGTTGGCGAATTCACATTAGCCTCGGCGGAACAAAAAATCTTTGTCGCGGTGACGAAAACCCGGCTATCCGCGGGGGGCCAGGCGGGCGAGGACACGGTGCTCATCGTTCGGGACGTCACGGAAGAGAAGCGCATCGCGGCCGAACGCGAGGCGTCGCGGCGCGTGAGTGCGCTGGCGGAGCTTTCCGCATTACTCGCGCACGAGATTCGCAATCCGCTCGGCAGCCTTGAGTTGTTCGCCGGCCTCATCGCCGACGCCACGGCGGGCCTGCCGGACGCGCGCCAGTGGGTGAACCACCTGCAAGCCGGACTCCGGGGCCTCGCAGCCACTGTGAACAACGTGCTGAGCTTCCACAGCGAGCCTTCGCCCTCGCTCACGCCTACAAATCTTGAGCGGTTGCTGCGTGAGACCACCGATTTTCTCAAGCCTCTGGCGCAGCAGAGGTCGATGCAAGTGACACTGATCAGCCGAATCGGCGAGGTCCGGATCGCCGCCGACCCGCACCGGCTCCAGCAGGTATTCTTCAACCTGTCGCTCAACGCTTTTCGGGCCATGCCCGCGGGCGGAGCGCTTTTCATCCGTATGGACTGGGCCGCGGAGGGACAGGGGCACAAGGTGCAGATCGATTTCGAGGACCACGGGACAGGCATTCAGCAGGAGCACGTCGCAAAGCTTTTTCGCCCAGGCTTTAGCACGACCCCCGGCAGCCCGGGCCTCGGTCTGACCGTCTGCAAAACCGTTGTCGAGCAGCACAATGGAACGATTGCGGTGAAAAGCGCTCCGGGGCGCGGCTCGACGTTCTCGGTCTTCTTTCCGACTCTGGGAGGGGTGTGATGACCCAAGTTCTAGTCGTCGATGACGAAGCCGCCATGCGCACAGCGCTTGAAGCAAATTTTCTGCGCGACGGCTGGGGCGTGGCCACTGCATCAGGGGCGGTCGAAGCGATCGCAAAATTTCGAGGAGCGCCTTGTCCGCTGGTGGTTACCGACATGCGGATGCCCGACGGCGACGGATTGAGCGTGTTGCAGGGCGTGCGCGAGATCGCGCCTGAAACGGCGGTCGTATTCCTCACCGCATTCGGCAGCATCCCCGAGGCGGTGCTCACCATGAAAGAGGGCGCCTGCGACTATCTGGTCAAGCCGATTTCTTTCGATTCGCTGAAACAGGCCGCACAGCGAGTGCTCGAAACCTCGCGCCAGCCCGAACCGGCCAGCGAAGGAGGCGCGCCGGACCCGCCGAAAGAGGAATTCGCGGGCAACTCGCTCGTATTTCGTCGCCTGCTTGGTCGCGCGCGCCAGGCCGCGGCCAGTGAGGCCGACATACTGATCGAAGCGGAGAGTGGAACAGGCAAAGAGGTGCTCGCGCGGTTCATCCACCGCTCGAGTCCGCGCCGAGGGCGCGCGTTTGTGGCCGTCAACTGCGCGGCTTTTCCAGAAGCATTGCTCGAAAGCGAGCTTTTTGGCCACGTGCGAGGGGCATTCACGGGCGCGTCCGCCGCGAAGCCGGGCAAATTCGAATTGGCGCATGGGGGAACGCTCCTGCTCGACGAGATTGGCGAGATGCCGCTTAGTCTTCAGCCCAAATTGCTGCGCGTTTTGCAGGAGCGTGAAATCGACCGGTTGGGCGACACCCGGCCCGTGCACGTGGATGTTCGCGTGATTGCCACGACGAACCGCCCGCTCATGAGCCTGGTCGGCGAGGGGCGGTTTCGCGCCGATCTTTACTATCGGCTGAACGTCGTGCCGCTGAGCGTTCCACCGCTGCGCGAACGCCGCGAAGACATTGCCGCGCTGGCAAGACTATTTCTGCACAAATACGCTCCGAAATCCGCGCGCGGAGGCGTGTCGATCTCTCCCGAACTCCTGCGGCGCCTAGAGGCCAACGACTGGCCGGGAAATATCCGCGAACTCGAGAATTTCATCCGCAGGGCGCTGGCGCTTTCGGATGGTCCGGTTCTCGACGCGGATTCGATGGGGCAGCCGCAGCTGCCGGAGCCCGCGGCGTCCGCAACGGGCGCCGCGACGCAGGCTCTGGCGGCGGCCGGCACGTCCATGCGCGACATGGAGCGACAGCTTCTAGAGAGGACGCTCGAATCGACGGGCGGCAATCGCACCCGGGCCGCCATGATCCTGGGAATCAGCCTTCGAACGATCCGCAACAAGATTCGCGAATATGGTCTTCCGCCGAGGAGGTTCGCATGAGCATGATCGACACGCCCAACATCACGGTGCTAGAGCGCTACCTCGACTTGACGGCCACGCGACAAGCGCTCATTTCGAGCAACGTGGCCAACATCGACACGCCGGGATACAAGACCGTGGACATCGATTTCGATCGCGAGATGTCGCGCGCGATGGCCGACCCTTCCGGGCCCGTAACACCGGTCGTCGAGCATGTCCAGGGACTGATCGAGCGACCTGACGGCAATAACGTCAACATCGATCGAGAGTCGCTACTGCTCAGCCAGACGCAGATGCAATTCACGGCGGCGATTCAGCTCATGCGCGCGGAATTCCGAAATCTCACGGACGCTATCGGCGGAGGTTCCTGATCATGAATCTTTTCGGAGTTCTCGATATCAGCGGATCGGCTCTCACCGCCGAGCGTGAGCGAGCGGAAATCGTGACAAGCAACCTGGCGAATTCCGAGACAACGAGCACGCCCGAAGGCGGCCCCTACAAGCGCGTTCAGGTGGTCTTTGCGTCGGCTCATCTGCAAGGCTCGCCTTTTTCGGAAGCGCTGGCTTCGATCAGCGATCTCGAATCGCAAGGCGTTCGGGTGCAGCAAGTGGTGGCGGATCCGACGCCACCGGTGCGCCGCTACGATCCGGGGAACCCGGAGGCGGATGCGCAAGGCTACGTCTCCTATCCGAACGTGAATCCATCGGAGGAAATGGTCGACCTGATGGGGGCGGCACGGTCCTACGACCTCAACGCCTCGGCGATCCAGGCCACCAAGTCGATGATCGAGTCTTCGATCGATATCCTGCGATAACCCCGACGAATACGGAGGCGGCGGACAATGGCCAGTTCAATTCAGAGCATCACGCAGGGAATCGCCGACATCACCGATCCACCACTGGCGACCGAGGCCGGTGAAGGCGCCGATTTCTCTTCGACGCTCCAAACCGCCGTCGATCAGATCAGCAACCTGCAGTCGGACGCACAGAATAAAGTGGCAGGCCTGCTCAGCGGCGACGGAGAGGACATTCACTCCGCGATGCTTGCGGTCGAGAAGGCAAACGTGTCGTTCGAGATGATGGTGCAGGTCCGCAATCGAATCGTGCAAGCGTACCAGACGATTTCGCAGATGCCCTTCTAGCCGATAGGCACCGGCCGACTTCATGGACAAGCAGCTGCAGCAGCTCATCGCATTTCTGAAGGGCCTCAACATACGCCAGCGGATACTGCTGGGGGCCGCGGCGCTGGCCATTGGGCTGACGCTGTGGCTGTTCGTGCGCTTGTTCGGCTCGCCCGACATGCAGCCTTTGTATACGGGCCTCTCAGCGTCGGACGCGCAAGGAATCGCGCAACGCCTGGCGGGCGAGAATGTACCGTACGTGATTTCACCGGACGGCGGCACCGTCTCCGTCCCGGCGGACAAGCTCGATCAGATGCGGGTCGAAATGTCGCAGGATGGGGCGCCGCAGAGTGGACGCCTCGGTTTCGAGCTTTTCGACAAGCCGAACTGGTCGGGAAGCGATTTCTCCGAAAAAGTGAATTACCAGCGCGCGCTGGAAGGCGAACTCGAGCGCACGATCGAAATCATCGACAACATCCAGGCCGCCCGCGTGCACATCGTGCTGCCGCACGAGTCTCTCTTCGCCGATCAGGACCGGGAAGGAAAGGCCGCCGTGGTGCTGAAAATCCGGGGCGGCGCACAGATTCCCGACAAAGTTGTGGCGGGCATCGCCCGGCTGGTTTCGAGCGCCGTCGACAACCTTCCGGCAGAGAACGTCACCGTCGTCGACGCCGACACCGGCGCGCCGATGCAAATCCATGGCGCGCAATCCGGACCGAGCGGCTCCTCGACGCTGGAAACCGATCTGGCTCAGCGGCTGGTCGATACGCTCACCCCGATCGTCGGACAGGGAGGCGTGAAGGCGAGCGTCACCGTCGAACGCGACCCCACGTCGGGTGAAAGCACCCAGGAAGTCTACGATCCGAATGGCTCCGTGGTGCTGACGTCGGAAGAGTCGCAGGAGCAGGGCGCCAATGCGTCGCCCGCCGGAGTGCCGGGCACTGCCAGCAACGTGCCGCGCGCATCCGGCGCTCAGGCCGCCGCGAGCTCCGCATCGAGCTCGACCAATACGGCGATGCTTCAGAATCAGAGCAAGACGTTTGCGGTCAGCAAGACGGTGCGCCGCCTGGTCGAACCTGCTGGCCGCATCAAGCGTATGAGCGTCGCCCTGCTGGTCGATGACGCGGTCGTTGAGGCGACGGATAAAAGCGGAAAGACGGAGGAAAGCCGCCGGAAGCGCACGCCGGACGAACTCAAGCAGATTCAGGACGTGGCCGCCGCAGCGGTCGGGCTCGACCCGGCGCGCGGAGACGTAATCGCGGTGCAGAACTTCTCTTTCCAAGCGCTGCCGGTAGAGCAGCCGTCGCGGCCCAACCTCGCGCAGCGAGTCGAGACGCTCACCCAGCGGTGGTCAGTGGTGCTGCGGTACGCGGGCCTGATTCTAATCTTCGCGTTGGTCTACTTCATCGTGCTGCGACCGATCAAAACACAACTTCTGGCGAGCCTCCGCGCCACCAAGGTGGAACGCGCCGCTACGCGGCCACACGTATCCGCCGAAGGGCGAGCGCCGCCCGTTGATTTAGCCGAAAAGGGAATCGCGCTTGAGGAAGAGGTCAGCGAGACGGGCTCCGACGTAAAGCGCGTCGTGATGCTGAAGCGCGATCTGGTCGATAAGGTGAAGAAAGAGCCGAACTCTTCGAGCCGCCTGATCCAAAACTGGATCAGGCAGACACAGGAAGCGCAAGGATCCCGCTGATGGACACGAACAAGGGCGCGACCGGCCTCCGAAAGGCCGCGATTCTTGTCGTGCTGCTGGGCGACGAGGTTGCCGCGGCGCTCTACAAGCACCTTTCGGACCGGGACGTCCGCGCGCTCACGCAGGAGATCGCAGAGCTTGGCTACGTTTCGCCCGAAGCCGCCTCACAGGTGTTGCAGGAGTACCACCGCCTGACACTCACACAGGAATATCTGGCGCAGGGCGGACCCGACTACGCGACCAAAGTGCTCGTCAAAGCCTTTGGGGAAAGCGGCGCGAATAGCCTGCTCGAGCAGGTTGTGCGGGCCCAGGAGGAGGGGATACGAAGTCTCGACACCCTCCAGAAGGCCGACCCGGAGCAACTCGCGAAATTCATCCAAGGTGAACACCCGCAGACGATTGCCCTGGTTTTGGCGCACCTGAGCGCGAAGACGGCGTCCGTGGTGCTCCATTTTTTGACTGACAAAACGCGCGCTAATGTGATCAAGCGTCTCGCGCAGATGCAGCAGTTTTCGCCGGAAGTCGTGCAGCAGATTTCGCTCGTGCTGCACAAGAAGATGGAGGCGCTCGGCGAGCAGAGCCGCCGCTCGTACGGGGGAGTGAGCGCCGTCTCGGAGATGATGAACAGGCTCGATCCGCAGACCACGAAAGACATCCTCGAAACGATCGAATCCGAAGACGCGCAGCTCGCCGTTGCGATTCGCAATTCGATGTTTACGTTCGAGGATTTGATCAGCGTTCCGGATACGGGCATACGCGAACTCCTCGGCCAGGTCGACAAGAAGGTCCTCGCGACGGCCATGAAGGGCGCCGCCGACGATCTGAAAAATCACCTGATGAAGGCGATGTCTTCGCGCGCGGCCGAGATGCTGAAGGAAGACATCGATGCGATGGGGCCGACGCGCTCGCGCGATGTGCTGCACGCACAGCAGGAAGTAGTGACGCTCGCGCGCAAACTCGAAGCCGAAGGGAAGATGACGCTGAAGAGCGAAGGGGAGGAGGCGTATGTCGTCTAAATTGGACATCTCAGGAAAACCTTCCGCGAACGCTGCCGAAATGTTTGTCTACCGCCAGGTTGCCGGCGGCGATCGCACGGCCGATCCTCGTGCGAACGTGGGGAGTTCCGAGGTTGCGCCCGCCCTTCGCGCCGAGATTGCGAAGCGCGAGCAAGACGCCTGGCAGAAAGGATTCGCCGAAGGGCAAGCGAGCGGGCGCAGCGAATCCGAAATTCGCGTGGCCGAAATTCGGGATTCCGTCGAGAAGACCCTGGAAGGCTTTGCCCGGTCGCGCGAGGAGTACTTCGCCAACGTCGAAGCGGAGGTGGTCCAGCTCGCGCTTTCGATCGCCCGCAAAATCCTCGATCGTGAGGCCTTCATTGACCCTATGCTGCTGACGGGCCTCGTGCACGTGGCCCTCGAGAAGATGGGCCAGGAAACGAAAACGCGATTGCGCGCGCACTCGTCGCAGGTCCCGTCCTGGCGCGAACACTTCAAGCAAATGCCCGAGGGGCGGACCGCGCCCGAGGTCGTCGCTGACGATTCGCTCAGCCGCACGCAGTGCGTGCTTGCAACAGAGCTCGGCTCGACAGAGATCAGCCTCGACGGGCACCTCAAGGAGATCGAGCAGGGCTTTTTCGATCTTCTCGCGCAGCGCCCGCACCGTGCCTAATGAAGCCGCCGTCGCCGCTCGCACCGTTTCTTCGCAGGCTCAGCGAATTTTCCACGCTGCGCTGGACCGGCCACGTGATCAAAGCCGTGGGCAACATCGTCGAATCGGAGGGGCCATTTTGCTCCGTCGGCGAGGGCTGCGCGATTCTCACATCCGACGGAAACTCACATCCCGGCGAGATCGTCGGTTTCCGGGGGCGCACGGTGCTTTCGATTCCGCTTGAGCGGCCGGCCGGCATTCGTTTTGGCGATCGCATCGTCACGCGCGGCACGCGTCCAGCGTTGCGCGTGGGCGACGATCTTCTCGGCCGCGTGATCGACGGAAGCGGTAAGCCCATCGACTCCGGCGGGACGTACCGCGCGCGGGAGCATAGGCCTCTTTCGGTCGACGCGCCACTTCCGCTCGAGCGCATCCCCATCCACGAGCCGATCGGCTGCGGAATCCGCAGCATCGACGGATTTCTTACCTGCGGCCGCGGCCAGCGCATCGGCATCTTCGGAGGCAGCGGAGTCGGGAAGAGCACGTTGATCGGCATGATGACCCGCGGCACCTCGGCGGACCTGACGGTGCTGGCGCTCGTCGGGGAACGCGGGCGCGAGGTCCGCGAGTTTCTCGAAGACGCGATCGGCGAAGAGGGACGACGCCGTTCCGTGATCGTGGTGTCGACCTCGGACCAATCTCCGCTGCTGCGCATACGCGCGGCTCTCGCGGCCACGAGCATCGCCGAGTATTTCTGTTCGCGGGGAAAGCACGTATTGCTCGTCGTCGATTCCTTGACGCGCTTCGCGATGGCCCAGCGCGAGATCGGGCTTGCTGCGGGCGAGCCGCCCACCGCGAAAGGCTACACGCCGTCCGTCTTCGACGGTTTGGCGAGGCTGATTGAGCGCGCCGGGTCATTCAGCGGGGGCAGCATTTCGGCTTTCTACACGGTCCTGATGGAGGGCGACGATCAACTCGATCCATTGGTCGACGCGGTGCGCGCTCTGCTCGACGGCCACATCGTGCTCGATCGCAGGCTCACTGCGCAGGGGCACTTTCCCGCCGTTTCGATTCTCGACAGTCTGAGCCGGCTCATGCCGGCCGTCACCTCGCCCGATCATGTCGCGAAGGTGTTGCGCCTGCGCCGGCTGCTGGCCGCTTACTCCGCGAGCGAGGATTTGATTCGCGTGGGCGCATACCAGAAGGGCGCTGACCCTGCCCTCGATCAGGCGATTGCCGCGCTGCCTGCGCTCAATGCGTTCCTGCAGCAAAAAAAGGGAGAACGCCCGAGGCTGGAGGAAACGTTCGCCGGCCTCATGGCGCTACCGGGGTAGAGTATGGCGTTCCATTTCACGCTAGAAGCCGTGCTGCGATTGTGGAAGAGTCGCGAAAGATTCGAGCGGCTCCGCCTCGAGGCGCTCACCGCGAAGATCTGGCGGCTTCGCCGTGAAATCGAAGGGGTGGAACGGGCCTCGAAAGAAGATCGGAGAAGCGTGGCGACTCTTCTTTCGGAAGGGATGACCGCGTCGCAACTGCAATTCGCGTCCCTTTGCGCCGACGGCCACAGGCAGTTCCGCATCCTTTTGGAGAAACAAGTGTCCGACTTGATGAAAGAGCATGGGGCGCAGAGCAGGATTTTCGAACACGCGAGGCGCCAGCGCGAAATCTTCGAGAGCGTCCGCGACCGCAAGCTCGAAGTTTATCGCGCCGCCGAAGCGCGCGAAAGTCAGGAACAAATGGACGAACTGTTCCTCGCGCGCCGCATGTCCACGCAAAGCGAATAGTTCTTGCCCGCCGAACTGGGCAGTCTTTTCCTCGCCTCGCATTGCGCCCTTCCGCCGTCGGGAAGCGCTCTGCCGTGCCACTCCTATCTTGCAGATCCTTCGGAGCTTCTCGTTTCAGTGCGAGGTGGGCGCGACCTTACCAGTTTGGCGGGCTGCATGCATCGGCTTCTTCGCTCGGCAAAGAGAGCGAAACGATTATGCTTGTGCCCGGCATCAACGAAGCAGTGACGCCCGTGTCTGCTGATCTCGCGCGCTCCGTCGATCGTCAGAGCGATTCGGGACAGCAGTCATTCTCGAGTGCTCTTGCGGGAGCCAGCGATGCGATCCGGAACAACTCGGCCAACGATTCTCGCGGAAGTGGCAAGGTCCCAACCGCACCGCCCGCCGCTCAGCCGACACCTGCAGCCGCGCCCCGCGCAAACTCACCCTCCGCAACGGATTCTACAAGTTCGCTCGGCTCGCTCGTGCCGCGGGGCGTCGTCCGCGCTTCAAAGGCTGCTGCCCCTGCACTGCCGGTGGATTCGTTTGCCGCGCCGCCCAAGGAGAAGCCCGCGCCCTCCGGCCCGGTCACAGCGATTGCGAACAATCCCAACGTGGCTGCAACGGCGCTTTCATCGTCGCCGGTGGCGCCGCTGCCGACCTCTCCCGCTCCTGCTCCACTGCCGGCGCCAGCGCTCCCCAACTCTTCACCGGAAGATTTGGCCGTGATTGCGCCGGTCGGCGCGGATTGGAAGGAGGCTCCGACGCCTGCAACAACAGGCGCCAACGACGCCGGGAACTCCGTGATCACCCCTGGCAAAACCGTCAGGGCCGCCGGAGAGGCGGCAGCCGCTGAGGTTTCGCCCAGTGCGGATGTGCCAGAGCTGCCGAACGCTCCGAACCAGACACCGCAAGCTCCGCCAACCGACGACGCTGGCGACGAAGCCACTCTCCCGCAGGCGCCGCCGATCGCGGCAACGCTCACGCAGCCGGACCTGCCGGAAGCCTCGGCCCAAAGCGCGTCGCCACATCACACATCAGCGCCCCAGCCTGCGGCAGCGATGTCGACCGCTCCACCGACTTCCTACGCGGGTTCGAGCGCGCCGCGGCCATCGCCCCCGGCTGATGCTGGCGCAGGTTCGACCGCAACAACCACTTTCGTCGCGCAAAAGCATGAATTCGTCACCGCCGCCTTGCGCGAAGTTTCGAGCTCCGTGGCCTCGGTGGTCCAGGCTCCGTTTACTTCACCGGCTGCGCCCGCGCTTTCCAAGACTCTCGCGCCCGCCGACCCAATTGCGGCTTCGGCCACGGGCGGCATCGTCTCCGCGAACTCGCAGTCGGGCTCGGTCGGGGGTAACGGTGCGGGGACGAGCGGGCAATCATCTTCAGGACACGCCCAGTCGGGAGGCTCCTCCTCCGGGGACAGTTTTTCCGGTCACGCATCCGCGGACGCGCCCCCGCAGGTCCAGCCGACGATCGACCCTGCGTCGCTTGGTGCGAGCGCAAGCAGACTCGACTCAAGCGCGGCCCAGCACGGAGCGAACCCCGACTCTTCCGCGCTGCCCGGAGAGAAAACATCGACGATCTCGGACTTGGCGGAATCTTCGCAAGATCCGACCTCTCCGGCGAGCGCTCCAACTGCCGCATCTCCGCTGGCCGGCCCTCAGGTCTCGCAAGCTCATCTGCTTGGGGACTCTGCTTGCGCCGAGATGCGCATCTCCGTCAGCACCGAAGCGCTCGGCCCGATCGAGCTCCGAGCCACGTCCGACAAAGACCGGATCGGCGCTGTAATCGCCGCCGCGAAGTCGGAGACGCAGGAACTTCTGGCCAACGAACTCCCCGCGCTGCACCAAGCCCTCTCGGAACGAAACCTGCAAGTGCAGCAGCTCACCGTGAGCCAGGGATCGCTCGCCGGCGGCGGGACATTCGGACGCAACGGATATTCCCAAAATCCGGAGGCCTGGCACAAACAAGCTGCCGCGAATTATTGGCAGCCGGCGAGCGAATCCACTGCGTCGACCGATGAGTTCCCAGGTGCGGTGGTGTTGCCCGCGGCGCCGGGACAACTCAGCGTGCACGCGTGAAGCCGCGGAGCAAAAGGAGAGACGTATGATCAACGGAGTTACGCCTTATACGGTTCCAGAGGCCCAGGATGCGACGGGCGGCACATCGTCCACAAACTCTTCCGGCTCGACCTCTTCGACGGCCGCCTCGGCTGCGCAACAGGACACGCAGGAATTCATCAGCATTCTGTCGGCGGAGTTGCAGTCGCAGGACCCGACGCAGCCTTTGGACCCGACGACCTTCGTCACGCAACTCGCGCAATTCAGCAGTCTCGACGAACTCATCAACATCCGCCAGGACATCGAAACGGCCGACGGTATTTCAAACCCAACCAGCGGTCTCTTCTAGGAGAAAACGATGCCATCTTTTTCAACAGCACTATCGGGACTCGACTCCGAATCGCAGGCCCTCTCGGTGATCTCGAACAACCTCGCCAACCTCAACACGGTTGCCTTCAAGGCACAGAGTCCCGACTTTCAGGATCTTTTCTACCAGCAGATCGGGTCGAGTGGCGCGGGCGATCCCATTCAGATCGGCGTCGGCACCACGGTCGGAGCGATTTCCTCGAACTTCACCCAAGGCAGCACGGAATCGACCGGCGTTCCGACCGATGTCGCGATTCAGGGCAACGGATTTCTCGTCGAAGATAATGACGGCCTGCGGGAATACACGCGGGCCGGCGATCTCTCGGTCGGCACCGACGGGCAGTTGCTCGCGAACGACGGTGGAGAAGTATTGGGCTACGCGGCCGTCAACGGCGTCATCAGTGCCAGCCAGACGCTCGGCCCGCTTTCCGTTGCGAGCGGCCAGACCAGCCCGCCGAATCCAACGGCCAACGTGGAAATCAATATGAATCTCGATTCCGCCGGAGGTGTTGGATCGACGTTCAGTACACCGGTGACGATCACGGACGCGCAGGGCGACTCGCACGTGCTGACTTTCAACTTCACCAACACAGCGGCCAACACATGGACCTACAACATCACGATTCCCGCCGCGGATGTTGGAGCGACAGGTGCCGCGGTGTCGGTCGGCACCGGCACGCTTAAGTTCAACGGCTCCGGAGTGCTTACGACGCCGGCGGCTGACGTGACGGGACTCACCATCACCGGATTTGCCGATGGTGCGTCGAACCTGACCTTTAACTGGAATCTCTACGACGCGAACAAGAATCCGCTCGTCACTCAAGTTGCGAGCCCTTCGGCCGCCTCTTCTACCCAGCAGGACGGCTATTCGAGCGGCACCTTGTCGAGTTTCAACATTCAAGCCGACGGCACGATCCAGGGCGTCTTCAGCAACGGCCAGACGCTCGCGTTGGGACAGATCGCGCTCGCCTCTTTCGCGAACGTACAAGGGCTCTCCCGCAATGGCAGCAACAATTACCTCGCCACCCTCGCTTCGGGAGCCGCGAACATCGGCGCCCCCGCCACCGGCGGGCGCGGCACAATCGCCGGGGGCTCGCTCGAAGAATCGAATGTCGACATTGCCACCGAATTTGCCAACTTGATTCTCGCTGAGCGGGGTTATCAGGCAAATGCGAAGACGGTCACCACGTTTGACGAAGTGACGCAGACCGCCATCAACATGCAGGCGGGCGTCTGATAACAGACGGTTTCGCCCGTCGTTTTCGCGTTCCCGCACTTCGCGGCGAAAGCCGCTGGTGCGGGACGCGAGGCTTTTCTGAGGGATTTCTAATTAGAGATATCCGAGCCTGCTGCAGAAACGCGGCAGTTCGGAGGTTCCCTCGAGAAGCGATTGCCTCAAGTCCTGCAATCCGAATAGATGCCGTCCTCACGGCCGTCTTCGCGAATCTTGTTTGTCGCCGGGTTCGGCGCGCGAATTGCTTCTGGTCGTCCCATGGAACGCCCTCGCGCGAGGACGGTGAGCGAAGCCGGAGCATCGAAATCCCGCGCCGTTTTCGCTATAGCCCTCGTGTTCCTTGTCTTCGGGGCGGCAGGCGGATGGTACATGTGGTACACGAAGGCGCAAGCGAGCAATGCGCCGCCGGGCGCCGGTGCGGGTCCCTCGGCCGTAATCCACCTCGATAGTTTCATTGTGAATCTGGCCGACCAGGACCAGATCACCTATCTTCGCGCTTCCATTGATCTCGGCGTCGAGAAAGCTCCCGACGCGAGAAGCGGCCGAGGCGTGCCTCTCGCGAGCATTCGCGACGTAATCATCAGCGTGCTCGCCACGCGGCATTCGCAGGAGCTCCTCACGCCCGACGGCAAACTGAAACTCAAGCAGGACTTGATTGCAGCGCTCAACGAGCACGTTCCCAGCATCGGGGTGCGCGATATCTATTTCACTGATTTTCTTGTGCAGAGGTAACGATGGCCGCAACCACAGTCGCTCCTCCCGCTTCCGCAGTTGCCGCCACCGACCAGGGGACGGCCCAGGCCGCCGGGTCGAAATCGGAGGGCATGGCTCGCTGGACCGACGCGGAACTCTTGCCTTGCCGGCTGAGCGCCGAAGTCGAAATCGTGAAGTTTACCGTGCGCGATCTTTTCGGCCTGGATGTCGACTCGATCGTCGACTCGGGCTGGGCGCAGAACCTGGACGTTCCGTTGAAGGCGAATTCGCAGTTGATCGGTTGGGCTGAATTCGAAGTGATCGGCGAAGAGTTGGCAGTCCGTCTCACCGAGCTCTACTAGGTATTCCAACGAGGTTTGTTGCATGAAGTCGTCCACCATCGCGGATCCCGTCGCAGCGCCGCAGCCGGATAGCCTGCTCTTCGGCCCCTTCTTCGGCTTGCTTCGCAAAAGCTTGAGCGCAGCTGTCGGCGGACTCATCGGACGAGTGGCAAGGCGTCGCGAGCGCAGGCTTCTTCTCTGCGAAATGGTCTCGCTGGGTGAGCGGCGCCTGGTCGCGCTGATCCAGTTCGATAATCAGCTGCTTCTTGTCGGCGTGACCGGAAACGCGATCACACTTCTCACAACGCCTTCGGCCAGCGCCGCACCCGTACCGCCCATCTCCGATCCTGCGGGAGCGCCCCGCATCTCCGGAGCGGGTCAATGATCGGGAGGGCGTTGGCGCGCATCGCCGCTCTCGGCGGACTTGTCACATTCCTCGGCGAGCTACGTTCCACGGCGGCGCAAACGGTCAGCGTTCCCCCGATCCCCGGGCTGACCACAAAGGGCGAACCGGTTTCCTGGACGATCCTGATTCTCCTCACGCTGCTTACTCTGTTGCCTGCAATCGTCCTATCGATGACGCCCTTCGTCCGTATTCTCATCGTCTTCCACTTCCTGCGCCAGGCGCTCGGCACGCAGACCACGCCGACGAATCAAACCCTGATCGGGCTCGCCGTGATCCTCACGTATTTTCTGATGGCGCCGGTCGGCGCGGCGGTGCAGCAGACGGCGATCGTGCCGCTTGAGCACAACAAGATATCCGCGTGGCAGGCGATCGAGATCAGTTCCGTGCCGCTGAAGAATTTCATGCTCAAGTTCACGCGGGAAAAGGACCTGGCCCTCTTCGTCGAACTGTCGAAGGAGCCGCGCCCGAAAACCCCGCAGGATCTGCCGATGAGCGTGGTCGCGCCTGCCTACCTAATTTCCGAGCTGAAAACGGGATTTCAAATCGGCGCGGTGCTGTTTCTGCCGTTTCTCGTGATCGATGTTGTCGTGGCATCGATCACCACCTCGATCGGAATGTTCCAGTTGCCTCCCGTCGTGATTTCGACACCGCTCAAGATTTTGCTCTTCGTGAGTGTTGACGGCTGGAACCTTGTGATCGGCTCGCTGATGAAGAGTTTCTATTAGGCGTATGCATGACGGTCGAGCAGGTCATCACGCTTTCGCGCCTCTGCCTCGAGGCCGCCTTTTGGGTGGCGGCGCCGATCCTGATCGCCGCGATGGCGATCAGCCTGACGATCAGCATCGTCCAGGTGATGACCTCGGTGCAGGAGCCCACGGTTTCGGCGGTGCCGCGCCTCGCGGCAGTCGGCGCGGTGAGCTTTCTCTTGCTGCCGTGGATGCTGCACCGCCTGGTCGTTTTCACGGTTCAGTTGTTCGGAGATTTTCACCCGTTCGCACGATGACTGGCCGAAGCGTGTGGCGGGTGCGCAAAGCATACGAGTCGAACTGAACGAGCGGAGTCGACCTGTGGAGTCGGTACGTGGACGTCATCATCCAACGACTGTTGATGCCGGCGCTGTTGCTCGGTCTGCGCGTGGCCGGACTGATGTCTTTCGCGCCGTTTCTCGGCAGCACGTCGATTTCTGCCCGATTCAAAGCTACGCTTACTGTCGCGTTCACGGTGCTCCTGTATCCGGTATGCGCGCAGCAGATCGGGCAAGTAACGTCGCGCACTTCGTCCAACTGGCTCGACATCGTTCTCAGCGAATCGTGCCTCGGCCTTCTGATGGGCCTCGCGGTGCAATTCGTCTTCGAAGGAGCGCAGTTCGCGGGGCAGTTCGCCAGCATCCAGATGGGGCTTTCGCTGGTCACGATTCTCGATCCGCAGACGCAGGCGGACACGCCGGTGATCTCCGTGCTTTTCCAGACGGTCGCTCTCCTGATCTTTCTGCAGTTCAACGTGCATCACTGGATGATACGAGCCATCGCCCGGAGCTACGCGCTCGTTCCGGTCGGCTCGGTCAGTTTGTCGGCACCGCTCGTGCGCGAGTTCTTTCATATCGCGGGATCCATGTGGATCGTGGGCGTGGAGATCGCTGGGCCGATCGTGCTCGCGACGATGGTCGTCGACTTGTCGCTGAAGTTTCTCGCGAAGGTGTCTCCGCAGATTCCGGTCATCCTGATGGGCGTATCCGTCAAGTTTCTGCTTGGCCTGGTGGTCCTGATCACCGCTCTGGGTTACTGGCCGAGTTTCTTCGACTCGCGTTTCGCCGCCGCGCTCGATGCGGTGGAACATTTGCTGCATCTCGCGCGCTAGGGAGCGTTCGCCGTGCCGCCTGACAATCGCACAGAGAAAGCGACCCCCCGGCGCAAAAGCAAGGCCCGCGAGCAGGGGCAGATTGCGCGCAGCCGCGACCTCACCTCTTCGTTGACGCTGCTCGCGGCGATCTTCACGTTGAGCTGGCTCGCGACTTCATTTCCGGCCCGGTGGCTCGGCTTCCTGCACGACTCGCTCGACACCGCCATTCGATCCGACCTCAGCAGCACGAATCAGTTGCTGGCGTCCGTCGGCGTTGCGGTCCTGCGCTGGGCGGCGCCGGTGATGTTCGTGGCATGGCTGGCGGCGATCGGCTCCACGGTGGCGCAAGGAGGGATCGTATTTTCGGCGCAGCCATTTTCACCCAACTGGTCGCGGCTGAACCCCGCCAATAACCTTCGGAACATCTTCTCGGTTGCGGGCGCCAGCCGCATGCTGAAGACGCTACTGCCATTCACGATCATTCTCTATCTACTGGTCGGAATGTTCGTTCGCGTCTGGCCCGAAATCGCGCGAATTTCCACGATGGGCGTTCGCGCGACGCTCGCCTTCGCCTTCAGCCTGATCTTCGAAGTGGCCTGGAAATCCGTCCTGGTGATGCTGGCGTGGTCGGGCTTCGACTACTTTCTCCAGCGTCTGAGTTTCGAGCGCTCTCTCCGCATGACCAAGGAGGAGGTGCACCAGGAAGCGAAAGACACCGACGGGAACCCGCAGGTACGAACCCGCATCCGCAAGCTCCGCCGCGACATCCGCCGCCGCTGGAAACTGAAGGATGTAAAGCGCGCGAATGTCGTCGTCACCAACCCGGAGCACTTCGCCGTCGCCCTCGAGTACAAGGCGGACAACATGAAAGCGCCGGTGGTGATCGCCAAAGGACGCAATCTCGTCGCCCAGCGCATCAAGCATTTCGCACTTTGGCACGATGTGCCCATCGTCGAAAACCGCGCGCTGGCGCAGGCGCTCTACAAGACGGTCGAGGTCGGCGAGAGCATACCCGCAAGCCTGTACACGGCCGTTGCCGAGATTCTCGCTTTCATCTACCGGGCGCAGGCCCGGGCTGCTGCGGCTGCGGGTTCGCCATCGTCGGCGCTAAGAGGCCGGGCATGAGGGCGAGACCATGACCGCCGCGCAAGCCGCGCCCGTTTCTTCGGTCCCACGCATCCCCGGCAGTTCGCGCCTGGACTGGATCGTGCCGGCCGGCGTCGTGATGCTGGTATTCGTGATGCTCGTACCGGTTCCGGCAATCGTCTTGGACGTTCTGCTTGCCACGAGCATTACGACGGGAATCCTGGTGTTGCTCTCCGCGCTCTACATCCTGAAGCCGGTCCAATTCTCGGTGTTCCCCACGCTGCTGCTGTTCCTCACCCTGTTCCGCATCTCGCTAAATATCGCGAGCAGCCGCCGGATTCTCCTGCATGGCAATGAGGGCGCGGCCGCCGCAGGACACGTCATCGGCGCATTCGGCCAGTTCGTCGTCGGAGGCAACTACGTGGTCGGCTTCGTGATCTTTTTGGCGTTGATCGCGATTCAATACCTCGTCATCAACCACGGCGCCGTCCGCACCGCCGAAGTGAGCGCGCGCTTCACGCTCGATGCGCTGCCCGGCAAGCAGATGGCGATCGACGCCGACCTCAACGCGGGCCTGATCAACGAGACACAAGCGCGCGAAAGGCGCGCCGAGATCGCCCGCGATGCCGAATTTCACGGCGCGATGGACGGTGCCGCGCGTTTCAGCCAGCGCGACGCGCTCGCCACGATCCTGATCACAGCGATCAATATCATTGCGGGATTCCTGATCGGCGTGTTCCAGCTGCATATCCCGTTTGACGAAGCCTTGAAGACGTACACGATCCTTACCGTGGGCGATGGTCTGGTCACCATGGTTCCGTCGCTGCTCGTTTCGGTTGCCGGCGGCCTCGTCGTTACCCGCGCGTCTTCGGAAGCGACCGTCGGGACCGAGATGGGCCGCCAGCTGCTCACCAAGAAACGACCCTTGCAAATTGCCGCGGGCGCCATGTTTGCGCTTGGCCTGATACCCGGGCTGCCGAAAATGTCTTTCTTCCTCTTGGGTGGCATCGCCGCCTATCTCGCCACGCGAGCCTCGGAGGCCAAGGCCGAGGCAATCGCGGCCGCGGGAACCGGCGCGCCCGGAGAAAAGAAGGCGTCATCGCAAGAGCAGCTTGAGAGCCTGATCAAGCTTGACGACCTGAGCCTCGAAGTCGGCTACGCTCTCGTGCCGCTCGTCGACCAGAATCGCGGCGGCCAGCTGCTCCAGCGCATCCGCTCGCTTCGCCAACATCTGGCCACCGAAATCGGCTTCCTCGTACCGTCGATCCACATCACCGATCAGGCCAAGCTGAAACAACGCGAATACGTGATCCGCCTGCGCGGCGCGGAAGTGGCGCGCTGGGAGCTGAAGCAGGACTGTCTGCTCGCCATCAGTTCGGAGCCTGGCGCGGCGACCATACCCGGCCTCGACACCCGGGAGCCCGCCTTCGGCGCTGCCGCCAAGTGGATCTCTCCGCAGTTGCAAGAGCAGGCGCTGGCCCGCGGTTACGCCGTCGTCGATCACACATCGGTGATGGCAACCCACCTTGCCGAGGTGGTGCGCTCTCACGCGTACGAACTGCTCACCCGGCACGAGACGAAACGGTTGCTCGACGCCCTCTCTGAAACCCAGCCCAAGCTCGTCGAAGAACTCGTGCCCAAGTTGCTCAGTCTGGGCGAGGTTCAAAAGGTTCTTCAGCAGTTGCTGCGCGAGCAGGTCTCGATCCGCGATTTGCCCGCGATTCTCGAGGCGCTTCTCGACTCGGCGCCTGTCACCAAAAACCCGGTTCAGCTGGTCGAAACAGTGCGGCAAACGCTCGGCCGCGCGCTCGTGCAGCCGCTGCTCTCGACCGATGGCAAACTGCATTTGCTCGCGCTCGATCCCGCCGTGGAAGACGAAATCAACCAGGCCTTCGATCCCCAGGCAGCAGGCCGCGGGCACGCGCGCCAGCCCGCGTTCTTGCGCAAGCTGCTCGATAGCCTCAAGCGGCTGGTTGGCGACAAGACGGCCATGGACTCGACCGTGATCCTGTGCGCGAGTCCCGCGCGCTATCACTTGCGCCGCTTGCTCGAGCCGTTTCTGCCGCGCGTCATCGTGCTTTCGCCGGGGGAGATTCCCAATACGGTCACGGTCCAATCCCTGGGGACGCTTGGATAGACGGTTTTCGAGCCAGCCTTGGCGGATAGCAACATGGAAGGAAGCGAAAAACCGATGAATGCCGCGAGTTCATATCAAGCGTCGCGCCACATGGATGCGGACGAGCGCGAGCGCCTTCTCATGGAGAATCTTCCGCAAGTGCATTACATCGCCCGGCGCATTCACGAACGCCTCCCGGCGCAAGTGCCTCTCGAGGATCTCATCAGCGCCGGCGTCGTGGGGTTGATCGAGGCGCTCGACCGTTTCGACCCGAACAAAAACGTACAGCTCAAGTCTTTCGCGAAATTTCGAATTCGGGGCGCGATCCTCGATAGCCTCCGCGACATGGATTGGGGATCGCGTCACCTCCGCCGCCAGGGACGCCGCATCGAGGAGGCCATCTCCCGGCTGAAGGGCGAGCTCGGGCGTTCGCCCTCCGAGAGTGAAATCGCCGTCGAGATGGGCATGGATCTCGAGGAGTTTCTTCACCTGCTCGGCGAATTGCGCGGACTCACCCTGGGCAGCATCGACGAGGTCGATTCCGACGACAAGGGCGGCAGCGAAGAGCTCGCCGAATACCGCCCAGACGCCGCCGCGCGAGACCCCTTCTTCCTGTGCCTGCGCGAGGAAATCAAAACGATGATCGCCGACGCCGTGGGCGGCCTCGACGACAAGGGACGCCAAGTGCTTGCTCTCTATTATTTCGAGGAACTGACGATGAAGGAAGTAGGACTCGTGCTCGGCGTCAGCGAGTCGCGCGTATCTCAAATCCACTCAATGGCCTTGCTGCAAATCCGCGCGAAATTGCGCGAAAAAACCGAGGCCAGCAAGTCCGTGCCCTTGGAGACCAACTGAGCACCTCGAAAGGACCCCATGGCGAAAATTCTCAGCCAGGAAGAAATCGACGCCCTGTTGCGCGCCTCGCGCGCCCCATCGGACAAACAGACCAAAGCACAACTTGCCGCGAAGTTCGCCCGCTGCAACTTCCGCCAGGCCGGGCAGATATCGAAGGAGCAGGTCCGCTCCGTGTCGACGCTGCAAGAGGCGTTCGCTCTGCATGCAACCAATTCGCTCAGCGCGTACCTTCGCGTTGGGATGGACGTGAGTGTGATTTCGGTCGAGCAAATCACTTTTTCCGAATTTCTGGCCCGGCTCCCATACGACCTCACGTACTGGGCTTCGATCGAGGTCGTCCCGCTCGAGGCCACGGCGCTCGTCCAGATGGATCTGTCGCTCGCGTTCCCGGTAATCGATCTCGTGCTGGGAGGTCTCGGCAAGGACGAGCCGGAAGAGCGCGCCATCACCGAAATCGAGGAGAACATTCTCGAAAACGTCATGCGCATCGTCTGCCGGGAGCTTCAGACTGCCTGGAACACCGTTTTCAAAATCGAATTCCGCTTTGCCCGCCGCGAAATCACCCAGCAGGTCAGCGGGCTAATGCTCGCTTCGGAAAAAGTGCTGGCGCTTGGCTTCGAGATTCGGATGCCCGAACACACGGGACTGCTCAGCGTGGCCCTCCCGGCCGTCGTTTCCAACGCGCTTCTGCGCAAGCTGGCCACCCAGTGGACGCAAGCCAAGCCGTCCGCGACATCCACGCACTCCGAACGCGTGCGCGAAAGGCTGCGAGGCACGTTGTTTCCCGTCGAGTTGAGCTTGCCCGAGACTCCCGTCCGCATGCAGGAACTGCTGGCCATCGAACCGGGCAAGATTATCGTCCTCAAACATCGCGTCACGGAGCCCATCCGCCTGGCGGTCGCCGGCAAGGACATGTTCCTCGCGATGCCGGTGAGCTGCGGACGGCAACGCGGCGCGCAGATAACCGGGACGATTCCGCTCGCGGCGAACGCCCACAAGGAGTGAGGCCATGAAATCTTTTGCCGAGCTGTCGGATACGCCGAAGGCCCTGGCTTTTCTGAATGCGTGGACGGAGGCGTTCGCCGACGTGCTCGAAAAAGTCGCGGGCGCCAAGTATCCCGCCGAATTGCTGGCACCGGAATCAATCGAGCCCGACGGGCTCGCGGCGGCGGAGAAGGGGCTTTCCATCGTTTTTACCGCCGGTTCATCGCTCCGCGGCGAGCAGGCGTGTCTCGTATCCGAGCCAGACGCGAAGTTTCTCGCGCAGCTGCTGATGGGCGAGACTCCCGACGGCGCGGGCGAACTCACCGCTGACGACCGCGATGCCGCCGCGGAAGTATTCCGGCAGGTTGCCGGTCAGGTGGCGATCGACCTGGCCGCCAAGTGGGGAACGCCTGTCTCGATCGCGTTCGACGCCGCCCGTCTGGCCGCCTGGGAGCCGGCAGCAAAAGCGGTCGTCAGGATCAGCACGCCAGGCGGCAAGAAACCCGTCGTGGTGCTCACGCTCCAGGACAATCTCTTCGCCGCTCTCGCCGAAGCGAATGTCGCCGTAAAGACGGACGCCGCTTCGAAGGATCCGGCGAAAGCCGAGCCCGCTCCCGCCGTCAAAGACGCCACGAGCTCGAATCTCGATCTCCTTCTCGACATCGAACTCGAAGCCACGATCCGCTTCGGCCAGCGCGAAATGCTGTTGCGCGACGTCCTCGAGCTGCGGGCCGGATCCGTTGTCGAGCTCGAGCGTCACGTCGAGGAGCCCGCTGAGTTGCTGATCGCGGGCCGCGCCGTTGCCCGCGGCGAAGTGGTGGTCGTGGAGGGCAATTACGGCCTTCGCATCACTGAGATTTTGAGTCCGCGCCAGCGATACGAAGTAGTGGGGAAGTGATCCATGTCCACTGTTGAACCCACCCTTGCCAAAATCTCCCGACCCGGCCCCCAACGGCTCTCGCTTCGCTGGCTCTTTCCGAGATGCGAAAACGATCGCTGCGTGCGGGAAGGGAAACTCTGGCCGCCGATTCGCCGCAGATCGTCCGGGATTCATCTCGACGGCCACTGGCTCTGCGGCGCGGAATGCTTCGAAAAGTCGGTGGCCAACGTCCTGATGCGGACGGCCGCCCCCAGCCGCTGGACGCCCCAGACGCATCGCCTGCCGATCGGCCTGGTGCTTCTCTCGCGTGGAACGATCCGCGACGACCAGCTTCGCGACGCCCTCGACCGGCAGCGTCTTGAGGGAGGCCGCCGTCTAGGGACCTGGCTGCGACAGGCGGGCGCCGTGTCCGAAGACGACATCACCGCGGCTCTCGCCGCACAGTGGGCCTGCCCAGTCTTTCCGCTCGCGCGCGAGCGCAACTTCCTCCACTGCGCCGCGATGCTGCCCATGGCCGTCATCCGCGCGGCTAGAATGCTTCCGGTGTATTTGTCTCGCGACCAGAGCTCGGTCTACATCGCCTTTGTCGACGGCATCGATCACAGCTGGCTGCTGTCGGCGGAGCAAATGCTCGGTTGCCGCACCATTCCATGTCTGGTTTCCGAGTCTTCGTTTGTCCGCGCGCTCGAGGAAGTCGCCATTGCGGAGCGGCCTGAGGAATTTACGTTCGACAGCGTCACCGAGGTCCGCGAAATGTCGCGGATCACCACGAGTTTCGCCATCCAATTGCAGGCCAAATCCGTACGGGTAGTCGGCTGCCGCGAGTTCGCTTGGGCTCGAATTCATTCTGAAGGCATTGCGCGCGACATCCTCTTTCGCCTTCCCATCGCCGTCTAAGAACGGCGCAGGCCCGCTCGCCGTGCCGGTCCCGCCCTGCGGCTAAAGGGAAAACGCCTTTCGCCGATGTATCATCCGGATCAAAGCGCGATGGAGTCGTCGACCACACCGGACACTTGCCCCCGCATCACTCCGGGCAACTCGACCATCGAAGCAACGACTCGCCGAAAAAACCAGGTCCTGGCGATTCTTGCTGAAGGCCTGCCCGCTCTTCCCAGCCACATCATTCAACTCAACGGGCTCCTTGCCAGCTCGCCCGTCGACCTCAAACGAATCAGCGAGGTCATCCAAAGCGATCCGGGCCTCACCGGGCAGGTCTTGCACCTGTGCAACTCCGCTCTTTTTGGACTTCGCCGGAGGATCTTCAAGGTCGAGGAGGCGGCGATTTTGATGGGCGCAGACAGGCTGCGCACTCTCGTCTTCACGTGCTACCTCATGGATTGCTCGAGCAGGTGGCTGCAGGACCGCGGCATTCAGGAGCACTGGCGCCACTCGTTCATGGTCGCGATCCTGAGCGAGCGGGTCGCGCGCGCCATCAACCATCCGATGCCCGATCAGGCCTATTTGAGCGGTCTTCTGCACGACGTAGGCAAGTTGCCGCTCCTCATGGTTGCCGCGCAGGAAGGCAGCGTTTCGAGCATGGAAGTACTCCTCGAGCCCGGCGATAACCTGGAAGCCGAGCGCGAATACTTTGGTCTCGACCACTGTGAAGTGGGACGTTGGGTCGGCACCTCGTGGGAGTTCTACCCGTGCCATATCGATGTCTTCCAGTTTCACCATCATCCGGCTCGCGCGGCACACGACCCCCTGCTCGTCGGAGTCGTCTCCGTGGCGGACCATTTTTGCGAGCAAAAAGAATTACAAGCCGCCGGCGTCCAGAGAGAAGTTTCTCTCTGCGATAGCCCCGAAATGGAGCAGTACGTTCGCGAATGCCTCCCGATGGTGGCCTCCTTCGAACGCGACAACCTTCTCGAACTTCTCGAATCCGAATACCGCAGCGTCCTGCCGATGATCGAACAAAGCTACAGCAACATCGTCTCGAACAAGCCGGACTCGGCGCGCGTCTGACGATTTCCCACTCGCCGCGGCACTATCTGCCCTGCCACCCTGTGCCACTCGGCAAGATCGGCCGCGTCCTGGATTAGGTTCCTCCAACTTTTGCCGCTCGAGCAGCCTAACCCCCGCAAACTCAGCACGGTTTTTGCCCGGCACGCAATGCATGTTTGGCTGCCCGTGTGCATCCTCGATTCTCCTCGAGGGAGGGACGCGGTTGGACAGTGGATTCTATGCGGCGTGCTCCGGCTTACTCGCGAGGGTCCAGGCCCTCGACGTCACCGCGAACAATCTCGCCAACGTCAGCACCGCGGGCTACAAGTCGGAGAATGAATTCTACGGCGCCCTCAACGCCTCGCTCTCGCAGCCCGCTCCGTCCGATCAGCTCAACCAGGCCGTGAATCGGTTCGGAATTCTCGGCGGCGACTACGTCAACATGCGCGAGGGCTCTCTCGATCCAACGGGCAATCCTCTCGATGTGGCCGTCGAGGGGCCCGGATTCTTCACCGTACAGACATCCTCCGGAATTCGCTTTACCCGCGCCGGAAATTTCCATCTGAACCCAAAAGGCCAGCTGATTACCGCGGATGGGAATCCGGTGATGGGCCTCGGCGGTCCCATCAAGCTTCCCGGAATCGGCCAGATCGGCCCGGTCACGCTTCCGCAAGGCACCATCGCAATCAGCGCCGACGGCACTATCTCGGTCAACGGATCGCTCGCAGGACGCCTCAGCATCGTCGAAATGAAAGTGGGCACGCCGCTGATACCCGAGGGCGCATTGTACTTTTCGGTGCCCGATGGCAGCGCCCAGCCCGCGGCCAACTCCGGCATTCAACAGGGCGTGCTCGAAGCGTCCAACATGAGCCCGATCGACGGAGCGATCAATCTTGTGTCGATTCAGCGCGACGCGCAGCTCATGATGCGCGCCGTTTCGATTTTCGATAGCGATTTCAATAAGACGGCGGCGGAGCAGATCGCGCGCGTCTGAACCTTCAACGCGATAAGGAGCCCTATCCATGTTTCGCGCACTTTACACGGCGGCCAGCGGCATGACGGCGCAGCAGCTCAATCTCGACAACATCGCGAACAATCTCGCCAACTCCGGCACCACCGGCTTTCGCGCTCAGCGCCTCCAGTTCGAGGATTTGCTTTACCAGAACCTCGTTACCCCGGGCTCGGCCGCCACGCAACAGACCACGATTCCCGAAGGCCTCCAGGTTGGGCTCGGCACGCGCACGGCGTCGGCCGAATCGCTCCAGCAGCAAGGTGATTTCGACAACACCGGCAACTCGCTCGACATGGCGATCCAGGGACAGGGCTTCTTTCAAATTCGGCTGCCGAGCGGCGACGTGGCCTACACGCGCGACGGAGCGTTTCATCTCGATCAGAACGGCAACATCGTCACCGCGGACGGCAATCCGCTCGATCCGGCCGTCACGATCCCCACCAATGCGACTTCGATCTCGATCGGCTCCGACGGCACTATCAGCGTCACGCTTCCCGGCCAGACGCAAGCCCAGCAGGTCGGCTCGATTCAGCTCGCTCTATTTCCTAACCCGGGCGGCTTGAGCAATCTCGGCGGAAACCTGCTCTATCCCACGACCGCTTCGGGCGACGCGATTCTCGGCACTCCGGGCGGCACCGAAGGCCTGGGCACGATCCAGCAGGGCATGCTCGAAGAGTCCAACGTGAACGTGGTCGAGGAATTCGTGCAGATGATCGTCGCCCAGAGGTCCTACGAAGCGAATTCGCGGGTGATCCAGGCAGCCGACCAAATGATAACAACAGCTCAATCAAATCGCAGCTTGAGGCCGAGCGAACCACTCCATGCGACTGCCCAACAAATTCGCCGCTCTCACGCTGCTCTTCCTGCCGGCCTTCGCGGCCGCCAGGCAACCCGCGCACTCGGACGCCGGACCTGCCCCATCGACGCATGCCTCTCGTGTCATATCCACTGACGAGATATGCAGCTCGATCCGCCATGCGCTTCAGTCGAACGGCGCTCCCGAGGAGGCTCTGCCGTCGGCGCAGCAGTTGCGTCCTGCGCTTCCGGTAACGATCACGGTCAGCGATCCCGGCTTAGAAGTGTTGCGCATGGATGCGGACGTTGTTCCCGGCGCGGTACGCGCGCGCCTTTGGACTGCCAACGAGCCCGCGATTCATCCGTTCGACGTGCGCATCCTGGCTGACCGTCCTCTCTTGCGCTGGCTGGCGCAGCGGGCCGCCCCGAAACATGTTTTTCTGATCTTCAATGCCGGCGTGCAGCTTGCTGAAAACAGGCGTTTCGCGACGCCTGTGCCAAAGGCGGCCACGCTCGTCTTTCCCGGCGAGATGGCTACTCTGCTGCTTCGCCAGCCTGGCATGGAAGTTCGCACTCCCGCGATGCCGCTGAATCCCGGTGTTTCCGGCCAGTGGATTCGCGTGCGTATCCCTGCCACCGGACAGATTCTGTCGGCCCAGGTCGCCGGACCCGGCAGCCTGGTGAGCAATTTCTAGAACGCAGGAGGCAAGACAGTGGCTCGACAGAAACTCCTGAACGTCTCCCTGGTGGCCGCTGCCGCGGTATGGAGTCTGATTTGCGTTCCGCGGGCGTGCGGCGCCCACAAGAACAAGGCCAACACCATCGATACTGCGCAAGCCCTCCGTGACTATATCGCGCGCGTTCGCGAAACCGCGTCCGTGGCGCCCGGCGTCGACGGCAGCTTATGGTCGCCCCAGGCGCGCTGGGCCAACCTCGCCGTCGACGACAAGGCGCACAACGTCGGCGATATCGTCACCATCCTGCTCAACGACTCCTATTCCTCCACGGCGAACAATTCCATCAAGACCGCGCGCACGTTCACGGCATCCTCGGGCGTCACCGGTGCGTTCGGCACGGTCAGCCCCACGAGCGGCTGGCAAAATCTCTTCAGCCCCAATTCATCCGAGGCGCTCACGGGTTCCGGGCAGTCCGCGATTACCTCGTCGTTGAACGTCACCATGGCGGGGCAAGTGATGGACGTGCTGCCTAACGGCACACTCGTCGTGCAGGCCGCGCGCAATATGCTCGTCGGCAACGAGCGGCAGACCATCATCGTCCGCGGCATCCTCCGGCCGGATGATGTTTCGCCAACCAACGTCGCAAATTCTTCCTCGCTCACGAATCTCGAAGTGGAAGTGAAGGGGAAGGGAGTGGTCAGCGACGGCGCCCGCCAGCCCAATGCTGTTGTCAGGGCAATCCTCAAGGTGTTGAACTTCTGATGAATCGGATAGCCTCAATCGCGAGCTGGTTCGCATCGCTGCTCTTAGCGACGGTCGTCGCGCCGCTCTGCGCCTCCTGCGCGCCTGCCGTGGACGAACAGCCTCCCCGCGTCGTGCGCCTGAAGGACATCTCCACGATCGAGGGCGTCCGGGACAATCCGCTCATCGGTTACGGCCTCGTGGTCGGCCTGAAGGGCACGGGCGACAGCCAGCAAACAATTTTCACCAATCAGACGCTCGGCAACATCCTCAACCGGATGGGCGTCTCGATTCCTCCGACTTCGATTCTCGTCCACAATGTTGCGGCCGTGTTCGTCACCGCCACCCTTCCGCCCTTCGCCAAGCCCGGCATGCACATCGACGTCACTGTTTCATCCGTCGGCGACGCCAAGAGCCTGTTGGGCGGCTTGCTGCTGCTCTCCTCTCTCAACGGTCCCGACGGCCACACCTACGCTCTCGCGCAGGGGCCGCTCGTCGTCGGAGGTTACGCCGTCGGTGCGCGCAGCAATTCAAAGCAGGTGAACACTCCCACCGTCGGAATCATTTCCGGCGGCGGCATCGTCGAGCGCGACACGTCGATTGACCTCCAGGGCGCGAAAACCCTCAGCCTTCTTCTGCGCGATCCCGACTTTCAGACGGCGCAGGATGTGGCTGCCGCGATCGATCAATCCCTCGGAAAAAATCTCGCGCATGCGGTCGACAGCCGTCGAATCGAGATCGCCGGCATCGATCCCGCGCCGCTCGCCGCCGTCCAGTTACTCGCAAAAATCGAGGATCTCACCGTCCGCGTGCAGCCGGCCGCGAAAGTCGTGATCAGCGAGCGCACTGGCACGATCGTCATGGGCGGCGACGTCACGCTCGCGGCCTGCTCGATCCTCCACGGCAACCTGACCATCAGCGTCGTCACCGTGATGGAAGTCTCGCAGCCTTATCCCAATTCCAAGGGGACCACCGAAGTCGTCCCGCAGACGACGGTCAACGCCGGAGAATCGGCCGTGCAATCGATCAAGCTCGAGGCCGGTTCAACCGTCGACGACTTGGTCAAAGGCTTGCAATCGATCGGCGCGACCCCGAGCGATGTCGTTTCCATCATTCAGGCGATTCAAGCCGACGGCGCCCTCAACGGTGAACTGGAGGTGATCTGATGATCGGGACCACCATGGAACTTCCCGCGGCGACCGCACAGCACGGCCATCTCAGCGCCACAGCGCGGAACGCCTCCGCTCCGCCGGCGAAGCCCGACGTGGCCAAGCTTCAGAAGGCGGCCCAGGATTTTGAGGCGATCATGATCAATTCGCTCTGGGGTTCGATGATGGCGGGCTCTCTTGACAGTGACGATGACCTGAGCGATCCCTCGGACAGCTCGCTGGAACAAGTCGGCATGCAGATGGTTTCCGGGGCAATTGCCAAGGCAGGGGGCCTCGGAATCGGCAGAATGATCGTCCGCGCCTTGGAGTCAAAGGTCTAGGTGGGTCATGTACTTACGGCTGCGCCAGCTCCTTAAGCTTATCGACGGAGGGCCGATATATAGTTCGTCGAGCGAGGCGAGAAGACAATTAAAGCCTTCTAAGGATTTGCCGATAAGCAGAATGCCAGCTGGTCCGTCGTTGCTGCCGACGGTGTCTCGTGAGAGCAGTCGGTTTGAGGTGATGAATGAGAATCGATCCGAATTCGCAGTCTTCGGAAGCCATTCAGCAGGCGAACGTTCAGGATCCGAAGAATCAGCCTGCCCCGAAGACACAGCTGGATCCGAACGCCACGAGCGGCGTCCAGGTTCAGCTTTCGACGAGCTCCAGCCAGGTCGCCACGCTCGCTCAACAGGCGGCCAGCCTTCCCGACGTGCGCACGGACCGCGTCGACGCCTTGAAGCAGGCCGTTCACGACGGCAGCTTCAACCCCACCAACGACCAGGTGGCCGCGGCAATCTATTCCGATGCGTCATCCGGCAGCGCCAACAAATAGCCGGGCCGCGCGTGATTTTCCATGGGCGATTTCACCTCGTCTCGGATCGAAGGAATTGCCGGGCGCCAAAGCGACGACGGACCGGCGCCACAGGAACCCGGCAAGCGCAAGGTGAAGGCGGAAGAGCAGCCCAAACCTGAGCCCACGGAAGCAGAAGATCTCGTGATCGAGGCCGTTCCGCACGACCTCGATGAAATGGCCTAACGTGCAAGACAGCGCATCAACCATCTCGGAACTGCTCGGCGAGCGGCTGAGGCTGCTTGATTCGCTCGCGGTTGAACTGCGCGGCTGCAGCAATGCGATGGTGGCCCTCGATCTCGACGGCATCCACCAGCGCGTCGCCCAACAGGAGCAGATCTGCCAGCAGATTCGCTCCGTCGATCGCGAAATCGACGTGTTGCAGCAACGCTGGTCCGCCGACGAGAGAAGCGAGGCGCTGCCCGCCGTGAAGGATCTGCTCGGGCGCATCTCCACGGCTCAGACCGAAGTTCGCCGCCTGAACTCCGCCCACGCCGCGCTGCTGCGCCGCTCGCGCCGCACGCTTCGCGCAATGATGAACTTCGTGAATTTCTACGGCGGCCGGTACGAGGCGAATCGAAAAGTGGTGGCGCCTCCGCCGCCGGAGCCGAATCCCACGGAATTGGCCAGGGTCTAACCGTGAGCTCTCTCAACAGCGCTCTATCGATTGTCGTGGGCGCGCTCGACGCCGACCAGGGCGCCATCAGCGTTACCACCAACAACCTCGCGAACGCGAATACCCCGGGCTACGATCGCCAGATCGCGGAATTCAGCGAGAACGATCCGATTCAAGAAGGGAACCTGCTCTTCGGCTCGGGCGTGACACTTGAGCAAGCGCAAACCGTCCGGAGCAACGTCCTCCAGCTACAGCTCAATCAGGAGACGCAGACCTCCGGCCAGCTCGACGCCTTCGTCAACGGCATGAGCCAGGTCGAGACGCTCTTCAATGAAACGGCGGGGACCGGGCTTCAGACTCCGCTCAGCGCGTTTTTCTCGAGCCTGCAGCAGCTTTCCACGAACCCGTCGGACTCAAGCCTTCGCGTCAGCGTCATCTCGGCGGCGCAGAATCTGGCGACGGCATTCAACCAGTCGTCCTCGGCGCTCACGACGCAGCAGAGCGACCTCAATCAGTCGGTCGAGCAGAGCGTAAGCGAGGTCAATTCGTTCACCGGGCAGATCGCACAGCTGAATAATCAGATCACCGGCCTGACGGAAAGCGGGGAAGATCCGAGCACGCTGATCGAGCAGCGCGACGTGGCTCTGCAAAATCTTTCGAACGTCATCGGGATCAACGTCATCGGCGGGAACAGCAACAGCATCACGGTCACAACGGGGAACGGCTCGCCGCTGGTCGTCGGGAACGAGAGCTTCGCGCTCGAGACGCAGACGAACACGACGACTGGCATGCAGGACGTGTTCTCGCTGGGGCAGGACATCACTTCGCAGATTTCTGCCGGCGAGCTCGGCGGGCAAATCGAGGTTCGCGACCAGCAAATCCCGTCGGTGCTGAGCCAGCTCGACACCCTGGCCGCCGGCATCGAGAATTCCGTCAATGCGCAAAGCGAGGCGGGCTTCGACCTGAACGGTAACCCGGGGACGGCGCTTTTCACCGCGCCTCCAGCGGGCACCACCGGAGCGGCCGCGTCGATGGGAGTGGCGATTTCGAACCCGTCTCTGGTGGCGGCGAGTTCCGACGGCACGGCGGGCAGCAACGGCAATGCCAACGCGCTCGCCGCGCTCGCGAATCAGACGATCATCGACGGTCAGACGCCGTCGAACTACTACTCCGGCACCGTCTTTCAAATCGGCAACGCCGTCTCGAACGCCACTGCGGAACAAACAGCCGCGCAGCAGGTGACGCTGCAACTCCAAAATCAGATCGGAGCGCTTTCCGGGGTCTCGCTGAACGAAGAAGCCGCAAATCTCACGAAATTCCAGCAGGCCTACGATGCTTCGGCGCGCGTCGTGACGATCATTTCCGAACTCACCAACGAAGCCATCAATCTGGGCCAGGATTAACGGGATCAGGATCAGCCATGTCCATTCGAGTCGACCCCAGCCTCTCCGGTGAATTGATTGCGGGCATCAACACCAACCAGCAGCAACTCAACGTCGATCTCCAGGAACTCTCCACGGGCAAGTCGGTCAACTCACTCGGCGACAATCCGGCGGTGGTGGCCGCTCTGGTGGGCAACGACACGGAAACGGCGCAAGTGGACCAGTTCCAGAGCAATATCAGCAGCCTCCAGGGTCTTTTGCAGGTGGGGGACTCGACGATGAGTTCGGTGGTAAACCTGATGACCCAGGCGATTTCGCTGGGCGTCGAGGGAGCCAACGGCACGCTCAGCAACACCGACCGTCAGGCGATCGCTTCGCAAATGAGCGGAATCCTGCAACAGATGCTCGGCCTGGCGAACACGACGTACCAGGGAAATTACATCTTCGCGGGGACGGACGACCAGACGGCGCCATTCACCGCCGATCCCACGGCCACCGACGGCGTCCAGTACAACGGCAACACGGACGTGAATTCCGTCCAGCTCTCGAACGGGCAAAGCATGGCGGTCAACGTACCGGGCAGCCAGATTTTCCAGAATGCGTCGGGAGACGTCTTCGGAGCGCTGAATCAGATGATCACCGCGTTGCAGTCCGGGACGGGCATCGATACGGCGAACACGGCTCTCGAAAATGCGTTCAACACGATCAACGCCCAGCGCGTCTTCTACGGCAATGGGGGCGCCGAACTCAACACAGTCACATCCTTCCTGAGCCAGGAGAAGGTCGAGCTCTCCACCCAGCAAACGAATCTCATCGGCGCGGACGTGGGGCAAGTCGCGTCGGATTACTCGCAGTCCGAAGTCCAGCAAGAGGCGCTCTTCGCCGCGAGCGGCAAAATCCTCGGCGAGCCGACGCTCTTCGACTACCTCCCGTCGTAGTTTTCCCCTCTCGACACGCAAAAGAAACGGTTCGCAGCCCCCCAAGTTGTCCCGTGGTACAGGTTCCGGCGCGGGGTGCGGATTCCTGTGGGGCGACTGGTGGGCCTAGCGGGTGCGGCGGTAGGCCTCGGTCCACGAACGAACGGTTTCGATTTGTGCGCGCTTCGCGCCGATCTCGTCTTTGCGTTGAATCAGGCGGTCGTGAAGGGGTTTCAACACAGACTGGACCTGGGCGAGCAAATCCTTGTACTCACTGTAGGCGGAAGAAGCGCGCGCCCGCGCCGCGTCTTCCGGCCGGCTGGCGCGAGTGGCCTCGCCGACTTCCCGCAGGCGCGCCGCGAGCGATTTCACCGCAACCGCGTCGATGGAAGCGGGATGCGCCGCAAACTCTTTCTCGCGGCGCAGGAAGTCGCGCATCTCGTTCGTCGCCCTGCACAGCAGGTCCAGCAAATCTTGAGCCATCACGCTCTCCAACTCGAAGGAGGAGGCGCTGGCTCGGCGGGCGCCGCGGTTACGGTGCGCAGGGGAGGCTTCTCCGGCGCGGCAGGGGCTCCGGCGTGGTCCTCTTCAACGCGTCGCCAGGCCTCCCGGATCTCGGTGAACAGGTTCGCGTATTTCTCGAATTCGGGTCGGTCGACGCGTATGCTCGCGGAGAATATCTGGTTGCGCGCCAACTGGTAGAACCGCCCTAGCCGCTGGGCCAGCTTCCCGCCGCGTTCGTAGTCGAGTGCCGAGCGGAGTTCGGCGACGACCTCGAAGAACTTGTTGGTTGCTTTGATGCGCTCCTCGACCTTTCCTTCGTCGATGGCGCGGATTGCGCGGTGCAGTGATTCGATTCCGACGTCGAAGATCATTCCTGTAATGGCGGTTGAATTCGCGCCGCGCACGGCGGCCTGTTGGTAGGCCAGGGCGATGTTTTTTTCACTGGGCATTTTAGATATTAGCGAATTGACCCTGGACTTGAAGCTCCAGGGTCGGCAGTTGTTGCAAGGTTGCGTCGATCTGGCTGAACTCCGTGGTGAGTGACGTTTGCTGATCGGTCAGGTTGGCCTGAAACTGCGAAATCTGGTCGGAGAGCGACTGGACGCTCTGGCTGATCCCGTTTTCATCCGAGGCCAGCAGCCCCGTCGGGCTGAGCAACGACGTCAGATCGCTGTTGAAGTGTTGCGCGAAACCTGTGCTCGACGTGTTTTGGAAGAAATTGACGAAATCCTGGAAGTTGCTGGTGATCGACGAATTCAGCGTGGTCGAGTCGACGCTCAGCGTTCCATCATCGTTCGTGCTGATGCCCATGCTCGCGAGGTTGATGAAACTCGAGTTGCCGCTCACCGAAAAATTGGCGTCGCTCGCCAGCGTGCTCTGGATCGACGCCAGAGTGCTGTCGCTGGCGAGAACGCCCTGCTGGCTGCTCGAGTTGACGCTGTATTGCGCGTTCACGGCCTGCACCACGGCGTTGTACGCGGAGACGAACGTGTTGATCGCGCCTGAGATTTGAGTGGTGTCTGGCGCGACGGTGACAGACACGTTCGTGTTCTGAGGCGCGGAAAGAAGGTTGAGCGTCACGCCCGGAATGGCGCTAGTAACCGTGTTGCTGGCGGATGAGATCGGGACGCCGTCCACCGTCACGTTCGCGTTGATGCCCGTCACCGGTTTCGTAAACCCGAGCCCAACCGTGTCGTTTGAAATCGTGAAATCCCCAGCGGTACCGCTGGAATTGCTGACGATCGAAAGGCGGGAGCCTCCGGCGTCGGTCACCACGCTGGCGGTGACGCCCAGGTTTTGGCCGTTGATATAGGACACAAGACCGTTAAGCGTGTTTGTGCCGCTTGTGCTGTTCACTGGGATCGTCGTCGGAGCGGTAGCGCCGGGCGCCAAAAGCTGAAAGCTTCCCGCCGCCAATGTTGAGGTGGCCGAGCTTTGCTCATTCTTGGTGTAATAGGACGACGTCGTGGCCAGGTTCGTGACGGTAATCGTGTGCGTCCCGGGCGTCGCAGCGTCACTTGCAGTCGCCGTGAGAACGTTTGTGTCTGACGACGTGGCTGCCTGTGCTTCCACCGGACTGTTTACGTCCGAAAGTGCCTGGATGGAGGTCTGCAGCGTCGACAGCAGCGAGCCGATGTTTTGAAGCGCCGAAGTCTGCGAGTTGAACGTACTCTGCTGGTTCTGCATGTCGGTAAGTGGCGCGGAATCCGCCGCAATGATCTGGGCCACGACGCTTTGCACGTTGATGCCGGTGCCGACGTCGTTTGCCAGGTCCCCGACGATACTTGAGATGGCCGAACTCGAAACGGACACGGAGTTTCTCCTGCCGGGCCTGCCGCGGTTTTTCTATGAGATGCCCGGACCGTGAATCGCAGCAAACGAGGATCGGGCGGGACTCTGCGTAAGAGTCCCGCCCGGCCCCGGAGACAACGCCTCAGCTACTGCAACAGGTGCAACAGGTTTTGCTGGGACGAGTTGGCTTGCGATACTGCCGCAATACCTGTTTGTTCCAACAAACTGTATTTCGACAGATCAGACACTGCCGTGGCCACGTTGACAGCCGTGATGCTGTCTTCCGCGGACGCCAGGTTCTGCACTTCGTTGGTTTCGACGTTTGCAGACGCTTGCAGCCGGTTCACGCTCGCGCCGATCGTGCCGCGAGTGCCTGCAACTGTGTTGATGGCTGTGGTGATGAGGCCTAGCGCGGTCTGGGCGTCGCTCGCACTGCTCAAGTCAACGCTCGCCGTCAGTCCGAGGCTCGATGCCGACAGGGTGCCTACGGAAACTGCGATCGTGGTGTTCGCGGCCGCGTTGCCGTCGCTGAGGAAGATCGATGTCGGCGTGCCGGAAAATACCGACGTTCCGTTGAATTCCGTGCTCGACCCGATCGAGGTGATTTCCGCCTGAATCTGCGAAAACTCAGCCTGAATCGCGGTGCGCTGGGAATCGCTCACGGTGCCCGTCGAAGATTCGGTAGCTAGCGTGACAGCGCGATTCAGCAGTGTGGTGACCTGGGAAAGCGCGCCGTCGGCAACCTGAAGGGCACCCGCGCCGTCGTTGGCGTTCATCACGGACTGGTTCAACGCCGTTTCGTTGGCTTGCAAGCCGTTTGCGATAGCGAGGCCCGCGGCGTCATCCGAACCCGAATTGATGCGTGAACCGGAAGCGAGTTGCACTAACGTGTTCTGCAAACTCGTGTCCGTCCCTTCCAAGCTGTTTTGCGCGATCAGTGACGGAATGTTGTTAAGAATGCTTAGCATGGTGGTGTTTTCTCCTGAGAATTGTTCCGGCAGCGGCTGCGAGCTTTATAAATCCGGGAGCGAAGCTCACCCGTGTGTATGTGGTGCTCGACCTGCTTCGGAACTCCTTGTGATGCAGCTAGACTATCGGCATGTAAACGCTGCGCTTGAGCGCCGCTCAGGCGTTCCCGGTACGGGAAAGTAAACTCGCGCCGGGAAGTCGCTGATCCGGCGGCTTCTGCAATTCGTCGAGAACGGCTAAGAGACGTGGAAACTGGGGGAAGACGGCGAGACCGCGCTGAGCCAAGTCGGCAGCACGCCTGATTTCGCCAAGTTGAGCGCGGATGCTCGCGGGCCTGAGAAAGTCCGACGGGGTCAGAACGGGACAGTTTTCGAGCTTTCGTTCGGCTGCGTCGGCTGCGTCCGCCAGTTCGCCGAGCCAAACGAATGCCTGCACCAGCCGGTCGTGGAGTTCGGGAAGGCCGGGCTGTTTGCCCGGGGCGGCGCGCAGGAGACACAGCCCCTTTTCTTTGTGGCCTGCGCGCAGCAGCGAAAGGCCGAGCTTGCTTTCCATCACGGCGCTGCCGGCCGATTTGCGCAGCGCGCGCTCGTAGCTGCGCGCGGATTCGCGAAATCGTCCCATGTTGTAAAGGACGTCGCCCTTGGTTTCCGCTAGCAGCGGCGCGGTATATCCCAGGCGCTCGCATTTCTGGAGCGCGGCCAGGGCCCGGTCGTAATGCTTCAGACGCAAGCGGGCTAGGCCGAGAAAAAGCCACGCGAGGGAAAGCCGCGGATTGATTTCACAGGCGCGCTCGAAACACTGGGAGGCGGCCGGGTAGTCGTGGAAATTGTCGAATTCGAGCAGGCCGAGCTCGAAATGAGCCTGCGCGTTCCGCGGCATCTCGCGAACCTTTTCGCGTCCCAGATCGCGGTAGAAAAGATTCTTGCGCGCCATGGTTTCCTGGTCCGCTGCCGAACCGAAGTGATGGATCACGAGATCGCACTGGCGGACCTTTCTTCCGAGCTCGAGAATGCGGGGACCGACCGACTCGTGCACGCGCGCGACGAAGTAGATTTCCGGGTCGCAGCGGAAGAGCCTGACGTTGCCGTGAGCTACAAAGGCCGGGAAGTGGCGCGATTCGGGCAAGCGCCCGTCGTTTTCCACCGCCGCACAGTCCCATATGCGCGTGTTGAGGCTGCGGAAGTAATTGCGGATCGGGACGGTGTAACCGGCGTACTGATTGGAGAGCACGAGCGGGGCGATGGCATCCGGTGCGTACGAGTCGAGCATTTCGTCGGCGTCGAGCGTGAGGACCCAATCGGCTGAGGTGTGCGACCGGAGCTCCGCGAGCGCGAGATTGCGAGCCTTCGCGAAGTCGTTTTGCCACGGTATGGAGACGACATGCGCGCCGGCGGCGCGTGCGATCGCGATCGTGCCGTCGGTCGAGCCCGTATCCGCCACCACCATCGCGTCGACGACGCTGCGGATGCTTTTAAGGCATCGGGGCAGGTCGCGCGCCCCGTTGCGCACGATCATGGAAAACGCCACCCGGGGTTTCACGGAAGCGCCTCGGAAAGCTGCTCGGCTGCGGCGCTGACGGAGGGCGGCTCAAGCGTCTTGGCGGATTCGCCGATCGCGCCGCGATTCTCGACCTCCACCGCGGGCTCGGGCACATTGAGACCGGCGCAGAGCAGGCGATGGCGGGCGCAGCGCTCGATTCCCTCCGCGTCGCCGAGTTCGCGATAGCTGCGTTCGAGTCCCTCGAACAGCCGGCCGAAAATACTGACGTTTGGAAGGCCGCCGCGCAAATAGTGGAAAGCATGCCGGAATTGCGCGAGCGCGCGCCGGGGATCTCCCTCCGCGAGGAATCGCTCGCCAAGGTGAACGTAGGCCACCAGCCGGACGCCGGGGCGTTCGTGGCGCGGCAGATGAGTCAGCACTTCGGGGAAAGCCTGCTCCACCAGCTGATAGGAGGGAGTGTGGCCGGGATCGAACGCTTGCGGGCGCAAGGTTCGGAGGCGCTCGATGAGAAGCTGCACGTGGGTGGCGAGGCTCTCAGACGAAAAATTCTTGAGCATGTGCTCCCGGCCGGCCTTGGCGCGCCTTCGCCAGAGCGCGTCGTCCTGATAGAGGCGCACGACGGCTTCGACGAAGGCGTCCTCATCGTCTGCGATCGAGACGGTTTCGCCGTCGCAGAGCTGGATGCCTTCGGCGCCGATGGTTGACGTGACGATCGGAATCCCGTGCGCGAGCGCCGCGACGTTTTTCGTTTTGATTCCGGTGCCGTACCGGATGGGCGAGACGAACACGCGGTACTGCGCGAAAACGCGCGCCATGTCGCCGACGTGGCCCAGGCCGACGATTCCGTTGCCGGGCGCACGGAAGGAATCCGGCATGGAACTTCCGGCGAGACGGAGTTCCACATTCGCGAGGCGCTGCCGGACGCGCGGCCAGACACGAGCGAGAAACCAGTCGAGACCGTCGCGATTTGCCAGGTTTGAAAAGCTGCCGAGAAACAGCAAATGCTTTCGTTTGCCGGGGCCCGGACCGGCAGGGCATTTTTCAGCCACCATCGGCAGGAACTGAGTCAGCAAGTCCGGAGTGACGCGGTGAAACTCCGCGAAATCTTCCTGGGTGATTCCGAGCACGATGTCGGCGTGGCGGTACACCTCCGTCTCGCGGGACTCGAAGTCTTTGGCGCGCTCCACATCGGTGATCCGGTGGGTCAGCCGGGCCATTTGCATCTCGCGCAGGCCGTGGCGGTCGTCGCTGAGGACGGCGACGCGCGTTTCGGGAGAGACGCGCCGGATGGTGTTGACGTAGTGTTCGGCGACGGAAGGTCCGGTCCAGAACCAATGGTAAAGAATGGCGACGTCGAAATTGTTGACCTTGAGAATGTGCTCGAACGACCACTCCGGCTGCATGTCAACGCCGATGAACCGGAGCCGCTCCGCGTCGTTCACGTAGACGGTGGCGCCGACGGCCTTGAGCGGCGGCTCGTAGCGCTCTCGGCGCAGCCCGAGGCGCGCCACGAAGGTTACCTCATGGCCGAGGGCGCGCAGGGCGCAGACGATCTGCATCAGGCGCACATCCGCGCCGCCGCAATCGGTCTGCAGCAGCGTTTCGTGGATTACAAGGATTCGCAGTGGCCCGCTTGATAGAGCGCGGAAGGGGCCTGACGGCGCGCCGGCCGGCGCGGGCCCGGGCGCGGGGGGCGGTGGCGGAGGTCCACAGATCCTTTTGCAGAGCGCGAGCAGGTCCCGCAGTGGTTGGTCCTGCTTTTCATTCGGGATCGCGACTGCGCGCTCGAGAAAGGGTACCGCTTCCCGATGCCGCTTCTGATTTACGAGGAGCACGGCGAGATTTGCGAGGGCTTCCGCGTTTTGCGGGTCGAGCTCGATGGCCCGCCGGTAGCCTTGCTCGCCCTCCGCGTAGCGCCCGCTGGTCACCTGGCAAGTTGCCCAGTCGTTCCACCGCTCCGAGGTTTCTTCCGCGCGCAAGGCGGCGGCGAGGAAGGGCAGAGCCTCGGCTGGCTTGTTGTCCTGCACGAAGCGGATGCCGCGGGCGTGCGTGCCGGCCGCCACGCGACGCATGAACGACTTCCCTCTATTTCGGATGGCTTCCGCGCTCGAGACGCTGCGAAACGTCTCGGCGAATCTCGGCCCGAGGCTTTTCCACGAAAAACGGGCCGCTTGCCGCTCGCGAAAGCTTTCGAGAATCCCGCCGAGGGCCTGGCGTCCCTGAGGGTCGCGCAGGACGGCGGACCACTGCGCCACCGCGGTCGCAAGAGCTTCGGGTTTTTTCATGTCCACGCGTGATGCGCTCTCGAGCTCCGCCGGCAAACCCGCCGTCATCCATCGCGTGACTTCGTAGTCGTGCATCACGAACGGCAAGCCTGAAAGCTGCGTCTCGGCGTAGACCAACCCGAACGTCTCGGCCAGGCTACCGCATACCGCGAGATCGGCGACTCCGTACAAGTCGGGCATGCGTTCGAAAGAAACACCGACGAGCGGGCGAAACCTGTCGCCGAAAATGGCACGGGCCTCGCGCTCCCAGGCGGTCGGCTCCGCGCCGCGCGAACCCGCCACGAGCCAGTAGACGCTCGGGTCGGCCGCCAGCGGCTTGATTTCGCGCAGCACGTACGGGAAGTTCTTCACGTCGTGATCGAACGCACCCACACTAAGAATCACGAACGCGTCTTGGGGAATTCGGTATTGCTCGCGAAGTTCGAGACGCCGCGCGCGAGCCTCATGGAACGGCTCGCCGGTCACTCCATTCGGCAGCTCAAATATCAATTCCGGAGCCACGCCCATATCGCGCAGATCCTTGGTGACCCAAGGCGTCACCGAATGGAACACGAATAGCTGCGCGGCGAGTCGCTCCACGATCGGACGGTACGCGAAATCCGTTCGAATAATCGTGCACACCGGGCCTTCCTGCCCCGCGCGAACGAGCCGTTCGAGCAGAGCCGTCGATCGCCCGCCCGGATCGACGAGTCCCTCCTGCCACTTCACGTAAACGATCGTCGGTTCTTTCGCCCGTAGTTCCTCGTCCAAGCACGCTGCCGCGGACACCGCGAAGAGATGCTCCTCGGTGTGCAAAGCCCAGTCGTGCAGCTCCGGCGCCGAAATCGAGGTAACACGCGGGTCGCCGCGAAACCGGTCGAGCGCCAGCTGCTGCAGTTCATCGCGGCGAAGCACGGGAACGCGGCAGACTCCCTCGGCGTCCGACGAACCCCAGCAGGTGACCGGCAGGCCATTCGAGCGAAGATTCGCCGCCAGGTCCAGCAGGAAGCGCTCGTAGCCCCGGTGGACGGAGCCGAGGCCGGATGAAAGGATGAGGACCTTCATTTGAATGGTTGAGAAAAGTGCAACCAGACGGCCATACGCTTGATTCGGCGCATTAGAAAATCCTCATGTTTTCCACCCGCTTCTCTCCTGTCCGCCCGCGCACGCCTCCGGTCCCCGCCCGGTTCAGCTTCCCTGCGTACTGCCGATAGTCCTCCTCGCGGGTCCTTCGCGATGAACGGCTTGCTTCGAGCACAAACGGCACAACGTCATGATTCAACTCACGCGGCTGAACAAGCATCCGATTGGAGTCAATTCCGACCTGATCAAGTTCGTCGAAAACGCTCCGGACACGATGATCACGCTGCTCACCGGGGAGAAAATCCTGGTGCTCGAAACTTTCGACGAGATTCTCGAACGCATCGTGGCGTTTCGACAGCGGGTGCTCTCGGGGCTGGACGTGATGGACTATATCGCCAACGCCAAGGGGCCCGAAGTCACACGCCTGCCCGGGATCGGGAAGTTCGGGCCCGGCGTGCTGGACGCCGAGAAGGGAACCAAGGGAACACAGGGCGCGGCTAAGCCGGAGACTCCGGAGGAGTCGCGCTGATGGACAAGGCCACCATTTGCGGTCTGGTCCTCGCGATCGTCGGCATCCTCGCCGGCCTGCTGATCGAAGGCGGCAACGTCTCTCAGATCGCGCAGCCCACCGCGGCCCTGATCGTTCTCGGCGGCACGATCGGCGCAACGATGGTCAATTTCCCACTGCCGGTCGTGCGGGCCGCCTTCGGCAATTTGCGGCGCGTCTTCTTCGACCAGCGCACGGACTCGGCAGTCCTGATTCAGGAAATGGTGCGCTACGCGAACAGGGCGCGCAAGGAGGGCATCGTTTCGCTCGACAGTGAACTGGAGAGCATTTTTGATCCTTTTCTGAAAAAGGCTCTCATGCTGGCGGTGGACGGAACCGAGCCGGAAGAGCTCCGCAAAATGATGGAACTCGAGCTGGACAATCAGTCAGAGCACGACGAGAACAGCCCCAAAGTCCTCGAAGCGGCGGGCGGATTCGCGCCGACGATCGGCATCATCGGGGCCGTGCTCGGCTTGATCCAGGTGATGCAGCATCTCGACAACATCGCCGAAGTGGGGCGCGGAATCGCTGTCGCGTTCGTGGCCACGATTTACGGAGTTGGGTCGGCCAACCTGCTCTTCCTGCCGGCGGCCGGCAAACTCAAGCTGCGCCTCCGCGAGGGACAGGTGCAGAAAGAGATGATGCTCGAGGGCGTGATCTCCATACTCGAAGGAATGAATCCGAGGATGCTCGAGGCCAAACTGCAAGGCTTCCTCGCGGAAAGCGATCATGGCAGGAACGCAACGAACGCCGCGTAGAGCTCGCAGGCGCGACGAACACGTGAATCACGAACGCTGGCTGATTTCCTACGCGGATTTCATTACGCTTCTCTTTGCATTTTTCGTCGTCCTTTTTTCGTCCGCGCAAGTGGACCACCGCAAGGTGGGCCAGATCGCCATGGCGATTCAGGTAGCCTTCCAGCAGATGGGCGTCTTCGAAACGTCGAACACCCACATGCCGCTCGACAAGTCCGCGCCGATGCCCTTCGAAAAAGTGCAGGTGATCGAAAACACGATGCGCGAAACCGACATTTCGCAGATGGTGCCCCCGATGAAGGGGGTGATCAGCAACACGCCTGATCGCGAGGAACTCGGAGCGATCCGCAAAACGCTGGAATCCACGCTGGCGGCTCAGATCGAGGGAAACACCGTCGGCATTCACGAGACGCGGGAGGGGCTGGTCGTGAGCCTGCGGGAAATGGGGTTTTTCGACAGCGGCTCGGCCACGCTGCGCCCCGGAGCCGAGTCCACGCTGAAGAAGATCGCCGACGTGCTGCGCTCGCTCCCGGAGGGCATCCGAGTCGAAGGGCACACGGACAACGTGCCGATCCACAATTCCGCGTTTCCTTCCAACTGGGAGCTTTCGACGGCGCGCGCAACCGAAATCGTCAAGCTCTTCATCACGCGCTACGCAATCGATCCCTCGCGCCTGCAGGCCTCTGGCTACGCGCAGTACCATCCGGCCGCTTCGAACGGCACGGCGGCAGGCCGGGCTCTCAACCGGCGCGTCGACATCGTGATCGTCGCACGGGATAAGCCGGTGCAGATTTCCGATGCGGTGGAGGCGGGTCCTTCGGGGAAGCAGCCCGGTTTGCCCGGGGAGTCCCGGTCCACGGCGCTGCCGGTTCCGACCGGGCCGCAGGCGAAATAGGCAGGACAGGGGCAAACGCGCAGGGCTACGTGCCGCTCGGAACGGACGGCGTTTCGGGTGCCGGCGCGGCGCCGGCGTCAGCGGCAGGAGCGGGATCGGGCGCCGCGGGAGGCGCTTCGCGCGTTGGCTTCGACACGACCGCCGTCTTCCATCGCGCCTCCTTGCCTGCCTGGCGCGTCGGTACTTTCCCTGCGATGCGTGCTGCCATGCTCTCCTCGTTCTCCTTTTTCAGGATCAGCGTCGCCAGCTGCAGCATTCCCGTTTCGCGTTTGAGAGAAGCGGAAACCGCCGCTTTCTGGCCGTCGGGCAGGCTTCGGATGGCTTCGGTTTCCCGCCGCAGCACGCCCGCGATGCGCTGCGCCCCGAGATTTTCCGCCGCTCCGGCCAGCGCCTCGAGTTCGAAGCCCAACCCCTCTCGGCTCATCGGTTGCGCTTCGTTGGCGGACCGCTCCGCCAGCGCCTCCAATTGTTGGATCAAGTCGTCCAGGCACGCGAAGTAGTCGTCCACCGAAATATCGAGGCGCATCAAACTCCGCGAAGTCTCTTCGAGCGGCCAGGGCTCTTCGTGAAGGATGTTGCCGATCTTGCCGCGCAGGTGATTCGCATTCACCGGCTTTGGCGAGAATGCCGAGATCCCGAAAAGCTCCATCTGATCGACCCATGTCTTCGGGTCCATGGAAGTACAGATGATGATCGGCATTTTCGCCAGGCCGGGATCGCTGCGAAGCCGCCCGACGAAATCGAGGCCGCTCATTTCGGGCATCCGCAGGTCGGTGATGATCATGACGATCGGCTCGCCTTTATCGAGCAGTTCGAACGCCTCCTTCGCACTGCCGGCCTCGATCGTGTCGTATCCGACGCGCCGGAGGCTCTCGGAATTTACGCGGCGGCAGATTTTGTCGTCATCGAGAATCAAAATCTTCAAATGAGTGCTCCGTTTCGGCACACTTCCAGCCGATTCACACTCGTTTTCATCGGCCCGTTTGCCGCGTGCTTTAGCTCGGTCGCCCGAAACATTGGAGGATTATTAGTTTGTGGAACGTGAGTGCTCGATCCGGGTAAGGACCGAGCAATGCGGCCGCCAAAGGGAACTAGGAGGCGCTCTGTTGGACGGCGGGAATCTGCTTCGTCTTGTGCTTGGCGAACATGTCGATACCGTTGAGGATCGTCTCCACCACGCAGCCTTCGCCGATGGCCGAGTTGACCATCAGGTGAAAACGGTGCCGGTCCGGCCACTCGACAGCGAAGTATTGCTCGATGAAGGCGGCGCGATCCCGGTCGACGGTTTCGGCAAGCTGCAGCGCGTCTTTCTCGCTTTTGCCCTGCGCGCGAAGCCTGCGAACTTTCTCGTTGAGCGGGGCATAAATGAACACGTGAAATGCGTCACGCCGCGTCTGCAGGTAGTAAGCGGACCCCCTCCCCACGATCACGCACTGCCCGCGCTCCGCGACCTGCTTCACCACGGTCTCCGTGGCTTCGCGGATGCAATCAGCGTCCACCATTTTCATTCGCTGCGCGTTCTGGCTGCCCTCGTGGCTGCCCTTCATGAAGGCTTTGAGCAATCGGTAGAAGACCGGGTCGCGCTTCTCTTCACGCTCCTCCACCACGCGGCAATCGCAATCCATGACGCGCGCGATCTCGTTGGTGAGCAACTGGTCGTAGAGCGTCCAGCCCAGCCGCTTGGCGACGATGGCCCCGATATCGCCGCCACCGCTGCCATATTCGCGCTCGATCGTGAGGATACGAATCATGACGTCACTCCCGCGGTCCCGCTTGGCGCGCAGCCCGCCCTGGAGCCTCCTGGCTGCCGCGCCAACGAGGCCATATTACTCCATCATGACCCTTCGTCCACCTAGTTCATTCCTCTTCAACCCAAAGGAGATTACAAACATGAGCGCGGAGAGCCCGGCGAGCACAAAGAATGTGTCCACATAGGCCAGCAGAGTGGCCTGCGTGATCACCGACTGGAAGATCAGCCCGTACGCCTGGCGCAAGGCTCGTTCCGAGTTTTCGCCGGCGGCCGCCAGACGCGCGGCGAGCGCGGCTGCCTGCCGCAGGAAGTTCGGTCCCCCCGGGGTCACGTGGGTTACGAGATAGACTTGATGGACCTGGGCGCGTCGCTCGATCAGGGTCGTCACCATCGAGGTACCTACGCTGCTCCCGATGTTGCGCATGAAGTTCACCAGCCCCGCCACGCTGTTGCTTTTCTCGGCGGGCATGCCGATGTAGGAGACGAGATTGATCGGCACGAACAGGAATCCCAGCCCGAAGACCTGCACCAGCCGCAGCATGCTCGCGCTGAAAAAGCTGATCTCGAGGTCCAGCCGCTGGGTCGAGATGTACATTCCAATCGCAAGCGTGAGCCATCCAAAAGCAACCAGGTAACGTGCCTGCACTTTTCCTGAAAGCACGCCTACCACGGGCATCAAAATGAGGAGCAAGACGCCACCACCCGAGAGCACGAGTCCGGCGGACTCCGCCGTATATCCCATGAGCGACTGCAGGAAGAGTGGCATCATCACGAGGCTCGAGAACAGCAGAATGCCCAGTGCGAACATCATTCCGTTGGCGCTGAGGAAATTCAGGTTCTCGAACATATGCACGTCGACAATTGGCCGCTTGTAGAACCACTCCCAGATCACGAAGGCGAGGAGCCCCACGACCGTCAGAATCGCCAGCGTGAGGATGAAGTGCGATCCGAACCAGTCGTCCTCCTGGCCCTTGTCGAGCATCACCTGCAGCGCGCCCACGCCAAGCGCCAGCAGCGAGAGCCCGACGTAGTCGAAGTGCAGCTTGGTGCCGGCGGCGCGTTTGGCCCATGGCGGGTCGTCGACGAGGCGGTAGACCAGCAGCAGCGTAAGGATCCCGACGGGCAAATTGATGAAGAAAATCCAGCGCCACGAGTAATTGTCCGTGATCCAGCCGCCCAGCGTGGGCCCGATGGTCGGTGCGATGATAGCCGTCACGCCGTAGAGCGCGAACGCCAGCCCGCGCTTCTCGGGAGGGAACACGTCCGCGAGAATCGCCTGCGCCATCGGCTGCAGACCGCCGCCGCCGGCCCCTTGCAGAATACGGAAGAAAATAATAGCTCCGAGGCTCGGAGCGATGCCGCAGAGCAGAGAACTCAGGGTGAAAATCACCAGGCACGTCATGAAGAAGCGCTTGCGGCCGAGTGCGTTGGCAAACCATCCGCTGATTGGCAGAACGATGGCGTTTGACACCAGGTAGGAGGTGAGCACCCAGGTGCTCTGATCGTTGCTTGCACCAAGGCTGCCTGCCATGTAGGGCAAAGCGACATTGGCGATGCTCGTGTCGAGCACTTCCATGAACGCAGCCATCGCGACGACAACCGCGATCAGCCACGGATTGAATCGCGGCACCCACACGGCGGGAGGCGGCGCCGGTGAGACGTCGGGCGGCGCCGCGGACTCGGGGACGTTTTCGGGTCTTTCCGGGTTGTCAGCCATCGCTCGATACCGGAACCGTGCCGCCGGGTTCCGGGCTAGGTTTGATGTGGTGCGGCGCCGAACGGATTCAACAACGTACGCGGAAAACCTGCGCCTATTCCGCGGGCCGGCGTCAACATTTTAGATCAACACTTTGCCGAAGAGGCTCTTCCTTTTGCGATGGTCGTCAGCCGCTTGCCGATTTCGTTGGCGGCGAGCATCGAATCGACGTGGCCGGTCGCCATGGCGGCGTTTGGCATGCTGTCGTATTCAGCGCCGGCTTGGGCAAAGGTGACGCCTCCGACTCTCTTGATCGCGCCGAGTGCGTTTGATCCGTCGTATCCCATGCCGGAGACGATAACCACGATCGACCGCGACGCGCAGGTCGTCACCATCGACTGCAGGAATCCACTGATGAGGATCGGCCAGCCGGGAAGCAGGGCGCGAGGCGCGAGCTGTACGCAGTTGCCGTCGGTGGTGATCGCCCGGTGCGGCGCGGAAAGAATCACGCGATTGGGGAGGAGCAAAGTTCCGTCCTGCGCGTCCACCACGTCCATTCGCGTTCGACGCTTGAGCAGGTAGGACAGGCAATCGGCTGAATCATCTGCGCGGTGCGCGACGATGATGAAGGTCATCCCCGTGTCGAATGCCAGATTGAGCAGAATCTGTTCGTAGGCGACAAATCCGCCGGCCGAACCACCAATGCATACGATTGGAAATGTCCGGTTGCTTTTGACCATGGATACCACTCTCTCCTTATTCTCATCAGAGAGTGGCGGTTCGACCGTCAGTCCGCTCGGTGGGAGAACTGTTTCATGATGTCACCTCTTCGGCATGAAAGCCTACAGGTAAGTTTCTCGGCTCACTCCCGGCGGCCTGCATTCATGTTTGGCCGCTCGAAGCTTGGCGCGCTGTATAATCGGTAGGCACTTCCAGTCGGGGCGTAGCGCAGCCTGGTAGCGCGCCTGCCTTGGGCGCGTGACCGCCGACTCCAACGCGACCAACAACCACTTAGCTTTCTCTGTGTTTTCATCAACTTGGGGAATGTGCTCTTCGCTCGACACTAACCCCAATTGATCAAAAAACATGGCATTCTGGCACACTTTTGGCACAGGAGTCCGCCTGCTTCGCCTTATACCGACGCCGTAGAGATAGGCGCGCCGCTGGATTTCTCGCCATCGATCTGGCACAGTTCCGGGCTACGCATCATGGCGAAACAACAGTGGGAAGAAGACGCAAAAAGTCGATTCCTCCAATTTCTTAGCACGACAGCTAATGAAACCTGGGCAGTTCTCGATCGCGATGTCGTTGTGGATCCCGCAACAAACCGCAATTTTGATTACCGTCTTGGCTTGGGCGAGCGTCGGCTGGCTCTTGAGCTGTTCCGACTCGTTAAAGATGAAGATGAATTAGCACGCGATAGAGTCTGGAGCGAAGTGGTCCACGCCCTGGAATATGAGCTAACTCAGCGCTCCCTCAAAGGCTATCTCCTGACCACCCCCTCTTACTTTAGCGTCCCAAAAGTTAAACGACAGCAGTTTGTCAAGGATTTGGCGGATCGCGTCGAGGCGGTCATTGCGAGCAGTCCTGAGGCGGATGAACTCAATTTCGAAGGTTTCGCTCTCAAACGGATCGAAGGATTGGAGCGAATCGCGTGCTCATCGTTCGGAGAGGGCGGAGCGGTTAATCCGGCGGGCATCGCGTTGGCAGCTTTAGAGGACAAATTGCCCAACAAGAACGATCAATTGGCGGTGAAGGCTCATGAGCGAGTTGTTCTGGTTGTGAACTGGACTGCATTCCTAGTGGACCCCGGCGATGTCGTGGAAGCGGCGACGCAAATTGACTTTGCTCGTTTCCCAAACATCGACCGGATATTTTTTGAATTCACTCCCGGTGACATTCGACTCGTCTTTGACCGATCTGTTTTTGCCGCTTATGACGAGCAGTCATCGGTTCCCGCGGACTTGGAACCGCTATATGTGCAGTCTCTTGGGTTCCGCATAGCACGACACGAACCAAAAGCTTTTCAACTGATAAAAACAATTACTGAAGAAGGCGGTACAGCCCTGTGGCTTCCGACCAATAGCCGCGTCGAAGTCGTCCGATACGGAAGAGAACTCGCTCAATCGGGCGACTGGGACGATGTTGCTTGGATTGTTCGGACATTCAAGGATGATCCCGACCCAAGTGACAACATCAATGATCCCACAGACAAATGTAACTATCACGACCAGATCGCACGCGGGGAGACGGTGAACTTTATCGTGACCGTTCGAGGTCATTTATGCTGGTTATTTCAGCTCATTGTCGCTGCAAATAAACGCGACTTGTATGAGCACACATTTGAAATCGTCGAACGATATGCTTTCAGCCCAAATCTTTATATCCGCCAGCAAGCAACTATCCCTCTCATTGAATTGGCAAAGCGCCGCTTTACCGACTTAATCGATTCCAGGCTGGCTGACCGTATACGAACTTTGACGCTACGAATGGCGCGAGAAAATTCGAACTGCCCAGCAATCCTCGAAGGTGTTGCGAACGTGGTGGCATGTATGCCGGATTTGACTTCATCCGAGGCTGAGGAAGTGCTGAAAATATTTCTCGATAAGCCTAGCCGTGAGGCACCAAAATTACTCTCATTTCTACTGATCTCGTACGCGGTTTTCAGAGAAAGAGAGCGAAGGTTTGGAACGTATGATGCAAGATACTTCGCTTCGCTGTTACTGAGTCAAGTGGTCCATGGCATTCCGGCTATCCGCTCGTCAATTCTGTGGCGAATTCATGGGATTTTGGGCGACCGGCCCACCGAGGCGGAAGCTCTTCTTCCCTATGCAGCGGCCTTCGCGGATGGCGAATACGACCGCAACGCGTTTTTCCATTTCTACAATCTAGCTGCCACATTTATAGGTAACTATTCCGACCTGCTTGCGCCAGCACTCAAGAACGCGTTCCTTCGAGAACGCGAATACATTAAGTCGAATGATCAGCAATTTATTTGGAATTTTGACCGTCAGCCGTGGACCGCACTGCTAAAGCTCCGAAGCTTAGGGCGGAATGAAGACTTCCTAGACTGTATGGAGACCGTGATCGAGTATGGAGCAAAGATATTCAATTTCCCTCCGGGCGGATTAAGTGTAGCCTTAGCCCAAATAGGGTCACCAAGATCAGAGCGGCTTCTTACTCAAGCACGCCGTCTGGTGGCATATCTTCACTGGATCGCACGAGGCCGTCCGCTTTGGCAGGCCGATGTAGATTGGATGTGGGCAGAGCAACACCTTCCTGCAAGCTAGTTTCTCTTTGTCGTGAGACTCGGTCCAGGGCACAAACTCATGGACGTGTCACCTCATCCCTGTAGTGTTGGGTTTTTCGCTCATTCATCGCCCTTTCGGTCGAGGTTGAGGTTGAGCGTCTTGTGTTCTCCCGAGGGTTTCCGGGTCGCAGATCTCGAACAGGTCGTTAAACCAATGCACACCATTCTGCGCAGCGGCGGTGCCTGTCTCAAGGCCATAGAAGTAGCGACGTTGTTCCCAAATAACGCCAAATGTTTTAGGCGGTGACATTCGCCGAAGACCTACAAGCTGTGGTGGCCCCCCACTGAGCGGGTCATTCCCGGAGCGTAAGGCGTCACAAAATGCAGAGAATACGGAACGGCTTGTTCCTCCCACTTGGCTGGATTCCCACAAGTTCAGCTGGTCCTGCACGCATTTCGAGCCGCTGCCGAGGACTGCCATACTTCCGGACTGATTTGGTATTTCAATCGGTAACACCTTCGGGGCGGAGGCCTGGTCGAACGTGATCTGCCTCAAATGAAACCGAGATCGCATGAACTCACCTTCTCGCATGCAATACAAGACATCAAATTTCTGCTTCGTTGGTTGCGGGTAGGTATTAAACGCGGTTTCTATGATCGCGACAATCTTCTCGGTATAACTGTCAATGCTGTCGAACGGATCAGTGGCAATAAGGCCAGAGTCAATCATTTCTGCAATCTGACTCAGAGTCTGTGTTGGAAAGAGAACATCGCCACAATAGCCGAAAATGTGGGGGTATCGACGGCAAGCAAAGAGTTTTCTGCCGTGATCCCATTTTCCCGCTCCAGGCCATGTGATCCGACTGTCGCTCGCAAAATAAACCGACGAAGGACCACGACTGTCTGCGCCAACCCACGAAATTAAGCTAGTCATGAGGCTGCATTGCGAATTACGACCCAGGTGCTTAATATAAGCTTTCAGACTCGCCCCATTCTGAAGTGTACGGGGCAACGACGCAACTCCCCGGCTCTCCACCAACTTAACGTTACGGGGAGGCCGAGGCGGCTAAGCTCCCTTGAGCGAAAGTTCAAGGGAGCGACCGGGGTCAAACCAAGAGAAGTCATTCAGAAGGTTTGCCGCCCGAACGCTTTGATTTGTCCCGCCTATAGTCCTTTGCGCCTATTTACAATGTGTCGGTAGTTACTTATAATTACCGACGTTTAGTAAAACCCTTTATGTCCAACGACCGCATGGCCGAAGTAGTGAGACTTGCCAAGAAAGCGGGAATCCTGCGTTCGCGAGACCTCCTGCAACGCGGCATTCCTCGAATCTATCTTCGTATGGCCGCTGACAAGGGTGAGATCACGCGCGTGGGCCGTGGCCTCTACATCGCGCGTGGATCGCGACCAACCGAACACCACAGCCTTGCTCAAGCCTCAAAGCGCGTCCCGCACGGGATCGTCTGTCTCCTATCCGCGCTTCGGTTTCATGACCTCACAACGCAATCGCCCTTTCAGGTGTGGCTCGCCATCAGTGACAAGGCTCGTCTGCCGAAAACCGACATGCCTCCGCTTCGGATTGTTCGGTTCTCTCACAAAGCGCTCAGTTATGGAGTTCAGGCCCACCGAATCGAAGGCGTCGGCGTCCGTATTTTCTCTCCGGCAAAGACAGTCGCAGACTGTTTTAAATACCGCAATAAACTCGGACTCGACGTTGCTCTTGAAGCCCTCCGCGAATGCCGGCGGAAGCGCCGCGCGACTTCGGATGAAATCTGGCAAGCGGCCAAGGTCTGTCGCGTGGCGAACGTAATCCGCCCTTACCTGGAGTCAATTTCGTGAAGCGCGAGACACCAAAGAATCTTGCGGGCTCGATCCGCCAACGCCTCTGGAATCTCGCCCAAGTAAGGGGTGAAGACTTTGGCTTGGTTCTAACCCGCTACGGAATCGAGCGTTTCCTCTACCGCCTGGCACAGTCCGAATACCACGACCAATTCGTCCTCAAGGGTGCGCTCTTGTTCGAGCTGTGGACGCAACGACCGTATCGCCCGACCCGGGACATTGATCTTGAGGGCGAGGGTGAAAACAGCACTGCCCGCATGAAACGCGTGTTCTCAGAAATTATGAACCAGGCCGTCGAGGACGACGGTCTCGTCTTTGACCCCAAATCCCTCCACGTCGCGAGAATCAAAGAGGACCAAGAATACGAGGGCTTGCGCGTCACTCTTGTATCTCGGTTAGAGCGCGCCAGGATTCACATGCAGGTTGATATCGGCTTTGGTGATGTTATCGTGCCGCCGCCGAGAGAGATTCAATATCCCGCGATGCTGAGGTTCCCGCGCGCGCGCTTACGAGCATATCCGCGCGAGGCTGTCGTGGCGGAAAAACTCGAAGCTCTCGTGAAATTGGGAATGGCCAACACCAGGATGAAGGACTTCTACGACCTATGGAAACTATCGCACGATTTCGATTTTGAAGGATCTGTATTGACCGACGCAATCAAAGCAACCTTCACCCGCAGAGGAACCGAACTCCCACCAGGGACACCGCTCGCCCTAACCGAAGAATTCTCCCGGGACTCGCAAAAGGCTAAACAATGGCAGGGCTTCCTCAAGAAGAGCGGTCTCGACCACAATGCCGAACTTCACACGGTTACCACGGACGTTGTCAGATTCCTAATCCCGCCACTTCGCGCAGCAACAGGAGCCGAGCCGTTCGCGCTGTCCTGGCGCAAGGGTGGTCCGTGGGCGCTGCCTTAAGCCTGATTATCATCCCATCCTTACCACTGCGCCGAGATTCATCTGTGCCGATAGTGCCTTCGTCAGATTTCAGATTCTCGTTCCGCCGAATTCCGCGACGGGCGCGAGCCCAAATATGCGCGGAACACACCCGCATCGGACATGCGTCGGAAGCGAACCATTCTAACCCACGCCAAAACTCCGATTGCCAGGAGAAAGGCAACGTAACCAGCGAGAAAGACCACAAAAAAAAGCCATGAGTGTGATTCGTCTCGCGCAAGCCGATAGGCCGGTCCAATGCCAAACACGACCAATACGAGGAATGATCTTGAGAAATCGGAAACCGCGACGAACATATCGCGCTTTGAAAAATTCTGGCCGACTCGGGTTAGACAATAATCGAATGCTGAGTCTACGTCCCCGAGCGTAATTCCAGACTCGCTCCAGATAGCGCTTTTCACCGCATCAGATTCCTGGCCCGCCCAGAGATCATCTCGCCCCGCCTTTAGGAATCGCTCGCCACAAATCTTTTTTACCGACCAATCTGCCAACTCCTGAATGAAATGTCCGAGAACGAACGCACTGGCGACAAACATCGTGAACGGAACGGGTTGCAAATCACTCAGCGAATGGGCGAAATTGCTCCAGCCACGCACAAGTATCCATCCTTCGCAAATCACAAGCATTCCGGGCACCACCAGCCCTAGAAATTCGTACACTCCGAGTTTGAGATTAGATAGCAATCCGACTCATTTCATTTCTTCAATGATACCCACGTCTCAATCGAGCCTAAGAAGATGCGCACGTCCTTCTGGCCGACAATCAGCATTATCGGCGGATTACAGTCCCGGGCGGCAAGTTCAGCCAACCATTCGAATACCTTTTTGTCATCTCCGCTCGGTTTAGTACCATATCCTTCGGGGTGGGAGTGCCATTCGCCCATATACTGCAACTGATTGTCGGTTCTGCATGCTGCTTGTTTAACGGCATCCGCAAGACCATGAGTTCCACGAATATAGAGCGTCGGCCACTCCTCACTGTCTGGCGGCGAGGGTAGGACATCCACGAGATAGGCTATTCGCCTCTCTTCGTCGAAGCTCCCTATCACTACACCTCCGGTCTCCTTCGGTAATTTCATCCTCCGATATTTCCTGAGTGCGCTCAGAAATCTTCTGTCTGTGCAAATTCGCCACTCTTGAATCTCAAGGTCCATAACTGGCAAAGCATCCACATCGTGGCATTGCACATTCATGATTGAATCGGAGTGCCAAATTCGCACGACGGCTTCTGGGCGAACCAAAGTCCGTTGCAGAGCCTGCGATGCAATTCCCGAATGCATTGCGATGAGCCCCTGCGGAATGTCGCTCGTCAAATCACGACATGATCTTGCGTACCGGATGCGCCCATGTTCCCAATGAAAATGCGATTTCAACGAGTCGTTGTTGACGAGCTCGCGGTAATACTGGAATTCCAGCCAGTCGAGACGGGATTTTCGGTCTTGATCTTCGCACAGAAGCACAAGGTCAGAACCCGACGGGTTTAGAAAAACGGAACACCTTCTCTTTCCTGTTGCGTCATAGTACGCAAGCTTACGAGCGACAGAGAGATTAGCCGAGAAATCCAGAATCGCTTCAGCATTCGACAAGGCATCTCTCAACTCAGACTCTTTAGCTCCAGAATGCAGCATGTTTGTATCGACAATTGTCGGCATTGCACAGTCGTCCATAATCCCATTTAAGTGCGTCTGCATGGCACGCACCTTGAGCCGACCTATATCGCGCTGACCGAGTTGATGCTTCGCGGCGTTATGAGGGAATAGGATGTCGTCGTCTACGCCCGTCCAAATTCCAAACCCCGCACGCACTAAGTGGTTGACAACCTGCGAGCCCAATGCCCCCAGCCCAATAGCGGTTATCTTCAGCGTCTGAGCCGTCGTCCCATTAAGTCTCGCTGCGAGCGATCGCGATAGCGAAAACGTCGGATTTAGAATCGCCAAGAACGTCGCTTCTATTAACCCATCATCCGTTTGCCCATTTAAGACGCGACCGTACGAAGATCCGTAGCGCTGGAGAATCCCGAGAGCAACCCCAAGGTCACCGATCGTCTTCGACAATAGGAATGCCCAGGTTTCTATCGTCTCGACCGCTTCAGATGCTCTTCTTTGTTTCCTCAGAATGATCAGGAGAATGGGCGGAGCGTTAAGCAGACTGCCCGGCAGTTCCCACTCGCTCAATCGCTGCCGCAGTTGTTCGATAATGTCCAGACCGACTTCTTTCAAAATCTCGCTCAACCGCTTCAGATTCCCGGGTTGAACACGTATTGCGCCATCCGCGTGCGGTGGAGCGATGAAAGCTATGGCCGCGAGACCCGTCGCGGGATGTCCCGGGTTCGCAACGTACAGTTCGTGCCCACTATCTCCGCGCATTTCGATGGCCAGAGGTTGAGGAGCATCTGTGCTCACCAAGGAAGAAAGGAGATCGACGGACATGATCAATGGCGGGAAATTGCCTAATAGAATTGGCTCGAGGGGCTGATCTTCACCATGAAGTGTTCCCTTGGCGGTTTCGCAAAGCCACCAGCGAGCGCGCTCGACAAATCTCGCTGGTGTCCAAGCCACCTTCAATTCGTCGAAATTTTCTTCATACAAACAAAGACTGCGCGGAATTTCTACATCGCGGGGATTAACATGAGGAACGTATGGGAAGTCTTTGCGAAGAGCTAGGACTTCTGGGGTAAGGTCATCTTGTGCTCGGAAAAGCACAGCCAAGCGTTCGCGTGGATGAATATCGAAAACCCGGACCTGGGATACCTCGACTTCCACTTCAAAAACAATTACTTCGTCACCGCCAGGAGTAACGCGAACCTCGACCAATTTGGCGTGTGGATTCACTTCCGAGAGAAGGAATTCACTAAGCCAACGGCTTCTGGGGTATTTCAACTCACCCGCCGTCACTCTAACGCCAGCGGCGTCCACGCAATCCATAGTTAACTATCCCGCGCGTGGAGCCCGGGACGCTACAGCCGCCGAAGCCCCGGAAATGTACCGCTTCTTAATTCTCGCTTTCGAGCCGTCAATTTCAATCACCAGGGGTTCCGGCTTGACCTGAGTGGGATGCTCCATCGTTACTTTAAACTCTCCGCCCACCGCAGACACACGGTCTCTGTAATACGCAGCCGCCTGCCGATGAGGTGGCTGATCATCCGAATCGTCCGAGGGAATCGGTTTGCTCGTTGAAACGATAATGGCGCTCTTCGGCAATTTCTTCTCAAAAATCCACGCCACCTCGTCAACCGGCTTTGTCTTCTCTTGACCCTTCTCCGGTCCTAGTGCTGTGTAACTGCAATGGTGCCAGAGCTTGATTACATCCGACTCCAGTCTCACATCGCGTTTTTTAGCCCTAGTGATGTTGACGATGTCCGCGATTGCACCGTGTTCGAGATCGGAACCGAAAAGCACACGAGTTGCGGTTTCTTGCACCGTGAACGTGGCTTGTACAACCAATGAATCAACGTTCCGGTCGATCACTTCCGCCTCGTTCAGCCGTTTCGCAAATGGGGAATGGACAAAGAATTCAACCCCGTCGTTTCCGGTAGAAAACCCTGGAATCAATTGTCCCGCGTCAGTGATTAAGTGTTTGCGGTCATCTAGGGTGAGGCCCTCGCCGTTGAGCCAATCTTTCAGCTTATCAGGTCGTGAAAATACGCGGATTCCAGTCCCTTTCTTCAGGCGATGCCGTGCCTCGGCCCGAATAATTCGGTCCTCGTCCGTACAGTCCTCCTCAATTACGGCCGCTGCTGGCACCCAAAGTTCGTTAATTCTGATTCTTCCGTCCCCTTGATATTTCTGCGCGTGGTTCAAATGGAAGAATTCGGACGCCCCACAAATGTGATCGTTATCCAGGTGAGTAAAAGCAACGACATCGTAGTAATCCCGTTTGGCGTCCTTCAAATCCGCCCGAAGACTCTCTGGCAGGGCGATTCGCCGGTCCTCGCGATCGTCCTTCGAACGAACGTCCGCGAAATCGAAAAGGATCTTTTGCCCGCCTTCAAGGTCAATCCGGCAACAGTCGGCATTCCCTAGCGGGAAAAAAGTTAACTTGTGCATCCGACCTAACCTCCTAGCCTGTGAGCTTCAAATTTCAACCGCCGATCCTTTCGGTTCCGAACGCTCCGACGATTCTTCGGACGACCGCCGTATGCCTCTTCTATTCGGGATCAATCCCGTCACCGAATGCAGCCCCAAGAATGCCACCAATGAGAAGTCCTGCCGGTCCTCCAACCGTCGCGCCAGTTAGCGCACCGGCAGCGCCCCAACCTAAACGATTATTTTCGCGAACGCTTTCCTTCTTCCGTCTCGAAAGCGGTGCTTTGCTGCGACTGTGCCATGAGCGGGCAGTACGGCTGGTTCGAATCCCTTTTTCGCGATTACAAACGATGTGAGCTGCATAAAGGTTACAGAGTCGGTCGGTTCCCCCTAGAGACACCGGAATTGAATGTTCCACCTCCCAGCCGCCGGATTCGCCGTATCTTGAGAACACAAGTCTGGTCCCGCAAATGTGGCATCGGCCATCCGTCCTCAGAAAAATGTCTTCCAACCGCTCTGTGCTGTATGCCATCGCCCCTCCCTTGATCCGATCATTTCCACGCTCGGGACTCGTACAGCGTAAGCTGACTGCTGCGTACAGTCAAGCCAAAAAAATTACAGGCTCAGTTGCGCACCATCCCTCGCTGGATACAGCCGATCGATCCTCAGTCGCGCAACGATTGGGTTCGTATCAAATACCTCGCTCACCGACTTTGCGGCCTCAGCGCGCCGCCCTTCGCTCAGCACCCTCGAACCGAACGAACCCTGAACACCGAGGAAGGGTTGCAAAACTTGGTCAAGCAACCTCTTGGGGAGCAGAAGACAGCCCATGGCGCAATTTGCTTGAAACTCCCACCACCTACCGTCATAACCTCGTTTCCACATAGCCTCGGACGGCACGACATCGCGGCAGAGCACCTTCGGCTTTGTGGGATCAGAAAAGTCGCCAAACAATCGTTGAGTCTGTTGCTCGAATCCAAAAAGTTGGGCATGTAGCAAGCCGTGTCCGGCTTCGTGGGCAAGGGTGGATCGAATTCGCCGATCAGCAACCTTGGTACAGTCGTCATCCAATGCTCGTGCCACTATGACCGCTTCCACACCGTTTCTACCGAACACGGTCAGACCAAGAACACCGTCTGTCAGATCTTCATATTGATGCGATATTCCGAATCTTTTTTCAATGAAACGGTCAATCCTCACGGGAGCTGGGGATGACGGCAAGAGTTGAACATTCTGGAGTTCGCTCAGGCAGATTGCTTCAATGTCTTCGTCCTTAAAGAACGGGCGTTCTTGAAACTGACCACTCCCGGAGTGATACGTCCTCACTTTCTCTTCTCCGCCTTCTTGAGCAAGTCAATGAGTTCACTGGCGCTTACTTTTTTTTCCACGACTCGTCGAAGAGCAACACCCATCAACGGGTTAGATGCAGTGATCCGTTTTAGTTCCTCCATCGGAGGGCGAGTATCGAATGCTTTCAAATCCTCGACAGGCTCATTCAGCTGTTTTGCAATCTTAGCGAGTACCTCTTCAGAAGGAAAACGACGATTCAATTCGACATCTGAAAGAAATGCCGCAGAAATTTCGAGCTTCTTCGCTAATTCGCGGAGGGAAATATCTTTCTGTTCTCTTAGTTCTCTTATGCGCTCGCCCAAAGTCTTCATGAATCTACAATGTCAGCTTATTCTGCGAACAGAGCCGCAGTCAAGCGGGCGTTTCGTTGGTTGTTTGCTGTTCTCCACGCTACAAGATTGTCGCGCCCCCGGCGCTTAGTTCATCCGCCTTCCGGTCTCCACTAGCACGCTTCGCGCCACCAAACGGCAGTGTCACTCAGGCGTGCCGCCCGTTCCGACCTGGACGCGGCAATCTCACCGCTTCTGTCCCCTGTTTCGCGCCCTCGCTCCCTCGGCTGTGAGTGAAGGGAGCGAGGACTCCCCGAAACAGGAGGACAGGAAAAATGAAAGTCGAACAAGCAAAACAGATCGCAAGCAACGCAATCGAGCAACTTCGGCAGGCTCTCGAAGCGGGCCAGAGTGAGCGGCTCAAGGACTATCTCGCCGCGATAGCACGCTTCCGGCGCTACTCGTGGGGCAACGTGATGCTCATCGCTTCGCAGAAGCCGAACGCAACGCATGTCGCGGGCTTTCACGCTTGGCACAAGCTGGGCCGCTTCGTGAAGAAGGGCGAGAAGGGCATTCTGATTCTCGCCCCGATCATTCGGAAGAAGGCCGAGAGCGTCGGCGCAACCGAGCGAGACGAATCCTCAGTCGCAGTCGGCTTCCGCGCAGCCTACGTGTTCGACATCACCCAGACCGACGGCCAGCCGTTGCCAGAAATCGGCAGCGTGAACGGCGATCCGCGCGAGTATCACGAGCGGCTTGCGAAATTCGTTGCCGAGCAGCGGATCGCGCTCGAATACTCCGAAGAAATCGCGCCGGCACGCGGCACTTCGTCAGGCGGTAAGATCACGTTGCTGCCCGGCCAGTCTTCGGCTGAGGAGTTCGCGACGCTCGCGCATGAAGTCGCGCACGAAATGATGCACCGCGATGAGCGTCGCAGCAGCACGACGAAGCGCGTCCGCGAAACCGAAGCCGAGGCGGTCGCATTCGTCGTTTGCAGCGCAATCGGTCTTGAAACGGGGAGCGCCGCGCAGGACTATATCGGCTTGTACGGCGGCGATGCCAACCTCCTCAGCGAGAGCCTCGAATATGTGCAGCGGACCGCAACACAAATTCTCAACGCAATCGGCGCGGATGAATCATCTGCGTCCCCCGTTTAGGCGGAAACCTTACCAATTCCTGTCGGTTTGGGAGACGAGACTGGATTTTAGTCTCGACAAAAGGCTATCGCTTCGCGCAATGAGCTGAGAGAGATCCGATATTGGCAAAGTACCTACGTATCTTTTGCCGTTGATGAATAACGTCGGAGTCTCATCTATCTCAAGAGTTGTCGCAGCTTTCTCTGATTGACGACGCACCAAGTCTACGACACTGGAAGTCTCACAACGACTGAACTCGGCTTGGTTTAGGTTGAGGCGTTGTGCCAAGACCTCGAATAGGCTTTCGGATCGGATTTGCTCCTGATTCTCGAACAACAAATCTGCGTACTCCCAATACTGGCCCTGTTGAGCCGCGCACTCAGCGGCAACTGCCGCCTCCGTCGCAAGTGGGTGACTTGCAAGGGGTCTGTTCCGAAGAACCCAAACAAATTTCTGCGAGTTCGACAGCGTCTTAAGATTGCCGTACAAGACCTTGCAGAAGGGACATCTGAAATCCGAATACATAATCGCTACGACCGGCCCTCCTGATGGTCCTCGAACGTGGTCTTCCTTGGTAACGCTAGGCACTCTTTTGAATGCTAATCGGATGGTCTGGAAAACGTCGCGGCGGTTAGATAGAAGCACGAAGTTTAGCACCAAGCTCATGATACAGATTGACGCGAGTACATAATCAACTCTTGTCGATTTCGGGCGCTTCGTGTCCTGTTCCATTTGAGATTCCCTTAAGAGAGGTCATTTCCAAGGGCTCTTCAACATAGGCATGGCCGGTTGCAAGATTTGAGAAGACCGCCCGGCCCGCTCGCAATGTAGTAGTGAATCACAGATAACTTCTTGCGAAATATGCCCGCCTGTTGAGCCACCCGCTGAGAACTGCCGCAGCAGGGCGGCAGAACATGTATTGCCAGATGGATTGGGCAACGGAAGCCCTCAGCGAATAGACCGCCGAGACGATCCATTAGCCGCACTCGATTTCGCGGTCCTTAAAATATTTCCTTTCGGCTCATTTGCAGTTGGTATCGGCACAATATTTGTCGTAGACACAACTTGCTCCTCCACAGCTGTCAGTCTTATACCGTTCATTACACCCACATGGGTTATTCTGACTACCCCCACAAGCGCTTGCGCCTGTTTCGTGACAATCTTGCGCGAATGACGCATGTTCTTTCAGCGCCCCATTCGCGCCCTGGAGCCACAGACTGACACAGCCCGCAAGCACAACAGAAAGTACAGCCAGACGCAGTTTCATGTTGTTTCTTCCTTTCGCGTTTCCCGCTTCCCAACTAAAAGGGTAGAGTCCACAGTAATCATCTCTCTGGGGACAAGCCCGCAAAATCCCTATGGGACGCCGATGTTCTGCCTATTTGGATTCCCACCGGATAGAACGGTCTGCCAATGAATAGTGCTTAAAGGACAGGGGTCTTGGCCCTTCTGAAAAATGAAAGCTTCCGAATAACCTGCTGGAACAGTGAAATTCGCCGCACCTTGCGGTGGGAATGTGCCGCCAAATGTGTAATTTCTACAATCGGTAGTTCCAGTGTGGTAATAAATGTACAACGTTATGCCAGATTGATTTATGAAAGTAACCGGGTGGGGCGAGCTAGAGCTCGGCTGCGTGCCAGAAGATGAATTCGATGAGTAATTAGCCGTGATATCTCCCACGATAGTCCCGACACACTGACCAAGCACGATTACCGTCCATGATGCCCCGGGACCTAAATCTTTCGGCCCGTATTGCCCCCATTGCAGGCGAACTGTCCTCGAGCCGGCATTCTGTATGGTGTGACAATTTCCGTTAACACTGAATCTCAGGTCGCCGCACGCATTTCCTTGACAGGCGAACGCTGCTCCTGCGAGCAGCACCGCAATCAAGCCAATCCCCAGGGAACACGTCAGAATCGAGCGAACTTGGGTCAGGCGACATCTCTTCATTTCGATTCTCCTCCTGTTTTTTCAATCGAAACTTCGTTTGACGTTTACTCGGCGACGAGACGCGGGGCGCATGCTTCCGGTTCGCCACGTCAGTGCCAATCCACTGTCAGCCTGACCCTTCGCTGACGATCGCCACTTCGGTTGTAGTACGTAGTCCATACGATTACTTCGCTGTCGTAGTAATCCTTTCTCGGTTCATCAAAGACAGACCAAGCGTTATCGGTTGTGCAACCTACTTCATGCATGCCTGTGTCATCTTGATAGTTGGCCGTTGTAAGACAGTGGACTGCATCCACAGTTACGTGAGCAGGAAGGTCAACTCTAAGCTGCTGTTGGACTGCACACGCGTTGGTTGGGCAATCGTGCCCCACAGCACTAACGGTATAGTCTGGGCTACTGCTTGTGTCGGCGAGAACACGCTTTAAGGTGATGAGAGAACCGAACAGTACCAGGCCTGCCACTAGAAGTATTCCAAAAGCTAGCCTACGCATCGTCGTGTTCTCCTTTTCTGAATCTGGTCGCCACTGTTTCATCCTTACGTTGGGATCTCTCGAATGCTGCGCGCCACAGCGGGATCGGGTACACCGCGCGGAAGCATTCAAAACCGTACTTGATCGATTCAGTCGCCTGCGGATATGTGCTGGCAACTTCAGAAATCAGATAGTTGACGAGATTCGCGTGCTTAACATCTTCGGTGGAATGAAACTCAACGTACTCTAGCGATTTTTCCGTGAGTCCTTTCGCCATGAGTTTTTCTTTCACCAATCCTGTAACTGTAGGGGTCAAACCCTCGAACAAGTAGAGTGCTCCAAGATAGGCGAACGGGTCGCGCCTCCGTGCGATCATCCACCAGACGCCGGCAACGGCGAACGCCTCTGGACTCATCCGCTTGCTCCGAGCGGCGGCCTCCGACCCGCCCAGGCCGACGAAATCTCGCAAAGCCATCTCACCGTGATCAAATTCATCTCCCTGATGGGCGAGCATTGCTTTCACCAGGCGCGGTTTCATGTTGCGCGGAAACTGCGCGATCGAAGCAATCGCGGCTTCTATAACGTCGGGTTGATACCCCACGATTTCGAGATACACTTGGCGCATCAACGCCACGACCGCTTTAGGGTCGGCGTCTGGCGACATGATGAATTTCCAAAAGTCCTGCTCCACGATTTCTTGCAGAAGCTGCGCGGTGTTCTGCTCTAGCCAGTCAATAATGCCGTGGCGTATTCGCGGTACTTTTTCTGATTCGGGAAACGTTGCGGTCTCGCTCATCAGCAATTCTCACTTTCGGCGCGGACTTGCTGCGAACACTCAGTCATCGCGGCCTCTTTCAAAATAGGGCTTAAACCGATCGAATCGACTGGGGTGGGTCGGCAAAGTTCCGCGAGCGAATTCAAGGTGTCAGCCGAGTCATCGTCTTGCTCCAACGACTGGGCGAATTTGTAAAACGGTGAGCCAACCTGTTTCAGATGGCACTTATCGCGCACCGCCAAAAACATCGGAATCACATACCCGTATTCCGGGTGATCGATGGCTCCGAAAATCTGGCGATAGCCCAACTTAGTGAAAAACGGCCTCAGTGGAGGATTGCAGTCCATTGCGTCAATATCGACCCCGCGAGCACTTCCGCACTTGTAGGAAGCCAACGCCAGTTTGAGAGCCAGGGGAGTGCGCCGGTATTCGGGCGCAATCATCAATTTCGTCGTGATCGAAACTCTATTTGGAAACAGCGCTCCCAATTCTCTCAATCTGTATAGCTCCGTGTAGGGTCCGAACTCGCTTTCGCTGCCGAGGTTAAATCGTACGGTACCAACAACATTCGAGTCTTCCAGCGCCATCAGAATGTGGCCGTGCCTGTCCAGCGGTTCATGGACAGTTTTTTCCTTGTGGTCGGCGTATTGCTGGAATCGCCCCATCTCCTCAACGTAAATGCGATACCTGAAGCGGGCGACCTTGGTCAAGTCCTCCGGCGTCGTTGCAGACCGGATGCGCGCAAGTTCCATGAGTCACCGAGGACCTTACAGAGATTTCACATCCACTTTGTGCCTACCTGCGGCGTCGACGATCTCGACGGTCTTCACCTCTTGCTTTGCGTCGAACACTGTAAATTTTGTGAATGGCGTCAGAACATCCGTAACGGGGCCAGTTGGCTTGAGATGCCACAGCGAGAACTGCGGCGGGAAAACATCCATAGGGCTCTGGTGAAACATCACTTCGTAGCCAGAGGTCGGGTGCACGCCTTGCGCTGTGATAAATACCTTCGGAATTCCATCGGGGACGGGCACTTTGGTCGTGCTGTACTCCGCGGAGCATAGTTCGGGACGAGGCGATTGATGTGCTGTCATCCTGACCTCCGATCTGCCAGCCTGAGCCAAGAATTTGGCCCCGAACCCTATCACCGCACGCAGTCGGCGTCATCACCCAAATGGGTGAAAATCCGCTGGTAATTTGTTTCCACATCCGATAACCTCTCAGTCACCGTATCGGGATTGTTACATCCACGTTACAAGAATCTGGAAGGCTGAGCGATGCTCCCCAGCGGCGAAGCCACTTCTGACCTTTTGGGTACCGTCTACGACGCGGCGGGTGATCCAGCCCTCTGGGCACCGTTAATTGAAGAGCTTGCTCGGCGCACCAAATCCACTTCTGCCGCACTGGTCATCCAAGCTTTCGACGAAGGCTTATACGCCTTATCCAGTTCATGGCGCGTACCTGAGGAATTCCTTCGAGACTATCGCGAGCATTACCACAGCTTGGATGTTTGGGCCGAAGTCGTCGTGCCGAACCCGAACAAATATCCCGGCGGATATGTCTGTACCTCCGAATCGCTTTGTCCCCTGCCGCAGCTGAAGAGAAGAGAGTTTTACAACGACCACTTGGTACAGGGCGGCATCGAGCATGCACTGCTCGGATTGGTAGAAAACAGCAAATCCTGTGTCGCTGCGGTCGCACTATACCGGGACAAATCTGCACCGGAGTTTGGAGAGCCTGAGCAGAGAGTGCTGCGGTTCTTAGCGCCTCATCTCCGCCGTGCTTTCGGCTTGTACCGCAGATTCTCTGCAATGAAGTCGCGGAGTGAGGGTGTCGAAAACGCACTCGATATGCTCCCGACAGGAGTGATCTTCTTCGACTGCAAAGGCGAGATCGTACTCATGAACCGAAGTGCGGCAGCCTGCGTGGCTGAACGGGACGGATTGCTGCTCACGCGAAGCGTACTGCGAGCGGAAGTGGCGACAGAGTCGAGTGCATTGCAAAAAACGATTCAACAGGCGGCTGCAACCTCCAGCAGGAACGGAGTTTGGGCTGGAGGTATCGTTCTCGTGTCACGGCGTGCTCGCCCGCCGCTGCAACTTCAAATCACTCCGATTCGCAATTCGACCGTTCCCGTGTCCCAGAGGGTAGCGGCTCTCGCCTTCATCAACGATCCTCTTCGGACGCAGCGTCCGGAACAAGGAATATTACGAGCAGTCTACGGACTCAGCGCCGCAGAGTGCCGGGTGGCGTTGTTGTTGAGCGACGGCAAATCGCCACGAGAAATCTGCAATACGGTGGGAGTTACCGAAAATACTGTCCGTTCTCAGATCAAAAGTATTTTTTCCAAGACGGGCGTTAGCCGTCAAAGTGAGTTAGTCCGGCTGCTCATCGGTCATGCCCGCGCCATGAGCGATCCAGCGGGCACTCGCGCCTAGCCGTCCTCCTTCGAATCAGATTCAGGCGGCGATGGACTTCCGTCCGTTTCGCATCGACGCCACTTTCTGAGCGAAGTCCAACAGCAGTTTCCTGTCCTTCTCTTCAATCCGGCCCAAGAGTTTTCGAAACATTGTCAAGAATCGCGCGTCCTTGCCGGAGCCTCCCCAGGAAATGTCATCGGCAGTTTTGCGCTTCGCAATGTTGTCCAGCCTTGGCGGGGCCTCGCTGTCGTAAAATAGTTTGTACATCGGTATTTCGAGCGCCCGCGCCATCTTCTCCAGCGTCTCCACTGTGGGAACCGTATGCCCGTTTTCGACGCGCGAGATATAGCAGCGCAGCAGACCGGTGCGCTTCTCAATATCGCCTTGTGACAGATTCTTCTCTTCTCGCAACGCTCGCAATCGGTCGCAGATCACCATATGCGCTCTCCTCCCAGACCATTTGACGCCACATTCAACCACGGCGCACTGCGGAAGGAAAGGTTTGCGCCTCGCCGGTAACTCTACCGTCGCGCACGATTTCCGTCCACCGGATGAACTGAGACAGTACATTTTCCTTTTCTGCCGCGCATTTGCTTGAGCGCTGCTTCGGGAGAATTCCCACGCCCGCAGTCCCGTAGCCGGGATGCGAAGAGCGCACTTCGCGGCTTCTGCTTTCCCGGTTCCTCCCGAACCGCGCGGGTCCCTCCCATAAAGCAGCCGCTCGCCTTGGGAGTGGTCTCCACTCGCTTTCGGGCGCCCCAAGCAAAAGGGGCAGAAAAAGGAGATTCGAAAATGTACCTCAATTCAGTTCAGATCATCGGTTTTATCGGCAAAGACCCGGAGCGACGCCAAGCGCGTGCGAATGACGCAGCGTTCACCGTTCTCTCGGTCGCCACGCAACGATCATGGAAGAACGCGGACGACAAGTGGACCTCGAAAACCGAATGGCATCGCGTCGTTGCCTGGAACAGCTTGGGCGAGCGCGTTGCGGCATCGCTTCACCAGGGTGATCACGTCTTGGTCGAAGGCACGCTTGTCACCAGTAGCTACGACCGCGAATACGGCAAAGGCAAAAAGGCCACGACCGTGAAGCACACGCTCTGGCAGATTCGCGCCGATTCGATTCGCAAGCTGAATCGCGGCGAAAAAGAGCCGGAGGCTATCGCTTCCGGCTCCGCCGCCGCGAACGAATCGCAAACTGCGGCGGCACAAGAAGTGCCGTTCTAAACCATCGCTCTTCATTGGGCCTCGGCTTCGCAGCCGGGGCCTTTTTACGTGCGTTGAAGTGCGTGCAGCCGCATCACGTGCGCTGCCCGTGTGATATATTTGCTGTCTCATTACAAGTTGTTGAATACAAGCAATTTTTCTCCTCCTGGCGGGACGGATGGCACGACTAGAAGATTTAACCCGAGGCGCGTCGATAAAGGGCATTCTTCCCGATTGTCTTGTCACGGTCGTTGACGTGAAGTGGCACGGGTCTGCCGTTGTGGAGCTTACCTATAAGGACCCGTCCGGTCGGTTGGGCAGCGAGTTGCTTTACCGCGATCGGGAAGCCACCATCGAGATTGTCTCTGCGGGCGCTCCCTGGAGCTTCGACGGTGATGGCGGAATGCTCCGTCTCGTTTCCGAAGCGTATCGAATCCGTCTCGCCTATCTCTTCGATCCGTATCTAGCCCTTCACACTTCCCAAGTTGAACCCCTTCCACACCAAATAACTGCGGTATACGGCGAAATGCTTCCTCGCCAGCCGCTACGGTTCCTTTTGGCCGACGATCCGGGCGCTGGCAAGACCATCATGGCTGGTCTGCTAATAAAAGAGCTTTTGGTCCGGGGCGATCTGCATCGCTGCATGGTGGTCGCGCCCGGAAATCTAGTCGAGCAGTGGCAGGATGAGTTGTACAGAAAATTCCAGCTTCCGTTCGAAATACTCACAAACGACAAACTGGAATCAGCAAGAACTGGAAACTGGTTTCAAGAAAATCCCCTTGTCATCTGTCGCCTTGACAAGCTTAGCCGCGACGAATCCGTTCAGGCGAAACTCAGTGTTACTGATTGGGATCTCGTCGTCTGCGACGAGGCTCACAAAATGTCGGCTTCCTTCTTCTCGGGCGAAGTGAAGGAGACGAAGCGGTACAAACTTGGAAGATTGCTGTCGGGTATAACGCGCCATTTTCTGCTTCTGACGGCCACTCCCCATAACGGGAAGGAAGAAGATTTTCAGCTTTTCATGGCACTGATCGACGGCGACCGATTCGAAGGCCGGTTTCGCGATGGCGTTCATGTTACAGACGCAAGCGATTTGATGCGCCGCCTCGTAAAAGAGCAGATGCTCAAATTTGATGGACATCCGCTTTTCCCGGAACGCCTCGCATATACCGTTCGCTACAAACTATCAGACCTCGAAGCTCAGCTTTACGAACGTGTCACAAATTATGTCCGCGACGAATTCAATCGTGCCGATGCCCTCGATAACGAAGGCCGCAAGGGTACCGTCGGCTTTGCGCTGACCATCCTCCAGCGCCGCCTTGCGTCGTCGCCCGAAGCAATCTATCAATCATTGAGACGCCGCAAGGAACGTCTTGAAAAGCGCCTTCGAGAAGAAAAACTTCTCAAGCGCGGCGCAGATGCCCGAATTGAAACCCCGTCAGATTTACCAGGATTGACCCCCGATGATGTCGAAGACCTCGATGATGCCCCGGACGCTGAAGTCGAGCAGACTGAGGACCGCGTTGTCGATCAGGCGACAGCAGCCAGCACAATTGCTGAATTGGAAGCAGAGATCGCGATCCTCGACGATTTGCAGAAGCTCGCGTACAAAGTTCGCCACAGTGGAACCGACAAGAAGTGGGAAGAACTCAGCAATCTCTTGCAGAGCAACACCGAGATGTTCGATGCTCAGGGCCATCGCCTCAAGTTAGTCGTTTTTACAGAGCATCGCGATACGCTCAACTATCTTGCAGAACAGATTCGCAAAGTCCTCGGCAGACCAGAAGCTCTGGTGACGATCCACGGCGCGATGGGGCGCGAGGAACGTCGCAATGCGCAAGAGTCTTTCACCCAAGACAAGCAAGTACAGATTCTCGTAGCCACGGATGCAGCGGGTGAAGGCATCAATCTTCAACGCGCACACCTTATGGTCAATTACGACCTTCCATGGAATCCGAACCGACTCGAACAACGTTTTGGCCGCATTCATCGCATAGGCCAAACGGAAGTCTGTCATCTCTGGAACCTTGTTGCGGAAGAGACTAGGGAAGGCGATGTATTTGTTCGCCTGTTCGAAAAGCTGGAGGAGCAAAGGCGCACGCTCGGCGGCGGTGTATTCGACATCTTGGGCAAGATGTTTCGCGACCAGTCCCTTCGCCAGCTTCTCATTGAAGCAATTCGCTACGGGAATCGGCCTGAAGTGCGCGCCCGGCTCTTTACAACTGTGGACAATCTAGCCGATCAAAAGCGGTGTCGCGAACTCCTCGAGGAGCGCGCGCTTGCTCGCGACTCCATGAGCGCATCCAGAGTACGCGAAATCCGTGAAGAGATGGAACGTGCCGAAGCCCGACGCCTTCAGCCACATTTCATCTCCTCGTTCTTCCTAGAAGCCTTCCGGCTTCTCGGCGGCTCAATTCACGAACGGGAACCCAAGCGATACGAGATTTCCCATGTTCCTGCTCTCATACGCAACCGCGACCGCATCATTGGAACCGGCGAAGCCGTCCTGTCTCGATATGAGCGGATTACATTCGAGCGCGAATTGATAAACCCGATGGGTCAGGTTCTTGCCGAATTCATCTGTCCGGGACACCCGCTGCTGGACGCGACGATAGACCTTATTCTGGAGCGCTATCGAGATTTGCTCAAACGCGGCGCGACCTTGGTTGCACCTGACGATCCGCGAGAGGAGTTGCGGGCGCTCTTCTACTTGGAGCACTCGATCCAGGACGCGCGCACAGACCGATCCGGCAGCCGCCGTGTTGTTTCTCGACGGATGCAGTTCATCGAAATCGACGCCAACGGCAACGTTCGCAATGCTGGATATGCTCCGTATCTCGACTACCGCGCGATCACCCCAGAGGAGAAGGCACTCATCGCGCCATCGCTCGAACCGGATTGGCTGAAAAAAGACCTGGAAAGCAAGGTGCTTGAGTATGCAGTCGAGAAGGTAGTCCCTCAACACTTCGACGAGGTCAGGACTCGTAAGGAAGAACTCGTCGAGAAAACGATGGCTGCGGTCAAGGACCGCCTCACTAAGGAAATCACCTATTGGGATCATCGCGCCGAAGAACTCAAGGCTCAGGAATTGGCGGGACGCACTCCTCGACTCAACTCCGGCAAGGCTCGCCAACGGGCGGACGACCTTCAGGCGCGGCTTCAGAAGAGGCTTGAGGAGCTTGAACAAGAGCGACGCCTCTCGCCAATGCCCCCGATAGTCATCGGCGGAGCTCTCGTTGTGCCGGCGGGCCTAATCGCTCGACTCCGTGGAGAACGCCACACGGAACCCACTCAGTTCGCCCGCGAGCGCGAGCGAGTGATGCAGCTTGCGATGACCGCCGTTATCGAGGCGGAGCGCCGGTTAGGTTTCTCGCCTCGCGACGTGAGCGCACAAAATCTTGGATACGATGTCGAATCCGAAGTAAGCGCGGATGGGCGATTGCGATTCATAGAAGTCAAAGGACGCGCAAGCGGCGCGGACACAGTAACCGTCACGAAGAACGAGATCCTCACTGGCTTGAATAAACCGGATGATTTCATTCTTGCCCTTGTTGAAGTGGACGGTGAATCAGCAACCCCACGGTATGTTCGACGGCCGTTCCAACGTGAACCCGATTTCGGCGTGACCAGCGTTACTTACGCTCTGAAAGAATTACACAAACGCTCTTCGGAGCCTTCGTGAGACACGCGGAGCCAACACCTGACGCAGTTAAAGGGAGAACGGAGAAACTCCGTCGAGAACTCGGGAACGCCATCTCTCGCACCGCCAATCCTCGTCTCTCGAAGCTGTGGTCCGAATGGGAATCACGCCTTAGGAATATTGCTGACGAATCTCAGCGAAGGCCAGAGGTTGTTACTGCGTTTGTTGGAGGAACAGGCGCAGGGAAGAGCACTCTCCTAAACGCGATTCTTGGGGCACGACTCTTGCCCGTCAATCAGATGCTGGCATGTACCGCTGCGATTTCCGAGGTCGCCTACACGGAAAGCCCGTATTACTCCGCAGAGATTGAGTTCGTCAGCCCAGACGAATGGGAGAAAGAAAAGGCAAATCTACTAGGCGACATCGCAGAAGCGTTAGGAACTGGCGATCCTCTTGACGACACGCAAGCGGATAGCGAAACGCCTGCCAAGCTAGTACGCGAAGCGCGCGAAAAACTGTGGGCCGTCTATCGCCCGAGCGAGGATGCGGACCCCAATGACTTCGATTTTCGTGATCTCCAAGAGCCTCCCGAGATTGCAAAAGCCTTAAAGCGTGGCAAAGAACTCACCGAAACTACTGACCTCAAGGAATTCCGCAAATGGATCGCTGAGTACCTCGATTCCAGCCATCGTTACTGGCCGATTGTAAAGGTCGTGCGCGTTCGGGGTCGATTCCCTGCCTTGGCTTGTGGCGCGAAGTTAGTTGACTTGCCAGGTCTAAATGACCCTAACGAGGCCCGCGAGAGAATCACTCGCAACTATCTAAAGACCTGCAAGTTCGTCTGGATCATCTTCAACATCAAGCGCCTATTCACACGAGACATTTGGAATTTGATGCTGTCCGAAGACTTCGTTCGGCAGGTCGTCATGGATGGGCGCGTGGGAGCGCTGTCATTTGTGGGAACGGCATCCGATGACATCGATTTGGATGCCGGGATTGAGCAATTTCATCTGTCCGACGATTCGACCGAAGCTGAAGTTGTCCGGGCACGGAACGTCGAAGTCCGCAAGGCCGTTACAAGGCAACTGAAGGAAATTTCATCGCGACTGGTAGCAAACGCAGGCGAGAATGGAAGTCGAAACGAAGAACTTACTTCTGCATTCCTCAAGGCCGGGGTTTTCACGGTTTCGGCTAAAGAATACCTACGCATAGCTGGACTCTCTAAGACGCAGGCCGTCATTCTCAACAGGGAGCAAGACACCGAAATTCCGTCACTTCGAGAGCATCTTGAAAGAATATGCGCCGAGTATGGCGTTGAAGCGCATTCAGCCTCCCTTCACAGACAAATCGACGTTGTGGAGGACGAGCTTCGTCGAGAACTTGCATCTCAACGCTTGCGCCTCGAACAAATGGCGGAAACGTCAGTTGCTCAGCGGAAAGAGGTGCATGAGGCCGCGCAAGCGGCCCAGAAATTTCTCAGAACTGAAATCGCAGACCTCAACGAGCGGTTTGTCCAAAATCTGGAGGCAGATGAAGAGGTTTTTCGGGAAAGGCTCAAAGCGTCCACCCAACGCGCTCGTTACGAGATAGGGCATGTTCTTAACCGCTGGTCCCGAATGCATTGGGCCACACTTCGCGCTGTCGTTCGTCGCAAAGGGAGGTTTGTAGGGTCCACGGGCACCCACGATTTTCCAGGCGATCTCGCCAGGCCTATCCTTGACCCCATTGTACTGGCTTGGGCGGAATTCTTTGGTGACCGCCTCGGCGCTGCCCTCGACAAGTGGACCGACCGCCTTCTCCTTAAAGCCGATCAGCATTGCAATCAGGTCGCTGCGTTGCTGACGAACGCAGGTCGGTCCGAGCCGAACGATGGTTCCGAAGTGAACCACATCAGCCAGACGACCGAGAAAATCTTGCGCGAACTGTTGAGCCAAACCAAAACCGAAATGCAGCAAAAGATTGATAAAGTCCGCCGCTCACTTTATGAAAAGGTACCCGAACGAATTCACGCTGAAATGGCACCGGCCTTCGAGCTTGCCGCTGGCGAATCAGGACCAGGAATGAAGCTCCGCATCATCGAGACGCTTTCGAATCACGTCAATCATGTCTCGCAAGTAATGTTTGATGATTCAGAACAGGTGATTTCAGAAGGCATCCGGCAATTGGTTGATTCGCTCTCGCGAAATTACAAAGAAATGACACAGGCCGTTGATCGTCAGGTGGGAATAGTCGTCGAGAACGCAAAGCTCTTCGGGGACTCTTCGGGATCGGCAACTGCCCAAGAGCAGTTAGCTGCACTCGAACTCCTCGCCGACACCATTCATGTGCCGAGCGAGCCGCGTCGCAAGTCGCCCCAAACATCAGCAGGTACTGCATGACGGTGACTCGGAGAAAACTAATTGAAGTCGCGCTGCCTCTGGAAGCAATCAATCGCGCGTGTATACCAGAGAAAGCACCCCGCCCTGGACATCCATCGACGCTACATCTTTGGTGGGCGCGAAGACCACTGGCTGCCTGCCGAGCGGTTCTATTTGGGCAACTGATTGATGACCCTTCGAGCCGTCCTGACAAATTCCCAACTGAAGAGTTGCAGGAGCGCGAACGCAGACGCCTATTCGCGCTCCTCGACCAATTTGTTACACATGACGGGAGCAACAACGAAACCCTAGTCTCGGCAGTTAGAGCAGAAATCCTGAAGTCGTCTACCGTAGGTCTCCCGCCGGTATTCGATCCCTTCTGTGGAGGAGGGTCCATCCCATTTGAGGCTCAACGACTGGGGTTAACGGTCTATGCGGCAGACCTCAACCCTGTCGCTGTCCTAATCACAAAAGCTTTGGTGGAAATACCACCAAAATTTTCGGACCGCCCCCCCATTTCCCCTCAGTCTAAGCAGCTTCTTGACAGACGGTGGACCAGGGCGCAGGGCCTTGCCGAGGATGTCCAATACTATGCTGACTGGATACTCAAAGAGGCCTGGGACCGTGTCGGAATCGCGTACCCCCAAATCACGATCACGAAAGAGATCGCCGCCGAACGGCATGATCTCCGGCATCAGATCGGTGAGTCATTGACGGTCATTGCATGGCTCTGGGCTCGAACAGTTCGCTACCCCGATCCGCGCCAGCGCCAGGATGTGTTTCTCGTTCTCGGCGAGATTCACAACCCGCGTAAGCCAGTTCCATCCGAAACACCGCATTGGCTCATCATCCCGCAGCGCGGGCTTTTCACCGGGATCGCCATTGTGGGTGCGGTTGGAACCGGCAGCCGGACTTGCCTCCGATCACAATCCGCGACTTGCTGAAGGCATCTTTACGCCATCGGCCCGATCGAATCATCCTCGGTGAGATTCGCGGCGGCGAGGCGTTTGATCTACTCCAACTGCTCAACACCGGACACTCCGGGACACTCTCAACGGTCCACGCAAGCTCCGCAGCCCAAGCCCTTGCGCGGTTTACAAGCTGTGTTCTCCAGAGTGGAATTGAACTGCCGTATCGCGCGATCAAAAGCAACATCGCCGATTCCCTGAACGTCCTTATCCAACTGGAGCGCCGGCCAGGGAAGCGATTCATCGCCGAAGTTCTCGAAATTCGGGGCTACGATGCCGAAAGCGACAGGTACGACCTCTCCTCAGTGTTTACAGCCCAGTTTTAGTTTTTTTTCAGAACGATCCCAATGACGAATTCTCTTTCAGCGTCCGAGTATATTCTCGACAATTTCAAATCCTCCGACCGAGTGGCGGTCCTGCTTCGGAATCGGACTACTGAGGAAGTCATTCAGCGCATCGCTCTGGCTGAAAAAATCGCAGCCCCCGACTTTCAACAGTGGCTCAAGGAGAGAAATAGAGCGGGTTACGACATCTACATCGGCATGAACACGCTAAAAGACGGCGCGTACAACCGAACCAAGCGTGACATCCACGAAATCAGGCACGTTTATCTCGACCTGGACTACCGAGGATCAGAGGCTCTCAAGGCGATTCACAATTCCGATGAGGTTCCCAAGCCAACTTTCGTTCTGGATACTTCGCCGGGCAAGCATCAAGTCGTTTGGAAAGTCGAAGGTGCCACGCCCCAAGAAGCCGAAGACCTTCAGCAACGGATGGCCCATGAGTACGGAGCGGACTTCGCCGCGACCGACGCCTCCCGCGTCCTCCGCCTTCCTGGATTTGCAAACAGAAAATACGACGCGGAGTGTCATGTTCGGGTGACCAAGCATTCCGACAAGACATACAACCTTCGAGACTTCAAAATCGCATCCGGTCCTACCAAGGGTGAGCGAACACCCGAGCAAAAATCACCGCGTTCAGGCCGTGCGCCACAAACGCTCACTCAGTCCGAGCGCGATTGGGCCTACGCGAAGCGCGCCCTCGCACGCGGTGACGACCCAGAAGAAATCATCCGCCGCATCGCAGACTATCGGGCAGATGAGAAGCACGACCCTGAATACTATGCCAGGCACACCGTCGCGAGAGCGCAAGCCGAACTGCAAAACCGGGCAACGACACAGGGTTCCGAAGCAGCCGAAATCAACCATAACGCAAGGGAAATGCCATGAACCAAACCACAATCGACTTACCCGATCTGAAGACCGCGTCACCCGAAGATGAACTTCCGATGACGGTCCGCGAAGCGGCCAAATTTCTTGGCGTCAGTCAGCAGACTGTGTATCTTTGGGTGGAGCGAAGAGCCATTCCCCATTTCCGCGTGATGGGACGCAACATCCGGTTTCTGAAATCGGATCTCGTTTCATTCCGCGCGTCGTTCCGACAGGAGATGGAGAATGCCTAGATCACGCGAACACGACGGAGTTGTCTTCCGTAGGAAGGAAAGCCGAGTCTGGTGGATTCGCTACCGCGACCGCAATGGCATTCGCAGGCGAGAGTCCACGCAGACCGAAGACTGGCATGAAGCCCAGAAGCGCCTCCGCGAAAGGCTTCAGGCCAGAGACAACAACGTCCTTGATGTCGTCAAGAAAGGGGAATCCTTGAGCTTCGGACAATGGGCTGACTGCTTCTTGGAAAATTACTCGAAGCCCCCGTTGCGAGCTGGGAGAACTCACGAGATAAACCAACGAGCCGCAAAGCACCTCAACTCTGCGTTCGGAGCAAGCAGATTGGTGGACATTACTGCCGATGGGATCGAGGTTTATCTCAGGGATCGCCTCCGACAGCGAATCCGAATCAAATCCTCACTCGGCATTAGGGAGGGAAACGTGCTGCAACCAGCAACAGTACATCAGGAGTTTCGAGTTCTACGGCGAATGCTCAATGTCGCCGTTCGCAAGAAACTCTTGCCAGCAAACCCTTGCGCGGGAGTCGAATTTCCCGTGCGAGTAAAAGGCATGTTCCGACCGCACTATGTCAGTTGGTCGGAGCAGAAGCGCATTGAGCAAAACGCGCAACCTCACTTGAGGAACATCGTTCGGATCATCACGGAGACAGGTCTAAGGGTTTACAAGGAACTTATGCCAATGAAGAAGGACCACGTGGACCTTGCAAACGCCGTCGTTTGGATTCCTGACTCCAAGACCCCGAATGGAATCGCGGAAGTGCCTCTCACCCCGCTCGCGGTTGAAGCCTTCAGAGATCAACTCGCAATTGCGGGACCGGGGCAGTTCCTGTTTCCAAGTGACAAGAACAAGAGCGGACACCAAGTGGCATTGAAAACCGTGTGGACCAAAACCCTTCGGCGGGCGAAGATTCCGTACTTCCGCATTTACGATCTTCGATCCACATACGCTACCCGTCTCAGTGCAGGTGGCGTGGCCGACGAATGGGTTACTCAGTTGCTTCGTCAAGGCGACTCTCAAGTCTTCAAGCGGTATTCTCAAATGAAGTTACAGATGAAGAGAGAAGCTTTGGGGAAGATCAATCGGCAAGCGAACGAAATGCCACTGATTTCAGGTCTGGATTCTGGCACAGTGGTGGTTCAGTGAAGTTATTTTGGCACAGTTTTGGCACAGTTGAGGGGCAAATGGGTCTGTTGGAGCAGCATCCGCGTTTGCAAGTCGCGTATAATCAATACGCACTTCATGTCGGGGCGTAGCGCAGCCTGGTAGCGCGCCTGCCTTGGGCGCACGATCAACGACTCCAACAGCTCTCTCCGCTTACACTAACTATGCACGTTTTCACCAAATCGGGGGATCTGCTTTCCGTTCGAAAGTAACCCGAATCGGCTGAAAACAAGCCATTCGTGCACAGTTCGTGCACAGCGAACTGGACTGCTTTCACGGTACGTTCAACAGGAACACCCGTTGTTCGGGACTACTTGCGGCGCTAGGATGACTGACCATGCCGACATCGTTCCATGCTGTATTCGTCATCTTGCTGTTTTTGATCCCCGGCTTCATCGCGCGCGGCGTCCTTTCATCGATCTATCCAAGTTCGGAGCCGAGCGAGGCCAGGCTGGTGCTGACCGTAATTGCATTGAGCTGTATCAACTACGGTCTTTGGTCTTGGCTCTTGGTGCTCGCATGGAAAAGTGCTTGGTACGATCCAGTGCCACTAGCACTGCTTGCTGCCTTGGTCCTCTTTCTCTCTCCCGTCCTATTCACTCTTGCTGCTGGACGTTTCATGCGAACCAATGCCTTTCGAAGGCTGCGTGAAATCTTTGGCATCCGTCATCCAACCCCAAAGTCTTGGGACTATTTTTTCGGCAAAGGGCTTCCTTGTTGGGTAATTGTTACACTGAAAAGTGGTCGGATCATCGGCGGATACTACGGCACGAATTCTTTCGCTTCGTCGTTTCCTGCTGAGGAAGATCTTTACCTTGAGAAACTTTGCGATATGACTCCAGAGGGCCGATTGAACGGCATAACGGCTTTCACGCTCGGTGGTATAATCAAAATGCAAGACGTTCAGCTTCTCGAATTCTTCGAGTATGTACCGGAGGAATGGGATGGCGCAGAGTAATGATAAGAAATCCGTGACCGTGTCCACCCTTCATGGCGGGCATCAGCCTGTGCCCTCTAATCGTGGCCACCAACCGAGTAAAGCCTTTGATAAGGGGTATCAGGCCAGCGGTGAAGTAAAGCCGCCCACAACGACACCAAACGTGGGCACCACTGCAGTGATCCCGGTTGCTGCTGCAAATGCTCAACCGACGAGCGCCGCTGCTCAACCCGGAAACGGCAAGAAATAGACGGCTTTTCGCGGGGATGCACATGTACATATACCAACAGCAGCAGATGTCGGTATTCACGGCCCCCAGCGGTGCGCCGTGGCCGCGTGGCACGGCGATCGCGCTCGAACCGTTTCCGCAACACGCGGGTTTTATTGATTACACCACGACCGGCGAACAAATCATGGTTCACAAGTCCTTGCGCGGAGCGGTGGTGACATGGCCAGAAGAGTTCAATCCCCAGGGATACGCGTACCGAGTTTTGCGAGTGCCTGCCAATCAATGCGAAGCAGACCGCTGGCTCAGTACAGCCTATGCGGCAGTCGAACGCGGCGATTCTTGGTCTGGGTTCGATAACTGCCAGGACTTCATTTGGCAAGCGATCATCGAACGGAAACACAGTCCAACGCGTGATGCTCTCCTCGGTGTCGCAATCGTTGGTGGCGTAATCGCAATGGCCATCAACGGCTAACGTCCGGTGCACCCTCGGGAGTGGCGGCCTTAGTCTGGAATTCGATCCCCAACCGCCCCTACCAACCATCGCACTGACTTCACAGGATTTACCGAAACCGCGAGGCAGCAAAAGGCAGCTTTAACAATGTTTCGCGTTGGCGAAGAATTGAACCGTCGGCAAGGATAGCGCGCCAATGCGACCTTCTAACGCCCACGTACGGCAGGAGAAAGCAGAGCACCTTTGCTAAGCGACCCAATAACAATCCAAGCGCAATTGAACGATCCGAGTTCAGGCCTTGCCGAAAAGGTTGGGCGTGATATTGGGCAGTACACAGTTGCTCTTCTTTCTGTGTCCGGGCACGGAGAAAACGAAACGCTGCACTTCCGTGGTTCGGGAACGCTAGTTCGGGTGACAGACCAAGCCTACATCCTGACTGCATATCACGTCTGGGAAGAAATCAAAGCCGCCGTGGGAATTGGACTGACACTCAATGAAGAAGATGTCGATCACAGGTTTTTCATGGATGTAAAGTTGGTCGCTGCATTTGGTCCACAAAAGCTTCCCGACTGGGATATCCCTCGCGGGCCAGACATGGTGTTACTGAAAATTCCTCCGCAATATCTCAGTAAACTTCAGGAAGTCAAAAAGTTCTATTCTCTGACAGCGGATGTACCAGAGCTTTCTAAGGTGAATTCGCTGGATGTCTGGATACTAATCGGTTCTCCCGGCGAACAAGGCACGATGCTTCCCAAGCACGCAAGCCTAACAATTAACGCGATCTACGCGGCGATTCGATCCGAAAGCACGCATGAAGAACTTGACTATTTTGACTTGGATATGGACACGACGTTTCCGGGGATTCCAAAGAAGTTTAATGGGATGAGCGGGGGTGGCTTCTGGATTGTTTCTTTATTCGAGTCAAGCGAGGGCGGGGTTCAATGGGAAGCGCAATTAGTCGGCATGGCGTCTTGGCAGTTGTTTCCGGCCCCAAGTGGAACAGCCAAAGTCCGTTGTCTGGGAGCGAAGAGCATTAGGAGTTTGATTTCATATCTCCAGACCCCAAAATGCTAGTCTTGCGCGCGCAACCAGCGATTTCAAGATCTTCTTCCGCTTTGAGTCTTTACAAATGCTTTCATCAATCGGGAAACTGCTTCACGCTCGAAGATAGCCCTAACTGGCTGAAGACGGTTCGTTTGTGCGGGCTAGCTACCCAAAATTGTATCAATGGGATTGTTGGTAGTTGCTGGGAGTGCTGCAACCCTGTCCACGACGTAGGCAAACGCATGAATGAAGGCCTGTCGTACGTTCTGAACGTTGACGTTGCGCTTGGTGCGGCCGGTGTGAACAATTTCGCTTCTGGCTCGATATAGTTCCGACGCTGCAGAATTTAGAGCCCGATTCCCCTTGAGGCCTTTTAGCGCCCGGCGGATGCGCCGTCGAATTCGTTGATCGACCCCAGGCGCATAGCCATCGGTGAGCAGAACCTCGAAGGCAACCGCTAAATTCACATATGCCTCGCCCACGTCCGATGTAAGACGAAACGAACGTCTGAAATACGCGAGAGCAGAAAACAACTTGCGATATATTCGGCAGGCGGCAGAGGAATCTTTTGGGTGAAGGAAGGCCTTTAGATATCCCTCCTCGACTTTAGCTAGTGTCATGCAAATTCTGCGCACGAATCGCTTTCGTCGCATCCACGTGCCCCTTGTAATATCTACAGGTACTGCTGTCAGCTCTGCCAATTCTGTTGCGGAGACATTCATCGGCACTCGCCGAGATTCAAATGCTTTACTGTTTCGGGGGCGTGGTTCGAAAACTACGTAATGCTTGATATCCAGCGTCTGGAAATTATTGATGCTTCTTGTGCCAGTCCAACTATGCCCTTTCCGGGCGACGCCCGACTCCAGCGAACTGAGCATAAAAATGAGGCTCGTCGCAAACTTGAGCTTAATGACGACGAAAGCCTGATTCTCGTAGTACTCCGCGGAAAATGTTTGGACTCGGACCACGAGGAGCGGATTGTGAGTGAGCCATCGGAGGATTGATAATCGCTCGTAGTGCTCTAGAGAATCGGTCGGAATGCGCCTTGCGATCCCAAACTGTTTTGCTGCTTCGGCGAGGAACTGAGCAGTTCTTTCGAGGCTGTTTGTCTGTGCACGGACAGCGAGTCCTGCATAAGGAATGATGAAGTCGAATCGCTGCTTCCCTAATGTTTCGAGAATGCCAACACCAGCAACGCCGAACGAGTGAAGCGGGTAGATGACAAATCCCGGTTTATGGATACCGCTGTTCTGAATAATTCTTAGTGTGGCGTTTACAGGGTGCGGTTCGGAGTGGTCTTTTACTGCCGTGAAGAACAAGTCATCGATGACCGAACTTCCGATAAACAGTTCATGGCTTCTGAGCACCCGCAATATCTGGTTTCTAACAACGATGAAGTGGTATTCAAAACCCTTCAGTTCTTTCGGTAAGGGGTTGGGTGCCGCAAATGCATATTCCTCGAGATTTGCATATGGATTGAGGAGGTGACGGCGATTTAACAAGAACTGCAACGACTTGCTCGTGGTCTTGTCTTCGATCTCATTCTGGAGGGTGTTGATAGCTGGGAATCTCATAGTAGTTATTGGTGCGCCGCTGAAAAAGTGAAATATTAGCCCGCAGGCGGATCGCTGTCACTGCCTCAGCGACTGCTTGAATTTGAACTGCGACCTCGGCCAGGATTGGAGGCCGAATCCCTCAAAGGAAGGAACGTGCCCCTCTCGGAAGATCAAGTTCGGACTCTTGGTAATGCCATCTTGGCTGAACTGACTCACCAGCTTTCAATTCCAAGAATCCGCCAGGCTGTTGGCCGCGCCGGCTTCGATGCGGCGCGCATTCCTTCTGAAGACAGAAGGGCCGCCGTCGTGCCCGCTGTGCAGCGGCTCTTCGGCGAGATGGATTACGCACAACAGCTTCGCGCCATGTCCATCTTGACGAGGGAACTTCCTGAGGATTCTGCAAGCGCGGTGCTTAGGCCGCATGGTTATCAATTTGTTGGTGGGCAGATTGTTCCTTTGGCCCTGGCGGACGCGACCGAATTTCAGTTCCTCCCAGCATCGTCTGCCGAGCAAATAAGATCGGCGTTTGAGAGGCTGAATCATGGTGACGAGGACGGAGCCATTTCTGCGGCATGTGGCGCGGTCGATACTGTGACATTGGCAGTCTATGAAAAATACGGCCTGGGCCAAGCGCCGAATTCCTTTCAGGCTAAGGTCAATACCGTTATGGACGCGCTTAAGATCTACGAAGAGATTGAAGCGGACCTCCTTCAACTAAATGTTCGGCCAGAAACGGCTAAGGAAATAGTCACCGAACTTCACGAGGCGACCAAGCACGCGGCAAATGCTCTACAAGTCATCCGCCGAGCATTGGGAGACGTGCACGGAAGCAAACCCGCGTACCGGAGAGTAACTTACGATGCGATTAAGTGGGCCTCCGCAATTTGTGGTTTACTTGAGGGAAAGATTTAGTTTGGTGCTTCTTGCTCAGTCGTCTTGAAGATCAGAGGCGCAATGGGGCTCCCGAAAAGGTGACAGGGACATTCTTGTATCCAGCGTTGCTTAAAAGAATCCTCATCGCCCTGCTGGATTGTTCTTGAAACTCGCTGGGGCCACAGCGAACGCCTACAAGAGGCAATTTCCTCCTGGAGTTCGGTCCAAGCGTCATGTACGGGAGCAGGAGCTTGGAGGTTGGGCGAACTGATATTCCCCCATAATTCTCGGGCGTCACTCCCCTCAATGTTGCTCCCGCTGGATAAGTGATGATCCTCCACTCCTTCTCTTCAGAAAATGCAGTGTGCTTCACCACGCACGCCCAATCTGTCATCTCGAGAACGAGGAGTAAGGACAGTTCGATATGCGCCGCTGCACCTCTTGGCGAGGAAATCGGGAAGGGCAATTCGTTAACTAGGCGGATTAGATGTCGAATCAAGAATCGGAGGCGCTCTCGTTGTTTGTCGTGTTCGTAGATAACTTTCTTGATCATTGTCCTGAATCCATTCCTAGACTCAAGACGCATGGTGTCAGCCTTAAAAAGCGGACTGAGCGCCAGCGAAAAGCCGCTCGCGTGTCCATACGCTCTCCATTGGCTTAGCAGATCTCCGTCCTCGCAAAACGAGAGTATGAATGGCTGGCCGAAAGTATGGAGTGGGGTAGCAAAAATCTTTATAAGATGTTCCGCTAGGAATGCCTCCCACGGGTCGATTTTCCTTTTGTTGCTCCAGGTGTCTTGGATGACTTCGCTGGCTATCGAGACGGCATAGTCAATCTCGGACCGGTCGTTCGAGAACTGGGTCGCCGTTGCCCAAAGCGAATTTGAAGTGATAATTCCATGGACGCCAAATGCATCCGTGTAATGGTGAAGAACCGGGGGCTCCACCATCCGTGGCGGCTCTCCGTCCAAAAGGTCAAGCCACCGATCCATTACGAAGTGCGGGTTCACCTTCTGGGACACTTTTGACACCGCGATTCATCTCCTGGAGAGGTGTTTGCGGATTCTAGCACCCTGTGAGTACGTAGGTAGCCGAATCATCGCGCAAGCCCACCAGATCGATGGCGAGCGATTCGGCGCGCGACTAATAGCCGTGCGCACCTGGGCTGCGACGCAGGCAGAGCCACTTTGCGGAGAATGGCTATGCCTGACATCTGGTTCACAACCGACTTTCATCTCGGGACAAGAACATCCTTCGGTACTGAGCTAACGCGCTTGCGCCTCGTGTTAAGCCGCCCCGATTGCGGTGAACTTCATACCAATCGTCTCGTTGAGATAAAGCTTGGCGGTGCCTAAGACCTCGCGTTGGTCGGGCGTGACTGCCGCCTTCGACAGTCCCGGCTGGACAATAAACGCCCGAAACTCTGGAACAAGAGACCTCGCATCAAAGCGTATCGTTTCAAGTAGCTTGTAGTTGCCCTTCTCGAACCTGCTGACCCCTGTTTTCTTCAATCTCGATTTCTCGCGATTGCCCAAGTGAGCGAACAAACGGTCCACGTCATCACGCCACTTCCGGCTCCTCTGCGCCTGGCCACACACCTCGTAGAGGTCCTTGATACGCTTACCCCCGACGCTCTTGCTGTATTTACAGTGAAAGAAATCAATCTTCAGTGCTCCATCGGCCCTTGCAATTCCCACAACGTCCGCCGCTTCGCCCGAGTCGTCGTCATCAAAGAGAATCTCGTACTGCGGGATCCAATCGGCTCGCGAAGCCGTATCGAGGGTCCGCCGCTGGATCGAATCGCCAATCTTAGTTGTCGTTTGCGATTCCTTCTTGGGGTCTACGCCATCCCAGTTCCATACGACGATCTCAGCCTCATCAAATGGATAGTTCCGTGACTTGCGCGGTCGCATTAGCTGATCGCCTCGGCTGAAACAGTCCTTTTCGTAACGGATCACCGGATGCGCATCCTTCATGAAATCCGAAAGTCGAATAGCCGTTTTCTTGCCGATTCTCAGGGACAGCTCATCGCCCTCTTCCCGCAAGTAGATGGCTTTTCCGCCGACGAAAGTGAGTTTATATCTTCCCGAAAACTGATCGCTATGAACGAGAAACTGGATGGGAGCCTTGGGTGCCGGATCGACAAGATCAATGCCCACGTTAAAAAAAGGCACGCTGGTCTTGCCATTTTCCACGAGAATGGACTCCTCGGGTCTGCGATACAATTCGTCGGGCCACTCGATGAACAATGGATAGAGGTCTGGCGTTTCCGAAATGTCCTCCGGAATCATGGAATCCTCAAGGAAGGCATCCGCCTTTATGGTCGAGTCGAGCAACTTTGCGCCGACTCCCCGGCACCACGCTTTCCAATCCAGAAGATCTTTGGCTTCCTTCCAGGACCAGATTCTTCCTTTTTTCGACGTCCCTACCGTGACACGCGAGCTTCCGTTGAATCCGTCGCCGAAGACGTGAGTCTTCTCCTTGCCGTGGGTGTCGGAATTTTCAAGATAACTCTTGATGTCGGAGCCGGTGTACATCATGAAACGAACCGATCGTCGCAAGCGATCATTCAGCCCCATGTTGCGAAGGGTTAGGCGATTGATTCCGTCAAGCACGCGAAAGGCTTGTATGCCCGTAATCAGCTGTGCATCATCTCCACCGACCGCTTTTGCCAGCCCCTCGTGGACACTGGAATTGTCCGAGCTATTGACGTAGAGAAGCTTGGTCGCTTCGTCCCAATACATCACAAACAAATCATACTTCCGGTTGACGAACTCCTCCGCCTCCGCCCACTCGACAGCGCTGCTCGTGAGCGTCACAAAGTACGCGAGCGCCTCCTTCAAGCTCACCGATAGCTCGCCTTGCAAGTGCTCGGCCTGTGGCAAACCCTCGATTCCCCAAGGGTTCCATTTCTGCTGCGTTTGGTAGACGACCGTGCTCATCTTCGGCGTTACATTTTGAATGGGAACCGTAGCCGCAAGGGCATTGAAACTATCGAAGAACTCCTCCTTCTCGATTTGTTCTTTCGTTGCACCTTCAGTCAGCTTTTGAAGCACCCGGTTCCAATCCGCACCTTCACCTTGCGCGTAGAGCTCCCGAACCGAGTCATTCACTTGGTTGTCGGCGCGATTGACGATCACCGTCGCGTCTCCGACGTTCGGATTGTTTCGCGTAAAGCGGCCGGCGAACTGGATTGTGACCGCCAAGCTTTGGTGGATGTCGTGAAGGGCGGCGATTTTTAGTTCCGGAAAGTCGAATCCCTCTCCGAACATCGATACGCAAATCGCAATGCGGGATTTCCTCTCGCGAAGCTGGGTCATCCGTGCGTTCAGGTCGGGCCGTTTCAGCTTGCTGTGTACAACAATCGCCGAATACTCGCTCCCCAGTTCGTCGTAAATCTTCTTGAGCCCGTTGGCCTTTGTGATCTGTGCAGTTCTCGCCATCACGATGTGATCCAGGCCTCGTGCCAAGTCAGCTTTTAGCTGGGCGACCGCCGTTCTGGCCACTGCTTCATCTGAATCCACCGGTTCCCACAATTCCTTCAATACAATCTTATTGAAGTAGCCCTCCTGTTGCGCGCGGACGAGCGGGTAGTTGAAGATGATCCGGCCATCTACATGCTGGCCGTCATTGCGATATGGCGTCGCTGTAAACTGGAGGCAAGGATTCCCTTTGAAATGAGTCCTCAGCCGGCTCCACGTGACCGCCCGCACGTGATGCGCCTCGTCAATGAATAGGTGACTGCAATGAACGGCAAGCTCCTTTTGCCAAGCGTCTTCAAACGTGCTGAGCAAGGACATGGTCGTGACCACGACATTGCACGCGTTACAGAAGACCTTCATTTCCGTCTTACTCTCAAAACGCGACTTGACGACACCCACGACCGGAAATGTCACGTCACCGGGCAATAGCCCGAACTTTGCGAGAACCCCGAAGCTCATGAACTTCTCTGCTAACTGCTCGCGCAAAGCATCGGTTGGCACCACAACCAAGAGGCACTTTGGCTCAAGAAGTGCCAACAGGCCGACCATGCTGTCTGTCTTACCGGTTCCGGTTGGCAACACAATCGTTCCGACTTCAGACGTCATTCGCAAATGTCCGAGAGCGGAATAGATCGCACCGATCTGTGGCGGCCGCAACCCAGGCGTCTTCACGCTGTGATCGGAATCTTGTTCTTCCTCAATGAACTTGAATCTTTCGCGCAGTCCCGAGGTAGCCGTGTCGCGTCGACTCACAATCTCTGCCCATTTCGGATTTCGGGTCTCGATGCGCTTAGCCCAGGACAGGTTAGCGCCAGACAGCACGAGTGCATCGTCGACTCCCGCTGGCAAATGCGATGGAGCGCGTTTTGAAACTGACAGTTTCTTGCCCCACACGTGAATGGGACTGCCGCTTTCCGCGGCTGTGCGAACCACTTCTTCGGACTCTGAAGCTTCAGGATACTTGAGCTGCAGAATCCGATTCTTTCCCACTTTCTTCGTGAGGTATAACTTCGGCGGAATATCTATCGTTACATTTTGTTGCAACGCACAGCTCCTAAATCATCAATAAAACGTGGAGTGAGGAGGATCGTACTGCACAACATTAATTGTCAAGTAAGTACCGCTGCGTGGCGCGAGGCCAGCTTCCGTCTCGCTGGACACCCGACGTTTCCCAAACGGGATTCTTCCGCCGAGCGCCTGCTCGTCAGGCAGACTCGGACCGATTCCATACAGCTCATTTCGGCGGAATCGATCAGGGCCTCCGCGCCTGCGCCCAAGGTAAACCCGAAAAAGCTAAGTAGTTGTCTCGTCTAGCACTTTCGCGCATCGTATATCACGATTTTAGGGGGTTTGGGGGGCTAATTGTTCCCAACTTTTTGAGGATGTTCGTACTTTAAATTTCGGCAGGAGGCCCGGGGAAACAAGCCCTGATTACCGTGCCTGTGCCGGTATTTTTCCAATTCTGCATGCTTAGAGGGGCATCTCTGGCGCGTCTTACCTCTCCTTCACAGTCATTATGTGTTGAGTTAGCTCCTGTAATTGAGGCGTCGCACGCGGTAGTCGCTCAAGAAACTTTCTCGCCTCGTTCGGCGTGACGATATAGTCCAGGGTCTCCCTGATCCACTCTATAGCCTGCCTCGTCATCACGTCAGGAGACAGTTTACGTTTTCTCAAGCGGCGTTCCTCTTGGCGCTGCTCGTTGTCTAACTGTTCTGAAATTTTGTTGAACAGCGCATCTTGCTTGACAATGGCCTTAACCGTTGGGCTCTGAATGAACGCACGCTTCTGAACGAAATCGCCGGATTTCCAGTCACCGAGGTCAGCTTCTTCTATAACAATCCGGGGCGTTAGCCAAAAACATAATTCTGTTTCGTCTCTGAAGCGAACATGGATGTACAAGTCATAATCCTCGCCCTTGCCAATCTCAACTCGCTTCACTACCTTTCCTTTAAGACCGGGGAATTCCCGACCGCTGTCGATTTGCATCACTCGTTTCTTACCAACTTTATGATTAGGTTTCATATCGTCGTCTTGTACCATCACCCAGGCCTTTAGGTGCGAAATTCCTGAATTGGTCGGTACACCGACCAGTGGAGTGGCCCGCAAGGGGAGAGACCAGGGAGCATTTATCCTTGAGCGGCATGGCAAATCCAGAATCCGCCGTCCGTACGGCGGCTTGATATTCTGTGATCTATAAGTTACAATGAATGACGGCATCGAAATTCGCCATTACTTAACCCGGAGCGGCAAAGATGCCTTCAACCATTGGCTCTCCGAATTGGCCGACATCCGAGCGCAAGCCAAGATCGCTGCGAGAATCAACCGGCTTGCGGCGGGCAACTTCGGCGACTGCAAGGCGCTGGGACAGGGGTTATGTGAATTACGGATCGATTGGGGACCCGGATTCCGCGTCTATTACGCGATCATCGGCCAAGCCCGCGTCTTGCTTCTCTGTGGTGGAGACAAACATACCCAGCGAGCGGATATCACGAAGGCGCACGAATACCTGACCGATTACAAGGCGAGGACAAAGCAGAAATGAAGCGTACAAGAAGTATTTCTCACGATGAGGTGATGGTTCGCAGGATACGCAAGGACCCACAGTTCGCTGCTGAATATCTTCGGGCTGCTCTGGAAGAATCCGACGAACCGCGCGTTCTCCTCCTCGCCTTGCGCCACGTGGCGCAAGCGCGGGGCATCGCCAAGATCGCCAAAGCTGCTGGAGTCGAACGCGAAAGTCTATATCGCGCATTGTCTCCCAAAGGCAATCCGCGCCTCTCAACACTCTATGCAGTTGCCAAAGCGGTGGGTTTGAGGCTTACCCTCGAAGCGGCGTGACGGGTGAAACCTTACGACTGGGAATTCGGCTGTTTGCGAGGGCCTGCAACCGAATCCGAATTGGTTAGCCCTGCTGTTCAGGATAGAGCTAATTCGGCTTGCAGAGTAGCCCTCGTGGCGGTCCTTAAGACTCCCGGTTGCTTCCGGGTTGCCGACGATCCACTGAGTGTCTTTGGGGAACACGTCGAACATGGGGGGCATCCTCCGTCGATTTGACTGGCGTCAACTGAACTTGACCGAAATCCGGGAGTGTGGCTTCCTGAAATTATGTCACTTCCTGACTCCCTCCCATGGATGGAGAGCGTTGACGCGAAGATGCTCAGGGCGAGAGAACACCTCGATACCCTCCATGCCGAAGCTGGCGTGTTCTTTGAAAGCATCAAGCGGAATTTCATTCTGAAGTCGAATGGACAGGAGGCGTGGGTCGTCCACTACATCGAGGATTCCATCCCGCCGATTCGCCTCGGCGTCCTCTTGGGCGAGTGCGTCTTCAACATCCGGTCGGCGCTCGATAACCTTGTTTGCGGCCTGATACGGACCACGGATGCACACGCGCCGTGCAAAGGTACCCAATTCCCCATTTGTTCCGCTGAGGAGCACTGGGAAAAGAATTGGCAGAAGCACCTCAAGGGTGTTGAGGCGGCGGCGCAGAAAATGATCCGTGACCTTCAGCCGTGCTTCCGCATGTCTGCCGTGCCAGAGAACGACCCGTTGAGCATCTTGAATGTCCTCTGTAACAGCGATAAGCACCGCGCGGTGACTCTCACTCTAGCGTACAGTCACGACCTCACGGTTAGTGTGCATGCGAATGACGGGAAGGTCCATGTCTGGAGAGCGACGGAGCCGCTCTATGCCGGGGATGTCCACACGATACCACTCAATCTTGACCCAGCGAGCATCCAGCCGAGCGCCCGCGTTGAAGCGAGCGGCACGGACATCTTGATAATCCGGGAGATTGGCCCGTGGGGGCAGCGTCCGGTTTGGTCGGTCCTCACTGACTTATATGAATACGTCAGGGATCGCGTGGTGCTTCGGCTGAAGCCGTTCTTTGTCGCTTCGCATTCTACTTCCCCATAGAAACCGGGCGTAGAACAGATCAGCGGTCCGAGCCGTATGCGTTTCTGTGGACGGATGACGAGCGTACCACATTAGTGTTTCCCGGCGAGTTTGTTATCGAAATCTGTCTCCTGGAATTTCACGCCGCCGAGACGGCCTTTCTCGGCGTCCCATTGCTCAGAGCCCCACACTTCAAAATCTTCGTCGATATATTCGATGAGCAATTGAGGGCTCGGCTCCTGGAAAATAAGATTCGCGAATGTTGAAACCGCTGCGCCCGAATTTGGTGCGTTCTGACGTTTATTGAAGTAATCGACCGGAGTGCATCCTGGATCGGCCTCCTTTTCAGTCTGCACCTGATGTGGAATGCATCCGTTCCCGATCAATCGAGCATTGAACCGTGTCGCCGGGTCGCGATACAAGGCACATCGATGCTCATGGCCGAAGAACCAGCCGAAAATGGCATCTTTGGCGACACCCTCCGTCGATAGAAGGGTGTCTACATCTTTGCGAAGTTGTTCGGAATCGTGAAACTCATCCGTGTGAGCCGAAACCGGCTGATGGTGGGTTAAGAATATGTTCTTTTTTTGACCGCTGTTGCGGAGCAAACCGATCAGCCAGTTCCACTGTCCGTTTATCGGATCATCGGCCCCCATCGGGCTTAATCTGCCGCCCGCATATGCGGTGTCTAGCCCAATAATTCGCCAGTATTGGTTTTCTAAGCAGAAGAATGGTTGTGGTTGCCGAAAGGCTTTCAAGACCACATTGAAATAGGCTTCACCACCGCTGTACATCTCATGATTTCCATTCAACGCGTAACTCGTTCCTGGAGGCACGCCAAGCTCCGGGTAGCGAATATTCGTCTGGAGCGGCCACTGTTGCAAAAAAGTCTCACATTCCGCTTTGACTCCCCCGTAGTAGATATCGCCCAGGTGAATCACGATGTCGGGGTTCTGTTTTTTGGCCACACTTGCAATGTGTCGCGCAGCCGGATTGTCTCCACCCCAGTCTGCAAGCAGTGCCACCGTTGCGTTGGGATGAAGTGTTATCGTCTGCGGTGTTCCCCCAGGATAGGGTGCTCGCTCGAAGCGAAGGTTCTTCCACTCTTTCAGGATGGAATTGATGAGCGGCTCTTTCCGTCCGGTAACATCTTCATGCACTTGGTGGATAAAACTGCGGAAAGCGAACACTCCTTGTTCGATGAGCGTCGTGACCCATGCAGGATTTGCATCACCGTAACCCTGCAGATCGGGGATGCTGCTGAATATCTTAGAGAGCACAGACTGATATAGGCCGACGAAACTAAAGCGCGAAACGTAATTCACGTCTCGGTGAGATGGCTCGTTAGCCGCCTGATCTCGCATCGATCCGAAGCGCGATGCAAGCGCAGACCGCTCAGTTTCGACGGCGGCAAGATCGGAAGTTCCGATTGTATCCGCAATGGCCTTTCGCACATCTGGGGAGCCGGCTTGAAGGTTTTGTGCTAACGCATCCAAACTTGATGCAATGAAAGGACGTTGATTGACCGCAGTATGCATAGCCGAAGCTCCTTATAAGAAGTAGTCTCCTATTTAGTTGAAGCGGGACCACCCGGGTCACGTACGGGCGCACCCCTTTCTCTCTTGTCAACTGCGGAGTCGCTGATACGCACGGATTTGTGCCGTCACGCCGGTTACGCGAAGTCGAAAGTTCACCAACGTTTTACTCACTCCGTACTGTTCGGCAATTGCCTCGATGTTCTGTGCTCTCCGAGCGCACTGTGTGAGAGCGTCTCGCGGCAGAAGCAGGCACCACGCTAGCCAATTCGCTTCGTCTTCTTGCTTCTGATCGTAACTGCGCATGACCAGATTTCCATCGTGCGACATGATCACCGTCGCCGCTTTGTGATCGAGGACCAGATGAGCAAGCTCGTGCATGATGTCGCTTGCTTGCCGTCCCTTCGAGTGTGCCGGATTGTAGATTATCAATCCTCGATCCTCGTGATAAACACTGACCGCCGACCAACCGGACGGGTCGTGTTTAAGAAGTTGGTCGAGCACTTTCTGAGGAAGGCCAGAGATTTCTTTGGGAGTGCACAACCGAACATCCAAGTGCTTTGCGAGAAGCGCAGGTTGGAGAGGAGAATCGGATTGAAGCCCGAAGTCACGTCTGAAGTTCTGAGACGTCCGCTCCGACCAGCTCTTAAACCCGCGCTCAAAATTCATTTTCAGCTCTCTGGTTCCGCAAGGCCGGGCTGAGTCGCCATAGCAATCAATACCATCTGGGCGAGGGCCTTAACCGTTTCTGGTTTTGGAGTCTGATCAGCTTTGAAATGAGCCGCAACCGTTGAAATGGGCTGTTCGGCAGGGGGCACTTTTCGCAGCCCAACATCAAACCCTAGAAATTCTGCGGGGTCCTTCTTGAGCCATCTGCAGATCTTTCCGAAAGTTTCTACGTCCGGAATCCTCCCACTCTCTACCCTCATCAGCGTTGCAGGTCCAATTCCGATCTCTTTAGCGGTTTCCCGCAATTTTCGGTGTGCTCTCTTTTCCCTCACGATTACGCCCAGGCTTTCGAGCGGTCGTTTTGGCATCGATCCTCCTTTTGCAAAACAAAAGTTGACAGAAGAAACGTCGGTCTGTTTCAATAGTATCATCTCGGAACGAAACTACACCATCGGAACACAGCGTAGTTTCCGGGATGCTGCCGCAAACAATCGGAGGGCACGATGAGCAAGCAATGTAATACGGGGCTTGATGAACGTTGCAGAGATGAGGACGGAAGCATCCGCCGAAAACGCGGTGATACCCTTGTCGGAACGCTTCGTAAAGAATACGGGGAAGACTTTGGATCGGGTGCAAGGAGAGATATGCGCCTCGATACACTGCTGGATCGCGCGGGCGCAGACTCACTTAGTGAATACGTTCGACGCAGAAGCAAGAAATAGATCACAGGTCGAAACTCGGTCTGCTTGGGTCACGTGGCCCATCTCTTCAAGGAGAAGCGTATATGAATCCTGTTCCCGCGTGGGGATCGGTGCTGCAAAACCTCTATAGCCTCCAACCGCGGAGGATCGATTCGGCCTTTGATGCCTTGCTGTATAAGGAAGTCAATATTTCCAAGGCTCTTCGAACGAAAGCCTCCGAAAGCCAGAATCATTTGCGCGACTTCCTGTGTAGCGAAGCATCGCGCGATGCTACCTTCCCCAGTATTCTGTCGAATGCCGACGCCGATTTTCTTGGGGGTTCTTTCGCTCGCCATACAAAGAATTGGCCCTTGAACGACATTGACATCTATTTGCCGCTGGACGGATGGAACCTACTGTATCTCAGCGCAGGCAGGAGATTACCTTATGTCGTTCGGTCGGATGGTCCGCGCTCCTTCAATGCACTTCTCCTGCCCAGGTGGATGGACGGAATCTATGTGTCGTCGTCAAAAGTTGCCTCCGAGTTTACCAGAGCATTGCGCAGACACTACCCGGCAGAAACCAAGGTGACTACCAATGGGGCAAGCATTACTGTTCGATTGACCCACGGTCAAACTCAGGAGGCTGACGGACTAGGTTATGACATTGTGCCTTGTTTCTCGCTTAAACCTGATGATCCGAATGAACTGGATTTTTACCTGATGCCCGATGGACGAGGCGGGTGGATGAAGACCAACCCGAAATTGGACACGGAGATTTCGGACATCCTTCAAAACTTCAATAAGAAGTTCTATCGGAAAGTGGTGAAGCTGATCAAATATTGGAACAATGTACAACTCGATGCGGCCTTCTCTTCCTATTACATTGAGTTTGCAATTTGCCAAATATTTCTCGGGCGCAAAGCTGCTAACCAGTTGATTGGCTCGATTTCTGAGGGGCTAACCGTGGGATTCGAGGCAGTCCTGAATGCTTACAAATCGGGGGACCAGACTTCCTGGATCGTCGGTGCACCTCCGATCCAGCGGCCACATTTGACCGCTCTACAGCTGAGCAAGCTGGAGCTCGTGCAGTCTAGGGCGGCGTTGGCCTGGGATTACGAACAGGCGAGTAGAGAGGCAGATGCCCTCCGGCATTGGAGTCTGGTTTTTGGACAAGCCCTCTAGCGCATCTTCTATGATTGGTTCCAAATGACGCGCTCGAATTTGATTTCCTGTGCACCGCTCTCTTTCCTTTGCGATTTTTTCGGTAGTTGCTGGATGTCTTTACCGCCCGTCACTAGAGGAAAGCAGACTTCTAGCGAGCTTCACGTGAAGACATTTACAGGAGCACTTTTATGAGTGTCTCGATTTCTTTCTCTAAACTAATTGACCGTATTCAACCAACGCAGGTGGAAATTCAAAATGCGGTTCAGCACGGTAAGCAGATCAAGACACGATTAGAACAGTCCTACAATCTAAGGAAGCTGTTTTCCGCAGGGAGTTTCCCGCGCCAGACTTACATCCATAGTTCGAGTGACATAGACTTCTTTGCGGTGTTCGCGCGTGACGACTTGCGGTGGGGCGATAACTACGTGCAATCTTCGACGGCTCTGGACAACCTCAGGCGAGACCTCGAAGCTAGATATCCTGCCTCGACGATTTATCGGGATGTGCACGCAATCGTTGTTTCGTTTTCTGATGGCGTAAAGGTAGATGTAGTACCCACCACCTTTCACGGGATGACCCAAAAGAACTGGCCCGTTTACAGGATGCCAGATGGCGCGGGGGGCTGGATGGAGACGAGTCCCGAACTTCACGCACAATACATCAAGGAAGCAGATGACAAGAGCGGAGGGAAACTGAGACGAACCGCGCAGCTAATGAAATTCTGGCGTGAGTGCCGTTCTCCGAAGGTGCCTCTATCATCTTTTCACATCGAGATGCTCCTCGCCTCGTCACGAATTTGTGAAGGCCCAAAAGCCTATGCGCAGTGTGTGACCGAATTACTCCAGCTACTCGCTCAGAGAGAATGCCAAGCTTTTCGTGACCCTCTTCAAATCACCGGTAACATTGGTGCTACACGTAGCCTCCAGCAGCGAGAAACCGCTCTACGCTCGATTTCTTATTCGCGCGACCATGCAAAAGATGCACTGCACGCCGAGCGGCACGGGGACGTCCAAGAGGCCAAAAGGCAATGGGACATCGTGTTTAATGGCCAGTTACCCTTCTGAAGCCCCAACAGGACCATGAATCAACCGCCCGAAAACCGGATCGGCCTAGAGCAGAACTCCGACCAACAAATGCTGCGGCTCTGTGCCGCCAGCGCGGTCTACGCGCGCGGAAAGCAAATTCTTGGCCTTCAGGCGACGCTCACTGTGCTAGGAGGATTTGCCTCGCCCATCGCAGTCGCCAGCTTCCCACACTTCAGAGTATGGGCAGCGTTCTACGCGTTCGCAGTGGCGCTGCTCGACGCTCTCGTTCTTGAATCGCTTCAATCCGAACAGCGCCAGACGGGAGCAAGAATTCAGGAGCTTTTCGATTGTGATCTATTTCGACTTCCCTGGCGGCGACTTGTTGCCGGTGAGAAGCCAACGCCGGAGATCGTGACTGAAAAGGGTTGCAGATACAAACAACAACATAAGGACCTTTCTCAACTTGTAGACTGGTACTCGCCTGCTGTTTCTCGACTCTCGCTACCTCTGGCAAGACTCGTTTGCCAGCGCACGAATGCGTGGTGGGATTTCACTCTCCGCAAGCGTTATTGCACGAGCCTGAAGGCTATTTTATGGGTCCTTATTATTTTCGTCTTTGCATTCGGAATCCACCGTGGCATGACGATGGACGTGTTCGTGCTCGCCGTCGTTGCGCCCTTGACACCGGCAATCCTCTGGGGAGTACGAGAGATTCGAAAGAACTCCTCTGCAGGGGACGATCTACTGAAGTTGCAGACCCATATTGACGGACTATGGCACGACACATTGACGGGAACTTTGAAAGATAATGATCTCGAAGAACAGAGCATCCTAGTCCAGAACCAAATCTTCCAATCTCGTTCAAAGAATCCATTCGTATTCAACTGGGTCTACCGTCTTTTGAGGGGCGCGAAGGAAAAAACAATGCATCAAGTAAGTGCTCAACTTGTGGAGCAGGCCCTACATACATCGCGAGCCGCGATCACAGAGGCCCACATTGAATAGAAAATTCATTTCCAAAGAACCGAAAATGAATTCCGCGAATTTCCCACGCTTTGGATTGTTCGTTAGATCGACATGGAATCCGATTCAGTGGGTATCGTCTCAGCATCGCCAAGATTTACGCGTAATCGCTGTTTCGTGGGGATGGCTTCCAGAAATGGTCACTGGCAGACTCGGGCAACGCCAGCAGGACGCACCCCTCTCAATAGGAAGAGACCGCAGAGACACTGGGAACTCTGTCCAATAGAGAACACCAAGGCGTATAGAAGACAGCATATGACCAGCCGCGACGATTTCTCTAGCAAGACAAAGAAGGCCGTAGCGATGCGCGCAAGCTGGCACTGTTCCTTCAGCGGATGTGGCAAGCCCACCGTTGGGCCAAGTGAGGAGTCATTGGAAGCAGTAACGATGATCGGCAAGGCCGCGCATATTTGTGCCGCTGCGCCGGGTCCGGGAAGCCGACGCTACGACGCTTCCATGACGCGGGACGATCGCGCGAGCATCGACAACGCCATTTGGCTTTGCGCCGACCACGCTGACCTGATCGACCGGGACGAGGTGACTTATTCGGTCGAGAGGCTGCGCGTGATGAAGCTTGAGCATGAAGCGGCGTGCGCCAAGGGCGTTCGCCTTGGAAAAAGCCACGATTTAGGTGCCGGGCTCCTGGCTATTGGTCCCAATATCATTTGCACAGGCGATATCCAGAACATCTCGATGGAGAGTTGGACGTTGCGCCTGAAGCACTTCGTGGCGGGCGACGTTCACGAGTTGGTTTCTTTCATCGGTGGGTTCATAAAGGCGGCGCCGGACGACAAATACTTATTGTCCAATGAGCTGGGGGATGGCCGGATGCTCTCAGGGGCGCCGAGCTTAACCAAGCAAAATGATGGCTATAGTCTCATTTGCCCGGTTGCGCCGAGCTTTCCCCGAGTGGACGTGCAGGATCTGGGAAGCAGCTTTGCTCTGCACCCGGAAACCGGCGATTTGTACCTCGACGGCGCGGGAAACCTTGCTCGGGTATCCGGCTTGCAGTATCTGCCGCAAAAAGTTCAGTCATTGCTATCGGTGCAGAGGGGTGAAAGCATTTTTAACCCTACGTTCGGAATCCGGTTTTTCGAGTATTTCGAATCGTTCAAAGGATCGCCCTGGCTTGCGCTGCTTTTGACGCTCGACGTTGTGCGGCAAGCAGCTATCCCCTACAAGGATAGCCTGTTGAACAAGCAATATACCCCGCTTCAATGTGTCACTCGTGTTCACAGCCTTGAGATGCTGTCGGAGACTCCGAAGGACAACAGGTTACCGGTGCGGGTCAACTTCGAAGTTCAGGGCCTTGGGGGATGGCAGCGCGACCTATCCGTTTATTTGCCAACAAAAGAGCAAATGGACCAACGTGCCCAGCAGCTTGCCGAGAGACCTTCCTTGCGCTCAGGTTGATTCGTTCATGAAGGCTGGGTTGGCACTGTACGAATGGTCGCGTCTTGACCGTTGAGATTGGCGGAATAGAAGTACTTGCACGCGCAATGCGCCCGCGTCAAATGGGCTTGGAATCAGTTCCTCGATTGCTTCGTTAGAGCTTGCGTTAAGGCCTTCCGAGAGTAATAACAATCGCTCAAATTTAGGTTCTCCTAACGATTACGCGTATTCCGTCCCCCCGCCAACTGCACGGTCGCTTCTACTGGGTTTCCGCTGAGAGTTCAACGATCCGCCGTGGGCTTTTATTTACACGTCACTGCGTAACGTGCTTCGCGAGTGGTAGAATCGCGGCGTAATTCTTCGCTAAATATCACGGAGCAGAACGAATGGCGTCAGGGACGAAAACTCCGAAGCCTGCAAAGCAGAAGATCGCCAAGAATTACCGCCATCCCGAGTCTGAAAGTCCGATGCGACCGGAAGTCGGTACCCAGGCCCAGTTCAAAAAGAAACTACCGCCTCAGAAATACCGCTACGACGATTCGCTCGCTCCGTCTCTCGAATGGGACGGGCAAAATCCGGCACGCGAACGCGGCGAAGCGCTCATCCGTGAAGTGCTCGATGCGGATTCGCTCGAAAAGGCCAAAGCCGCTGGTGCAAAGCTCAAAGCCATGAGCAAGCCGTTCCTGAATTGGGCGGGCAAGGCGGAGCGGCTGTCGTTCGAAGTGCCCACGCTTCCGCTGTTCATCCACGAGCGGCTTTCCACGAGGGCGATTCTCGACACGCTGAAAGGTCACAAGCGCGACAAGCAGACCGATATGTTCGATTTGTGGGGCGATCCGCAGCACTCGATTGCCGACCAGGTGCTTCGTGCGTACGAGCACAAGGACAAATGGGTCAACCGAATGATCCTGGGCGATTCGCTCGTGGTGATGAACTCGCTCCTGCATTACGAGAATCTCGGCGGACAGGTGCAGGCGATTTACATCGATCCGCCCTACGGCGTGAGGTTTGGCTCAAACTTCCAGCCGTTTGTCCGCAAACGCGAAGTTAGTCACAACGACGATGAAGATATGACGCGCGAGCCTGAAATGGTGCAGGCGTACCGCGACACTTGGGAACTCGGGCTGCATTCGTACCTCACATATTTGCGTGATCGTCTCTTGCTTGCGAGGGAGTTGCTAAGCCCAGCCGGAAGCGTTTTCGTTCAGATCAGCGATGAGAACCTTCACCACGTTAGGGAGCTGATGGACGAGGTCTTTGGCCGCGACCATTTTTGTGGTGTGATTCCATTCAGCAAGACTGGCGGTCAGGCCGACGCACTACTTTCCTCGGTCGCCGACTACCTGCTTTGGTACGCAAAGGACAGGGAACGCGTTAAGTATCACCAGCTCTTTCTTGGCAAAGAACGTGGCGGGACCGGCTCGGGCGAATACTCATGGGTCGAATTTCCGGATGGCACTCGTCGCAGGCTTACAAAGGATGAAAGCGATAACACCTCCTTGCTTCCTAATGGAGCGAAGTTCTTTATTCCAGACAACCTCACTTCCGCTGACGTGTCTTCTACGGGAACGTTCACCTATCGATTTGGCGCGAAGGATTTCTTTCCAAAGGGCGGACACTGGAAGACAACGAAGGAGGGTCTTGATCGCCTCACGCATCAGCAGCGGCTAATCGTGCAAGGCGTCACCTTACGTTACGTCCGATACTTTGATGATTTTCCAGTGTCTCCGGTCTCAAACGTGTGGACTGATACGGCGGCACGCGGTTGGTTTGAGCAGAAGTTGTACGTCGTCCAGACGGTGCATAAGGTCGTGCAGCGATGCTTGCTTATGACCACCGACCCCGGCGACCTCGTGCTCGACCCGACGTGTGGTAGCGGCACCACTGCCCATGCTGCCGAGCAATGGGGCCGACGCTGGATTACATGCGACACAAGCCGCGTGCCGCTGGCCCTTGCGCGGCAACGGCTGCTGACCGCGACTTATGATTGGTACGAGTTAAAAGATGAAGCGCGCGGCCCCGCGAGCGGATTCGTTTACAGGCGAAAGCAAAACAGCAAGGGCGAAGAAGTTGGCGGGATTGTTCCGCACGTCACACTGAAATCCATCGCGAATAATCAGCCGCCCGAGGAAGAGGTACTCGTTGACCGCCCCGAAACAAAGAGCGGTATAACGCGCATCACTGGTCCATTCTGCCTGGAAGCGACGATTCCGACGCCGCAAGACTTCGAAGAAATCAGAGCCGACGCGCCCGCATTGCCCGATTCGGAGACGCCGACCTCGTTTGTGGACCGGATGCTCGAAATCCTTCGCAAGTCACCGGTGCTGCGTCTCGACGCCAATAAGACCGTGACGCTCAAGAGCGTTCGCCCGCCAGCCAAGACCCTTTCGCTTTCTGCGGAAGCAGTGGTCCCGAACGGGACCGAGAAGGCTGTCGCGTTCGTATTTGGCCCAGAAAACGGGGCTGTGAGCGAGAAGCTGGTTTATCAGGCGGCGAAGGAAGCGAATGCGAAGAGCTATGCACATCTATACGTGATTGGTTTCGCGATTCAGCCGAATGCACGGATGCTCGTGGAGCAATGTGCGGATGTGGTCGGCATCCCGGCGACGTACGTCCAAGCGACGCCCGATTTGATGATGGGCGATTTGCTCAAGAATATGCGGTCGAGCCAAATCTTTAGCGTGTGTGGCTTGCCCGAAGCGGACATTCGTAAAACCAAGAAGGTGAATGGCTCGCAGCAATACGAGGTGGAATTGCTCGGCCTCGACGTGTTCGATCCGGTCGCGATGGAAGTTCACCACCGCAGCGCGGACGACGTGCCGGCATGGTTGCTCGATGCAGATTACAACGGGCTCTGCTTCCACGTCTCGCAAGCTTTCTTCCCTCGTACCAGCGCGTGGGAGAATTTGAAAAAGGCGCTCAAGGGCGAATACGACGACACGGTTTGGGATCACCTGGCCGGAACAGTGAGCGCGCCATTTGAAGCAGGAGAACACGCGCAGGTCGCGATCAAGGTAATTGATGATCGAGGGAACGAGTTGCTAATTGTGAAGAGCTTGAGCGAGGCCAAGCGATGAGCGAATTTGTCGAAGTATCGGAACCGATACTCAATTCGCCATTCGAGAAGCCGACTCGCTATTGGTACATTCGTGAGGGTGAGCAGCCTGAGCTCAGGCCCTCGTCTCCTGACGAGCCAAAGCGCAGACCTGCGCTTATTTTTCCGCCAAGAGATCAACGGGACACATGGACCACAGACGGAACAATCCTGAAACCTTCTAAGGATTTTCCCTATGGCTTCGAGCTTGGCCTTGTCAGTTTGATCCGCGAGCGTTTCGGATCGTGGCAGGAAGCAGGTTATCCGGGCGTGACGCGGACGACGCTCGAATTGATCCAATGGTGGACCCGTGAGGGGCGCGAGCGGCGGCTGTTTTTTGCACAATTGGAAGCCGCGCTCTCGGTCATTCTACTGCTAGAGGGTCGGCAAGACTTCCTGCAAGGTATCACGATCCCGCGCGACGAACCCAGTGCCGAACGCAAGGCCGAGGGCTTGACTGGATTTCAACGATATGCCTGCAAGATGGCGACTGGGTCCGGCAAAACAACAGTGATGGGAATGCTGGCTGCATGGAGCATCCTGAATAAGCTGAACAATCGTAGCGATGCGACTTTTTCTGAGGTTGTTCTTGTTGTCTGCCCGAATGTCACCATCCGAGACCGCTTGCGCGAACTCGATCCTGAACGCGGGGAGGCCAGCATTTATCGCACGCGCGATCTCGTTCCCGCCCACCTCATGCCTCTGCTGACGCAGGGCAAGGTGCTCGTCACAAACTGGCATGTGTTCGAACCTCAGACGATGCAGGTAGGCGGAGTAGGCTCGAAAGTTACCAAAGCAGGAGTTCCGGTTCGGATTAAAGAGACAATCACCATAGGTTCGAAAACCACAACTGCTCGCGGGACCCGATACCTCACTTTGAAGGATTACGAGCAGCAAGTCACGGCTGGAATGCTTGCAGTGATCGAGGAAGAGCGCGAGAAGGACGGCAGTCTAAAAAAGGTGAAAGTGGAATCTGTCCGGTACGTCGAGAGCGACACGGCATTGCTCAATCGGGTCCTGGGCAGAGAGATCGGCGGCAAGCAAAACATCCTCGTCATGAACGATGAGGCGCATCACGCCTACCGGATTCTGCAAGAGAAGCCGGAAGACTGGGATCAGATGGAGGAAGACGAACGCGAGGACTGGCTGGAAGAGCGGGATGAGGCGACGGTGTGGGTGGACGGGCTCGATAAGATCAACAAACAGCGCGGAATTAACTTCTGCGTGGACCTATCGGCCACGCCTTATTTTCTGGGCAGGATCGGACAGGAGCAAAACAGACCGTTCCCGTGGATCGTGAGCGATTTTGGCCTGATCGACGCTATAGAATCGGGTCTCGTCAAAATCCCGCAACTCGCCATTCGCGACACCACCGGGCAGGAATATCCCGCGTACTTCAACATCTGGCAGTGGATTCTGCCGCAGTTGACGCCAGCCGAACGTGGTGGAAAGAAAGGCAGCCCGAAACCTGAAGCGATTCTGAAGTACGCCCATCATCCGATAGCGATGCTTGCCGGACTTTGGGAAGAGAAATTACAAGAATGGAAACAGAATGGCGAGGAGCCGCGTCCGCCGGTGTTCATCATCGTCTGCAAGAATACGCGGATCGCCAATGTGATCTACGATTGGCTCGCCAACGACGAGGCTCCAGTTGGGATTCCGCCTGCCCGAATCGAAGGATTCCGAAACAGAGATGGCCAGGTCAACACGATTCGCGTCGACTCGAAGGTCGTTCATGAAACGGATACGGGCGAAGCTAAGAGCGACCGCTCCAAATGGATGCGCCTGACCCTCGACACCGTGGGCAAAACGGATTGGACTCTCGATAAGCAAGGGCGGTCTGTCTACCCGGAGGGATTTGAAGAACTTGCGAATAAACTGGAACGTCCGTTACACCCGCCGGGTAGAGATGTGCGTTGCATTGTGAGCGTAGGAATGCTCACCGAAGGCTGGGACTGCAACACTGTCACGCATATCATCGGCATCCGGCCATTTATGTCGCAATTGCTCTGCGAACAAGTTGTAGGACGTGGGCTGCGCCGAGCGAATTATGAAGTTGGCGAAGATGGCAAATTCTCAGAAGAAGTCTCAAAAGTACTGGGCGTTCCTTTTGAGGTGATCCCATTCAAAGCGACTTCGCGCGGGCCGTCCGCTCCTCGCGTGAAGCGCTATCACGTTCACGCAATTCCCGAAAAAGCCCAGTTCGAAATTCGCTTTCCCCGTGTCGAGGGATACACTCAGGCAATTCGCAACCGCGTGACTATGGATTGGGCCAACGTGCCGACGATGACTCTGGTGCCAGATTCGATTCCGCCGGAGTACGAGGCAAAGGGGCTGAGCGTAAATACCGCTGGCCGGATGTCTTTGAGCGGCCCGAATAAGATCGACAAGGTGACTCTCGAAGAATGGCGCAGGAAGCGGCGATTCCAAGAATTGGTGTTCGATATTGCTTCGGGACTGACGAAGTTTTATGTGGCGCAACCCAAGTGCGAGGCTCCAGCTCAGGTTTTGTTTCCGCAACTCATGCGGATCGTGGACCGATATTTGAAGGAGCGCGTAAGCGTTCGCCCTCCCGCCGATATTAAAGACGCGGGGCTTTCGCCTTACTATGGATGGCTCGTCGAGATTCTGACCGAGAATATACATCCCGATACCAGCGAAGGCGAAACGCCTGAGATTCCCCTCTACGAGTCAAGCCGCAGTGCGGGTTCGACCGCCGAAGTGGACTTTTGGACCAGCCGAGAGCCGCGAGAAGTGCTGCGCTGTCATCTCAATTATGTGGTGCCAGACACTGCGAAATGGGAGCAGGCCGCAGCGTATTACATCGACACCCATCCACTAGTTGACGCTTTTGTCAAAAATGCCGGGTTAGGATTCGCGATTCCGTATCTCTTCAACGGTCAAATGCACGACTATATGCCGGATTTCATAGTCCGCCTCAAAACCGATCCATCTCTTCATCTGATTCTCGAAACCAAGGGGTACGATCCACGCGAAGAGGTGAAAAGTGCGGCTGCCCAACGCTGGGTAGACGCTGTAAACGCTGAGGGGAGTTACGGCCGGTGGTGCTATCGAATAATCAAAAAGACGACAGATGTTGGAGTGACTATCGACCGCGTTGTCGCCGAGGCGGAAACCGCTGAGCCAGCTTCGAGCACACGACTGGTTCCGAATTCATGAATTCGCTTGCTCACTGATGTTTCCGCATCGGTTGCATAGGAATGACCGATTCCATCGTTCTAATTTTAGACCATAGCCAGCGTTGTGCTTCCAAAAGGATGTGACGATTACCGCAAAAATGCCCAGCGCAACGATGATGTAAAGTGTCAACGGAACTGACAGGACGCTTTCGGAATTCGTTGTGACCGTATTCGTATAAAAGACAATCCAACCCGCAGCAAGAAATACCAAGACTGACCAGCCGACGAGCCTCTTGTACGACCATCTAGTGGGCGGAGCTGCCACCTTAGAAATAGCGGTCTGCTGGATTCCCTTCGTTGTCCCACTGCCGACGACTAAATCTGGGCCATCACTTCCGACTACGACGCCGCGCAGCCGTGTGCGCGCATTCACGTGAGAGATTCCTTCTTGGTAGGCGAGGGACAGCTTCTTGAGATCGGTGCTGTTGCATTGTGGGCAGCGCAAGTCCATGTGATCACCTCTGCTTGCCCGATTGCGAACAGCATACCTCTTGTTCCGCCTTTTGTCCTTGAAATCTCGCGCTCGCCTGACTTCGCCGTTTGTTGTTTGCCTCTGCTTTTGCTTTCCCGCTCCGAGATTGTCACGTCCCGGCGTGTGATTCATTCGCCTCCGGTCTGCACTAGCACGCTTCGCGCCACCAAGATGCAGTGTCACTTAGGCGTGCGGCCCGTTCCGACCTGGACGCGCCAATCTC